>Ga0224559_1000417_pt1 | contig 28863 bp, 25 predicted proteins | sample 714S33034metaG_FD_180676 | JGI IMG/M metagenome (GOLD analysis project Ga0224559, IMG submission 180676) | Peat soil microbial communities from Stordalen Mire, Sweden - 717 S3 30-34 | ecosystem: Environmental > Terrestrial > Soil > Wetlands > Peat | place: Sweden: Norrbotten County, Stordalen... | reverse complement strand
TGGACGACTATTGAGTAAGCCGAAGTATCTGCTCGACGTGAATATCCTGATCGCTCTCACAGAAACGGAACATATTCATCACCGGACGGTGATGAGATGGTTCAACACTCCCGGTCTCGATTGGGGGCTTTGTGCCTTTTCCGAAGCAGGCTTTCTCCGCGTGTCTACAAATTCCAAGTCAGGTTCGAATACGATTGAGGAATCAAATGCTGTGCTGGGAAAACTTGAAAGCCATCCCGGCTACCGGTATTGGCCAATTACCGTAGGTTGGTCGGATCTTGCCGAGCCTTTTCGTGAACGCATTTTCGGGCATCAGCAGATCGCTGACGCCTATTTGCTCGGACTCGCAATAAATGAAAACGGAGTTCTGGTCACTTTGGACAAGGCAATCAAGTTTCTGGCCGGGGAGCGGTACAGCAAGCACTTGCTGGTCCTGGAGTGATTGCGGGTTCACGCCTCGCTGGAGTTCTCGTTCACTACGGCTTCTGATGCGCGATCACAAAATCCTTGATGCGTTCGTAGACCTGGCCGGTGACAATGCCTTTATCCAATAGCTCCAGCTTGGTGCGGTAGGGGCGGAAGCGGACAATGCGCCCGACCCAACTCGGCGTCATGCCGGGAAGCTTTAGCAGTTCTTCCATACTGGCGTGATTGATGTCGATGCGCATCTCCGGCGGCGGGGCATTCTGGGAGGTTTTGGGTACTCCGCGCGTGTCGCGGTCCTGATTCTGCGCCAGTCCGGTGAGGCACACGCCCAGCAGCGCAATCGCCAACGCCGCAAATCGCATCCACATTCGCACCGCTCCATTCTCCTCTTTGAAGCGCCCCAACCGCAAGCCAGCAGCAAGAAAAGGAGCCGAAATCGCAATTTTCAGGCTCGGAATTGCGTCCGACCTGCAACAATTGATGCATGGCAGAACTCCCTGTTGCTCCCAGTCCCGCCGGCCGTCCCCGCAAACGCGTTTTTGGCCGGGTCAGTCTGATCTTTCTTCTCGCACTGGCTGCGCTGCTGGTTCTGTGCATTGCCTTCTCCTGGACGACACGCGACTCCATGGGGCATTTCTCCTTTCTCTCTGGGGGGAACGTCCGCAGCAAGGGGAATATCCAAAAGACCCTCGTCGATCTGCGTCCCTGGCAAACGGCTGAAGCCCTGGCGCCGCTGGCCGTGACCGCCGAGGAGAAGGAGTACGCGCACGAGGCTGAACGTCTGGCCGATCACGAAGTGGACCAGGCCTTCGCCTCGGCATTGCGCCAAGCCAGCACGCAGGCGCAGCATCGCAACCTGACGGGCGATGCGCTGGCGCTCTCGCAGAAGGTCGAACAGCTTCAACAGCTCATCAAGGAAGACAAGGCGCTGGTCAGCCGCTTGACTGCCGCGTCCGGCGCCGATGCCGCTTCGGGGAAGAATGCGTCTTCGGCCAAGGATGCCGCTGCGGACGAGAGTGACGAGCTTGAGGTTGCCAAGGCCCAGCTTGGACTGGACAACGACCAATTGGAGGACGCACAGCAGGAGCTTGATCGCGCCTCGGGCGATGACCGTGCCCAGATTCAAGCGGAACTCACCGCGCATGAAGCGTTGATGAGCAAGTACGACAGCCAGTCGCACAATCCTGGAGAGGTAGCGGTTCTTTCCGCCAAGCGGCACAGCACAATGGCAAGCCGGATTGTGGCCTGGAAGAGCCAGCTTGACCGTCTTGCGCTGATTCAGCAAGCCATGCAGTTGGCGCAATCCGACATCACTGCTCTGACCGCTGAACACACAGCCCTTGAGGGCAAGGCCAATGCAAACACAGCCGCGTCTGGCAGCGACTCGGCGGACCGCGCATCGAAACTAGCCCGTATTGTGGAGCGAACCGAGCAGCGTCAGCTTCTGACCATCTGCAGCGACCGCATTCAAACCGAGCAGCAGCTTGCCGGGGTGTATGGGAAATGGGCTGCACAGGTGCTCGTGCAACATCGAACGGTGTTGCATTTGATTGTGCAATCGCTGGGGCTGATAGTCTTTATTCTCATTTGCGTCATTCTTTGCAATGGCCTTGTTCGGTGGCTCACGGCCAATCCGGCGCTCGACCGGAGGCAGACCCAAACGCTGCGTTCTGTTTTGCAGTTGGGGATACAGGCTACCGGTGGCTTGCTGATTCTGCTGGTGGTCTTCGGTTGGCCGCGGCAGATGTCTACGGTTTTGGGCCTGACTACCGCCGGACTCACCATCGCTTTGCAGGATTTCATTCTGGCGTTTTTCGGCTGGTTCACGCTGATGGGCAAGAATGGCATTCGCATCGGCGATTGGGTTGAAATCGACGGTGTGGGCGGCGAGGTCACCGAGATTGGCCTGATGAGCACGACCTTGCTGGAAACCGGTGATTTGGCCGACAGAGGCCATCCAACCGGCCGCCGCATCACCTTCCTCAACAGCTTTGCAATCCGCGGAAAGTACTTCAACTTCTCCACCGCCGGTCAGTGGATGTGGGATGAGATTACCGTCAGCCTCCAGGAAACCGGCGATACGGAAAAAATTGTGGACGAGATTCGCAAGGCCGTGGAAAAGGAAACGGAAAAGAGTGGCCGCGTGGCAGAGCAGGAGTGGAAGCGCGGCGCGCGCGGCGATGGCCTGAGCCGCTTCAGCGCCGTGCCGGTGGTGAATCTGCGTCCGTCTGGATCGGGGATCGAACTGCTGGTCCGCTATGTGACGCGCGCCTCCGAACGCTTTGGCGTGCGTAATCGCATCTATCAGCAGGTGATTGAATTGCTGCATAAGGAGAATGCGCCGGAGGCGGCGGATGGGACTGGAGTTGTAAAGCAGCTATGATCTGTTGCTTCAGAGCAATGAATTGCGGCTTAAATTGACAGCAGTTCTAAATGAACCAACACAACGATCTGCTCCCGTAGGGAGCCGTCGATAATAGCCCAAGGCTAGCGTAGCGCAGCCCTGGGTAGGAGGCTCTCGCCATAAACGACTGAATCTAGAGATGATGATTAGCTTTCACACCGCCCCTCTGGGGCGGGAATCCCTCTAGCGAACGCTTACCCAGGATTTCATCCTGGGCTATTTTCGTTCCCTCCCTACGGGAGTAGCGCTGATGCTTGCTCGGTTACTTCCCCCATTTAGAACTGCTGTTGAACAGATAGTAGTGGCGCAGTTTACGAATAGGCGAAAAACCGCCCTGAATGCTGATCCAGATGTTAGAGAGACAGATTCCGACAGAACACTCTTATGGGGTTGAAGTGGTATCAACTGGTGGTAAAAGTTCCAAGTATGGCTGAAGTCTTTCCAAGCCTTGATCACAGGTATCGGATACAAGAGCACCCTCGTCGAACATGACGCTTGAATGAAATACGACACGGCTGGGGATACCACCGGGACAGAGTTTTCCTTCTTCGTGCCACACCTGAAACCATGAAATGTGTGGCCCAATCGAAAGAGTCGTAATACCGTTTGAGTCCGTCTCAAGCTGGACGCGAATGGAGTGCCTTCTCGCCTCTTTCACTGAGGTACCCATAAAAACCAATAGATGCTGGTTCCCAAGCGGCTTGTGATCCTTGAGCCGCACCAATATGAACCGCACCTGCCTATCTTGGGGCTTTCCGGTATGCTGAGCGTTGGCACCGAAATACGTTCCTATCAAGAAACAGGCAAAAAGTAGTATCCGCACAAGAATCTCCTAATCCGCACGTTCGGGACTTTGGATCATTTTACATCTGTGTAACCGGCAAACCGGAAACTGCACCACCAACAACAAATGCAGTGGTTGACACAGCGCCCCCTTTTGCCTTATGGTTTGAATCAGATGCAGAGCCACCGCCATTTCGGTCATCACCATCATCATGGAGCCTCCATGCCGGCGGACTGTTATGGCCTGAAGTAAACGGCCAGAGAGATCAAGGAATCCTGAAGCCCGCCGGCGACCACGCTGAGCGGGTTTTTTCATGCGTGGACGGCGATCCGATCAACCCGAAAAAATCTCCCAATAAGGAAAACAATGAGCAACCCGATTATCGACTTTAACAAGATGGACGGCCTGGTTCCGGGCATCGTCCAAGACGCGCAGAGCGGCGAGATGCTGATGCTGGGCTTTTTGAATGCCACCAGCTACGCCAAGACGCTGGAGACGGGCTTTGTCACCTTCTGGAGCCGCACGCGCCAGAAGCTGTGGATGAAGGGCGAGACCAGCGGCAATCGCCTGCGCGTGGTCACCGCCGCAACCGACTGCGACAACGACACGCTGCTGTTTCGGGTCGTCGTCGAGGGCGACGGATTGGTCTGCCACGAAGGCACCGTCAGTTGCTTTACCAAACCCATTTCGCTGGACGCAACCGGCGCACAGAAAGAGGTTACTCGTGGCTAACAAACTCAGACTTGGCATTCCCAAGGGAAGCCTGCAAGATGCAACCATTGCTTTGTTCAAGCGCGCCGGCTGGAATATCTACGCCGACGGGCGCTCGTACTTTCCTTCGATTGATGACGCGGAGATCGAGTGCATGTTGATTCGCGCGCAGGAGATGGCGCGCTACGTGGATCACGGCGTGCTGGACGCGGGACTGACCGGCATAGACTGGGTGGTCGAGAGCGGCCTGGAAGTTACAAGCGTTACAACGCTTACCTATTCCAAGCAGAGCCGCCGCAAGGTGCGCTGGGTGCTGGCCGTGCCGGAGAACTCGGGCTTTGAGAAGGCCGAGGATTTGGAAGGCAAGACGGTGGCGACGGAGCTGGTGGAAGTGAGCAAGCGCTACTTCGCATCGAAGGGCGTGAATGTGAAGGTCGAGTTCAGTTGGGGCGCGACGGAAGTGAAGCCGCCTACGCTGGCCGATGCGATTGTGGAAGTCACCGAGACGGGCAGTTCGCTGATGGCCAACCGGCTCAAAATTATCGACACCATCATGGAGAGCGAGACGCATCTGATCGCCGGCAAGAACGCCATGGCCGATGAATGGAAGCGCGCAAAGATTGATCAGATTGCGCTGATGCTGCGCGGCGCCATTGATGCGCAATCGCAAGTGGGGCTGATGCTCAACGTGAAGCGCGAAGACCTGGAGACGGTGCTGGCCGTGCTGCCCGCGCTGAATTCGCCGACGATTTCGCAGCTTTCGAACTCGGAGTGGGTTGCGGTGAATACGATTGTGGAAGAGCGCGTGGCGCGCGATGTGATTCCCAAGCTCAAGGCAGCGCGAGCCGCAGGCATCGTCGAGTATCCGCTGAACAAAGTTGTGCTGTAGCTGGATTCGCTCTCGAAGGAAGGGTGCGGCAAATTTGGCTTGTACCCTTCCATCGCAATAACTACGGCATATTGCAGAGCGAAAGAAAGAGCACTGAAATGCAGTCAAAAGAATCAAGAAGAGAAGCGGCCAGGAATTTCAAAGAACAAAAAGTGCTGGCTGGCGCATACGCCGTGCGTTGTACTGCAACAGGAAACGTGTGGGTCGGAACTTCTCGCAACCTGGACGCCACAAAGAACGGATGCTGGTTCATGTTGCGCAGCGGAAGTCACCAGGAAAAAACATTACAAGCAGAGTGGAATGCGCAAGGCGAACAGGCCTTCGAATACGAAGTTTTGGAGACGCTCGGCGAAGACGTGCATCCGTTGAATGTTGCCGCGTTGCTGAAAGAGATGAAGAGCGCGTGGGTTGCCAAGTTGGGCGCGACGCCGCTGCTTTGAACTTGAACGCATGAACATAGGAGAAGGTGGATGAAGATCATCCGCACCACAGGACGAGGAGCGCGGCAAACGGCGGAATTGCTGGCCACGCTGGAACAACGCGGCGGCGCGGCGCTGGATGCCGTGCTGCCTGCCGTAAAAAAGATTGTGAATGATGTGCGCAAGCAGGGCGACCGCGCGCTGCTGCGCTACGCAGCGCAATTTGACGGATTGGCGGGCGCGGATGCGTTGCGCGTGACGGCTGAAGAAATGGCTGCCGCGTGGGAGGCGATTCCGGCTGCGATGCAGCAGGCGCTGACCACCGCCGCCGATCAGATTCGCAACTTCGCGGTGGCGCAACTGCATGCTTCGTTCAGCGATGAGCCGGTTGCGGGATTGATGACAGGGCAGCTGGTTCGCCCGCTGGGCGCGGTGGGCTGCTATGTGCCTAGCGGCCGTCATCCGCTGCCTTCCACGCTGCTGATGACGGTGATACCCGCGCAGGTGGCGGGCGTTGCGCGCATTGCTGTCGTCTCGCCCAAGCCCGCGCCGGAGACTCTGGCCGCCGCGCATTTGCTCGGCATCACGGAGTTCTATCGATTGGGAGGCGCGCACGCCGTGGCCGCGCTGGCATACGGAACCGCAAGCGTCAAGCGCGTGGACAAGATCGTCGGGCCGGGAAATCTTTTCGTCACTGCGGCCAAGCGGCTGGTTGCGTTTGATTGCGCCATCGATATGCTTGCCGGTCCGACGGAGATTGTTGTCACCAGCGAACGCGGCAACGCGGATGAGATTGCGGCGGATCTCGTCGCGCAGGCCGAGCATGATCCAGAGGCGCTGGCCATCTTTATCACCACGCAAGAGAAGCTGGCCAAAGAAGTCATCGCAGAAACAAAAACACGCAGCCGAAAAAATGGTATTGCACGTGAAGCGCTGGATAGGAATGGACTCGCCATTCTTGCGGCGAATGTGAATGAAGCACGCGCAATCACCAATCGATTGGCTGCGGAGCATCTCACCGTGGATGCGGCGAGTGATTTGGATTGGGTGCAAAATGCAGGCTCGGTTTTTATTGGCCGATGGAGCGCGCAGCCGATGGGCGATTATATCTCCGGGCCGAATCACACCCTACCCACCGGCGGCATGGCGCGGGTGCGCGGCGGCTTGAGCGTGAATGATTTCGTCAAGCTCATCACCGTGCAAGAATATTCTGCGAAAGCGATGCGCGTGCTGGGTCCGCCGGCTGCGCTGCTGGCGGAAGCCGAAGGATTGATCGGCCACGCGGAAGCGATTCGCACGCGGCTGACAAGGAGGCCCCGTGACTGAAGCAAACATTACAACACCGAAGCCGCGCGCGCGTGTGCAAGCAATGATGGAGTATCACCCTCCGCTCGGCGACCGTAGCACGCTGCGTTTGGACTTCAATGAGAACACCGTGGCTTGCTCGCCCAAGGTACGCGAAGTGCTGGGTAGCATCAGCGCGGGCAGCTTGACGCGCTATCCGGAGCGCGCGCCGGTGGAGGCTATTGTCGCCGCGCATCTCGGACTTGCAGCCGAGCAAGTGGCGCTCACCAACGGCGTCGATGAGGCGATCCACGTGCTCTTTGAAGCCTTTCTCGAAGAGGGCGACGAACTGCTGTTGCCCGTGCCCACGTACACGATGTACGAGGTTTACTCGTCGGCGACGGATGCGCGCGTTGTTGACGTGCAGGCCGCGGATGATTTGCAGTTTCCATTCGAGCGCTTGCTCGCGGCCATCACGCCGCGTACAAAAATCATTGCCATCGCCAATCCCAACAGCCCGGCTGGTTCTGTCGCCACGCGTTCGCAGCTCGCCGCGATTGCCCAGCGCGCGCCGCACGCAGTGGTGCTGGTGGATGAAGCGTACTTTCATTTTCATCACGAGACAGTGATCGATCTGCTCGGCGTTCTACCGAATCTGATGCTGGCGCGCACGTTCTCAAAAGCTTATGGCCTTGCTGGATTGCGGCTTGGTTTGCTTGCCGGTCCTATCGAGTTGATGCGCTGGGTGCGGCGCGTGCTCTCGCCCTATAGCGTGAACTCGCTGGCGCTGGCTTGTTTGCCGCCTGCGCTGGAAGATACGGCCTACCTCGATTGGTACGTGAGCGAGGTGCTGGCCGCGCGCGCAGAGTTTGAAGTTGCGCTGGACGAGGCTAAGGTCCGCCGCTGGCCCAGTCACGCGAATTTTGTGCTGGTGGAAATCGGCGCGCTGCACAAGGAGTTTACGCGCCTGATGAGTGCGCGGGGCGTGCTGGTGCGCGACCGGTCGAGCGATCCGGGCTGCGATGGACGCGTTCGCATTACCATTGGAACACGGGAACAAATGCGGCAGGCGGCTGTGGCGCTGAATGAAGTGCTGGCTGCACTTAACATACAAGGAGGTGCGTAATGACTAAAACTTCGGGTGCCCCCGGTCCCGATTCTTGGACCGGGGAACCATCAACTTTACGTACCGCGGGTTTTGAGCGCAACACGACTGAGACGCGCATTGCAATCAAGCTGACGATTGAAGGCGGCGGGCATTACAAAATCTCTACCGGCATTCGCTTCTTCGACCATATGCTGGAGCTGTTCACGCGTCACGGCGCATTCGATCTTGAATTGAAGTGCGACGGCGATCTCGATGTGGATCAGCATCACACGGTCGAGGATGTGGGCATTGCGCTGGGCGAGTGCTTTGACCGCGCGCTGGGCGACAAGCGCGGCATTCTTCGTGCCGGATATTTTCTGATGCCGATGGATGAGACGCTGGCGATTGCGGCTGTGGACCTCAGTGGGCGTGCGGCCTTCGCGGTTGATACAAAGGTGCGCACGCGGCTGGTCGGTGATCTGCAAACGGAGTTGGTGACGGATTTCTTTGAGGGCTTTGCTCGCGGCGCTCGCGCCAATGTTCATGTGAAGACAATGTATGGCCGCTCGAATCATCACAAGATCGAAGCGATCTTCAAGGCTTTCGCGCGGGCGATGCGCGTGGCCTGCTCGCGGGATAAACAATTGGGCGAGATGCTGCCGTCGACGAAGGGGTTATTGTGATGCGTGTAACGGTGATTGATTACAAGGCGGGCAATCTGACTTCGGTGCTGAAGGCGCTGCGGCACGTGGGCGCGGAGACGGTGGTCACGGATGGCGATCTAACGCTCGTGGAATCGGCGGAGCGCATTGTGCTACCGGGCGTGGGTCATTTTCAGGCGACGGAGCGGCTGGATGCGACGGGACTCACCGGCGCGATTCGCGCGGCGATTGTGCGCGGCGTGCCGTTCCTGGGGATTTGCGTGGGGATGCAGTGGCTCTACGCAGGATCGAGTGAAGCGCCCGCGCAGCCGGGGCTGGGAGCTTTTGCGGAATCGTGCGAACACTTTTCGGAGAGTACGGAAAAAGTTCCGCATGTGGGATGGAATTCTCTGGAAGTTCGCGCCGATTCGCGATTGCTTGCGGGGGTTCATGCGGGTGAGCACGTCTACTTTACGCACTCGTTTCGCGCACCCGTCACCGCCGACGCCGCGGCTACTACGTTTTATATAGAGCCTTTCGCGGCAGCGGTGGAGCGCGCGAACGTGATGGGCACGCAATTTCATCCAGAGAAGTCCGGCGCTACCGGGCTGAAGATTCTCAAGAACTTTTTGGAGGTGAAGTGATGCAATTGACCTATACTCTCACTCTTGCGGATTTCGAGGCTGCGCAACAGCTCCATATTCGGCAAAAACTTGGCAGACGGATCAAATTCATTGCCTTGTATCGAGCCATTCCGATTCTGACGGCAGTATTGTGGATAGTGAGCATTGTCTTTGTCATCAGTGGTGAAAGAAAGTCCTTAGAGGCTCTGATTCCGCTTGACGCGGGATTGCCAATCATGGCTATTGGCTTGCCTATATGTCGTTATTACAATATACGCAAATGCTTTAAGCAACTCTTTCCTCCGACGCGAACAGATCGGAATAGTTCTATCGATATAGATGATGAACGAATTTTATCTAGTATTCCGGGCGTGGGCGAAAGCAAGCTATATTGGACAGGGGTCTTAGCTTTTGCTCAAGACGAGAAAATCACTTTGCTATATATTTCTGAAACCAGATTCTTGCTCCTCCCGACAGCAGCATTATCTCCAGATCAACGCACAGAGCTCAACGAAATTGTTGCACGCCATGTGGTAAGGAAAATGTCATGATTACGAAAAGAATCATCGCCTGCCTTGACGTGCATGACGGGCGCGTTGTGAAGGGCGTGCAGTTTGTCGATCTGATTGATGCGGGCGATCCGGCTACGCAAGCGGCGCGTCATGCGCGCGAGGGCGCGGACGAGATTGTGCTGCTGGATATTACCGCGACGCACGAGGGCCGCGCGACACTGCTCGACACGGTGCGCAGAACGGCGCGCGAACTCTTCGTTCCCTTTTGCGTGGGCGGCGGCATTCGCACGGCGGATGATGCGGCGCAGGTCTTCGAGGCGGGCGCGGACAAGGTGAGCGTGAACTCAGCCGCGCTGAAGAATCCGCAGCTCATCGACGACATTGGCCGCAGCTTCGGCGCGCAGGCGGTGGTTGTGGCCATCGATGCGCGGCGCGATCCGGAGGCTGCTGATCCGGTGCGTCAGGCGCAGGTCTTTGTTCAAGGAGGCCGCCGCCCAGTCGGTCGAACAGTTGTCGAGTGGGCGCGCGAGGCCGAGCAGCGCGGCGCGGGCGAGATTCTGCTGACCAGCATGAACTCCGACGGAATGCGCACGGGCTTTGATTGCGAGCTGACCGCGGCGGTGAGCGAGGCTGTCGGCATTCCGGTGATTGCGTCGGGCGGCGCGGGAACGGTCGAGCATTTTGTGGATGTCTTCGGACGCGGCAAGGCCGATGCGGCTCTGGCGGCGAGCATTTTTCATTTTCAAATTTCGAGCGCGCGTTCGCTCAAAGAAGAGCTCGCAAAAGCGGGCGTCTCGGTGAGGCTTCCATGCTGATTCCTTCGATTGATTTGCTGGGCGGACAGATTGTCCAGCTTGTGCAGGGCCAGAAATTGCGCCTTGCTTTTGATGATTTTGAATTTTGGATTGAAAAGTTTTCGCGCTTTCCGCTGGTGCAGTTGATCGATCTGGACGCGGCGATGCGGCAGGGGGATAATTCAAAACTTGTCTCGCAGATTGCCAAGCGGCTGCCGGTGCAGGCGGGCGGCGGCATAGCTACGATTGAGCGCGCGCGGCAGGTGCTGGACGCAGGAGCGCAGAGGGTGATTATCGGCTCGGCGCTTTTTTCCGCTGAAGGCGCGGTGAATACGGAGTTTGCGGCGGCGCTGGCGGCTAGTGTTGGCGCAGAGCGCGTAGTGGCTGGCATCGACACGAAGAACGGGCGCATCGCGGTAAAGGGTTGGAAGGCGCAGGTGGAGCTGACTCCCGATGATGCGATTCCGCAGCTTGAACCGCACGCCGCGGCGTTTCTTTATACGCACGTGGATGGGGAAGGAATGCTGGGCGGCTTTCCGATTGACGTGGCCGCGCGGTTGCGCAAGTTGACCGCGAAGCAACTGATTGTTGCAGGCGGCATTCGCTCGCAGGAAGAAGTGGATGCGCTGGATGCGCTGGGCGCGGATGCGGTGGTGGGCATGGCTGTTTATACGGATCTGCTGAAGGTTTGATGCGCATTGATGAATCCCACCATAGCCGCAAAAACAAAGACGCGGCGAGGGTTGGGCACCCAGAGTGGATTTGCAAAAAGTAACCGCAGGCCCTTCGACTTCGCTGCGCTTCGTTCCCTATGAACAAGGCCGTTCAAGAGAGCGTATAAGGAACAAAAACAGCAGGTTAGCTTCCGCTTCGCGGAAATAGCGAGTTAGCGGGTTAGCGGCAGTTCATTCCAGTCGTAACTCGCCGCCGCGAGTCGGGCTGATCAGGATGACAGATTTTCTGAATTGAAAGTGAAATTACTTTTGCGCTTCGCCGACGGCGCGGCTGGTTTCAACGCGCGAGGCGCGCAGCAGGCGGGCAATCTGCTTCAGATGGAGTTGCACCGCGTAGGCGCGCAGAATTTCGGCTTGTGTAAATTGGAAGCCAGTGGGGCGCACCTCGGCCATGCGCGCTTCCAATTGCGCAATGTCTTCTTTCAGATGCAAACCCGTCGGCGGAATGTGAAAGCGCCATGCGTGGGTACACTCGGCGATGTAATGAAAGCCCGCGCTGATGTCGATGACCAGCCGCCCCAGCGCAGGCTCCAGTTGCTGCGCGTAGCCGTCTTCGTGGCTGTCTTTCACAGCCAGTTCCAGCGCGATGAGCGCATCGAATTGCGAGCGTCCAAACTGCGAGAGCATCTCCAGCCCTTCTCGCCAGCCGGGTCCGCCGGAAGGCTCGTTGCGCGCGGCCGCTAGCAGTTGGTTATTGGCGCGCATCTGCTTCAGCACATCTTCGCGCAGCGCGGAAAGATTCTGCGCGGGTGAGCCGCGAAAGCCTTCGAGAATGCCCTCGAAGAATGCGCCCAGCAACAGGAATTCCTTGGCCAAGCCGTCGCGCAAACGCAGCCGCGCGCGATCGGGAAAGACCAGGGTGGAGATGGCCAGCGCCACAAGAATTCCCAGCACGACCTCGAAGACGCGATGCAGCGCAAGCACCCAATACGAGCCGGCATGCACCAGCATGACGATGGAGATGGTGACTCCAGCCAGGCGCGAACTGCTGCGCAGGCCCAGCAATCCGCAAACAATAATCGCCGCCAGCACGGCCAGAATGAAATTCCACGGCAGCACGCCGAAGAGCGTACACGAGAAGCCGAGCGCCGCGCCGATCAGTGTTCCGATGATGCGGTCGCGCGAGGCGGAGACGGTAGCGCCGAAGTTGGATTGCAGCACAATGATCGAGCTGATGGCGCCCCAGTAGCCGTCGCGCAGGCCGAAGCGCATGGCGATCCACCAACTGAGCGACGCGGCCAGCGCCGTCTTGGCAGCGTGCGTCAGCAGACGCCGGCGCTCCAAGTTGAGCCAGCCGGAGTTCTCCGGAACTTCCACGCGCAGCTTGATGGCTAGCTGCTGCTGGGAGAGCGATTTGTCGGCATTCAGGCGCATCTTTACCATCCGCGGCGCAATAATCCCACATTTATAGGATGCTCTATCGCGGCGGGTCGAAGCTGTGATTCGCCTCACTTTGCGGCTTTCAGTTCGAGGACCGTGGAAAATCACAGGTCGAAATGGCGCAGCTTGTGTAGCATAGTCTTATGTTGCGCGTTGGATACCCTGCCACTTTGACGGCTGATTTGTTCCGCGATTTCCCTGCGGGAGTCGAATGCATTGCCTTGCCTGACGGTCTCGATCACGAGGTCGAGATTGAAGTGTGGCTGCCTGATCCTTATCCGGCGAAGGCGCTGCGCATCTGGCCGTACCTGCGCGGCGTGCGGCTGGTGCTGGCGCTGATGGCCGGCACGGAATGGATTCCGGGCGCGGTTGGACCGCACGTGACGATCTGCAACGGGCGCGGCGCGCACAGTGTCTCGACCGCTGAGTGGACCATCGGCGCGATTTTTGCCGTGCTGAAAAATATTCCGTTCTTTTTGGAAGTGCAACGCGAGGGCGTGTGGAAGCGGCGCTTTGAGGCTTCGGCGCGCTACGCAGAAATCAGCGGCGATGCGCGGCCGCTGTATCCGCCGGTGATGCTGGAAGAGCTGACCGGCAAGCAGGTGCTGCTGATTGGGCACGGGGCAATTGGCCAGGAGATTGAGCGGCTGCTGGCGCCTTTCAGCGTCGAACTGACGCGCGTGGCCCGCACGGCGCGGGAGGGCGTAGCTGCGGTGAGCGAGCTCGACAGCCTTTTGCCGCAAGCGGAGATAGTGATTCTGATTTTGCCTTCGACGGATGAGTCGCATCATCTGATCGGCAGCCGCCAGCTTGCGTTGATGCGCCAGGGTGCGCTGCTGGTGAATGCCGCGCGCGGGCCGGTGGTGGACACCGATGCGCTGGTGGCCGCGCTTGAATCAGGCCACATTCGCGCCGCGCTGGACGTGACTGACCCTGAGCCGCTGCCGGAGGGGCATCCGCTTTGGAGTTGCCCGAACCTGCTGATCACACCGCATGTTGCTGGATCAAGCCCGCAGTTTGCGCCGCGCGCGGTGAAGGTTGCCGAGGAGGAACTGCGGCGCTACATGAATGGTGAGTCGCTGCGGAATGTGGTTCAAGCGGCAGTTTGAATATCTCCAGACTGTTGCGCAGCATTTCGCCAGAGCAACAACCCAATCACCGCAAGGACAACAAGCACCGCGTAAAGAATGGCTGTCGGCCAAAGGTCTTTGTAGATATACTCGCCGATGTAAACCAGATCCACCGCAATCCAAAGCCACCAGTTGGCGATATGTTTGCGCGCTGCCCACCAACTGGCTACAAGGCTGTAACTGGCTAGTGACGCATCAATGTATGGAAGTGCGGCGCCAAGATGCTTCATCCAAAATCCAAGCAGAATACTGCCCGCGATACCGGCAATCATGCCAGTCATCATGGCCGGGAATTCTAGGCGAACCACGCGAACTTCTCCATCTTCACGCACACCCCTCCACCAATACCACCAGCCATAAATTGTGAACGCAAGAAAAAATATCTGGAGCAGCGCATCGGAGAACAGGCGGGCGCGATAAAAGACGACCAGATAAATGACATCGGAGATTAAAACAACCGGCCAGCAAGCCAGTTTCCGCCAGGTAGTCAATCCAATCCCTAAAAGAGTTGTGATGACGCCCGCGATCTCCAGCCAATTCGCGGCAAGATAATTGGCAATCGCTGTCCAGTTCATCGTTCTACTCTTTCATGCTTTGCGGCCCATTGGCGAATTGCGTTCAACAGCTCTTGACCGCCCGATGAGCGGAACCAGAGCGCATGGCCCACAAGATAATCTTCCGCACAGACGCGCGTGTTCTTCTCTGAATGCAGTGCGCCGAGGAAATAATCCGCCTCGGTGAGCGCAAACTCCGCGTGGCATAGCGCGGTCATCGGTGCGAGAGCCGCAGCCTCTTGCTCGCAGAGCGGGCGCGCGGATTCATAGCCGTCCAGCAGGGCTTGCAGATGATCGAGATGCACCGGTAGGCCTTCTCCTTGCGTTGATGGTTTCAGCTCAAGCCACTCGACGATGTTGCGCTCGATGGCCTGGGCCAGATCATACACCGCGTTGGTGCGGTCGGCGAGGCCGAAGTCGATGAAGGCAGTTGCGTGCGCATTGTCACTGGCATCGCTCCAGAGAAGATTGGAGGCGTGCAGATCGTTATGTGTCCAAAGCGGTTTCAGCGCGGGCAAGAGCGGCATCAACTCGGCATGAAAGGGCGCGAGCAGATGGAGCGCTTCATCGCAGTTTTCACGCACCAGCGCATTTTCATTGAGTGCGGGACGGGCGGAGAGATAGCGTTTCAATGCGATGCGTGGATTTATGTCTGCAAAGATTGTGAAGCTGGCGACGAGCGGTTGCGGCTTGCGGCGCGGCGCGTTGAAACCTTCGGCGGTCCGATGCAATTGCGCTAGAGAGCGGCCCGCTGAACGCGCATGAGCGGCGGAGTGGAAGGGCGTCCATGAAAGCGCATCCTCGTAAATGTCCACGCCCGCGGGTACTTCATGCACTTCGTAAGTCCACTCGCCCTGCTCGATAGCTGTCTCGCCGTTTGCGTTGGCAAAGACTTGCGGCACCGGCGCGCAATGTGCTCGCAGATGGCGCATGAAGCGATGCTCTTCGAGCAATCCTTCGCGGTCGCGCACCGTGCGGGCTTGGCGCTTGATGAAGACGGGGCCGTTTTGCGTGGCCACTACACTTGCTGCGGAAAAAGGCCGCGGACTTACCGACAGAATCTCGATGGCTTCGCCGCACGCGGGAAACTGCGCAAGCAGAGCGCGGGCGTCGGCCAGCGTGAGCGGCGGCCAGTCAGCTTCGACCAGCGTGCCGTTCATGCCGTGCGTCTTTGCGGTTGCGATCATTGTGCATGCTTCCTTTAAATGAATCGATACTTTGAAAGGGCACGACTTTAGTCGTGCCGAAGACCCCGCCCTTTAACTGGGCTTTAGCCCCTGAGGGAATGCAAACTACAGAAGAAAACTTTCCTCAGGGGCTAAAGCCCAGAATCCTTTTTATGCTTCATGCGGCACGACTAAAGTCGTGCCCTTTCAAAACCTGATTCTTACTACTGGTTGTTCGGTTCGATGTTCCCAGGTCTCAAAATCGAGACCTGGGGCACCCAGCTTTATGGTTACTAAACTTAAAACGTGTAGTGCGCGGAAAGTCGCACGGTGGTTGGCGCGCCGAGGTGGATGAAGGTGTCGCCGTAGCTTGCGCCGGTGTCTTTCCAGTAGCGCTTGTCGGTGATGTTATCGGCGTAGAGGCGAATGGTTACATGGCCTTGCTCACCGCCCGACGTGTAGCGCGCGCCCAGGTTGAAGAGATTGTAACCGGAGACGCTCACCGCGTCGTCGCGCGTGGCCTCCTTGCGGCCTGTGTAGCTCCAGCCGGGCATCAGATGCAGCCCGCGCGTATGAGGGACAAGCACGTCGGCAAAAAAGGCCGTGCGCAGATGCGGGACGTTGAGCACCTGCTTGTTATTGAAGGCCGGTGTACCGGAATTGCTGGAAATTGCGCGAATGCCCGCCGCCGAAGCCGTCAGCCGCAACCAGTTTGTAACCTTGCCCTCGGCGTTGAACTCGATGCCGTCGTGGGTCTCGCGGCCTCTTGACAAGAAGCACAACGGAGTGTCTGAGGTTGTCTGATTGCCGAAGCAATCCGCTGCCGCGCCCAAATCTTCCGAGTAGAAGAACGGCGCGCGTATGTGGAAGAGCGCGGCGGTCAAGAGGATACGGTGATCAACCTCATACTTTGCGCCAACCTCTGCCTGACGCGACCTAAACGGATCAAGATACTGACTTGAATCGGCAACCCACCATGGAGCCTGGATTCCGAGAGAAAGCATCACGCTGTAATTTCCGTAGAGCGTGAGGCTATCGACAGGATTGAATGTGACAGCGTATTGGGGCAGCCAGACAAACTTGTTTGTGAATAAGCCGCCATTGAAGTTATGATCGCGCAGTGAGTCTGCCCGTCCGCTGGCAAGCAGTTGGATGCGGCCCGGCAGATGAATGCGGTCCTGCATTACCGCGGCGGATTGGTGATTGTCGTCGTCGAGGATGCGCGGACCGGCGTACAGAAGCGGGCTCTCGATGGGAACGGCAACGCTGGGAGCGTAAATGTTTTCTGATCCCACGTAGTAGTTCACCGAATGCTCCGGTTGCTGAACGCTGCGGCGGAAGAGTTCGCCTCCGCCGGTCAGATCGTGCGTGATGGGGCCAGTTTTTACGTGGCCGGTGGCCAGCGCTTCGGCCAGGGCGTTGATGCGCAGTTCACCGGGGTTGCGGTAATCATAGATGCCATAAGATCCGCCATCGCTGACGTTTGGGATCGCGGGACAAAAGAAGTAAGAAAGCGCATCTGGTGCGCCCGGGCAATTGACGTTGCCGCTATCGTCAAGCGGAGTTCCGTAGGGATAAACAACGTTGTCGTCGATGAGCGAATGGCTGTAACTGACTGCCGCAAAGGCGCGCCAGCTGCGGGGCAGATCATAGTCCAGGCGCGCGCCGGTGTTGAATGTTTCGAAGGTGTTGGGCTTGGCCCATGACTGCTCGCCGAGCATCGTCGATGGGTAGACCTGCTGGTTGTCCAATGCCGTTGCGTGCAGATTCGGCACCGTCGTTCCGCCCAGCAGTTGATAGCCGCAGACGGAGCGCTCGACCTTGTGCTGGTACTCGAAGTCGCCCTTCAGGATCGCCGCCGGTGTGATCTTCCAATCGGCCGCGCCCGCGCCCATCGCGCGCCATCCGTTGGCGTCGTTGACGTAGCTCATGATCTGCTCGCCGGCCAGATTCACGCGCGCGCCGATCTGTTTCTGTTTGCCGAATAAATGTCCAAGATCGACTGCCCCGTAGCTGCTGCCGCGATGGTCGGTTGCCAGATCAGCGGCCTGAATCGTTGCCGGACGCTTGGTCACGTAATCGATCAGCCCGCCGGCCGAGGCCACGCCGCTCTCGACACCGGCGATGCCTTTGAGAAACTCGACGCGCTCTTTGTTTTCGAGCGGCACATCCTGCTCACCGGCGATGGTCATGCCGTTGATCTGGAGTCCAGTGGCCAGATCGATGGTGAAGCCGCGAATCTCGTAATCGCCGTAGTAACCCACGGGGGCGTAATCCTCGCCGATGGAGGCGTCGTTCTTCACCACGTCGGAGAGCAGGCGCGCGGCTTGGTCGTTGAGCAGCTCGCGCGTGACCACCGTGGCCGAAATAGGCAACTCGGCCAGCGGCGCGCCATCCAGCGTGCCTACGGTGACCGCATCGGGCAGATACTCCTCCGTCTTGCCGTGTACCACGACCGTCGTGGTTACGCGGGGAATCTTGGGCGCGGCGGGAGGGGGAGTTGCATCGGCGGGGGGCGCTTGAGTTTGCGCAAAGGCGCTGAGCGGCGCGGCGAGGCTGAGGAGCAAGAGGGCGCGGATGGGCAGTGAGGCGGTGAAACGAGACATGAATTCCCCTTGAATTTTGCTTGAAACAAGAGAACTCACGCGAGGAATCGAAGAAGAAGGCTGCCAGAACTGGAAAGCTTCCCACGCCGGTATTATCCGGATCGGGTTCGAGGGTATCTCTCAGCCCCACATCGTGGAGCACCCCTGTTTCAATAGTTTTATTGGAACACTCTGGGGCTGGATTTGCAAGCGAGTGGATGCTCGGCTGAAAAAATCCTGGATTTGCAGTCGTGCCAGCCAGCTACTTCAATGTCAGGACAGCCGTTGATGTCTCTGTTTCGTATGCAAGACCTTGGTCGGATTCAAAGCCTTTGAATCCCTGAGGAGCTTTGATTATCGACAGCTTTTTGTTGAGCAATCCATCCGTCGAAACGCCACGAATCAAGTACACATAGATTTCATCCTCGACCCAGGCGGCAAGGTAATTTTGCGCTGCGTCTTCACGAAGATGGCCAACTGCGATTTGTTTTACCGTCGAAAACTCAAAGGCTGCACAGTCATGCTTCTTCGTAGGTAATTTTACGCCCCGCATATCGATATACGAAAAAGAACTCGTGCGTCCATCCATGTGAAAGAAGGAATCGTAAGCCACGAGTCCAGACATTCCGCCCTTTTTCGCGATTTGCAGAACCTTTTCCGGCGTGGCATTTTCACCCGAAACTTCAAAATCAACTCCCATGCCCAAGTTGTGAGAATCGAGATAATCGCCTGATACTTTTTGCAGTGGACCGGGGGCTAGCCCTTCCGTCAACCTTGTCACCTTCAGGTCAGAACTTACCTTGTAGATCACAATGGAAGCCGATTGCCGGTAATGCGGATGATACAGAATTACAATTTCCTTCGCTCCATCATTATCGACGTCAACATCCAGAACGCCTTCAACACGAGTTTTATAGCGATCTGTTCCAAATACCTCCGGGTAGTCCTTTTCCATAATGTACTTTTTGACAGCTTCCAGACGCGTGTCATTCTGCTGCCCAAAGGCGCAACCGATAAGCGATGACAAGATCAACAAAAAGAGAGCGAAAGCGCGCTTCATAGCAAGACCTTTCTATAACAGCATATCGTGGAAGCCGGAAAACCTGAAAACCTTCCCTCAGGGGCTGAACAGGCTGCGGAAAAAGGCCTGGACTTGAGTGAAATCCCCAAAAAACATCCCGCAGGGGCTAAAGCCCAACGTTTATTATCAGGCACTTGCGGCACGACTAAAGTCGTACCCTGTTACAAAACAGGCCTATTATTGAGTTTTTCCGCAGCCTGTAAAGCCCATGTTCTTGGCAGCTTCCAACGGCACGACTAAAGTCGTACTTTGTTACAAAACAGGCCTATTATTGAGTTTTTCCGCAGCCTGTAAAGCCCATGTTCTTGGCAGCTTCCAACGGCACGACTGAAGTCGTTCCCTTTCAAAGCGGGACATAGCAACTCTAGCCCCGTTCTAAATTCCCTCTTTGCTTTCCGCGCCCAAACTCAATCCGAACCGGATGCAACGAATAGACCTCAGCAAAATCCCCTGCAAACCCGAAAAAGCGTCAAGTCCATCGAGTCAACGCCGGTGACCTCCAGAGAATTCTCAACGATTGAGCGAAGTTGAGCAGCGCGGGCCGCGATTGTCAACCAGCGCTTTCTGGACGGCGTCGTGAAAGGCGGGCCTCACCTGCCGGATCAGTTGGCTTTGGCGGTCGGGCCAGGTCCGGTTGGTCAGCAGCGCAACGGCAATCCCGGCCTCCAGGTCAATCCACAACGAGCAGCCGCTGAAGCCCAGGTGGCCAATCGAAGCCGGCGAAAAATACCGGCCCGAGGAGGATGGCTGCGAAGGCGTATCCCAGCCCAGCGCGCGCGAACTGCCCACCGGGCCTTGCCGCTGGGAGAACAGCGCAACCGTTTCCGCGTTGAAAAGACAGCCTCTGCCGGAGTGCGCCAACAGAATCTCGCGGGCAAAGCGCAGCAGATCAGGCACATTGGAGAAAAGCCCCGCGTGGCCAGCCGCGCCGCCCAGCAGACCTGCATTCTCATCTTGGACTTCGCCTTGAATCCGGCGATGGCGAAAGCTCAAATCCTCCTCAGTGGGCGGAATGAGGCCACACGCCTCGCCGGGAGGGTTAAACTCCGTCGCCGTCAATCCAAGCGGCAGAAAAATCTCCCGGCCAACCCAAGCCGGTAGAGCCTCGCCAATCAGAGCCTCCAGCCCCTTGCCCAGCAGGATGAAGCCCGGATCGGAGTATGCGGCGCGCGCGCCCGGCTCGGCCTCCAGCGGCAGCTCCAGGCAGGCTTTCAAGAGCGCTTCGGCTGTGGCGGCGGTGCGGAAGAACTCCGCGTACCCCGGCAGCCCGGAGTTGTGCGCTAGAAGGTGGCGCAGCGTCACCCGCCGGGCGGGGTCATCCGCTGGGCGTGTCGCCACAAAGCCGGGCAGCAACTCGCCCAGCGGCGTCTCCAGGCGCAGCAGCCCACGCTGGCGCAGCAGCATCGCCGCAGCGTTGGTTGCGGCGACCTTGGTGAGGCTGGCCACGTCGTAGACGGTCTTCGGCGTGACGGCGGGCGCAGCTTCGTCGTAGGTGAAGCGTCCTCGCGCGCCCAGCAGCGCAACTTCCCCGCCCGCCATCACCCCGAAGGCACAGCCGGGAAAGGCGCGCGCGGCGATAGCCTCGTCCAGCACGCGAAAAACGGCGGCAAAGCGCCCTGGCGCGCCGCCAAGCCGGTCCGCAGACGAAATGTCGGCAAAATTCATCGCTCGTTTGCATGGTACAGCAAGGCGGGCAGATGTGGCTCCCGCTCAGCCCTGGGGCGGATAGGGCGGCTGCGGCGGGTAAGGAGGCTGCGGAATTGCAAATAGCTGAAAGCAAAGAGATGCAGGGGCTAAAGCCCAACATCTTCCTGCTGAACTAGCGGCACGACTGAAGTCGTACACTGACGCTTCTTGCACTCTCCATGGAATTTTGCGAGTGGCTCAAAGGAGAGTTAAAACAGAGTCACGCACGCTTGCCGAATACCCAGGCATCAGAGCGGGAATGAATACTGGTTGCCGCGGAGTTTTTCATTACAAATCCGTGATTGCGCAGCTTATTCACAAATGCTTTCAGAGCGGGCATCCAAAGGATGACCGCTGTCCGGAATCGAACACTGCCGCGCCGGAAGCGGTCACTACGAATGCTTCCGTGCCCGACCAATCCTACCGAAGTGCTTTGTTTTCAATGTGTGTGGGCTTTGTATCTTTGGCACGGCAAGTGCTTTATTCAGGGCATCATGGATATCGCACGCCCAGATTTATTGCAAAAGAGAAAGCGCCGCTTGGCAGCCTATGTCATTGCCGCAGTGGTGCTGTTAGGTGTGGGGCTGGTTGCCGTGTACCGGCTGAAGCCGGCCGCACCCACAGTGGATCGCTCCACCATTTGGCCGGATACAGTCAAGCGCGGGCCGATGATTCGCCAGGTGCGCGGGTCAACGGGAACGCTTGTTCCGCGCGAGGACAAACTGCGCCTGATTCCCGCCGAGACCGAGGCCACGGTGACGCGCATTCTGGTGCTGCCCGGGGCGCACGTTGAACCCAACACGGTCATCATGGACCTGGCTTATCCGCAGCTTGAGCAGGAGGCCATGAACGCCAGCCTTGCGCTGAAGGCCGCCGAAAGCGACTACCACAACACCCAGATCAAGTTGCAGAGCGACCTGATGACGCAAAAGGCCGGCGCGGCCACGGTGGGCGCGGACTTTAGTCAGGCCAAGCTGCAGGCGCAGACCGACAAGGCGCTCTACGACCTGGGCGTTATCTCCGGATTGAAGTACAACGAGTCCAAGGGCAAGGCCAATGAGCTGACCACGCGCAACAAGATCGAGGACGACCGGCTGGCCATGAACGAAAAGGTGATCGCCTCGCAACTGGCCGTGGAGCAGACCAAGGTGGATCAGGCGCACGCCCTGTATCAGCTCAAGCAGCAGCAACTGGCGGCGCTGCACGTGACAGCCGGCATCAGCGGCGTGCTGGTGGATCTGCCGCATCAGGTGGGCGAGCACGTGGCGCCCGGCATCACGCTGGCCAAGGTGGTTCAGCCCGATCAGTTGAAGGCCTCGCTCAAGATCGCCGAGACCCAGGCGCGCGACATTCAGATCGGCCAGCCCGCCTCTATCGATACGCACAACGGCGTGATTCCCGGCCGCGTGCAGCGCATCGATCCGGCGGTGCAGAACGGAACCGTCACGGTGGACGTAGAACTCACTGGGCCTCTTCCGCAGGGCGCGCGGCCTGATCTGAGCGTGGATGGAACCATCGATCTGGAGCGGATGACGGATGTGCTTTACGTGGGCCGCCCGGCGCTGGGCAACGAAAACTCGACGTTGAGCTTGTTCAAGATTGACGGCGACGGCAAGGGCGCGACGCGCGTGCCGGTGAAGGTGGGACGCGCTTCGGTCAACAGCATTCAGGTGATTGAAGGATTGAAGGAAGGCGACACAGTGATTTTGTCCGATATGTCGCGCTGGGACAATGTGGACCGGATACGGCTTGAGTAGGGACTAAGGGACTGGGGAACAGCAAACAGATTCGCAACAACACGAGGAGAGAGCAATGGCAACGAACGACAATTTGATTGAAATTGAAGGTCTGACCAAGGTGTTCTACACCGACGAAGTGGAGACGCACGCGCTCTCCGGCATTCACCTGACCATCGCGCGGGGCGAGTATGTGGCGATGAGCGGCCCGTCGGGCTGCGGCAAGTCCACGCTGTTGTCGATCCTCGGCCTGCTCGACACGCCGACGGGCGGCAAGTACCTGCTCAACGGCAATCCCGTGGAAAACCTGAGCTTCGGCGACCGCTCGCGCATTCGCAACCAGGAGATCGGCTTCATCTTCCAGAGCTTCAATCTGATTGGCGATCTGACCGTGGAGGAAAATGTCGAGCTGCCTCTGACCTATCGCGCCGGAATGCCTTCAGCCGAGCGCAAGCGGCGCGTGAAGGAAGCGTTGGAGCGCGTCAACATGGCGCATCGGATGAGGCACTATCCCGCGCAACTGAGCGGCGGCCAGCAGCAGCGCGTGGCCGTGGCGCGCGCGCTGGCGGGTTCGCCTTCGATCCTGCTGGCCGACGAGCCGACCGGCAACCTGGACTCGAAAAACGGCGAAGCGGTCATGCACCTGCTCGCCGATCTGCACCGCGAGGGCGCGACCATCTGCATGGTCACGCACGATCCGCGCTTCGCCCGCCACGCCCAGCGCGAGGTCCATCTCTTCGACGGCAAGGTCGTCTCGGAGACCGAATTGAAGAAGCTGGAAGAAGAAGTCGAGGCGTAATTATGCTCTTCGGAAACCTGCTGCAAGACCTTCACTACTCTGTGCGCCAGTTGCGCCGTGCTCCGGGCTTTGCTTTTACGGTTGTGCTCACGCTTGCTTTGAGCGTCGGCGTGGCCACGGCGGTGTTTTGCGTGATCGACGCAGTGATTCTCAGCCCGCTGCCTTACGCGCATCCAGAGAGGATCGTGTTGCTGCAAACCAGCAGCCAGAGCGGGTACTTCCAGCCGGCTTCCTGGCCAAGCTATCAGGATGAGCGCGCGCAGGCCACCGGCTTCAGCGCGCTGGCGGCCTATGCGGATTTTTTCAAGGTGACGATCGAGACGCCCCAGGCCGGAGCAGTGGCGCTGGACGGCGTGCAGGGGACCGATAATTTCTTTCAGGTCTTCGGTGTGCAGCCGCTGCTGGGGCGCACATTTCTTCCCGGCGAAGAGCAGGAAGGCAATAACGACGTTGCGGTGCTGAGTTATGAGCTTTGGCAGAGTTACTTTGGCGGTGATCACGACATTCTCAATCAATCGGTAAAAATGAATGGCAAGAGTTATACCGTCATTGGAGTCATGCCAGCTGGATTTCGTTTTCCGTTGCAGATTCACAATGCCGTCTACCTGCCCATGCACATCGATCAGGGATGGATGCATCAGCGCGGCGCCCATTGGCTGCGCACCGTGGGGCGGGTCAAGGACGGCATCAGCATCGCCCAAGCACAGGCCAATCTGACGCAGGTATTCAACAATCTGAGCCGCGCATATCCGGATTCGGATGCTGGGCGCACGGTGGCTCTGCCGTTGCTCTCCGATGCCATTACTAAAAAAAGCAAAGGGCCTCTGTGGACGCTTCTGGCTGCTGTGCTGGCGGTGTTGCTGATCGGCAGCGTCAACGTGGCCGGACTGCTGCTGGCGCGCGGCGTCAAGCGCGAGCGCGAGATGGCAATGCGTGTGGCCATCGGAGCCGGCCGCATGAGGCTTATTCGACAAGTGCTGACCGAAGGCCTGCTGATGGCGGTGACGGGGGCTGCGGGCGGCGTGCTGTTGGCCGCTGTGCTGCTTGATCTGTTGCGCGCTTTTCTGATCCATGCACTGCCGCGCGGCGCGGACATCCACATGAACTGGACAGTACTGGCCGCCGCCATTGCCGCCGCCGTTATCTCCAGCCTCGCGGCCTCGCTCTTTCCGGCGCTGCGTCTCTCCGGCATCGATCCCAATCGCACGTTGAAGGCCGGCGGCAGCGCAGGAACGCAACGCGGACAATATCGCTTGCGCTCTGGATTTGTCATTACGCAGGTGGCTTTGACGTTGGTGCTGCTGGTGGTTGCGGGTATGTTGATGCGCGTGGTCATGCGCTATCGCAACATCGACCTGGGCTTCGATGCGGCGCACATTCTCTCCGTCAAACTCAATATCTCCCGGCCGCGTTATCAAGATCGCGATGCGCTGACCGCCTTCTATAAGCCGCTGGAAGAGCGTGTCGGCCATCTGCCCGGCGTCCAGGCGGCGGGGTTGATCAATATGCTTCCCATCGAGGAATGGGGCAGCAATTCCGACATTCACATCGCCGGACAACCGCCCAACGCGCCCAATCAAATCGTGCTGGCCGAAGGACGATTTGTCAGCAGCGGATACTTTGACGTGATGGGCATTCCTCTGCATCGCGGTCGCATGCTCTCGCCCAGCATCGACACGCCGCACGTGGCTGGACGCGTCGTTGTCAATGACGCATTCGTGCGCAAGTTCATTCCGCCAGGTCTTGAACCTACCGCGCAGCGCATCGACAGTGATGCCGAGAAACCGGAGCAATGGACGCAGATCGTTGGCGTCATCGGCAATGTGCGCCAGAGCATCTACGATCCTCCGATTGCCGAGCGCGATTATCTGATGGACGAGATTGATCCCAAGGATCGCGCCGACTCCTTCGCCAGCATGACGCTGTTAGTGCGCACTGCGGGCGATCCCCGGCAGACGATCTCCGCTGTGCGTTCGATCGTGCATGAACTCGATCCTACAGTTCCCTTCGAGCAGCCGCGCACCATGACCGAAGTCGTCTCCGAGACGCTGGTTTTCGAGCGCATGGAAAGCTGGCTCTTTGGCATCTTTGCCTCGCTCGCTCTGGTGCTGGCGCTGGTTGGCCTCTACGGATTGATCAGCCACGAGGTGGAGCAATCCTCGCGCGACATTGGGGTGCGCATGGCTCTGGGCGCAACACGGCCTTCCATTCTGGCGATGGTGCTCAAGCGCGTGGCGTGGATGCTGGGCGCGGGAACGATTGCGGGATTCGCGCTGACGCTGATTGCGCGCAAGCTGATCGGCGTGGTGATTTACGTTGACGTTCAAAAAGATGCAGGCGGATTTCTGCTGCTCGCACTGCTGCTGGCAGCCGCGGGTTTGCTGGCCGCGATGATTCCCGCATTGCGCGCGGCTTCGATTGAACCCATGCAAGCATTGCGCGCGGAATAACGCGCCATCATTCCTCAGAGGAGAAAGAACGATGAGTACGCTGTTTCAAGACCTTCGCTACGCGCTGCGCCAGTTGCGCAAGTCGCCGGGATTCACGCTCACAGTTGTGCTGATGCTGGCGCTCGGCATCGGCGCCAACACCGCCGTCTTCAGCGTGATGAACGCGATACTTATGCAAATGCTGCCGGTAAGTCGGCCAAGTGGGCTTTCCTATGTGCATCTGTCCAATGGCCAGCACCCGCCGCCGGGAGGCTCTCAATCCGGAAGCTGGGACACCTCGTTTTCCGAGCCGGTCTTTGAATCGCTGCGCCAGCGCGGAGATGTCTTCGAGGAATTGATTGCTTATGTCCCGCTGAGTTTCACCGGCAGCATTGCCGTGCGGCACGGTGAGCTGCCGGAAGAGGCCAGCGGCGAAGAGGTCAGCGGCAACTTCTTCTCCGGCGTTGGAGCGCGGCTGAAACGTGGCCGCGGCTTCAGCCTGCAGGACGAAAAGGACCATGCGTCGCTGGTGGTGCTCAGCTACGACTACTGGACGCGGAGCTATGCGCGCGATCCGTCCGTGGTGGGGCAAACTCTCTACATCAAAGGCGTCCCCATGACCGTAGTGGGCGTTGCGGCGCATGGATTCAAGGGTATTGAGCCAGCCACCTCCACCGACTTCTGGATTCCTCTGCAAAATCGCCCGGAACTGAACGCATGGGGCACGCCCGCCGGCGACAACACGCTCTACGGTTCGCCAAAATGGTGGTGCCTGCGTATGATGGCGCGACTGCGCCCCGGCGTTACTCCGATGCAGGCCCAGCAAGCGATCACCGGCAGTTATGCCGAAGTCGTCAAGCAGACCACCGGCACCTTCGATCCCAAGCAGTGGAAGCCGCTGCTGGAGTTTGTGCCTGCGCGCGGCGTCGGCGGCTATAACGATGAGAACCGCGAACCGCTGCGGATTCTCATGGGCCTGGTCGCCCTGGTGCTGCTGATTGCCTGCACCAATGTGGCCATGATGGTGCAGGCGCGCAACACGGTACGGCAGCGCGAGTTCAGCCTGCGTCTGGCGATTGGCGCGGGCAAGTCAAGAATCTTTCGCCAGTTACTCTGCGAGAGTCTGCTGCTAGTGAGCGCGGGCGCGGCGCTGGGTTGGCTCTTTGCGCTCTCAGCCACGCGTATGCTCGCCACGTGGTCGGGCATAGAAACTGGCCTCAGCCCGGATCGCAGTGTGCTGCTCTTTACCCTGCTCATCTCGGCGCTGGCCGCGCTGGCCTTTGGCCTCATCCCTTTGTGGAGCGCCATGCGCGCGCCGGTGGCTGGAGTACTTCGGTCGAGCGCCGCGCAACTGACGACCAACCGGAATCGTGTTGTGGGTGGGCGGATTGTGCTGGCCGGGCAAATGGCAATCTGTCTGGTGCTGCTGATGGCTGCCGGCCTGCTGCTGCGCACACTGCGCAACTATGCCACGCAGAATCTGGGCATACAGGCCGAGGGCCTGCTGGTTTTCAATGTCTCTCCGCAGGGGCAGGCCGATACCCACATCTTTTATCGCTCACTGCTCGATCGCTTGCGTCAGCTTCCCGGCGTGGAGTCCGTCTCCATGGCGCAGAATCGACCCGGCTCTGGATGGTCCAACAACAATGATGGGTTTGAATTGGATAGCGTCAGGAAGCGCGGCGAGATGCTGCGCGCGAACAATGTCGGCCCAGGGTTTGCTCACACCATGGGCGTGCCCATTGTTGCGGGACGCGACATTGCGGAATCCGACACGCAGAGTACGCATTTAGTTGCGCTGGTCAATGAGACCTTCGTGAAGAAATATCTTGGTGGCACCAATCCAATGGGCCACTACCTGGGCAATAGCAATTTCCGGCTCGACATTGTTGGCGTGGTGCGCGATAGCAAATACACATCGGTGGACGAAGAGCCGATGCCCATGGCCTACGTTGCCTGTTTGCAGTTCCCTGAACTTGGCCCCATGAGCATCGAAGTGCGCACGCGTGGCGATGCGATGGGAATGCTGCCCGAAGTGCGCAAGGCAGTCGCCGCGCTCTATCCCAACGTACCTATCGAGAAGCCCATGACGCAGCAGGAGCAGTTCGATAAGTCCTATGCTCAGCAGCGCATGTTCGCCGCTATGGGCGGCTTCTTCGGCGTGCTGGCCGCGCTGCTGGTGGCCACTGGCCTCTACGGATCGCACTCGTTCCGCGTGAGCCGCCGCACCACCGAGATCGGCGTGCGTATGGCGCTGGGCGCAAGCCGCGCGCAGGTGTTGACGATGGTGATGCGTGAAAGCCTATGGGTGCTTGTGGCCGGACTCGCCGTGGGCATTCCGCTCACCTTCTTTGCTGTGCGCCCGCTCAAGTCTATGCTCTATCAAATGTCTCCCTTGGACCCTGTGAGCTTCGCGCTGGCAATTGTCGCAATGATTCTGGTTGCGAGCTGCGCGGCACTGATTCCCGCGCGCCGCGCTGCTTCCATTGAACCCATGCAGGCGTTGCGCGCTGAATAACGCACCTTTAGATTTTTGAGGGGAAAGAACGATGAACTCGCTGCTGCAAGACCTTCGTTACGCGCTGCGCCAGCTTCTCCACGCGCCGGGCTTTGCGCTCACCGCCGTGCTCACGCTGGCGCTGGGCGTCGGCGCCACCAGCACCATTCTCAGTTGGATCGATGGGACGCTGCTCAATCCCATTCCCGGCGTGGCGCGCACCGGAGAGATGCTTACTTTGCAGCGGGGCGAACGCAGCGAACATCCGTCGCCGCCCTTCTCTTATGCGGATTTCGCCGATCTGCGCGACAACGCAAAGAGCCTGAGCGGCCTGCTGGGCTATCACGACGACTACATGGCCATCACCGGCGCGGGCCAGCCCGAGCGCATCTACGGCGTGCTGGCCTCCGTGAATTATTTTGAAGTGCTGGGCGTCAAGCCTTTGCTGGGAAGAACGCTTCTTCCCACGAGCGCGAATGAGCGGGCAGGCGCGGCCGAAGCAGTTCTTGGAT
>Ga0224559_1000416_pt1 | contig 28874 bp, 29 predicted proteins | sample 714S33034metaG_FD_180676 | JGI IMG/M metagenome (GOLD analysis project Ga0224559, IMG submission 180676) | Peat soil microbial communities from Stordalen Mire, Sweden - 717 S3 30-34 | ecosystem: Environmental > Terrestrial > Soil > Wetlands > Peat | place: Sweden: Norrbotten County, Stordalen... | reverse complement strand
TTTCTCTGTTTCATTCCCCAGAATTACCGTTCCCAACAAGCATCTGGAAATAACTACCTTGATGACCGCGGCAGATCAGGTCCAAAGATCGTAAACAGGCTCTTACAGCTAAAGAATATTTGGGAGATCCTTCCCAGCGCGGTGTTCGAGGCGCCCTCCAGAACTTGTATCGTGGGCAAATCTGGTGGCTACAAGTGATGCGCTTCTATTTTGGCCTTAGCGGGAACCCTCGCGACATTAGCATTTGGATGAGCCAGCAGGCAGAGCGTGCGATGAAACGCGCTGAAAGGCAGGGCGAGGATGAATACATTGGTCAGGATGAGGTTTCAGAAATCCAAGAGGAATTGGAGAAGATGTTAATTGATATTTATCCGAAAGAGAATCTATCTTATTTTACCAAGGTTCAGCCAGATCCAGCGAGTAAATGATTCTGCTTATTAGTCCCCAGAAATACTCATGGCGGGTGCCCCATCCTTTCCGCGCTTTTTGCGGGTAGGGTTGGGATATTCGGCGTGTGTTCATCCTTGGGCTTACTCGATGGATTGCGCCAGAAAATTTGCTGGAGTCACAATCGGAATCCCGCGCCACGGATGCAAGACCAGTAGGTCTTCATCGCTCGAGATCAGCAGATTCGCCTCGGCAACCCGCGCCAGGGCAAGAAATTGATTGTCTTTGGAGTCGCGGCAGGGCGGATCGACAGCCATCGCATCGGCATTTTGTACTACGAAGATGCTTGCTCTTCGGTGTAGATTGGCCATGAAATCCCGGCGCTCTTCACGATTGAGGTAGCGATCGAACTTGCAGCGATAGATCACTTCCTCTATCTCAGCCAAGGTTTTGGTGCTCGCACAGAGATCACAGAAACGAAACGCTTTGAGCAACGCCTGGTGAGGTATAGATCCAATACGCAATGCCGCGCCCACCAGCGTACTCGTATCGAAAACGACTCTCTGGAGGCCACTCATCGGAGTTCATGCACCATGCGGTTCACTTCCTCATCCGTCAGCGCTTCCGCGGCAGCGGCTTGCGCGGGAGACTGGCTCTTCTTGGCTCGCGCGCTCCATTCTTCAAACTCGGCCACTGCCTCACTACGCCTGCGCCGGGCGTGCAGTAATTCGTCCATATCCAGCGGCGAGACGATGAAGGCTGCGGGACGGCCATGCCGGGTAATCGCAACCGCTTCACGCTGTACCGTGTCCAGCAACCTCCCAAAACCGTTTTGCGCCTCCACGGAGGTCATGGTAATCATTGGTTTCACCTCGACAAACTAGCTAATCTATATAATATAGCTAATCCAGCTCGTCCACCATGGTGATTGCGCAGGCGGCGCGCCCTGAAAAGTTGGGTGGCCCATCCTTTCTGCGGCGGGTGGCGCAGATCCCCATAGATGAAACTGGGTACCCCAGGTCCAGATTCTCGGACCTGGGAGTCCAAGAACCCCAACCAGCGTTATCCTGATCCCTTAGTCCCTAGTCCCTTAGTCCCTATCCCGACGGCGTGGCCGGCACGGTTACGGGGCGCGCCACCATGGCTGGCCGAACCAGCTCTGCCGGCCAGACGTAGACCGCCAGCCGCCGCGAGTAGTGCAGCACCGGGGCCTGCACCGGCAGGTGAATGCCCAGCACCGCAGCCAGATCATTCCGCTCAATCTCCGCCTCGGCCTCCTCAAGCTGCGATGAAATCTGATGGAGATTGGCGCGGATCGGCTGTCCGTCCGAGTTGCTGGAGAAGAGGCAGTAGCGCTCCATCAGGAAGTATTCCAGCGAACCCGCGCCGCACTCGATCAGCCGCCGCGACGGACCCAGCCCGCGATAGCGCGCATTGAAGACAACCGGCTGGCCGCTGAATCGCCTGCGGCTATAAAAAGAAAACTCCCGCTCCGAGCGCGGCTCCATCCGCATCTGAGCCCAGTGGTATGGCAGGCGATAGAAGGCGCGGCCCACCGCAACCGCCAGCAGGTTGCTGGCATCCAGCGAGAGGCAAAAGACCCCCGGCGTTCCGTTTCGCTCCTCGTGGACGTAGGTGCGCAAACTCAGGTCGGGAAAGCTGCGCGCCCCAGGAACCGGTGGAATGCCGCGCACTTTGATGCGGTCCATCCAAAAAGGCATGATCCCCAGCCAGGCGGAACCGTTGAACGAGTCCAACTGCAAGCCTTCGGGGATCAGATGCGCCAGCGACGAGGCCGGGACCGGCCAATGGGCAAAGAGCAGGTCGTTCCAGCGCTGCTTCATCCGCCAGTGGCCGGACGGCAAAGGCCGCGGCTTGTGCGACGTGCGTACCAAATACTCCAGCATGGCTGTGCTGCTCCTGACTCGCCTCATCCTTGCTATTGCTTAGACCGAATGATTTGGTAATTGATCCCAGACAAGCCGGCCAGGAGGCCGGCGCTACATTCTGGCCATTACCAATTCTTGCGGTCACGGTACTAACCCTGACTGACTCGATGATCTTCTGACTCGCCGCTCTTGCTCTGCATCCGGCTGCTTGGATGTTTTGGGCGGCGGCGGGGATGCAAAGCGCAAACCACCCCAATGTCGTATTCTGTTCGCAAGTGCTTATAAATGTCCAGTGAATCTTTCATGCCCCCCGGCGCCCGCAATCAGACAGAAGTCTTCGCCGTTCATGGCGCGGACCCAGAGGTGCTGGCCTACGCCATGGCCAAGTACTCCCGCTCCGCTCTTTCCATGCGCGAATCGCTGGCCGAAATCAGTCGCCAGCGCGCCGAGCAGTTCCTGAACACCTTTTATTTTCAATACGGCCACCGCTCCATCGCCGATCTGGCGCACGTCGCCATGGCTATCGAACGGCTCAGTCTGCTGGCGGCCATCGTGCTAGTGGACGAGCAGCGCTGGGACGGCCAGGAGCGCTCGACGCGCTACCAGAACTTTCTTAAATCTGGCTGGTTCTTCCCGGATTTTGGTACGGATACCGATTCCGCACAGCTTTATGCGGATACCATCGCCAACCTTTTTGCCGTCTACCAGAAGACCACCGCCGAGGTTCTGGAGGCGCTGCGCCGCCGCGTTCCCTGCCCGGAATCGATGAGGCCGGAGGCTTACGAACGTACTTTGAAGGCGCGCGCCTTTGACGTTGCCCGCTACCTGCTGCCGCTGGCCACCAACACCTCTCTGGGCCAAATCGTCAACGCCCGGACGCTGGAGACCCAGGTCTCCCGCCTGCTCTCCCATCCCGTCGCCGAGGTGCGCGACCTGGGCGCAAAGCTGCGCGAAGCCGCTACTGGCCCCGCATGGAACGTCAATGCGCAGGCCGGGCAGGACTTTGTCGATAAACTTTCCGCTGCCGAACCATCGCTGGCCGAAGAGGCCACCGGCCTGCTCACCCGCGAGGTCTGCTCCGCGCCCACGCTGGTCAAATACGCCCAGCCCAACGACTACGCGATTCAGACCCGCGCCGAACTCTCCCAAGCCGCAGTCGAACTTCTGGCAAAATATCCCATCGCCGCCGCGCCCGTCGTAGATCTGGTCGAGCGCACGGAAACCCTGGAAGTTGAACTGGCCTCCACGCTCCTTTATTCAGCCAGCCACCACCCCTATCGCCAGATTCGCGACCTGGTGGCCGCGCTGCCCGAAGCCCGCGTCGCCGAGATCATTGAACTGGGCCTGCGCCATCGCGGCAAACACGATGAAGCCCTGCGCGCCTTCCACGCCGGAGCAGCCCTGCGCTTTGACATTCTGATGGACATTGGCGGCTTCCGCGATATGCACCGCCATCGCCGCTGCACGCAGATCATTCAGCCTTTCACAGCCCTGCACGGCTACGAGACGCCCAGTTGCGGCGACCTCGGCCCGGACGTGAACATTCTCGCCGAAGCCGGCGAGCTGGCTGGCTTTCAGGCCGCAATCGAGAATGCCCACGCCGCCAGCAACCGGATCGCCGCCAAGCCTGCGGCCGAAGCTGCCCAGTCCCCACTTTACCTGCTGCCGCTGGCCACGCGTATCCGCTCGCTCTTCAAGATGGACTTCGCCGAAGCCCAGTACATCATCGAATTGCGCTCCGGCCCCGCCGGCCACTTCAGCTACCGCCGCGTGGCCTGGGAGATGTTTTTAGCCCTCCAGCGCCAGCATCCGTCGCTGGCCGCACACATTCGCGTCACCGACTTCACACGGCCCATCAACCTGCTGCAGCGCTGATCGATCCGCCGAACAGCGTCTGCCGAACAGAAACAGATTGACAGTCCTGCCCCATCCATTCCGTTTTTTTCAGAGAAATGGATGGGATTTCGGAGGCGGAGGACAGGTGGGTTTACTAACTAATTAACAGCAGATATTTTTTCGATTTCTTTTGAGTAGAACGAATCTTTATGGCTGCTTCTCATTATGCGGTATGGCATTGTTGGTTTTGCGCATTGGTTGATCAATTCACAAAACCGCGTCTTGTTCAATGATGACGCGCCAATTCTTTCACTTTTCGGTTTACTTTCCGGTTGGGTATTGAATTAATCGGTAAAAAAAATGGCCCAGAAAAAATATTGGAGGGGGGGGTGGGGTGGGGGCGAGAACATGGAGCAAAGACTGAGGAACCGGAGAGTGTTTGCGGCGCTTTTGGTTGTTCATGCTTCTATTGTTCGCTTCGGAGCGGATATTTTCTGCAAAGCGCTGCCTGAATTTTGCGAGGGACTCCGATTGCCGTTCAGGAATAAAAACATCTTTCCATGATTTCTACGCCGTTGGCCAGCGATAATGCCCCGCCGCACGTTCGGCATGGAACTCTTCCAGCGCAATCAACTCCACGCCGCGGCCGATATTATGCACTACCTGCCTCTGCGGGCCAGCGTTCACCACAATCCCCACATGCGGCAGCCGAGCAGCCAGCAGCCAGGTGAGAATATCGCCCACTTCGACGGGCTTGGGAAAGCCGTCCCCCGGCGTCGGCGCGCTGGCGGCCCACAGCCGCGCCCCGGCCCGCGTCCAATAGGTTTCCAGATTCAAGACTCGCCGGTGGTCGATATTCGTGTCGGGCCTCTTTGATCCCCATGCCTTGCGCGCTGGATAGGCATTGAAATCCTTCACCATATCTTCATGCACCAGCTTTTGCAGGTCGAGGCCCAGCCCATCGCGGGCGGCGCGAATCACCACGTCGGCGCAGACGCCGGTCGAGCGCGGCACATCGCCACCCGGATAGCTCAGTTTCGTCCAAGTGGGGTCGTAGCCGGTGGTCACGCCCAATTGCGCCCGCGCCGCCGCCGCCAGCTTTTCCCCATTGCTCTGAGCCGCCGCCGCGAGCCGCCCCGCCGCCAACCCAAACGCCGCCAGTCCGCCCAGAAAATCGCGCCGCCGCATGGCCTTCCCCTCTATCGAATCTCGTAAATCGTGCTGCCATGAGCCGGCAGGGTCACGGTCACTTCCTTGGTTTCCTTGAAGCCCCCGTCGGTCCAGAGGTTCTGCGCCTTGTGCTTGCCGCTATCCAGCCCCAGTTGCTTCCAGCTTGCGCGCAGCGTCACCGGCTTGTCGTCCAGGTTAAAAAAGCCAAAGAACTCGGCGTAATTCCGCGCTCCCGGCTCGTTGATGGAAGCCCGCCAGACGCGCGCGTTTGCAAAGCCGGCGCCCAGGCCGGAAACGTCTACCGGATGGCTATAGGTTGCATTCTGGTTGATGAAGAGAATCGACTGATTAGCCAGCAGCCCGCGCAAGAAATCATCAAGCTTGGTCAGATTCGCGCCCAGAATCAGAGGCGAGCGGGCAATCGCCCACAGGTTGAGTTCGGTCTTCTCCTCCTCCTGCGTCAGGCGCGATTGGCGCGGCTCGCCCCAGCCCGGATGCGGCGTCAGAGAGCCCCAGGGCAGCATATCGGCGTCCGGCCAATTGCCCGGCCGGGCATACGAAAACCACTTGGCCAGAAAGTCGAACTCATCGCGCGTTCCGTAGGGCCACACGCCGCCATTGGGCTGGGGCGGAAAGCTCCAACTGTCCCAGTGATCGTCGCTGATGCGCCACATCTGCGCGGACTCGGCCACCTCGCCGCCGTGCTCGATCTGGGTCGGACCCGGCGAAAGGCTCAGCACAATCGGCCTTCCCGTCTTGCGGATCGCCGCGGCAATCTGCTTGATCTCGGTGGGACGGTAGGGGTGGTCGCTGATGCAATCCACCTTGATGTAGTCCAGCCCCCAGGCGGCGTAGAGCTTCAGCATCGAGTCGTAATAGGCCTGTCCGGCGGCGTTGTCGGCCACGCCCCAGTTGCCGTCATCCCACGGGCAGGGCGAGGTGAGGTCGGCGGCGTCCGTCGAATGAAACTTCGTCCCGGCGATGGGCAGATTCTTCTCGACAGCCTGCTTGGGAATCCCGCGCACAATATGAATGCCGAACTTCAATCCCTGTTTGTGGACCCAGTCAGCCAGCGGCTTGAAGCCCGCGCCCTCCACCGACGAAGGAAAGCGGCTAGGAACCGGAATCAAAATCCCGTTCCCGTCCAGCAGGTACTTTCTCTCCGCCAAATGCTGGCCGTCGGGATTCTCCATGTACCATCCCTCGTCGATGACGGCATACCGCCAGCCGTACTGCCTGTACTTGGCCAGCACGGCAGTATTGGCGCGAAAATCGGACTCGTTGATGGTCAGCCCATAGGCATCCCAACTATTCCAGCCCATGGGCGGCGTGGGCGCGGGGTTCTGCGCGGGTGCAAGGGTTGCGGCGAAGACGAAAAGCAGAGTGGCGAAAAGAAGCGTGCGGCGGTCCATGGTTTGACGTATAACACAGTTGCCTCCCCTTCCGCAGCAAATACGGAAAGCTATCTCGGCGGAAGGGGCGGTTCAAGGGTGCATCCATGCCGCGCTGCATCATGCCGAGGAATTGTTCGCTACAAGGGATAGCGGCAGACTGGTCAATCCGGCCCTATGCGGCAGGCGTATTCACTCAATAGATACAGGTATGCCATGAGGCCGTGATTGAAACGATTCACGGGAAAGCGCGGCGAGGGTTATGGTAATAAAAACAGCGAGTTAGCGTCCGCCATGCGGACACGAGCAAGTTAGCGAGTTAGCGGCGGCATTGGCAATCGGATGTTTCATCCCCCGCGGGCCGGCGAAAGCCGGTGGACGACTTTTACCAGGAACGTCCAATGATGTAGCTTCATAGACAGCATGATTGTCGGCTCAGGAATCGACTTGACGGAAATCGAGCGCATCCAGCACTCCGTGGAGCGCTACGGGCAGCGCTTTCTCGACCACGTCTACACCCCCGCGGAGCAGGCCTATTGCCTGCGCAAGCGCAAATCCGCCGAGAGCCTGGCCGCGCGCTTTGCCGCCAAGGAAGCGGGAGCGAAGGCGCTGGGAACAGGCATCAGCCACGGAGTGAACTGGCTAGAGATTGAGGTGGTGCGCGAGCCAAGCGGAAGGCCCACGCTCAAGTTCCACGGGCGCGCGGCCGAGTTTGCCGCCCGCCTGGGAGCGGTCCGCGCCGCGCTCTCGATCACCCACACAAATACGCTCGCCATGGCCAGCGTGGTGCTTGAGGATGGGCGTTAGTTCTGTCCAATCTGTTATTCTCAATGCGTAAACTGGGTCGTTTTTTTTCGTTTGCAAGGAGCGCCGTGCCAAGCCGCAAAGAGATTCGTTGGTCGCAACTGAGAGTGGGAGCCTTGGTTCTGGCGGCCATGGCCATCCTGATCGGGCTGATTCTGCTCATGTCCAGCTCCGGCGGCGGACTCTTTGCGCCCAAACTGATTCTCCGCTCCTACTTTGAAAATGCCGCTGGACTGAAGGATGGCGCGCCGGTGACGCTGCAGGGCGTCACCATCGGCAATGTGATCCATGTGCGCGTGGTGCCGGAGCGCAATCCCACGTCCGTCGAAGTGAAGATGCGGGTGGGCCACGAGTATCTGGGCTTCCTGCACACGGATTCGACCGCCACCATCAGCCAAGCAGGCGTCCTGGGCGATAGCTATATTGACATCAATTCAGCCCACGCCAGCGGTCCCCCTCCCGCTGAAAACGCCGAGCTGCGGGCCGGCGGCGCGCCCAGCATTCAAGACGTGGTTCGCAACAGCAATGAATCCATCATCCAAATCGACAAGCTGCTGCACAAGCTGGAACCTACCATTGACGCGATTAACTCCAGGCACGGCTTGGTGGGCGAGCTGATCAACGATCCCGAGCTTGCCCGGAAAATCAATATCATTGCCACCAATCTGCAGACCATCACCGGAGCGGTGGCCAACGGCCAGGGTTCGCTGGGCAAGCTGGTCAATGACGACACGCTTTACAACCGCGCCAACGCGGCCGTCGACCGGCTCAATAAAGTCACCATCGCCCTGGACGAGGGCAAGGGCAGCGCCGGCAAGTTCCTCAAGGACGATGCGCTCTACAACAACCTGAACGCCGCCGCCAGCAACACCAATCAATTGGTGGCCGAGATCAACGCCGGCAAAGGCACCCTGGGCCTGCTGGCCAAAGACCCGGCCTTTGCCAAGAAGCTGGACGACACCATCACCCGCATGGACGGCATCCTCAAGAGCCTGGAGGACGGCAATGGCACGCTAGGCCAGTTGATGCAGAACCGCACTCTCTACGATCACGCCGACCAGGCGATGGATCAAGCTTCCCAACTGGTGAAGGCCATCCGCGAAGACCCCAAGAAGTATCTGGTGATTCGCATGAAGATCTTCTGAGGGGTTCATCTTGTTTGAGTTCCCCAAGCATAGGCCGCTTGTCCGCGCTATGCTAACAATGGAGATAGGTCACAACGATTTATGTGCTGAGTTCTGCGATACAGGTGAGATTTCATGTCCTCCGATTTGTTCCAATCCATCACGATAGAGGGCTTCAGGAGCATTCGCTCAATCAAGGATTTCGCTCTGCGACCGATCAATATTTTGATTGGAGCGAACGGCTCCGGAAAATCAAACTTTTTGGAGGCGTTTCGGTTTCTTGGCGAAGCACATTTACGACGTATTGACTCTTATGTCGAATATTTTGGCGGCGCAAAAAAGCTTCTGCACTTTGGCTCAAAGACTACGCAAAGAATATACATAGGTTTAGCCTCATCCAGCGGGTTGGATATATATGTTGATTATCACGTTACCGTAAATGACGGATTATCCGGAATTAATTCTCCCGGATGGATTGAAAACGGTGCTCCATCGTTTAATAGGTATCGGTTTCGGGATACAGGGGATGACTCGCCACTTAAGAAAACCAATGATTTAGACAACAATCGATCACTGTATCGCCTTGGGTCAAACCTCGCGGCATTTCTCTATCGGCTGCGACAGCAGTATCGGGAGTCGTACGAGCTAATTCGCAAGGCGGTGCAGCAAGTTGCACCATTCTTCGACGATTTTCAGCTTGAGCCTCTTGCTCGCAATCCAAACACCATCAAGCTTGAATGGCGGCATAAGCGATCCGACGAATACTTCGACGCATCGGCCTTCTCGGAGGGAACGTTGAGCTTCATCGCGTATGCAACCGTGTTTTTACAACCCATTGAGTTACGTCCTGCGGTGATTCTCGTGGATGAACCAGAGCTTGGTTTGCATCCATATGCGATTGAATTGCTGGCCGCAATGATGCGGCAAGCCTCACACGAAACGCAGGTGATAGCCGCAACACAATCCTCGCTACTCCTGGATCAGTTTGCGCCTGAGGACATTGTGGTTGCCGATCTGGTCGATGGTGCAACTACGATTCGGCGATTGGAGCCGGAGCCTTTGAAAGAATGGCTGACCGATTATAGTCTTGGCCAGTTATGGGAAAAAGGTGAGTTGGAGGGAAGGCCGGGGAGAGATTAGAAATGCCGCGATTGCTCGTTCATGTCGAGGGACACACGGAGGAGAATTTCGTCAATCGAGTGCTCGGTGAGCATTTGATGCAGGCTGGATATATTTCAGTTGGAGCGCGAAGGCTGGGGCTTTCACGTCAACGCGGAGGCATTCGGGCCTGGCAATCGACCCGCAGAGATATATTGAGACACCTCAAAGAGAACCCCGGCGCCATTCACACAACGATGGTGGACTATTACGCACTGCCGCCAGACTGGCCTGGACGAGGGAAAGCTCCAAGCATGAACTCGACTTCTCAAAAGGCAGAATGTGTGGAAGAAGCGCTGCTTGTGGACATCGCCTATGAAATGGGACCAAAGTTCAACGCGGAACATTTCGTCCCTTTTGTCATGATGCACGAGTTCGAGGCACTGCTTTTCAGTAATTCAGACCGCTTTGCCCAGGGAATCGAAAGACTGGATCTTGCCACGAAGTTTATTGACATCCGACAGGAATTCACAACTCCCGAGGACATCAACGATTCTGCAGATACCGCGCCTTCCAAAAGGATTATGAAGTCGTTTCCTGGGTATGAAAAGGCGTTTTCCGGTCCACTTGCAGCCATCGCGATTGGACTATCGACCATCCGCAATGAATGTCTTCATTTCAATAGTTGGCTGGAGCGGCTGGAATCGCTTGCATCTCAGCCCTGAAGCGCGAGTTCGTTCCGGTCCACAGGCTCGTTTTTTTGCCCGAAGGCGTTGAGCAGATCGGCCAGCTTGTCCACCAAGTCTTTGAGTTCACCCAGACGCGCCAAGCCTTCCTCATCGCGTCCCTGGGTGTGAAACTTGACGATGCCCGCCGCCAGCGCATGAATCCGCCAGTGGAGCGCGACAATCGGCTGGAAGGCTGGCAGAGAACTGCGTCCGGCGGGGCCTTCGCCATAGAGCCATGCGCCGAATTGGCACTGATAGCGGCTGAGCCGCGGTTCCTGAGTGCTTTCGTTTTTGAGGAAGGCTTCAATGGCCGCTGCCCAGGCGCGGTGTTCCACGCCGGCGTGGAGCAGGGGCCGCTCATCCACGTCAACAACAAAGGCTTCCGTCCAGCGCGGATCGGGCCGCCAGGAGGCTGCCCAGGCGGGAAACTCGGCGGCCGGCATCGGCTGGGCAATGCCGTAGCCCTGGGCCAGCTCGCATCCCAGCCGCAGTAGCATCAGACCTTGCTCGATGGTCTCCACGCCTTCGGCAACCGCGTGACGGCGGTAGGCTGCGGTCAGCCCCAAAATTCCCTCAAGAATCGCCAGATCGTCTGGATTTTCAAGAATATCGCGCACAAAGACAGGATCGATCTTGAGAACATCGACCGGCAACCCTTTGAGTTCAGTGAGAGACATGTGGCCGGCGCCAAAGTCATCCAGGGCAAACGAGACTCCCGACTCGCGGCACTTGGTCAGCAACCGTGATAATGCGACCGCATCTTCCGGAGGATCGGTCTCCTGAATGTCCAACTCCAGGCGAGCGGGTTTGACGCGCGGGTGTTCGGCCAGGATCTTGACCAGACGGTCAGCAAAGCCGGGCTGCTGCAACTGCCACGCTCCGACATTCACACAAACTGAAATCTCAAACCCGGCATCCAGCCACTCCTCCATCTGAGTCAGAGCAGCGCCGATGACCCACTCGCCCAACTCTTCGGCTAAAGGGTGGTCTTTGATGACCGGCAGAAACTCCTCGGGCAGCAGAATACTGCGTTGCGGATGCTGCCAGCGAATCAGCGCTTCAGCGCCTTCGACTGTGCCGGTACACATATTCACCTTGGGCTGGAAATACAGAACAAATTCACGGGCTTCGAGAGCCTGGCGAATGCGCTCGGGGGTTTCAGGGCACCCTCCATGGCTCGCATCACTTTTGGAATCAAAAAGATGGCAGCGGTTTTTTCCGGCCGTCCTGGCCCGATGCATGGCCACGCTGGCCTGCTGGAGCAGTTGAAGCGCATCCGCGTCGCCTTCCTGCGGATAGAACGCAACGCCGATGCTGGCGGAGATCCGAAATGTAACGTTTTCGGCGCGAATCGGCTCCGCGACCGCTTCCAGAAGGCGGTTGAGCGCGGGTTGGCTTGACTGCTGATCTTCCAGAGCGGGAAGCAAGACCGCGAATTTGTCTCCCTCAAAACAGGCCAGCGTGTCGCCTTTGCTCAAGGTCCGCTTCATCGCGCGGGCCAGCGCGGCCAGCACCTGATCGCTAACCATCTGCCCATGACGGTCGCGGATGGCTTCCAGCCCCTCCAAGCGGAGACGCACCACCGCCAGAAGCTGGCCCCACCGCTTGGACTGGGCGATGGCCTTCTTCAACCGATCTTCAAGCAAGGCTCGGTTGGGAAGCCCGGTCAACTCATCGAAGTGAGCCGCCTGCCGCAGGTGCCGAGTTTGCTCCTTTTGCCGCCTGGTTTCGGTGGGAGTATTCATCGTGTACGCTTCTGCCTTCCAGAAAGCTATACCGGGATTATCGGCAGAATCGAAATTCCGAAGAGGCGCAGTTCATGCGAAAGAAAGTAATAGAGATAATCAAGAGTTGGGAAGCCTGGTTCGCTCCGCGTGTGGCGCGCGGGCCTGCGGGGCGCGATAGATCATCCAGAATTCGAGGAAGCCCTTCAGCCGCACCACCTGGAAGTAATCGCTGGCGACGAAATAGAAGATCAGGGCCACGGTCCAGACCACGCGCAGCGCCTGCGGGCCAAGCTGGTCGCTGAAAGGCAGCGGCGCGGCGGAGAAGACCATGGCCAGCACAATCAGCGCCAAATTGACGATGCCCATCACCATGTTGATCTCGACAAGCTTGGCGGTCATCGGCCTTCCGAGGCGGACGGTTTGCCCAAGAGCCGAAAGCGCGGAGCGATCTTCCAGCAGCAGGATGATCGGCGCAACCGAGAGCGCCCAACTGGCAAGCGCCCAGGCGGTGAAGAAGCCCAGCGAGAGGAAGATGGCCCAGACGGCAAAGCCGATCAGGTCCGGCTCGGCGTTGGGGGTGATGTGCGTGGCGGCAACCCATTGCATCGAGCGCAACCAAGCCCAGCCGGTAAGGACGAAACCGGCCAGACCTACGGCCTGCAAGACGATCATCGAAAACGGACGGAAACGCCGCGTAGGTTCCATTCGCTTGAAGATCAGGCTGCGGCCCAAGCCGGAAACGATCACCCAAGCCAGCGCGGCTGCCGGAAAAAGCCAGTGCATGACAGCGGCAAGATGAGGCTGATAGAGCGCCCAGGCGCTGCTCAGTTGCCCTGCCGCCAGCCATGGGTTTTGCGCATCGAGAGTGGCGAGGCCCGCAGATTGCGGCGGCAGCGCGAGGAGAATCTTTTTTGCCTCAATTGAGCAAACGAGCAGCATCGGCACGCCGAAGAGCCAGCGCCAGCCGACCTCCATCGCCGTCAGCGACGGCCGCGCGAAGACCCAGCCCATCTGGCCGACCAGCGTTTGGGTTCCGCGCAGAGGGGGTGGCATGGTTGCCTCATGAAGATCGCTGATTGAGGTTTGTGGTCTCCCACCCATTTCGCAAAAACGCGAAATGGATGGGGCACGGTGCTGTTATTGCTACACGGAGATGTTACTACTACCTGACCACCAGGTTCACCAGCTTGCCGGGAACGACGATGACCTTGGCGACCGTCTTGCCGGCCGTGCGCGATTGGACCTTTTCACCGGCCAGCGCGGCGGCTTCGATGGTTTTGGCGTTGGCGTCGGCGGCCACGCGCACCACCTCGACCAGCTTGCCGTTGATCTGCACGGGAATCTCCAGCTCGTCTTCCTTGGCCAGTTCGGGATCGCTTGTGGGCCACGGCGCACGAAGAACCGAGCCTTCCTCGCCCAGTTGCTCCCAGAGTTCGGAGGCAATAAATGGGGCAAAAGGAGCCAGCAGCAGCACCAGTGAGCGCAACAGCTCGCGCACGACAGGAGCCGGAACTTCGCCCACCACCAGTTGCGCGTCGGCGGCCTGAATTTCGTTGACCAGTTCCATGATCGCCGCCACGCAGGTGTTGAAGTGCCAGCGGCCCTCAAAGTCCAGCGTGATTTTGGCGATGGTCTGATGCAGCTTGCGCAACAGCCTCAGCGACAGTCCGGCGGGCTGATTGCTGGGTGCCCCATCCATTCCGCGCTCTATGCGGAATGGGTGGGAATCCTCAACAGCCGTGCGCGCCAGAGGAGCGAACTTCGTCGTCAGCCGCCAAACGCGGCCCAGGAAGCGGCTTACCCCGGCGACGCCGTCCTCCTGCCAGTCCAGATCGCGGTCCGGCGGCGCGGCAAACAGGGCGTACATCCGCGTGGCGTCGGCGCCGTATTTGCCGATCATCTCATCGGGCGAGACCACATTGCCCTTGGACTTGGACATCTTCGCCCCGTCCTTGATGACCATGCCCTGCGTGAAGAGCCGCCGCGCCGGCTCGTCGTTCGTGATCAGCCCCAGGTCGCGCATCACTTTGGTCCAGAAGCGCGAGTAGATCAGATGCAGGATGGCGTGCTCCACGCCGCCGATGTACTGATCGATGGGGAACCAGTACTGCGCGGTCGCCGGATCGAAGGGTGCGCTGGTGTTTTTCGCGTCGGTATAGCGGTAGAAGTACCAGCTTGAATCGACAAAGGTGTCCATCGTGTCGGTCTCGCGCTTGGCCGCCGCGCCACACTTGGGACAGGCGACATTGACGAACTCCGGCACGCGGCTCAGGGGCGATCCGCCCTGCTGCGTGATTTCAATCTGCGCGGGCAAGACCACCGGCAACTGCTCATCGGGAACCTGCACCAAGCCGCAGCTTTCGCAGTGGATGATGGGGATCGGCGTGCCCCAGAAGCGCTGGCGGCTGACGCCCCAATCCTTCAGGCGGAAGGTGACCTTGGCCTCGCCAAAAACTCCGGCGACGGCAATCTCTTGCAGCTTCTTTTCAGCCTCGGCGCAGCTCAGGCCGTCATACTCGCCGGAGTTGATCAGCGCGCCCTCTTCCGAGCAGAATGGAAGCTCTTGCGGAACAGCGGGGTCGGTCGGCTTGATGACCTGGATGATCGGCAGGTTGTACTTGGTCGCAAACTCGAAATCGCGCTCATCGTGCGCCGGAACGCTCATGATCGCGCCAGTGCCGTAGTCGGCCAGGATGTAGTTGGCCACCCAGATGGGTACGCGCGCGCCGTCATATGGGTTGATGGCAAAACGACCGGTGGGAACGCCATGCTTTTCAATCGCCCCCAGATCGCCCGCCTCGCGCGCCTTTTTTTGCTGGTCGATCATCTCCTCGACCTGCGCCTTCAGCGCGGGATCAACGGCAGTGAAGGCCGCAACCAGCTCATGCTGCGGGGCCAGTTGCACGCTGGTCGCGCCGAAGATCGTGTCCACACGAGTGGTGAAGACGCGGATACGCGTCTTTTCTGATCCCTGATCCCTGACCCCTGACCCCTCGTCCAGGAAGAAATCAACGTCCGTGCCTTCGCTGCGCCCGATCCAGTTGCGCTGCATGGTGCGGACCTTCTCCGGCCAGCCTTCGAGCTTATCCAGGCCGTCGAGCAACTCCTGCGCATAAGCTGTGATGCGGAAGAACCACTGCACCAGGTCGCGCAGTTCGACTGGCGTCGTCTCATGCCGCCAGCAACAGCCATCGACCACCTGCTCGTTGGCCAGCACCGTGGCGCACTCCGGGCACCAATTGACCTTGCTTTTTTTGCGATAAACCAGGTTTTTCTCATACATTCGCAGAAAAAACCACTGATTCCAGCGATAATACTCCGGCAGACAGGTGGTCACCTCGGTCGCCCAGTCATAGCCCAAGCCGAGGCGCTCCATCTGCCGCTTCATGGCGGCGATGTTGGAGAGGGTCCACTCGCGCGGGGGCGTATTGTTCTTGAGCGCGGCATTCTCCGCCGGCAGCCCGAAGGCGTCCCAGCCCATCGGATGCAGCACGTTGTAGCCGCGCATCCACTGGTGGCGCGCCAGGGCGTCGCCAATCGAATAGTTGCGCACGTGCCCCATGTGCAACTGGCCGCTGGGATACGGGAGCATCTCCAGCACGTAATACTTGGGCTTGCCGCAGTCTACAGGCTCAGCCGCATAGAGTTTGGGGTCCGCAGCCCACCGCTGCTGCCACTTGGGTTCAATCGCCGCCGGGTCGTAACGCACTTCGTTTTCTTCAGCCATAACTTCTTTAGTGTAAATGGGGCGGGCATTTTGATGTTCGACTCCCAATCAACATATTCCCGTATTGCGAATTGAGGCAGCTGACGTATGATGTACCCGTGGACTTGGGCGAGATCAGGCGGTATCTTTATAGAACAGGGTGGGGAGATTTCCCTGACGTGCTGATTTGCGCCCCAGAGGGCATGGTGCATAAGCATCCTCACTATGCTGCGGCTAAAGTTGGGGACGCTAAATCTGCGGATGCGCTCGTTGAGGATATTCTTGCGACAGCAGACATGGATGCGATTCGGCGACTGATTGGAGATGCGCGCCCAAGATTGCTTGCAGTTCATGCATTGGAATCGGCAGGAATGAACGCGATTCCCCGAGTGCTTGCTAAACGGCTATCGAACGATTATGGACTTTCGCTCGATAGTGGAGTCAGCCAGTTGAATCGTGTAACACACACGCGGGCTAAGGGGTATCACCGGCTTGCCAATCCCGCCGTATTCGATGGCCGTCTGATGGAATCGAATTATGTCTTGATTGATGATTTCATCGGCCAGGGAGGGACTTTAGCAAACCTTCGCGGATATGTGCATCAACAGGGTGGAACCGTGGTCGGGGCGATAGCTCTGGCAGGACAGCAGCGTTCATCCAAGTTGAGGCTTGGTGAAGAAACACTACATAAGTTGAGGAGTAAGCATGGAGACGAGCTTGAGAAATGGTGGCTTTCCACTTTCGGCTACGGACTTGATTGTCTCACTGATTCCGAAGCAGTCTATCTCTTTCGATCCGACTCTTTTGACGTCATCACAGCTCGACTTGCTACAGCAAGGGGAGCAGGAGATTGATGAAGTTTTAGAGGAGGAGGAAAACGAAGCCGTTCCGTTTCAATACGCGATTTCAACGAGCGGAATCGACTATGCCGTTTCAGATCTCGTAAAACGGCTACGGGAGGGTGACATTGTCATTCCGAAATTCCAAAGAGGCTATGTCTGGTCGCTAAAGGAGGCCTCACGCTTCATTGAATCCCTTCTGTTCGGCCTTCCTGTGCCTAATATCTTTCTTTCCGTTGAATCCGATTCGCAAAAATTACTTGTGGTAGATGGAAGGCAGCGGCTTTCAACGCTTCAGTATTTTTATGAAGGGATATGGCCACTTACTAAACGCGAGTTCTGCATTAAAGGAACAGGCGAAACGGGCAGATTTGAAGGAATGACTTACAGGACACTACTAGCATCGGATCGGCGCAAGCTAGACAATGCACCTTTGCGAGCGAGCATTATCAAACAGGATCAGCCATCAGAGGACAGTAGCAGTATTTTTCATGTTTTTGAACGGCTCAATACCAGCGGGGTCTCCCTTACTCCCCAGGAAATTCGCGCGGCGATTTATCACGGGAAATTCAGTGACTTGTTGAATGAGATTAACAATAACACGCTTTGGAGGGAGATATATGGACCCGAGAACAAGTTTATGCGCGATCAAGAGTTGATTCTTCGTTTTTTCGCTTTTTATTACAACGCACAGAATTACGAAACTCCCATGAAAGAGTTCCTGAATAAATTCATGGCCCGGAATCGCGATCTTACGAAATACTCTGGAGAGTCTCTGAACGCGCTTTTCAAACAATCGATTGCAACCATCTACAAAGCAGTTGGCAAGAGGGCATTTCGTCCTTCAAGAGCCATCAACATTGCTGTTTTTGATGCCGTAATGGTTGGCATCACGCACAGACTCCAAAAGGGGAACACGCCATCTTTAGATGGCGTAAGGTCAAGTTATGAGACCCTGCTTGCAAACAAGGAATTCCTTGAAGTGACTCAACATTCAACGGGTCACCCAACCAATGTGAAAAGCAGGCTTGAACTGGCTACGTCGGCATTTGCTACAACAATATAATAGCCACCGAATAAACAACTTATCCAGCCGCTTGCAACGCCCGCGCCTGCTCAATCCGCTGCCGCCGCTTGGGGGTGTGCAGCGCCTCCCACAGGTCCGTCCGGCGCTGCACATTCAGCCAGAACTCCGGTGAGTTGCCGAAAACCCGCGCCAGCATCAGCGCTGTGTCGGCAGTGACGGCGCGGCGGTCGTTGCACAGCTCGTTGACCAGCTTGCGCTCCACGCCCATCGCCGCCGCCAGCGCGCCTTGCGTTAGCTTCATCGGAGTCAGAAACTCCTCGGTCAGCATTTCTCCCGCGCTTACGGGCTTGCGTTCGGTACTCAGCATACTCTCACCTCATCGATAGCCGTGATTATCAAGATAAACCTCAGCGGCTTCCTCTTGGTTGGCATTCCACTGAAAGATCAGCCGCCATTGATCGTTGACTCGGATCGAATGCCAACCATCGAGATTTCCTCGCAGCTTCTCAAAATGATTGCTCGGCGGAACGCGCAAATCGGAATCTTCTGATGCGTCGTCGAGCAACTGCAACTTTCTGAAGAGCCGAGATTCCAAACTCGACGGAATACTCCGGCTGGACAGATCGAGAAGGAAAAACTCCCGCAACCATCGGTCCCGAAATCCGAGAATCATGCGGCAACCTTTCCTGTTGAACTATTGTACCGCACCAAGGTACAATTTGATCGTAAATATTCCAGCGATTATTTGATATACTTGTATTACTGATATTACACAGTCAAGGAGGCTCCATGCTGGCAGTTCGCATTTCCGATGAAATGGAAAGCCGCCTCGACAAGCTGGCAGCCCTTACCGGCCGCGCCAAGAGCTTTTACGTGCGCGAGGCGCTGCAAGCGCACTTGGACGAGATCGAGGAGACCTACACGGCCCTCTACCGGCTGGAACATCCGGCTAAACAATGGACATTAGAAGAGTTGGAGCAGGGGCTTGACCTTGCCAAGTGAACCCGCGCGAGCCGGACAATGGACGGTCGAGTTCGACAACCGCGCCCGCCGCGAGCTGCGCAAACTGGATGCCGACCCGCAGCAAACCATCCTCCGCTACCTGCGCGAGCGTATTGCCGGAGCGGAAAATCCTCGACAATTTGGCAAGCCGCCGCGCATGAATCTCGCCGGATTGTGGCGCTACCGAGTGGGCGATTACCGTATGATTTGCCGCATCGAGGAGAACCGTCTGGTCGTGTTCGTGATCAAAGTCGGCCACCGGCGGGAAGTCTATGAGGACTAAAACAACGTCCAAACCTCGCTACTCAAGTCAACGCCCGCGCCTGCTCGATCCGCTGCCGCCGCTTGGGCGTGTGCAGAGCCTCCCACAGGTCTGTGCGCCGCTAGACATTCAGCCAGAACTCCGGCGAGTTGCCGGAGCTATCAACGACACGGACGCAGCGCGTGCTCGGCCTGGGCAGTTACAAGACCGCCTGGGCGATGCTGCATAAGTTGCGCCGCGCCATGGTGCGCCCCTGTCGGGATCGGCTGGATGGCGTGGTCGAGGTGGACGAAGCCTTTTGAGGCGGCGAGGAAATCGGCGTCGTTGGTCGGCAAGCAGAGGACAAGGCGCTCATCATCATCGCCGCCGAGGAGGATGGCATGGGCATCGGGCGCATTCGCATACACACCATCCCGGACGCCTCCAGCATCAGTCTGCACGGGTTTATTCGAGAGGCTATCGCGCCGGGAAGCACGGTCCGATGCGATGGCTGGCGCGGCAACTTGGGGCATGATGGAAATATCCATGATCGCCAAGTGCGGAGCCATCAGGAGGAGGGTGAGCACCTGCTTGCGCGTGTGCATCGCGTGATTTCGCTGCCGAAGCGATGGCTATTGGGCACGCATCAGGGCGCGATCGGACAGGAGCATTTGGACGATTATCTGGGAGTAATGGGCATCATCACAACATCGCCTTTGAACCGGTTCGCATACTTCCCGCGAATGCCTCCGGTCATGTCGTATTCCGGGCGCATTGTGTCCTTAAATTTCATGGATTCAGTCGTTTTCGTAGGCATTTGGGGCTGGACTCCTCGGGATCTCTGCCCATCAGGCTGCCAACGCTACTTCCTTCGCTGCCTTGAGCAGCACACGCAGCGCGTCATTCACCGCGTCCGCGTCTGGGAAGGCTGCTGCGACATCAGGATCAAGCGTCACCATCACCACATCCTGCGGGAAACGTTCCACATATTTGCCGCGAACGGCATGGGTAAAATCGTATTCCTTGCGCATATCCTCTTCCTTTTCAATGAAATTGAGATTGCTGCTCATACCGTCTCCTTTCCCTGGGCTCAGCTTTTCGGGCGCTGATGAGCCGAATTGTTCGATCATCATCAGTATGCACCACAACCAGGAGCAATTGCCGAAATGATTTTCCGAGGGCGAGCCAACGCTCCTCTTCTTGAGAATGCTCCACATCGGGTTGAACCATCAAGAGTGGATCGCGAAAAACTGTCGCCGCCTCCTCGAAATCTACTTCGTGCTTTCTCTTATTGAGTATAGCCTTCTCCGGATCCCAAAGAATTGACTGGCGAGGCATCCTACACTCCCACCGGGAACGGCTTGGGGCTGGACTCGTCGATATTGGCGTCGGGGTTGGAGCCGCCACTGCGCCAGCGCTCGAAGCGGCCTTGCAGCAGGCTCATCAGGCCGGTGTACCAGTAGCCGATCACGAAAAGAATGAGGAACGGCGCGGTGAAGTAGTTGTGGTTGGAGAAGGTGTAAAGAATGGCGGCAAAAAAGTAGCAGCCGATCAGCAGCTCGAACCAGGGGGTCAGCTTCAGCCGCTTGCGATACTTGGCGGCCTGCGATTTTTCGCCCTTTTTGGCCACGCGGTACTTGGGCGTGCGCACAAAAGGACTCTTGATGCCAAACAATGCCTCCATCACTGCCTTGGTGTTGGTGAGCGTAAGGCCGATGCCCAGCGCCATCAGAAATGGCAGATAGAGCAGCGTCTTCCACCATGTTTTGGGGAATAGTTCGCGCTCGGCCATCAGGTAAAAAACGGCAATGGAGGCCGTCGAGGCAGTAAAGAGCGGCACGTCGATCAGCAGCATCTGAAACCAGCCCTGATAGAAGCGGCAGACCATGGCCGGCATCAGCAGCACGGTCATCACGATCATCAGCGGATAGCTGAGGTTGGCCGTCAAGTGATAGACGGCCTCCACCTTGATGCGGCGCGGCACGCTGGATTTGAACATCAGCGGCAGCACTTTGATGCTGGTCTGGATCAGCCCTTTGGCCCAGCGCGCCTGCTGCGTCTTGAAGGCCGTCATTTCGATGGGCAGCTCCGAGGGACACTCGACTTCAGGCAGGTACTTGAAGCGCCAGCCGGCCAGTTGCGAGCGGTAGCTGAGGTCGGTGTCTTCGGTGAGCGTGTCGTGCTGCCAGCCGCCGCCGTCCGCGATGGCCTTGATGCGCCACATTCCGGCGGTGCCGTTGAAGTTGAAGTAATCGCCGGTGCGGACGCGCGCGCCGTGCTCGATGATGAAGTGCCCGTCCAGCAGGATGGCCTCGATCTGGGTCAACATACTGTAATTGCGGTTCATGTGGCTCCAGCGCGTCTGCACCATGCCGATCTCCGGCTCGGCAAAGTGTTGGATCACCTTCATGATCCAATCCGGCGGCGGCACAAAGTCGGCGTCGAAGATGGCCACGAATTCGCCCTTGGCCACCTTCAGCCCTGCATCCAGCGCGCCGGCCTTGAAGCCGTAGCGGTTGGTGCGGTGAATGTATTGGATCGGATGGCCGAGAGCGGCATAACGCGCCACAATGTCGGCCGCCACCTGCTGGGTCTCGTCGGTGGAGTCGTCCAGCACCTGAATCTCCAGCTTTTCGCGCGGATACTCCATCGCGCAGACGGCCTCGATCAGCCGGTCGATGACAAACTGCTCGTTGAAGATGGGCAGTTGGATGGTCACTCGCGGCAGCTCGATGAAGTGCTGGGGCGGATTGGGATTGTAGTTCTTCTTGTATTTGAAATAGATGTAGCACATCGTATAGCGATGCACGCCATAGAAGGCCAGCACGATCATCACCAGGAAGTAGGGCAGCAGCACCGCCGCGTCGAAGATATTCCAGTGGTAAAGCCCCTTGAAGGTCTGGTCGCCGTACTGCATCTTCAGGGTGTGCAGCAGGCCGTTATGGGGCGCAAAAAGCAGCAGCGCATGGGCGCGCGCCGGCAATCCGCTCAACAGGGCGGCGGCAGGTTTCAACGAGTTTTCAAGCACGGCAAACAGGGCAGGCCTCCACGATACGGTCACCAGCAATTGTAGACGCTGGAGGGAACGGTTGGCGCGGTCAGCTTGCCTTGTTGGAGGTCTCTGGGTTCATTTCCCGATCAGTGGGTTGGAGCCCTGGACGGAGCGGAATACGGAGAGTCCGCCGAAGACGGACCGGACGGCGCGCCCGGAACCATGCTGTCATCGGTCAGTATTCGCGACTCCGTGCCGAAGCGGCGATACTGCGAAAAGGCTACGTCATTCATAAAGGTCTTTGCCGCGCCCTTGTAATTCGACATCGAGTGCGCGCCGGTTTGCTGCCCCGTATGCGCCATCAAGATGGAAATACTCCTCACCGGGCAGATGTAGCTCTTTCCGGCGATTTCGACCGGAATGTACTCGACCTGGATACCGGCTCTGGAGACCAGTTCGGTCGCCGGAAGCTCGGCCTCCATGCTGATGCGGAGGATGGCGCCGCTGGCAGGATCGAAAACAATCTCGCCGTGATAGCTGACGATCTCCCTGAACACGCGCTTGTTCGGTGAGCCGTCGGAGTTGAATCCGTCCGCAACGCAGCAGAACTGCACAGGGAAATGCGACTTCTCGCTGGGAACTGAATAATGGAAGACCGCCTTTTTCCCGCCCACGCCCTGCTCCCAGCGGCCCCAGGTAATTTTTCCTTGCAGCGCATCGGCTACCACCAGGCTGAGGATCGGCCCGAACTCTCCATTCGTGGACAAGCCTCCCACCTGCGTGCCGTGCTTCGCCGCCTTTTCATCCACCACTTCCTTGCGGTCGCGATAGGTCACGGTGACGCTGGACTTGCCGACAAAGTGCAGCGGCATGGCAGTTTCCGTGACTATGCCGGTTGGTCCCAGCCTGTCCTCTTGCGGCTTGTCCTCAAAGCCCAGCGTATCGCGCACCGCGATGAAATTCGGCAACTGGCGGGCGGTAGTGTTGACATAATTCACGATCGAAGTGAGCATCGTGCGCGCCGCATCGGGGGTCGGGGTGGGGTCTGCCAGGATCTCGCTTGCGGGTGGATAAAGAAAGGCTGCTGCATCGGCTAGAATCACCAACTGCTCGCGAGCCTTGTCGCCCGGCAAATCCGCTTTCAGCCGGGTGAGCTTGATGGTGTTCAGCCGCTCGGTAAGCTCCAGCCCTGAGAGCTGTTTCGCCACATCCGCATCCGGTTTGCCGTGCGCCGCCGTGAGCGCTTGTTCTAACTGAGCCACTGTGACCTTTGCCACGGCGGCATCCTTTTCCGCAAACACAGGCAGGGCCAAGCCTGCCAACAAAAAAAGCCAAACTAATCTCCGCATCTGAATATCTCCTTGTCGAGGTACCGCCGAAGTTTACCGTTCACTTCTGTTGACTCGAAACCCTGTCAGCTCACACTGTTTGATGACTTTGTATTCATTTCCCAATCAGTGGGTTACGGCACGGGAGGAACTGGAATTTGGTGAACTCGCTGAAACGGGGCCAGACGGTGCATCTGGAGCCAAGCTACTGTCGGCCACTCTCCGCGACTCCGTGCCGAAACGACGATATTGCGAAAAGGCAATGTCATTCAGGTAGGTCTTGAATGGACCCCTGTATCTCGACTTGGAATACGCCCCGGTCAGCTGCCCATCAAACGCCGTCAAATTGGAGACGCTTCTTACCGGACAGATGAATTTCTCTCCGCCTATTTCAACCGAAGTGTATTCGACCATGAGGCTGGCTTTGGAAACCAGATCACCCTGCGGAAGTTCACTCTCGATTGTGATGCGAAACACTGTGCCACTCGCAGGATCAAAGGCAATCTCCCCGTGATAGCCGACGGTCTCCTTGAACAGGCTCATGCCCGGAGAGGTATCGGCTCTTGATCCGTCGTACTGGCAGCAGAACACCACCGGGAAATGCGACTTCTCGCGGGGAACCGCATAGTGGAAAACCGCTTCTTTCCCGTTCGCGCCCTGCTCCCAGCGGCTCCAGGTAATCTCCCCGTGCAGCGCATCCCCCACGGCCACGCCGAGGATCGGCCCAAACGCGCCCGATGTGGCCAGGCCGCCAATCTGCTCTCCAACCTTCACCGCCTTCCCATCCAGCACTTCCTTGCGGTCGCGGTACGTGACTGTAACGCTGGACCTTCCGGTCAAGTGCAAGGGCATGGCAGCCATCGTTTCAATGCCGGTAGCCACTTGGACATCCTGTCGCGGTCTGTCCTCAAAGCCAGTCGTATCGCGCTCGGCAAGCAAATTCGGCAACTGGCGATTGGCGGCGTTTACATAATTCACAATCGAAGTAAGCATCTTGCGCGCCGTTTCGGGGTCCGGGGTAGGGTCAGCGAGAATCTCTGCCTCGGGCGGAGCAAGAAATACCGACGAATCGGCCAGAATGACCAACTTCTCGCGGGCCTTGTCGCCCGGCAGATCCGCTTTCAATTCTGCCAGCTTGGCGGTGTTCATCCGCTCGGTAAGCTCCAGGCCGGAGAGTTGTTTCGCCACCTCCGCGTCCGGCTTGCCGTGCGCGGTTGCCAGCGCCTGCTCCAGTTGCGCAACCGTAACCTTGCCCGCCTGGGCAGCTTTCCCCGCCTTCGGTGTGAGTAAATCGAGCGAAGCCATGGGAGCGGGAGCGTGCCCTTGTGGGTTCGTTCCTGGAATTTGCAGGTTCAAATAGTTCTCAGGCTGGCCGTTCGACTCGCTGTGCTTCGTGATCAAATACGGTCTCTCTCCCTTACCGCTGTTCTCAAGAACCTTCTTGCCGTGAGCTTCGGCTTTCGATGAATTGGAACTGTGTGCCATCTCGTTGGTGGTTCCAAGCGAAGAAAATGGAATCTGATGGACCTGTTTCTGAGCTGTGGGTAGCTGCGCCAGTAAAATCAGGTACTTATTGCGGTCATGGCTCCAGGCGATCTGCTCGGCAACCGGCGAAGCGCCCTGGTTGCCGTTTGTCGCCACCTGGCCGCCGGCCTGAACCAGCGTATCGACTCCGTCATGCGTAACCTGAACAGAGCCTTGCACGACCGCCACCCGCGAGCCTTTGGCTCCGGCATTGACGGAGAAGATCGTGTCGCTGACTGCGACGCGGCAATCCGGCGTATTCACGTACAAATGACCGGAGACGCTCTTGGCGGCTTGCAGGATAACGGATCCACTGTCCAGCGTAACGGTCATGCCGCGGCCCCTGGCTCCGACTTCAAGGGCGCTTCTTTCATTCACCTCAACGGTCGATCCATCGGTGAGCTGAAGAACGGCATGCGCGCCCCCGCTCGTGCGCAGATGTTCACCCTCGGCTAATTTGTCTCCGGCGGAGAGCGGACGATCTCCCATATTGGAACTGCGATAGGCCAAGCCATCGATGGACCGCACCTCGGCCCGAACTCCAGCCGGAATTTGCCAATAGGCTTTGTAGAGAAAAAGCGAGCAAGCCATCAGCGCAAAGCACGCGGCCAGCGCCAATCCGAATCGACGTGGCTGCCAATCTGACGCGTTTGCCGTGGCGGGCGCGGGCCAATCCAGGATTGCCGCTTTCGGCGTTTTGCTGAACCGGTCGCGGCCGGCGACGAAGTTGATATCGAGCCGCGCGGCGACTCGCCCGGCGGCGGCTGCGACCTGCGCATCATCGGGTTCGCCGGCTTGCATTGCCTGTAGAGCGGCATTCAGAAGCTTCTCGTCATCTCGTCTCATCGTCTTCCCCGCTCAATTCTCTGAGTCTTTTTTTCAGTTTGGTTCGCGCCTTATGAAGGGTCACAGCGACCACTGCCCGCGAGGTTCCCATCAAGACAGCGATCTCCCGATTCCCTAACTCTTCCAGGTAGCGCAAGGTGATCATCTCTGCCGCTCGCGGGGATAATTCGCTGATCGCAAGCCTGAGCAAGGCGCCTAACTCCCGGTTTGAGGCGTCAGCTTCCGGGGAACGATCCCGCTCGGCAGAAACTTCGCGCGCGGTCTCAAGTGGTTCCGCTCTTGCAGTTTTTTGTCGCCTCAGCAGATCGAGAGCCCCGTTGATGGCAGCCTTGTAAAGGTAGCCGCCGGCATTCGTGATGGGCGGGCATTTACCAACTGCCAGCCGCAAAAACACCGCCTGCGCAACATCTTCCGCATCGGCCATGCTGCCGGTGATGCGCCAAGCCGCAATGAGCACCCACCGATGATGCTCCGCGAACAATTGCGAAAGAATCTCACTGCTCTCCATGGACGGCATGACTGGGCTGGCAGCGGCCACTGGCTCCCCTTCTTGTCTGTTCATAGAGATGACGCTCCAACTTGACAATTATTAATCCACCCAAGACGGTTTACGGTGAAGACGCCTTGGGTGTTCTGCAAAAATGGAAGTTAGAAGGATCCCGTAGGTCAGCATTTCGGCCTTGGGAACTTCGGCGTTGATGTGGGTGGTGCGGCTGGGGCTTGAATGCGCGCGGCCATGAATTCTCCGAATCTCATGATTCGGAACGCCCACCTTCGGTGGCACACTCTACAGAATTCCCAGCACGCGCAGCCGCGCCAGCCCGCCGGCCAGCACGCCCAGCGGCGTGATTGCCACCTGCGCCAACTGAAACCAGATTGGGTATTTGCCCCGCGCTTGCAATGCGCTCATCGCCGAGAGCAACAGCACCACCAGCGCCAGCGCCAGCACTTGAATCAGCGGATTGGCGACCGCGACCCAAGCCGTCACGTAGCCCCCCGACGCCGCTGCCAGAAAGGAGAATCCCAGATGAACGAAGGCATAGCTGGGCTGCTGTTGTCCCGCCGTCTCCGCCCAACTCGGAACCAGGCGGGCAGCCAGCGCGGTCAGGCCCATGCCCAGCAGCACGGTGACGGCAAAGCCCGCGGCGAGCGTGAGAAAAGTCAGCAGTATCACCACGGCAAGTTCTTCCCCGTCTGTTGCTGGCCCACCTCGCCCCGCTCGATCCGCTCCAGAAAGGCCCGCGCCAGCTTGCGCTCGCCGGGATGGCTCTCGCCGTGCATCGAGCACAGATCAAGAAACTCGTCGCAGAGCGCATTCCGATCTTCCAACTGCGCCAGAACCCCCTGCATGGCCAGCGCCAACTCGCGCAGCCGCTCCGCCTCTGGCCATTCGCTCTCATCCCCATCTTCCAGCAACTCAACGCTGGAAAACAGGCCGCGACGCCCGCGGGCACACTCATCCAGGCACGCCATCAGTTGCTCGCAGAAGGCCTGCTCCAGCGCCTCCATCTGGCCGGGCGCTTTCTCTTCCGGCGGATTCATTTCAGGTTCATTTCTCATCGATTGCGCCATCTATTACTATCATTGCTCATCCCCCTCCGTGCAAAACGATTGAGTCCGTAAAGTTCTGTAAAAGCTGTTGAGTGGCGAGCGAGCCACCGGGTCGATTGCTTAAGACGTTGTTTTACCAGAACCACATTCCGAGTAGGAGACAAAGATGGCTCGCTAGGGACAGAGTATTGAGATTTTGTCAGGATGGCAAGAGGAGATCGGCGGAGAGGACTTTTTCCGCAGCTTGCTCGAGTCATCTGGGCGCGACGACTGGAAATAGTCTGACTGTTTGCCAAGTATCGCGCTCGCTTCGATCCGCGGACAGAGGTTCCTGACGCACGCTTATTTGGCAAAGGGCATCGCAGACTCACTCCGCATATCCTCTGAACCTCTCAGAATGCCAGGTCACTTTCCTATGCAGAAAGTGGAGAAGATCAGAGTGAGAATGTCGTCGGAGGTGGTCTGGCCGGTGAGAGAGTCCAGAGCCCAGAGGGCGCGATAAAGGTCCAGCAGAATCATTTCATGGGGGATTCCGGCGGCATTTGCCTGGGAAGCTTCGGCCAGAGCTTCGAGTGCTGTGGTGATGGCCTTTTGATGGCGCAGGCTGGTGAGCATCCCCGGCTCGGCTGCGGCGCCGCCGGTGGCCAGCGCCAGAATACGCTCACGCAGGGCGGGAATGCCTTCGCCGGTGAGCGCCGAGGTGGCGATTGCGGTCGTCGATTCCCATCCTTTCCACAAAGGACGTGGAAAGGATGGGGCACCCAGTGAGCCCGCATCCAGCAAGCCGGTGGTTTCGGACACCGGGCGGCTTGCTTCGAGCAAATCGCATTTGTTCACGGCCACCACGGCGAGACGGTTCTCGACGGCTGCCAGCAGGCGGCGCTCCTCGTCATTAAGCGGCTCAGTGGCGTCCAGGACAATCAACACCAGCGCGGCGTCGGCCAGCGCCTCGCGGCTGCGATGGATGCCCAACTGCTCGACCTCTTCGGCCGCCTCGCGCAGACCGGCAGTGTCCACCAGTTCCAGCGGAATGCCCTCGAGCGAAATGCGCTCAGTGACCGTGTCGCGGGTGGTTCCGGGGGTCGCGGCCACAATGGCGCGGTCGCGCTCAATGAGGCGGTTGAAGAGCGAGCTTTTGCCTGCGTTGGGGCGGCCCACAATCGCCAGCGTCAGGCCGTCGTGAATGATGCGTCCGCGAGCGAAGGAGGCTGCCAGCGCGGTCAGCGGAGGCGTCAGTTCGTCGATGCGGCGGGCGATCTCGGCCGGCGGCGTAACCTCCAGATCGTCCTCGGCAAAGTCGATACCGGCTTCGAGCAGGGCGATCAGTTCGACGAGCGATTGCTTGACCGGCGCAACCCGGCGGCTGAGCGCGCCGCCCATCTGGCTGGCGGCTTGACGGGCCTGGGTGAGCGTCTGCGCTTCAATCAGGTCGCGGACGGCCTCGGCCTGCGTCAGGTCCAGCTTGCCGGCCAGAAAGGCCCGCTGCGTGAACTCGCCGGGGTCTGCCAGCCGCGCGCCCAGCGCCAGAGAGCGCCTCAACAGCAAATCCAGCACTACCGGCGAACCGTGCGCGGCAATCTCCACCAGATCCTCAGCGGTGTATGAATTGGGCGCGACAAACAAGGTGACCAGCGCCTCGTCGATGCGGCCAGCAGCGTCCTCGT
>Ga0224559_1000415_pt1 | contig 28889 bp, 26 predicted proteins | sample 714S33034metaG_FD_180676 | JGI IMG/M metagenome (GOLD analysis project Ga0224559, IMG submission 180676) | Peat soil microbial communities from Stordalen Mire, Sweden - 717 S3 30-34 | ecosystem: Environmental > Terrestrial > Soil > Wetlands > Peat | place: Sweden: Norrbotten County, Stordalen... | reverse complement strand
TTTAACGATATTAAAATTTAACATCTAAAATTCTTCCATTTCAGATACATTTGTCAAGTTTTCAACAGCCTTAGGCTCGACATCCATACCATGCTCTTTTAATGCAGCAATAGGATTTAAACCTCCAGGTGCAACAATTCCAACATGGTATCTTTCAACTTTAGCATTATAAACTAATTCACTCGGTTTTCCAATCTTTAAAATTGAGAAACCAGCGTCTTGAACTTCTTCTAGAACATCTACTGCAGCAGGTCTTGCTATATATGGTATCTCTCTTAAACTCGCCAGAACTCGCCCACCATTTTTAATAGCATCTGAAACAGAAGTCATATCCTTTGCAATATATATTTCATGCGGATCTAATGAAGATCCACTGTAAGCTGTAAGTTCTATGAACCTTGGTTGTTTGCTATCAGTTTCTAGAATTCCGCCATATTGGGGAGTTGTGGAAACACCATTTTTTACTAGGATACCATCGAGGGTTAGGCTGCATACAGTTGCTATCCCAGTTTTATTTGGTTCTTTTCCAGGAATAATCTTGAAATATTTACTGGTACAGTACTGTGGACCGGTTTTCATTACTTCTTCAAAAATGTCAATTGCATCGTCAAGTTCGTCAGTTTTTACATAGGAAATATTTGTAATAACATTCCCTAGATGTGTTTCTATATCAAAATCAACTTGATATATCAGGTTCCAGGCCTTTGAAAGTAAAAACTTAACCCTCCCAGATATTTCTGGTCCTGTGGTTTTAATTATGGGTTTGGGTTTAACCAAACTTTGCATTTCACCAAATTCTATAGTATTTTCTGCTAATTTAATATTAACATCAAATCCTGCTTCTTTCGCAGCGCATAATGGTGCTATTCCTCCAATAACTGCTATGCCTACCATATTATCATCAATGGGTATTCCAAGTACAGATTCTCCTTCATTACCTATTTTGAGTAATCCCGTTATCCCTATCTTTTGTAGATTGTTGAATATTTTTACAGCATTTTTTCGAGCTGTTTTGGGTATGAGGCGGAAATTAGCAGGAATTGATCCATTTCCATTTTCTATTACTTCCAACACAGATGTCATATTTTTATCTGTGAACGCTTCAAGAGGAGTCATTGAAGTTTTTTTGTATGATATAAGCTCTGTAAACCTAGTAGGTACATAATCTTCGACTTTAACTATTCCCCCATATTTAGGTATTACCGGAATTCCCTCACGGAGAAGCATCCCATCGATAGTTGTTCCGCACACAGTATCTAGCCTAATTTCGTTCCCTAACTCTGGTATGGGATCTAAAAATTTTACATAAGGACTGACGGCTATACCCTTTTTAAAGACCGATTTGAGTATTTCCATGATATTTTTTTCGTAAATGAACGATGAAGTATTTACAATGACTTTTCCAGTTCCATCTGAAGGATTCAATGTGGTTTGATATATCATATCCTCAAACTTTGAAAAAATGAAATCTACTTGATCATAAATAAGACCTTTTTCCAGCTCTTTATGGCCTTTATCAGTTATTTGCCTTCCTGCATAACCAATACGTTCTGTAAACCCTTTTTCATCTAGGATTCGCATATGATATCTCACTGCCCTCTCTCCGAGGTCATAACCCTTTTTTTTAAGTTCTTCTGCAATCGTTTTTGCACCGAGCACTTCTTCTCGATCAGCAAGAATTCGCAGAATCTCCATCATTTTACGATCGGTTTCTTGTGGCATTTATTCACCGGATAAGTTTAATTTTCATATTATCTAATTATGGTTAAATATGATTAATTCGTTTATATGCTTAGGTATTGTTCTAATTATTTTAAAAACTTATCATAATAATTTTTTTAAGAAATCCTGTTCTAATTTAGGATTTAAAAATAAAAAAAAGAAATTTAGAATGTATTTAAATCATCAAATATCTATTAATTTCGTATGGGAATACTTGTATCCTGTAATCATCCCATTCTTTTTTCTTTATGTCCATGAACTGGTTGTAAACATGGTCTCCAAGTGATGATTTAACAACTTGGTCATTTTCAAGGGCATGATATGCTTCCCAAAGGCTTGATGGTAATGTTTCAATTCCTTTGTTTGCAAGTCCTTCTGCATCAAGTTTAAATACATCTATATCTGTTGCTGCTCCAGGGTCGACCTTGTTGTTTATACCATCCATTCCAGCATCTAACATGGCTGCAAATGCAAGGTATGGATTACATGAGGGGTCAGGACATCTGAATTCGACTCTTGTACCATTTCCACGTGATGCAGGAATTCTGACAAGTGTTGATCTGTTTTGAAGTCCGTATGCTATGTAGCAAGGTGCTTCATATCCTGGGACAAGTCTTTTATAAGAGTTGACAGTAGGGGCAACAATTGCTGAAAGTGCTTTGGAGTGTTTGAGTAGACCACCAATAAAGTATCGGGCTTCTTGGGATAGTTGATCCTGAGTATCTGGGTCAAAGAAGGTGTTTTTCCCATTTTTAAATAGGCTTTGATGTACGTGCATACCGCTACCGTTTACACCGAAGAATGGTTTAGGCATGAATGTTACCATGTAACCGAGGTTGTCGACTATGGCTTTTGTAGCCTGTTTGAATGTTATAACAGCATCTGCTGTTTTCAGTGCATTGTCAAATTTGAAATCTATTTCATGTTGACCTGGACCAACTTCGTGATGGCTTACTTCAACATCAAAGTGTAGTTCTTCTAGTCCTAATACAAGTTCTCTTCTTACATTAGTTCCCTGATCAACGGGTTCTACATCAAAATAGACTCCATCGTCGTGTGGGACTATGTCACCGTTTTCATCTTCACCTATAATGAAAAATTCAGGTTCAGGTCCTACATTGTATTCGTATCCTAGTTTTTCAACTTTTTCAAGTGATTTTTTGAGTACATGTCGTGGATCTCCTTCAAATGGAGTTCCATCAGGCCAGAATATGTCACATATAAATCTGCATACACCTTTCTCCTCAGGCCTCCATGGCAGAGTTGAGAAAGTATCCGGGTCTGGTTTTATAACCAAGTCACTTTCATTGATGTCTACAAATCCTTCTATTGATGAACCATCGAATAATAATCCATCTTTAAGTATATCTTCAATGTCTCCGGGTTTAGCCAGTGGAACTGCCATATTTTTAGGGGTTCCGTGTATATCCACAAACTGCATCCTTACAAATTTTGTGCCGCATGCTTCTATGTCTCGAATAACCTTTTCTATTTTATCTTGCATAGATCTAATACCTCCATGAAATACATGATCTTTATACCGGAAAGTAGTTTCCTTTTACTGGTATATAAATGTTTTGAAGCATAACCGATGATCATTTATCGAGATTAACTAATAAATCTCGTATAAATAATGAATTAAGAAGTCAAATAGTCGCTAAATCTATAAAATCTACTTATAACCGTAACAATCTGAAACTATTAATAAATAGGTAAGTCTACGTGATTCTATTAAAATTCTACTACTGAAAATGGTTTTTTCTTCATAAGATCAAAAACCAATACTTCAGGAGAGGTTATTATATTCCCGCGCCCTGTTATAATTTTAACAACCTCAAATGCTTGCAAACAACCTACAATATTGGGGATAGGGCCTATAACTGGAGGAATTGTTCTAGTTAACTTATTTAACTCCATTAATACTTTTTCGTTTAGATCATGTCCTAATGATGATAATTTAAATAATTCTTCATAGTTAGGTGTTTCTGATGTGAAGGTAGTTACTTGGCCCATTGTACCGTGGATTGCACCATGTACAAATGGTATATCATGTTTTAATGCACTTCTACTCGTTATGATCCTGGCTTTTAGATTGTCGAGGGCATCAACAACTACTGTACTGTTTGCGATAATATCCTCCACATTTCCTTTGTTTAATTCAGTGTTGAAGGTTTCTACTTCTACAAACGGGTTTATAGAATTAATTATTTCCTTTGTAACCTCTGTTTTAGATTGCCCGACCCGATCCATACTGCTCATTAACTGTCTGTTAATATTTGAAACGTCAAATTTGTCCTTATCAACGATTTTAAGATGGTCTACACCCATTCGTGTTAACATCTCAATGACAGCGCCACCTATTCCCCCACAACCAATAACAGTTATTTCGGAATTTTTAAGTTTTAGCTGCTCTTTTTTATTGAGAATTTCCTTTTGGCGATTTATTATTTCCCAATAGGTTGTCTCGTCATATTTTTTTGACATTTTTTTACCTTTATAATATTATCAATAAAATAGCACCCTTGATAATGTTTTATATAATATTTTAAACTCAATATAATATAGTTAAACATTTGGGAACATATTAATTTTTAAATTCAGGAATCTATTAAAAATGATCTGTGATGGTAAATCAAAGTAAAAAATAGTTAAAATAGAATATTTAAATATCTGAGATACATTGTGGAGGCCTTAAACTTAATGTGAAGTGCCGGGGGCGGGATTCGAACCCGCGGCCTCACGGTATCCCAGGAAAAAGTCAGAGCACGTGCTTAATACCCTATGAGCCGTGCGCTCTAACCAGCTGAGCCACCCCGGCATGGCTTATATGCTGTTGGGCATCATGTCACTTAAACCTTTCTATGGATGAATTTTCTTATTCATTTATTAATTGAATACAAAAAATCTTCTTATTAGAAAACCTATTACTTATGTAAACATTTTGAAGTTTTTCTATAATAACAATATTGATTAAATGTAAAATTAATAAAATTAGTAAAATTATTAACGGTTGGAATCTTGGTGATAATATGGATGATGAACATATAATTGAAGCCCTAGGAAAAACGAGGGTCAGGGTAAAAAATGGAAAGGTTGTCGAAGTTGGTGAACCTAAAGTTGATTATTGCCCAATATTCGATAAATACAGGGGAGTAAAAAAATTTACACCCGAAGCTGTTAAGGAAAACATAGAGTTTCGAATGAAAGACTTTGGAATGTGTACCAAGGATAGGATCGTGAGAATGAAGGATTTTTTATCCTTTGGAGTTTCAGAAATTTTGAGTACCATCATTACCGAGGGAGAGATTGATTGTGTTGTCAGTGTTTGCGAGGGTTGTGGAACGGTAATATTAACGGATCCTGAAATTATTCAGGGTACTGGTGGTCGTGTTTCAGGACTTCTATGCACATCCCCATATGAAAATATTATTAATGAATTGGGACGAGAAAATGTTCTTGATCCAGAAAATGCTTTAATAGACCAGATAAAGGGAACATCTAAAGCAATTGAAATGGGTTACAAAAAAATAGCAGTTACAATAGTCTCTGCGGAAGATGCAAAGAAACTCAGGGAAATGGAGAAGGATGGTATTAAGATATTTATATTTGCTGCACACGTAACTCAAATTTCAAAGGATAATGCAAAAGCAATATTTGATAATGCCGATGTTGTGACTGGCTGTGCATCTAAATATATAAGGGAAATAGGACGTGAAGAAGGCTGTTTCGGGGCAGGAGATTCTATTCCAATATATGGTGTCACTGAATCGGGGAAAAAATTCCTTAAAATGCGAATAGATAAAATTGGTGGTTTGAAGGAGAAAAAAGAACCAAAATTACCCAATCCGTTAATATAAGAATAAGGCCATTTTGCAATTTATCAATCTAAATACCTGCAAGTGCCCTTATTAAACTACTTTGAGTAATAAGACCTACTAAAATTCCGTTATCTACTACAGGTATTCTTTGATACCCTTTATCTGCCATTATTTTGGTAATTTCTAATATTGGTGTACTTCTCTCAGCAACCATAAGATCTTTGCTCATCAAGTCGTCTACTTTAAGTCCGAGCGCCTCACCACCAGCTAAGAGCACATCTCGATGTGTTATTATACCAACAAGCTTTCCTTTATTTACAACAGGTAATCCGCCAACGTTACAGCGCATCATTTTCAATTTTGCTGCTGCAACCACGTCATTACGTGATGTTACATATAAATCTTTGATCATTATGTCCTCTGCAACGAGCTTGTTTATCATATTGATACATTATCTTTCACAATATTTAAATATTTATTTTCCAAAAAATAAACCTATTTTGATCATAATATGCGCCATATAATGGAATATTTTCAAAAAATTTAATATACTGAGATTAAAACAGGAGATTAGAAGTTCAACTCATTAGTTTAATAAAAAAACAGATTAAATTTGGGTATAATTTATTTAAAACAATTTTTTATTATTTAAAAGGGAGGTATAAATTCTTTTATAATCATAAATATTGGAATAAATAGATAAAGGAATTTGAGTATATCATTAACTATATAAACAGAAATTTATTACCTTATTTAATTGTACTTATGACAAGAATAAATATATATTAAAGTATTAAAATCATTAAAATTTCGAATATATTCCATTTTATATGAGGTATCAAAAGTGACCCAGATGAAAGAAGCCCTAAAGGGCAATATAACAGATGAAATTAAATCAGTAGCCGAAATAGAAGGTATTGATGTCCAAAAAATCATTAAAGGCTTGGCCAATGGCCGAATCGTTATTCCTAAAAATATTAATGGTAATAGCAGACCTTTGGGTATTGGTAAAGGTCTGAAAACTAAGATCAACGCCAATATAGGATCATCTTCCGAGCTTGAGAAAGTTGAATTGGAAGTTGAAAAGGCCAAAGCAGCTGTGAAGTATGGTGCAGATACTATAATGGATTTGAGTACAGGTCCAGAATATGGGAAGGTATTGGAAGCTATTATGGGAACTGTCAATGTTCCAATAGGAACAGTACCAATTTATGAGGCAGGTATCACAGCATCAAATACTAAGGGTGCAGTCGTGGATATGGATGGGGATGATATGCTCCGTGCCATCGAAAATCAAGCAAAGGTAGGGGTAGATTTTGTAACTGTCCACTGCGGTATTACAATGGATCTTGTTAATAAAGTCAAGAATTCTAACAGGATAATGGGCATAGTAAGTAGGGGAGGTTCCTTTTTAGCTGCATGGATACTAAAAAATCAGGAAGAAAATCCATTATTCAAGAATTACGATTACATACTCGAAGTTGCAGAAGAATATGATGTAACACTAAGTTTAGGTGATGGTCTTAGACCGGGATGTCTGCACGATGCATCGGATGTACCTCAAATTCAGGAACTTGTTACTTTGGGTGAATTGGTTGGGAGGGCTAGGGATAAAGGAGTTCAAGTTATGGTTGAAGGACCTGGTCATGTTCCAATAAACCAGATAAAGGCCAATATTGAGATCCAGAAAACTATATGTAAAGATGCTCCTTTTTATGTTTTAGGTCCCCTTGTAACTGATCTTGCACCCGGCTACGATCATATTACATCAGCGATAGGAGGTGCAATTGCAGCGGCATCGGGTGCTGATTTCCTATGTTATGTAACACCTGCAGAACATCTTGCAATACCAAACATTGATGATGTTAAAGAGGGTGTAATAGCTTCAAAAATTGCAGCTGAAGCAGGTGATATTGCTAAGGGTGTGAATGGTGCGTGGGAACGTGAAGTAGAAATGGCATATGCAAGAAAGAATTTTGATTGGGAAAAACAGTTCGAACTTGCATTTGACCATGAAAAGCCTGTTAAGTGTAGGGAGCGTAAACATGTTTCAGAGCAAGATATGTGTACTATGTGCGGTGAATTTTGTGCACTTAGACTTGTAAGGGACAATATTTAGAATATTTACATTTTAATAACAATTTTTAAATTTTTTTATTAAAAATATAACTAGTTTGTAACATGCCAAACTATTTATATTGTTTCGTACAACAATAATTTAAAATAAAAAAATTTGGGAAATGAAAATAATACAGGAGTAAATCTCATGAAAGCAGAAAAATTAAGTCAAAAATGTCCTGAATGTGGATGTACTGATAAAGATATATCAAGAAAAAGAGACGTTGGGCACAACGATGAAGCATTTTATATACCACATATCCCTCAAGGAACTATAGGAGTTATCCGTTGCAGTCAATGTGGACATCTATTTGAATATTGTACCAATGAAGAGTGTCTTGTTGATATTAAAAAAATTAGTTTCGAAAAGAAAAAGTAAATTTTTTCAATATCACAAATAATTATTTTTAGAGTAACCACATTCTCAAATTTTAATAAGTTTTAAACATAAAAAATGATGATTTAAACTATTTTAATTCATTTTAAACTGTTTAAAAAAAATTATTAATACCAGATTATACATAACATGAGAACAATTGAACAAAATTTTAGCTGGGGAGGCTGAGAGTTATGGTAATGCAGCATGTTGAAGGTCAAGACAAAGGTAAATTAGTTCTTTTTGCATTAAGCACATGTGGATGGTGCAAAAAAACTAGAGCATTGATAGAAGATATCGGTGCAAGTTATGACTATGTATACGTAGATCTCGAAAAGGGCAAAGAAAGGGAAGAAGTTATCGAAATGGTTAAAAAATGGAATCCACAAGTATCATTCCCCACACTAGTCATAAATGATGATAAAACCATCGTGGGCTTCAAAGAGGATGAGATAAAGGAGGCAATTGGATGAGCGACTTTGACGAGCCCACAGCCGCCGAAGTCGATTCATACTACTTGAAGGTAAAGGAAGATGCAGAATCATCTGGATATCATCTAAATCCAGATGTAGAGTTTACTAAAGAACTTTTAAAAAGTATATTGATTAATATAAACCGCTATGGGCATGGGGCATGTCCTTGCAGATTAGCTTCAGGAGATAGACAAGATGATCTAGATATAATATGCCCTTGTGATTATCGAGATCCTGACCTCGTGGATTATGGTGCCTGTTATTGTGGATTATACATCTCAAATGAGATTTTTAATGGTGAAAAAAAATTACAATCAATTCCAGAGAGAAGAGCATCACCAGATGAAAGGGAGAAAATGAAGGCTAATACGGGATTTAAAGTTTCTACTGAACTCTCAAAACCAGTATGGCGTTGTAACGTTTGTGGATATTTATGTGCAAGGGATAAACCCCCAGAAACCTGTCCAATATGTAAAGTTTCTGGTGACAGATTTGAGAAGTTCATATAATAATTTATTTATTTTTTGTTGAATCGCCTATTATTACGATTAATTAAATAATTTTTTTTATTAATACTCTACTTTTTTCATGATTATATATCTTATTTTTTTTAGTTCCCTTAAAAACATGAAATTTTAGTTAAAACCATTCAAAACAAAAACTATTAAATTCTAACTTGTTAAGAATATATTATAGAACTAAGATTGAGTTTAAAAAATAAAATTTATATTCTGTATGCCGTTATTCATAACTAAAATTTAATATCAAATTTATTAGTTTCATTAAAATTTAAGGGTTGGTAATAATTATGAGTATTTCCGAAGTTGGAATGAGTTATAGTAAAATGGTAGATGTTTACGAGGCATTAGATTCTACTACTAAAAGGCTGGAAAAGACTTCCATTCTAGCGAATTTCTTCAGGGATATAGGTGAAAAAAATCCCAAATTACTCCCAATAGTTACTTTACTATCATTAGGTAGAGTATTTCCCACTTGGAGTGAGGAAGAGCTTGGAATAGGGACTAAAATTCTTATGAAGGCTATAGCTTATGTGGTTGGAGTTAAACCACAAGATGTTGAGGATATGCAGAGAGATGCTGGCGATATAGGACAGGCTGCTGAGAATCTCTTCAGGAAAAAGAAGCAGGCAACATTATTTACAAGATCATTAACCATTGAGAAAGTTCACAGCAATCTGATTAAAATTGCAACAATATCCGGTAGCAAAGCACAGTCAAAGAAACTGGAAATACTCAGAGAACTTTTATCCTCCTCTTCACCTACGGAAGCAAAATATATTACACGTACAGTTATAGAAGAGCTTCGAGTAGGTGTTGGTGAAGGAACTATTCGAGACGCTCTTGCACAAGCATTTGGAGTCGAAAAGTCTGTTGTTGAAAGAGCACATATGCTTACAAATGATTTAGGTTTAGTATCAGAAGTTTCTAAAGAACAGGGGACAGAAGGACTCAAAAATCTCACTTTAAATCCTGGAAAACCTGTTAAACCAATGCTTGCTCAGCTTTCTCCGGGTATATCTATAAGCATCTTGGAAATGGGTTGGGCATTATGTGAAACTAAATATGATGGGATTAGGGTTCAAATTCATAGATTAGGTAATGAAGTTAATATTTTCACCAGACGGCTTGAGAACATAAGTAAAGCAGTTCCAGAAATAGTTGAATATATTAGAAAATCCCTACCAGTTGAAGATTTCATTGTTGAAGGTGAAATAATAGTAACTCGTGATGGAAAGCCCATATCTTTTCAATACATCCTTCAAAGAGTTAGAAGAAAGTATGATATAGAAAGGATGAGGGAGGAAGTACCACTCAAACTATTCCTCTTTGATGTTCTTTATTATAATGGGCCTTTAATAGATTCTCCCTTTGAGAAAAGAAGAGAAGTTTTAGAATCTTTAGTAACAGTTACTGATAAGATACAGCTCAGCACTCAAGTTAAAGTAACTCCTGATTCATTACAGGACGCTGAAAATCTTTTTAATGAATCTATTAAAGGTGGACATGAGGGTATTATGATAAAAGATCCACATGCTCCATATATGCCTGGAATAAGGGGCAAAAAAATGTTGAAATTGAAAGCAGAACCTGAAACTTTGGACCTGGTAGTGGTTGGGGGAAGTTATGGCCGAGGTAAAAGGGCCCATCTAATTGGTTCCTATTTATTAGCTGCCAAGGATGAAAATAATGAACTTAAAACATTGGCTTATGCAGCAACAGGGCTTGATGATAAAACACTTTTAGAACTTCATAATCTAGTAGAACCTATAATCATTAAGAAAAACGGGAGACAAGTAGAAATTGCCCCTCATATTATCCTTGAAATAGCATACAGTGAAATAGTTAAGAGTCCTGAATATGAAAGTGGTTATTCTCTACGTTTCCCAGTGGTTAAGAGAATACGCGATGATCTAAGTATTGACGACATAGATACGGTTGAAAGGATTAATTCCATGTTTAAGGGCAATTAACTAAAAATCCATTTTTTTTTATTTTTACTATTTTTTTAATTATTAAAATCTCAATAGTATTAATTTTTATAAGATTATTATTATAAATATAAAACAGGACATTCCTAACATTTTAAGAAAGTGGTGAATTTTATGGAAGATCGCTACATATTAAAAATGGTATTTATTTTATCAATTTTCGGAATAATTGGTATGACTATCTTTTCAGGACAAATAACACCAAACAACTATCAAATAAATGAGATAAATTTGGGAATGCTTGATGAAAAAATTTCTGTAGAAGGAGTTGTAGATAGTATCAAGGAATCACCGGACAAACACACATACTTTCTGGAGATAATGGATAATACTGGTAAAATTAATCTAGTTATTTTTGGAAAAGATGCAGAAGATATTGAAAAGAATAATAACCATATTTATAATTTACTTAATAGGCGAATTAAAATTTTAGGGACAGTTACAGAGTATAATGGAAATTTAGAATTGATATTAAGGGATTCGAAGTCGTTGGAAATTGTTGCCTAGAACAGGGATTATATTTGAATAAAAGAACTAGCCTATTTGAATTATGGTGTGGAGGATTATTTTTTTACTATAAATTTTAATATATTAATGTTTCATACCTTTAATATATAAAAATAAATAAATTATAAAAAATTGGAGTTATTTTATGACAATGAAACGATTATTTGGAACATTCGGAGTTAGAAGAATAGCAAATCAGGAATTAACACCGGAATTTGCATCAAAACTAGCAGCAGCTTATGGTAGTATTGTCAAGGGGACAGTTGCTGTAGGTGGTGATCCAAGAACATCAACAGAGATGATAAAGCATTCGGTTATAGCTGGACTTTTATCTTCAGGATGCCAAGTTATTGATCTTGGAATTTTACCTACACCAACAGTTCAATTTGCGGTAAGAAATTATTATGATGGTGGAGTAATGATAACAGCATCTCATAACCCTCCAAAATATAATGGTTTGAAATTCGTTGACGAATACGGTATTGGGATCCATGATGAAATGGAAGTAAAGATTGAACAGATGTTTTTCGATGGAAATCCTGATAGAGTTTCATGGAATGAGATTGGTGAAGTTTTTGAGAACCCTGGAGTAATAGATGAATATATAGAAAATGTATTCAACCGTGTAGATTCAGAAGTTATTAAAAAAGCAAAATTGAAGGTAATTGTAGACTGTGGTAGTGGAGCTGCATGTTTTACAACCCCCTATCTACTTAGAAAACTCGGATGTGATGTTACAACTATGAATTGCCAACCTGATGGTTTTTTCCCTGGAAGAAATCCTGAACCTACAGCAGAAAATTTGGAAGAGCTAATTGAAGTTGTTAAGGCCACAAATGCAGACTTAGGAATAGCTCATGATGGTGATGCAGATCGTACAATTTGTATTGATGAAAAGGGAAATTTTGTCTTCGGTGATAAAACATTTGCATTGGTAGAGAAGGATATGCTCATAGAAAATGGTGGAGGAACCATTGTAACGACAGTAGCAACATCTGCTGCAATTTATGACATAGCAAAAGAATATGGTGGAGAAGTAATTGCAACTAGGGTTGGTGATCTACTTGTGGCAAGAGAGCTTAAAGATAGAGACGGATTATTTGGTGGAGAAGAGAATGGTGGTCTAATATTCCCTGAATTTGTGTATGGAAGGGATGCAGCTTTATCAACAGCCAAAATAGTTGAGATAATTGCAAAAGAGAATAAACCGCTTTCAGAATTAATAGAGGCACTTCCTAAATATAGTTCTTCTAAGCTTAAGGTTGAATGCCCCGATAATCTTAAGAAAGATGTTATGGAAAAGATTGTAGATTCAACATGTGATTATGAAGTAGATACCACAGATGGTGTTAAAATATTTAAAGATGAAGGATGGGTTATTATAAGACCATCTGGAACTGAACCAATTTTCAGATGTTTTTCAGAGGCTGAAAATGAAGAAGATTCTAAGAAGTTAGCTGAATGGGGACTATCGCTAGTTAAAAAAAGTTTAGAGTCTTAATTATATTCTCACTCTATTTTTTTATATTAAGTTAAAAATTAGTCGGAATAAAACCCGTAAAACTCTGAACAATAAGCACACATTGGATACTTATCAAATTTGTAATGACTAGAATCGTCCTTGTTTATATCAAACTTTTTCAGACAGAAATAGCAGGTTTCAATCTTTTTTTCATCTGATTTTTCTTCACAACCGCATTTACAGGTTTCTTCAAGTTTTTGATCTTCTATTTTAACACCTCATCGGTTTATTGAGTATTTTTAATAAAAAAAATATCTGAACTAACTTTTTCCTCTATTTGTGGATCATGATTATAAATTTAATTTGATTTAACAGTTTAATATTATGCCCATAAAATATTTTTTAAAGAATAAAATTCCTTGGATAAATTCATAATTTATATTAAATTTATTTATATTCTATTACTTTTCATTTTATATTTTGGATATTAAAACAAATGTTACATTTGGAAAGTTAATTTAAGAAAAAATTTTTACATATAAACAATATACAAATAAATATGATAGTCAAAGGAAAAAGACGCAAAGTTGCATGGGGCATAACTGGAAGCGGTGAGAAGATACTGGAAACAGTAGAGATCATGGAAGAGATGAAAAAAAAATATAGGAAAACTTTTGATATACGAGTATTTATCTCTAAAGCTGGTGACCAAGTTTTAAAATATTACAATCTCTCAAATACACTTGAAACTATTTTTGACAAAACTTGGACGGAAATAAATGCTAATTCTCCATTTTTAGCTGGACAAATTCAATTAGGAAAATTTGAATTTTTAATGGTTGCGCCAGCCACATCGAATACCGTGGCAAAGATATCATTAAGAATAGCAGATACTCTACTTACAAATGCATCTATAATGGGTCAGAAGACGTCAACACCAATTTACATTATGCCCACGGATTTTAGGGAAGGAACAACAATTACAAAATTGCCAAATGGGAAGGATTTAAAGTTAAATATCACTCACGAAGATGCTCAGCACGTAGAGAAAATCTCTAAAATGCCTAACACCTTCGTATTTGAACATCCAAGCGATATACCTTTGATATTTGAAAAGCACGCAACTAAAAATTAGACAGTATTTGATAAGAACTGTAATGTAACGTTAAGCTTATAAACTCCGCCCTCTTTAGGGGTTATTTCAGAGATACCCCTGAAGTAATGGTCTACTTCCCCTGTTCCACCTATATTTAAGGTTAAAGGTTCTACTTCATTTACACCATTAAAAAATTTAATAATGTCCATTAATTCAGATTCAGATCCTTTGAAGTTAACAACAACACTACCACCAGTCCGTGACTGGATGGTCACATGTTTATCATCCACTTCAAGTTTTTCTTCACTTTTTTTTGAATTGCTTCTATTTTTTATAAATAATACATTGGATTCATCCATTATTTAACCACCTTTCCAAGTTATTAGAAGTTTTTTAACAAGCATTGCATTGATAATATATTATATACTCGGAAGTATAAACTTTTTATCCTATTAAAATTTAAGTAGATTATTCCGCTTAAAAAATAAATGGTTTAAAGAAGTTTTTAATCAGAATTTATACCCAATCTCCCGCAGGAACTTCTTCCTAAATTCGATATCATCTTCACTTTCGATACCAACGGGTTTAAATCCATCAACAACTCCAATTATTCCACATCCTTGTTCAGTTTCTACAGTAAGGACTTCAACTGGATTTGCTGTAGCACAAAAGAGAGTAACAACTTCGGGTACGCTTTTTATACGTTGAGTTACATTTATTGGAAATGCATTTTCAAGTAATATTATAAAAGCATGCCCACATCCTATATCCTGCATCTTTTTTGAAGCTATATCTACTAACTCGTTATCATTTCCAGCAATTCTTATTAAACAATCGCCTGATGCTTCTGCAAATGCAATTCCAAATTTGGCACAGGGGACTGTATTAAATATTGCTTCGTAAAGGTCTTCAACTGTTTTAATGAAATGACTCTGTCCTAAAATAATATTACATCCATCAGGAACCTCTATTTTAACCGCTTTTATTTTCAGATCCATTGAAAACCTCCCCATATTTTTATACAAATTTTTATATTGAAACTGTTTTATTCAATTATCTAAATCAAAATTAACACATTATCAGGTTAAATTCTTTAGGCAAAACTATTTTTACTTTTTGAGCGATCATTATATATATTAGAATTTTTCATAAATTGTCATTAACAATCATTATAAATAATTATATTTTATTTATTAAACATCCATATTCTGAAATGATTTTTATATTCAAATTAATTTATACGAGGGTACAACATGAAAGAGAAAATGAAAGAAATTGCTCAACGTGTCTCAGAGTTAAGGAAGCTATCTGATGTCAAACCTGAGGAAATGGCAGTATACCTGAAAATACCATATGAAACTTATATCGGTTATGAAGAAGGAAAAAATGACATTCCTGCAAGTGTACTCTATGAAATCGCTCAAAAATTAAAGGTTGATATGGGGTTACTGTTAACTGGCGAAGAAACTAGGATGCACATATTCACAGTTACACGGAAGGATAAAGGTGTAAGGGTTGAAAGGAGAAAACAGTACAAATATGAAAACCTTGCTGAAAAATTCGTACACAAAAAGGCAGAACCTTTCATAGTTACTGTCAAACCAAGAACCGACGAAGGAAAACCAAATACTAACTCACACCCCGGACAAGAATTTAATTACTTAATCAATGGATCACTGAAGATGTACATACACGATAATGAGATAATTCTAGAGGAAGGAGATTCAATTTTCTTCGATTCATCTTATGAACATGCAATGGAAGCTTTAAATGGTAAAAAGGCTAAATTTTTAGCTATTATCCTTTAATAGACAAGACTATTATCAATATGAAACAGATTTGGATTCTTGAAAATGGAGTTAAACAGGGGTATTACAATGTCATCGCTACTAAATAAATTCGTTCCAAAAACACAATTCGATTCCTACGAAGATTTTGAAAAAAACTTCAGGGTTAACATTCCTGAAAATTTCAACTTTGCCTTTGATGTTGTCGATGAATATGCAGAGAAACATCCAGATAAAGTTGCAATTGTATGGTGTGACGATAATTCCGAGAGAACATTTACATTTAAAGAGTTGAAACTTTACAGTGACAAAGCAGCTAATCTGTTTAAAAACTTAGGCATTGTTAAGGGTCAAACAGTTATGCTCACATTAAAGAGCAGGTATGAGTTCTGGTTCTGTCTTTTAGGATTGAATAAAATAGGTGCTATACCAATACCAGCCACTCATATGCTAAAGACAAAGGATATAGTTTACAGAATTGAAAGTGCAGATATAAAAATGATAGTTTGCATTGCCGAAGATCAAGTACCAGAATGTGTTGATGAAGCAGAAAAAAAACTTAAAACCAAGAAAATCATTAAAGTAATGGTTGGCGGAGAAGAAAGGGAAGGTTGGATAAATTTCCGAGAAGAAATAGATAACACATCAGATGATTTTAAACGTCCAACAGGCAAAGCATCAACCACCAATGAAGATCCTTCCATTGTTTACTTTTCATCTGGAACCACTGGACTACCTAAAATGATAGTACATGATTTCACTTATCCTCTGGGGCACATAATAACAGCAAAGTACTGGCAGAAAGTGGTTGATAACGGACTTCATTACACTGTAGCAGACTCGGGTTGGGCCAAATGTCTATGGGGTAAAATATACGGACAATGGATAGCCGGAAGCTCCATCTTTGTATACGACTATGATCGATTTGATGCCGGTCAAATGCTTGAAAAATCATCTAAACATGGAGTTACAACTTTTTGTGCACCTCCAACAATCTACAGATTCTTGATCAAGGAAGACCTTTCAAAGTATAACTTTTCAACACTGGAATACGCTGTAACAGCAGGTGAACCACTAAATCCTGAAGTTTACAATAAATTCTACGAATTCACAGGTTTGAGACTTATGGAAGGTTTTGGCCAGACAGAAACCGTAGTATGTATAGCCAACTTCCCATGGATGAAACCAAGACCTGGATCAATGGGAAAACCTTCACCAGGTTATGATATATTACTGATGGATAAAACTGGTAAAATCTGTGATGTGGGGGAAGAAGGGGAAATTGTTATAAAAACAGTGGATGGAAAACCACCAGGACTCTTTGGAGGATACTATTTGAATCAGAATAAGACTGATGAATCATGGTACAATGGTTATTATCATACGGGAGATACAGCTTGGAAAGATGAAGATGGATATTTATGGTTTGTTGGAAGAAATGACGACATTATAAAAAGCTCAGGTTATCGTATTGGACCCTTTGAAGTTGAAAGTGCAGTTATATCTCACCCTTCCGTACTAGAATGTGCAATAACTGGAGTTCCCCACCCTGTAAGGGGCCAAGTGGTTAAAGCCACCATAGTACTAGCAAAGGGCTATGAAAAATCCGAGAAGCTTAAAAAAGAGATTCAAAATCATGTTAAAAGTGTTACAGCCCCTTATAAATATCCTAGAATTGTTGAATTTGTAGATGAACTCCCTAAAACTATAAGTGGCAAAATAAGACGTATAGAAATAAGGGAAAAGGATGAAGAAAGGGGTTAAATTGTAAAGATAAATGTAAAACATAATAAACCCTAATATATTTTGATTTTATAATGGAAAATCATTCAATTATATAATATAATCATTTTTCCAAATAGAAATGATCAATTGTTAACTCATTAATTAAATTAGTTCATGATCAAACAAAATATTAACATATTTAAAAGAAATTTAGAATTTAAAATCGAGAAAGAATGATAATATGTCTGAAAAGAAGGATAAAAAAGAAGCATATCCGATAATAAACACTTTAGAGTGCAAACAATGTGAAAGATGTATTTTAGCTTGTAGAAAGGGTCTCTTAAAGATGGGTACTTCCCTTAACAAAAGAGGATATCATTACGTTGAATATATTGGGGAAGGATGTACTGGCTGTGGTAACTGTTATTACACATGCCCCGAACCTCTTGCAATAGAAGTGCACATACCTAAAAAATCAAAGGATAAAAAAAAGAAAGAGGAGGAAATTGAATGGCAACGCAGCTCATTAAAGGAAACACAGCCGTTATAGTAGGGGCAATGTATGCGGGATGTGACTGTTATTTTGGATACCCAATAACACCAGCCACAGAAATCCTCCACGAAGCTTCAAAATATTTTCCAATGACCGGAAGAAATTTTGTACAGGCAGAATCCGAAGAAGCAGCCATAAACATGGTGTATGGTGCTTCTGCAGCAGGTCACAGGGTTATGACTGCATCATCAGGTCCGGGCATAAGTCTTAAACAGGAAGGATTGTCTTTTCTGGCAGGAGCAGAACTGCCATGTGTTCTTGTGGACATTATGAGAGCCGGACCAGGATTAGGGAATATTGGTCCTGAACAAGCTGATTATACGCAGTTGGTTAAGGGAGGCGGACATGGAAACTACAAAAACATAGTTTTAGCCCCTAATTCTGTTCAAGAAATGTGTGATTTCACAATTAAATCATTTGAACTGGCAGATAAATACAGAAACCCGGTTGTTGTATTGGCAGATGGGGTGTTAGGGCAAATGGTAGAACCATTACAATTTCCTGAAGAAGCAATAAAACCATCTATTGATACATCATGGGCAGTTTGTGGAAATAGTGAAACCAAGAAAAATCTTGTAACTTCAATTTTCCTTGATTTTGAGCAGTTAGAAGATTTTAACTATAAATTACAAGATAAATATCAGGAAATTAAGGATAAAGAAGTTGCATTTGAAGAGTATAGGATCGAGGATGCTGAAATAATACTTGTAGCGTATGGAATTAGCAGTAGAATAGCAAGATCAACAGTTGATAGTGCAAGAGAACGTGGAATAAAAGTAGGATTATTCAGACCAAAAACTCTCTTCCCTTTCCCTGAAAAAGCCCTCAAAAACATAGCTGAAGATAGGGAATGTACATTCATATCTGTTGAAATGAGTAATGGACAGATGTTAGAAGATATAATTCTCGCCATTGGCTGCAGCCGTCCTGTTGAACTTGTTAACAGGATGGGTGGAAACCTTGTAGATGTGAATAGTATCTTAAATAAAATTATAGAAGTTGGTGGGGGTGGATAAATGTCAAACAAGATTGAAAAAGTTGATGAAAGGGTTTTAACCAAACCAAAGTCAATTCTAAACGAATTTCCACGTAAAGGTGGGAGTGCACCAACCGCAACACATTACTGCCCGGGATGTGGACATGGAATTCTACATAAACTTATAGGTGAGGCAGTAGATGAATTGGGCATCCAAGATAGGATGGTTATGACCAGTCCAGTGGGATGTGCTGTTTTTGCTTATTATTACTTCGACTGTGGACATGTTCAAGTTGCTCATGGAAGAGCTCCTGCAGTTGGAACTGGCATATCACGGGCAGAAGATAATGCAATTGTGATTCTTTATCAGGGAGACGGGGATTTAGCATCAATAGGACTTAATGAAACTATTCAAGCAGCCAATCGTGGAGAGAAAATGGCTGTTTTCTTTATTAATAACACAGTCTACGGGATGACAGGTGGGCAAATGGCACCAACAACACTGGTTGGAGAAATTACAGTCACATGTCAGGAAGGAAGAGACCCTCGCTATACTGGATACCCATTACATATGAGTGAACTATTAAATAACCTTAAGGCGCCTGTTTTTATTCAAAGAGCTTCACTTTCAGATGCATCACATATACGGATGGCTAAAATAGCGGTTAAAAAGGCATTAGAAATACAGAGAGATGGAAAAGGTTATGCATTTGTTGAACTGCTCTCACCATGTCCAACTAACCTGAGACAGGATGCTGAAAGTGCTGAAAAATTTTTAAATGAAGAGATGGAAGTTGAATTCCCACTTGCAAAATTCAGAGACAGAACATCCGAGGTTGAACCTTTATGTAGGAAAGAAAGTGACTTTTCAAAGGAATCCCTAGATAAAATATTTGAAATAGAATTGGACAGTACAATGGAAGTAGTAGACGATCCAAACTTTGAAACCAAAGTCATAAAAATATCAGGATTTGGCGGCCAAGGTGTTCTAAGTATGGGTCTTATATTAGCAGAGGCAGCATGTAAAGCTCGTCGCCATGTTTCATGGTATCCATCATATGGACCAGAACAACGTGGAGGTACTTCCAACTGTACTGTAGTAATATCTGGAGAACTCATAGGATCTCCAGTTGTAAACCATCCAGATATTTTAGTTGCACTTAACAAACCATCACTAGAAGAATTTGCAGAAAGGGTTAAAAATAATGGTACAATTCTTTATGATACTGAAATTGGAGAATTTAATGCTCCAGAAAATGTTAAAGCAATAGGGGTTCCAGCTTTGAAAATTGCGAAGGAACATGGTGTTGGAAAGGCAGCAAATACTGCAATGTTAGGTGTATTAATGGCAATTTCAACAGAACTATCTGAGGGAGTTTTTGAAGATGCTGTTAAACAGGCATTTGCAAAAAAACCTAAAATGATTTCTGTAAATCTCGATGTACTCAAATCAGGTTCAAAATGGGCTAAAAAGAATTTAAATATCTGATAAAATTTGGAATGTGTATCCCTCATTATTCCCCTTTTTTAATTATATTTTTAAATTCAATCTATTTGTATTTTTCATCATAAAATTATAGAATTGAACTAAATTGTCTAATTTAAATCAGTATATATTGATAATATACAACTCTAAGTTTATTAAAGTCAATTAAAGCGTTAATTTTTCTTTAATAGACTTTTAAAACAAAGTTTAAGTAAAACGAAGTATATAACTATATATAGAAAATGAGTTTTTTTGATTATTTTTGGAGGTTTGAAATGTCAAACAATTCATTAGGAAATGATGTCAGTATAGTTATTTGTGGAGAAGCAGGCCAAGGTATTCAGACTGTGGAAACTATAATTGTGAAAGCCCTAAAAAATAGTGGATACAACGTTTTTTCAACTAAGGAATATATGTCCCGTGTTAGAGGTGGTGAAAACTCTACTGAAATTAGGGTGTCATCAAAGAGAGTGATTTCATATGTTAACAGAATAAATATACTCCTTGCTTTGAGTGAGGGAGCTGTTCCACATCTTGAAAATCGTATCACATCAAAGACCCTTATAATTGGGGACGAAATGCATTTTAAATCTCTTTCTAAAGAAAAATATAATTTTATAGGGGTAAAATTTTTAGAGATGGCCAAGGAAATGGGAAGCACCATCTTTTCAAATGTAATAGCTGCAGGAGCTATTGCTTGTATTTTAGATGTACCCAAAGCAGTTTTTAAAAGTTGTATAAATGAGATTTTTACCCATAAAGGAAAGAAAATTGTTGATAAGGATATAGCTGCCGGCATGAAGGGTTATGAATTAGGAATGGAACTAGTTGATTCTGGAAGGATCAAAGTTGAAATAGAAAAAGATTCTGATGTGAGTAATGAACTACTTTTAAATGGTACTATTGCAGTAGGATTGGGTTGCATTGCTGGAGGTTGTAAATTCATGGCTTCGTATCCCATGACGCCTTCCACACCATTACAAGTATTCATGGCAGCTCATTCAGAGGAATTTGATATGGTCTTTGAACAGGCAGAAGATGAAATAGCTGCAATCAACATGGGTCTTGGAGGATTCTATGCCGGGGCAAGATCGATGGTTGCAACATCTGGAAGCGGATTTGCACTTATGGAAGAAGCTGTAGGTCTTTCGGGCATGATCGAAACACCAATAGTAATATATATTGGTCAAAGGCCAGGACCAGCTGTGGGGCTGCCAACTCGAACTTCACAAGAAGACCTTAATCTTGCACTTTATTCGGGTCCAGGAGAGTTTCCCAGAATCATATTTGCTCCAGGAAATTTTAAAGATGCGTATGAATTGTCTCAAAGAGCATTTAACCTAGCCGATCATTATCAAACTCCAGTTTTCATACTTTCAGATCAATACTTCGCCGATGTTTTTTATAATCAACCTAAATTTGATATTGAAATTAAAATTGAAGATTATATAGTAAAAACTAATCCGGACTATGAGCGATATGAAATTACAGATAATGGTATATCTCCACGTGGAATACCTGGATTTGGAGATGGATTAGTAGTTGTTGACTCTGATGAACATGATCAAATGGGACATTTAACTGAAAATCTTGATATCCGGATTGAGATGGTTGATAAACGTCTAAGAAAGTTAAAAGAAATTGAGATGGAAACGGTTCCACCCGAATTGTTGGGCAATTCAGAATATGAAACACTTGTAATTGGGTGGGGCTCGACTTACGGACCAATTAAGGAAGCATTATCCAATCTTGAAGATGATAAAATTAGTTTCTTATACTTTAAACAACTCTATCCACTACATCATTCAACAGAAAAATCTCTCAATAAAGCTAAAAAAACCATAATATTTGAAAATAATGCACAGGGGCAATTTTCAGATTTAATTAAACTTAAAACAGGGTTTGAAATCGAGAAAAAGGTTTTAAAATATAATGGTATGCCCTTTTCAGTTGAAGAAATTGAAAATAATCTCAAAGAATTTACGGAGGGATAGAATATGGATCCTAAAGTATTTGATGTGGAAGGTGCAGATGTGGCGTGGTGTCCTGGTTGTGGAAATTTTTCAATCCTTAAAACTTTAAAGGAAACATTATCTGAAATGGAAATAACTCCACAGGAACTTGTTATGGTATCTGGAGTAGGACAAGCTGGTAAATTACCTCATTATATTAAATCAAATGTATTTAATGGGCTTCATGGTAGATCATTACCTGTTTCAACAGCAATAAAAGCTGTTAATCCTGAACTCATTGTTATTAATGTGAGTGGGGATGGTTGTACATATGGTGAAGGAGGAAATCACTTTATTCATAACATCCGTAGAAACCCTAATATCACAAATATAGTTCATAATAATATGGTTTATGGACTTACAAAGGGACAAGCTTCACCAACGAGTCAAAGAGATTATAGTACACCTCTACAGATAGAAGGGGTAGCTTTGGAACCATTTAACCCATTGGCAATTGCCATAGCTCTAAAAGCATCGTTCGTTGCAAGAGCATTTAGTGGTGATATCAAAGAAACAAAAGAAATCCTTAAAAAGGCTATAAAACATAAAGGATATGCTTTAATCGATATATTCCAGCCGTGTGTAACCTTTAACAAGGTTAATACATATCAATGGTTTAAAAACAATACATATTACCTTGATGAATCACATGACTATTATAATAGGGAAGAAGCATTCAAAAGAGCAATAGAAACCGAAAAATATCCATTAGGAATATTCTACAAAAACTCGGATAATGTGACATTTGAAGAAAGTTTATCTTCATACAAAACAGACAAATCACCATTATATCAGAGAGATTTTCATGAGGATAAATTAAATAAGCTCATAGAGAGTATGAAGTAATATATATCTAATAACAGATTTTTTAAATATGGGGATAAAAATTAAAGGTTGTTATCTGTAATTCGAGGGATCAGATGGGAAAAATAAGTATACTATCTTGGAATGTCAATGGTATTAGAGCTGTACATAAAAAAGGATTTTTTGAATGGTTTAGAAGTGAAAAACCTGATATATTATGTATTCAGGAGACTAAAGCAACAAGAAAACAATTTCCAAATGATATAAAAACTGTTGATGGTTACAAACTGTATATATCCGAAGCTGTCAAGAAGGGATACAGTGGAACAGCCACCTATTCTATTATGGAACCTTCAAATGTTGAATATGGATTTGGAATTGAAAAATTCGATCTAGAGGGGAGAATTATAGTATCCGACTATGATGATTTTGTATTGTTCAACATATACTTCCCAAACGGTAAAATGTCACCAGACAGACTGCAATATAAAATGGATTTCTATGATACATTCCTAGATTATGTAGATAAACTGAAGGATGAGGGCAGGAATATCATAATATGTGGGGATGTGAACACAGCCCATAAAGAGATAGACCTCGCACATCCCAAGGAAAATTCAAAGATTTCAGGGTTTCTACCTTTAGAAAGGGCTTGGTTGGATAAATTTTTCAGTCATGGATATGTAGATACTTTCAGGGAATTTAACAAGGAACCCGAACAATATACATGGTGGAGTTACCGTACTAAAGCTAGAGAAAGAAATGTAGGTTGGAGATTGGATTATTTCTTTGTAAACAAGGAATTCATGGATAGAATTGAGAACTCATATATTTTATATGATGTAATGGGTTCAGACCATTGTCCGGTTGGAATAGACATAAAGACCAAGGATTAAATAGATACACTAACTCCATTTTAAATATATATTCCAAAAAAAATTTTATTCCATTCTATTTTTTTATTACAATAATAAATAAAATCAAACTTAAAAGTTTTATTATATGTAGTACTAAGACTAAAACACATAATATTAAGCAGCTTTTTGTATAATTATTAAGAGTTAAAATAAAATTAGACTAAGGATTCAATCAATATTTAGAGGGATTATCATGGGTTACAAAGGATCTTCAAGAAAATTTTTAGATTCATCAGGCATATCAATTGGAGACATCGTCAAAATAACAAAAAATAGAACATCATACCTGGGAATTCTACTCGACAGAGCAGAGGATCCAGATGATAAACACATAGTTTTAAAACTTAAAAGTGGATACAACGTTGGTATTGATGTGGTAGATGCAACAGCAGAACTTGTTCAAAAGGGAGATATTCCTAAACTTGAACATCATCCACTCAATATTAAAAATGATGCGGATAAACCTGATATATCAATTATATCTACAGGTGGAACAGTAGCATCTGTGATAGATTACAAAACAGGTGCGGTACATCCTGCATTTACAGCAGATGATTTAATACGTTCAAATCCTGAACTTTTAATCCATGCCAACATAAATGGGAGGGCAATTCTAAACATCCTCAGCGAAAATATGAAACCCGAATACTGGGTAAAAACAGCAAGGGCAATAGCAGATGAAATAAATGACGGTGCAGATGGGGTAGTCATTGCACACGGTACAGATACCATGCACTACACATCAGCTGCCCTAAATTTCATGCTGGACACTCCTGTTCCAGTCGTAGTGACCGGTGCTCAAAGAAGTTCTGATAGACCGTCTTCTGATGCATTTATGAATCTAATTAGTTCTCTCGTTGCTGCAAAATCAGACATTGCAGAAGTAACACTTTGCATGCACGCAGAAGAAGATGATTCATACTGTTATTTACACAGGGGTACAAAAGTACGGAAGTTGCACACAACACGAAGAGATACCTTTAGAAGTATAAATGCCCTTCCACTAGCTAAAATCGAAAAAGGTAACTTAAAACTGGTTGATAAAACAGTTGAATATAAAAAACGAAACAGCAATAATGTAGATCTTCGAGATGAATTAGAAGAGAAAGTTGCACTTATAAAGAGTTACCCTGGAATCCCCACAGACATAATAGATTATCACATTGACAAAGGATACAAAGGGATTGTACTTGAGGGTACAGGTCTCGGACATTGCTCCGATAATTTGATTCCATCTCTTGAAAGAGCAAAAGATGAAGATGTACCGGTTGTTATGACTTCGCAGTGTTTTTATGGATTAGTTGATATGAATGTGTATAGTACCGGTAGAAAAATAATATCTGCTGGAGTGATATCTGGGCTTGACATGTTGCCGGAAACTGCTTATGTAAAAATGGTTTGGACCCTTGGACAGACAGACAATATTGAAGAGGTTAAAAAAATTTTACAAACCAATATAGCAGGTGAAATAGGCGAAAAGTCGTCTGAAAAATTCTTTTTAAACTAGGATTTATTCTTAATATTAGAGGGGGATCTTTATGGATTACGAAAAATTAGGGCTAAAAATGGGTCTTGAGGTGCATCAACAGCTGAATACCGATAAAAAATTGTTCTGTCCTTGTAAATGTGAACTAACAGATAAAAAACCGGATTATACTCTTCTAAGAATGTTGAGACCAACTCAGAGCGAACTTGGAAAAATAGACAGGGCAGCCTTTGAAGAGTCTAGACGAAAATTGAAGTTTATGTATGAATCATACGACCATGAAACATGTCTTGTAGAAGCTGATGATGAACCACCACACCCATTGAATAAGGAAGCTCTTCAAATAGCCCTAACAATAGCATCACTCCTTAATATGAACATAGTTGATGAATTTCATACAATGAGAAAACAAGTTATTGATGGGAGTAATACTGGAGGTTTCCAGCGTACAGGGTTGGTTGCGACCGATGGACATCTAGAAACAGAATATGGGACAGTTTTAATCGAAAATCTTTGCCTTGAAGAAGATGCTGCAAGAAGAATGGGCCAAAAAAAAGGTAATGTAATATTCAGACTAGATAGACTCGGGATTCCACTCTTAGAAGTAACCACAGATCCTTCAATAAAACATCCAGAACAGGTTAGGGAAGTTGCATATCAATTGGGCCAAGTACTAAGGAGCACAAAGGTAAAACGTGGATTGGGAACAATACGTCAGGATCTTAATATTTCCATTTCTGAAGGGTCGCGTGTAGAGATAAAAGGTGTACAAGATCTGGATTTAATGCCTAAAATGGTTGAAAATGAAGTTAAACGGCAAGTTAATCTCATTGAAATAAAAAATGAACTTCAAAAAAGAGATGCAAAAGTTTTAGATGAAATTTACAACCTTAACGATATATTCAAAAAAACAGATTCTAAAATAATATTTAAGGCAATTTCAACAGGTGGAAATGTCTTTGCAATAAAATTAGAAGGATTTAAAGGCTTAATAGGAAAAGAAATTCAGCCCGATAGACGTTTTGGAACTGAACTTGCTGCTTACGCCAAAAAGATGGGAGTATCAGGAATATTCCACACAGATGAACTTCCAGCATATGGAATAACATGCGAAGAAGTTGAAGAAGTTTCAAAACTTCTAAAATTATCAAAAGATGATGCTTTCATAATAGTAGCAGATGAAGAAGAAAAGGCTAGAAATGCCATAACAGAAGTTCAGAGAAGAGCAAAAATAGCTATTATTGAAGTTCCAGAAGAAACAAGAAAAGCATTGGATAATGCTAATAGCGATTATCTAAGGCCACTTTCAACTGCCAGCCGTATGTATGTTGAAACAGATATTCAAACGACAGTAATAAGTCGAGAACATATTAAAGAAATTAGATCTAATCTGCCAGAGTTACCTGTTGAAAAGAAAGTCAGAATTATTGAACAATATGATTTAAGTGAGGATATGGCATCACAATTAGTGCGATTAGATAAGGTAGATGATTTTGAATATATAATGTCATCATCAAAAATTGACCCAACAACCGTTGGATCTGTACTCGCATACACACTAAAAGAACTCAGAAGAGATGGACTTGATGTCTCAAAGATTGATAGGACAATACTTGAAGAAACATTTGCACTGGTAGAGGCAGGAAATATAGCCAAAGAAGTAGTTTCAGATGTTCTGGTAGGTTCAATCAAGGAAAATACCACTCCAAAGGAAACATCAATAAGACTTAATCTTATCATGCTTTCAGAGCAAGAGGTTGAAGATATAATAGATGAGTTAATCTTAGAAAATAAAAAAATGGTAGAAGATCGTGGAATGGGTGCTATGGGAGCTTTAATGGGCAAATCCATGCAGAAGTTAAAGGGCAAGGCAGATGGTAAACTCGTAAATAAACTTTTGAGGGATAAAATACAGAATATTAAGTAGTTTGAAATAGAAAAAATTCGAATATTAACTCTTATTTCACTAAAATTAATTTATACCAGGTGGTTTAAATGGAAGAATATGATGTTATAATCGTAGGAGCAGGACCTGCAGGGCTCACAGCAGGAATATATGCTGGAAGGGAAGGATTAAAATCATTAATTATTGAAAAGGGTGTTAGAGGCGGGAATGCTAACACTGCACCTGTTATTTTGAATTATCCGGGCTTTAATTCAATACCCGGTTTAGATTTGTTAAAAAAAATAGGTGAACAAGCAGAAAAATATATTGAAATAAGGGAGAATGAAGAATTATTAGAAGTTCAAAAAAATAATAAAAAGCTATTATTAACCACAAATAATTCTGAATACTCCACAACCGCGATAATATTCTGTTCAGGAACAACCTACCGTAAATTAGGAGTTAAAGGGGAAAATGAATTTGTTGGGAAGGGCATATCCTACTGTTCCATTTGTGATGGAATGCTATTTAAAGATAGGGATGTAATTGTTGTTGGAGGAGGAAACTCTGCTGCAGAGCATGCTTTGCATCTCCATGACATTGGTGTTAATGTGAAAATAATACACAGGAGAGATGAATTAAGAGCTCAAGATTACCTCATTAAAAAACTTGAAGATGAGGGTATACCTATTTTATGGAACACTGTTTTAACAGAAATTGAAGGCGATATGTTTGTTAAGAGTGTTAAAATCCGTAACAGAAAAACTGGTGTTGATGATGTACTGAATGTTAATGGTATTTTTATTGCAGTTGGAGAAGAGCCAAATAGTAAAATTGCAAATAAATTAGGTGTAGAAATCAATAATAATAAGTATATAGTGACAGATAAAGATTATAAAACTAGTATAGATGGTGTATTTGCAGCTGGTGATATAACTGGCGGTGTAAATCAGTTAGTTGTGTCCTGTGGTGAGGGTGCATCTGCTGCTGTTAATGCCTATGACTATGTGAAACAAGTTGAATAAATAAAATTTCTTTTTTTTATAATTCTTGAGGCTGTCTCATAATTAATTTTTTTTCTTAGATTTTTTTCCGTCTTATTTTTTAGGGGTTATATTTATATTGTAGTTTGTTCTATTATTATTTAGTTGATTAGAGTTTTAGTGTGGTGTTTTTT
>Ga0224559_1000414_pt1 | contig 28921 bp, 25 predicted proteins | sample 714S33034metaG_FD_180676 | JGI IMG/M metagenome (GOLD analysis project Ga0224559, IMG submission 180676) | Peat soil microbial communities from Stordalen Mire, Sweden - 717 S3 30-34 | ecosystem: Environmental > Terrestrial > Soil > Wetlands > Peat | place: Sweden: Norrbotten County, Stordalen... | reverse complement strand
CACGCAGGATGATATGGCAATCCGGATTTCCAGTCGTGACGAAGATAGCCGATTGCCCATGCTTGGTGTGGCCGAGGAAGGTGTGGGAGTTAGCGGCGGAGAGGATGGCATCGATGGCGACCTGCACGTCGCCGGAGGTTCCATTCTTGAAGCCGACGGGGCAGGAAACACCGGAAACAAGCTGGCGATGGACCTGACTTTCGGTGGTGCGGGCTCCGATTGCGCCCCAACTCACCAGGCCGGCAATGTACTGCGGCGAGATCATGTCGAGGAATTCGGTTCCGGTGGGGACGCCCATCTCAGCCAGGTCGAGGAGCAGGTGACGGGCCGCGCGGAGGCCGTCGTTGATTTTGTAGGACTGGTCCAGATGCGGATCGTTGATGAGGCCTTTCCAGCCGATGGTGGTGCGGGGCTTCTCAAAGTAAACACGCATGACGATGCGCAAGTCGGCGGAGAATTCGGCGATGGCATCTTTGAGCAGGGCGGCATACTCGCGGGCGGCCTTGGTGTCGTGAATCGAGCAGGGACCGACGAGGACGAGCAAGCGGGGATCGCGGTGGTTGAGGATGTCAACGATCTCTGTGCGCGCGTTGAAGATGGTGTTCGAAGCAGCCTCGGTGACCGGGTGCTCCTCTTCAAGAAAAACCGGGGGCAGGACCACTTTCGTCCATTGGATGCGAATGTCTTCTATCGTCTGAAACATGGCTGCTTTCATTGTAAGTTGCGCCCTGGTGCGGGGGCAGATTGCAATTGCGGACGGTGAATGTCAACGAGGGGTGTAGAGGCGCTCGCCAGCTTCAATGGCAACCGGCAACTGGTTCTGATCGGGAGGCAGAGGACAACTGGCATAGGTTGTGTAGGCGCAGGGCGGATTCTCCAGCCTGTTGAAGTCGAGCGTCAATTGGCCCGGCTGGGCGAACCCGTGGTCCGGTGGGCCGGTGTGGAGGTAGCGCGCTGTTTTATAGGTGGTGATCTGGCTGGTGACGTCGGTGAGGATGAAGAACAGCGTGTCCTCATGACCAGGCTCGGTGACCGGCTCCAGATTGATGGGCTGGCCGTCGAGGACGAACTCGGCAAATCCCGGCGACGGAAAATCGAGGGTGTTGCCGAGGACGGTGGGAATCTTGACCATGCGCGGCGGGTTGTAAGGAGTCCAAGCAGCGGTTACGCGGAATCTTGGGTCGGGTGGGTACCAGCGGAGCCCATGAAAGTTGGTGCGAAGGGGCGAGTCGGCATCCTTGATGCTGAGCAGGTAACGGCCGCCGCGGCTGAGGGCAACGATGGTAAGGCCGTGCCAGGTTATGACCGGGGGTGAGTCACTATCGACGGCGAGCGGGCCCTCGGTTGCCGGTTTGCCGTCGACCATCAGGCCGGGCGGAAAGCCGCCTTTGGGCGCTTGCAGCAGGACAGTCATTGCGCCGGGTGATTTGCCGCTGACAGTCAGCACGCCGATGTGGTCCGGGACTTTGTCAGCCACTCGAATCTGGTTGTCGTCGGCCGCGCCGACGGAGTTTGCGCCGGGATTGAGCCAGGTCATTCCGATGAGGGAGAGCCAGCCGTCGGGGGCGTCGACCAGCCGCTCGCGCGCGGCACGCCAATTGGCTAGTTCGTTCAGCCACTTTGGGTCGGCTGGGGAAGTCGCCGCGGTTGGCAGGGCGGTCGAAGGGCCGGATGTGGTTGGCGTGGCCGAGGGTGCGCTCTGCCCGGCGGCTTGCGGAGCCTGGACGAAGCCAGAGTTCGCAAGCAGAAGCGCCAGTACGCCGGTGGACAGTCCTGCCAATCTCCTGGTCATGGTTCGAAACTCCTCTTGCCGATCTTCGTCATTCGTTCATTGCCTGGCGTTCGATTATTTGCAGACTTGCCAGTTCCATGGGCATGGTACGATCACCCCGGACCTGCCTGGCGAAGGGAACGCCTGATTGTCAATCATGCTTCTATTATGACCTGCGTTACGCTCGATGGGCGTAACTGAGACTAGAATCCGAAGGTCAAAGAAATGGCTGTAGCCGCGATTCTCGGCAAAAGAGATACGGGTTAAGAGGAAGGACAATGCGCCGACGAACGTCAGGTTTTCTCTCACCGGTATGGGTGTTGTTCATCACTGCCTCATTGTGCGCGCAATGCGCCGGGCAAGCAGGTCAATCCCGGGAAGCGGGCGAGAAGGGAGCGGGAGAAGCGTCGTTTGGAGGGGACTTGCCCCAGCAACTTGCCGAAGCGCTGAGCCAGCCTCCGACAGGCACATTCGATGCGTCGCAGGGCATTCTCAAGCTCGACGTTGAGGTAACGGACAATGCGGGAAGGCCGGTGACTGGCCTGGCGCCCAAGGACTTTACGCTGCTGGACAACGGGCAGCCGCAGAAGCTTGTCACCTTTCATGCGTTCGATGGAATTGCAGTAAAGCCCGATCCGCCGGTCGAAGTGGTTCTGGTGATCGATACGATCAATCTGTCCAGCCCGCAGGCTACCCACGCAGAGCAGGAAGTGGAGAAGTTCCTGCGGCAGAATGGCGGAAATCTGGCCCAGCCGGTGTTGATCTACTTGCTTTTCACTAGGAGCATATTGGTTACGCAACGACCTTCCACTGACGGGAACGCGCTTGCCGCAGAGATGACTCAGAAGAACGGGCTACGCGCGATCAAGTCCCCGCATGACGATCTCAATTTGAATGCGGTTCGACAATCCGAGACCGTGGGCAAGGACTTCCGAAACCAGTTATCTCTTGAGGACCTGGGGACGCTGATTCTGGAGGAGAGGCGAAAGCCGGGCAGGAAGCTGATGGTTTGGCTTGGCGGCGGCTGGCCTGTATCGGGATGCAACCAATGTATCGATTCGTTCGATTGGGTCACCGAGTATTCAGCCCGGCTGCGTGAGGCACGGATCGCCTTGTTTAGCGCCACGTCCTGGCCATACCCGGTCCGCGAGTCCCCTTACCAGAATTTCCTGCAAGGAATTAGATCGGCGCGGCGAGTGAGTCTCGAATACCTGATCCAGAGCATGGCCTTGGAGGTGCTGGCGACACAGAGCGGTGGCCGCGTCCTTGAGCCCGTCGATGACCTGGCGGGCCAGATCAAGCGCTTAGTTGACGAGGCAAACACGTTCTACTCGATCTCATTTGATCCTCCGCACGCGGATCAGGTGGATGAGTATCACGATTTGAAGGTCCAACTGGGCAGACCGGACCTGGTGGTCCGCACCAGCAAGGGTTACTACAATGAGCCGGCCTTTTACGACCAGCCACCACGCGCCGCCGAGAAGGTGACGGTTGAGGGGCTGGAGCAGATGCTGCGAGCGCCTCATGGGAACTCGGATTCGGCGATGGCCGAGGAACTCTCCGGCGTGGAGTTGACCGAGCGAATGAGTTGGACGGAGCTTTCGGAATGGAAGGTCCGCATGCCGGGCGCCAAGTCGAGGGCCGAACTGGTTGCAGTGGCCGACGCTTCGACTTTCCTGGATCCTCCCGCGGCAAAAGTCCCGGACATTGCCGCGCCGGACCTGGCCATGCAACGGCAGATGATGTCGAAGACCCTGGACTACCTGGCCAAGACCATTCCGAGACTGCCCAACTTCTTTGCTGCGCGGGGTACGGTTCGTTATCGGGAGACAGGGCAAAAAGACGACGCGATATGGAAGGTTGCGACAGGCGATCAGAGGCAGCATAGCGAAGCCATCTCGATCGCGACCGTGCTCTATCGCAACGGACTCGACTTGGTGGACGCTCCGGCGAAGGAAAAGAAGCCGAAGAAAGCCGATCGGATGATGGATACCAAGGGCACATTCGGCCCCATTCTCAGCACGGTGATTCTGGATGCGTCCCATGGCGACATTAGATGGAGCCGCTGGGAGCAGGGCGCAGGCGGTGTGCAAGCGGTATTCAGGTATGCGGTCCCGAAGACAAAATCACATTATGGGCTCACCTATTGCTGTCTAACGGACGGCGACGGAACGAAGCTTCTCAAGCTGATGCCTGGATATCACGGGGAACTGATGATCGACCCGGAGAGCGGAGCCATTCTGCGATTGACCGTGGAGGCGGACCTGGAGCCGAGGCTCCCGCTTGAGCGTTCCGACATCATGGTGCAGTACGGCCCAGAAACCATCGGCGGGAATTCTTATATTTGCCCGGTGCGCAGCGTCTCTTTGTGGCGGGGGCAGAGGAACGTACGGGTCAATGAATGGGGTGGGAGCTTCAAAGTCTATGGACCATTTGAGACGATGCTGGACGATGTTTCATTCGGAAATTACCACATGTTCAGGGGAGAGGCGCGCATTCTGACGGGTTATGACGCGGCACCGGATGGGAAAGAAGGCGAATCGGGCACAAGCGGAGCGCCGGGTAGAGTACCTAGAGAATAACCGGGAACCGCAAACCGTAATTGGGATCGCTGCCTTGACAGGCCTATCTCGCAACCCTAGAATTAGATAGGAGAATTTTACTCTTTTTCTGGCATAAGTGCTTGATAGATGAGAGGTTAGTTGGCCGCAAACGGTTTCTGCCGGAGTGCGGCGAGCGGGGCTTAATCTACGACCGCCCGAACGGAGAGCAGGGAAGATGCCTGATGCGCGCGTCAGCCCGCGGGAGCGGCTGGTGCTGACGGCCATTATCGAGCTGTACATCGCAACTGGAGAGCCAGTGGCTTCACAGGCGGTTGCGCACAGCTTTGCCGACCGGGAGGGGCTAAGTTCCGCCACGGTTCGGAACGTGATGGCCACGCTGGGCGAGGCGGGCTTGCTGGAGCAGCCGCACACGTCGGCGGGACGGGTTCCCACGGCGGCGGCGTTCCGGTACTACGTTGAGCAGATTACCCGGCCGGAAGCGCAATTTGGGCGCATGGGCGGGGCGGGCCAGGCGGGCGGCTCAGTTTCACAAAGCGCGGCTGGTTTGGGCGCTTCGACCTTGAGCGAGGCCCGGCGCGGACAGATCGAGGAGAGCTTCACGGGCGTGGCCAGTTCGCACGATTATCTGGAACGTACGTCGCACGTGCTGGCGCTGATTTCGAGCGGTCTTGGCGTGGCGCTGGCCAGTTCCACGGCGGGACAGGTGCTGGAACACATTCATTTTTCGCGGCTGTCGACGGGGCGGGTGCTGGCCGTGCTGGTAACGCAGGCGGGTGCGGTACAGGACCGCGTGCTGGTCCTCGACCGCGAGTTGACGCACGTGGAGCTTGAGACCGCGGCGCGCTACCTGAACGAAAACTTTCGCGGCTGGCCGATCGAGCGAATTCGCGCGGAAGTGGCCCGGCGCGTGGACCTGGAGCGGGAAGCTTATCAGCAGATGCTGGCCTCGGTTGAGGAGCTTTGCCGCAAAGGGGCACTGGCAGGCGGCGAAACGGGGCCAGCCCTGTTTGTGGATGGAATGGCGAACCTGATCAGCGCCGAACTGGATCGGGATCGTTTGCGGCAGATGCTGGTGGCTCTGGAGGCCAAGCAGCGGCTGGTGGAGTTGCTGACCGCCTACGTGGATGGGCGGCATCAGGAGGTGCGCGTGGTGGTGGGGTTGGATGAGACTTCGCCGGCCATGCAGGACTTGGTGCTCATCGGAGCGCCGGCACGGCTGGGCGGCGCCAATTTGGGAACCGTTGCAGTGATCGCGCCCACAAGGATCCAATATCAGGAAATGATTCAGGCAGTGCGTTACATCGCCAGGCTTTCGGAGCGCATTCTGGAAGTGCCGGCAGAGCCGGAGTTCCACTAGGGCCGGTTCACACGACTGGATCGGCCGTTTCCGGCGATCTGAGGAAGCCCAAGCGGCCCGCGGGAAGAGCAGCGGCCGCCGCACAAATTATCATGGAATCAGGCAGGATGGATGTTTCGGAGAATTCGTAGAGCTATGCCAAATCATGAAACAGAGTTGACGCTGGTGGAACCGGCGGAGGCCCAGGCGGGTGCGGTCGCGGAAGATCGCGCCAATGCCTCTGACCAGAGGACGGAGCCGGCCGAAGCTAAGGTAACCGGCGAGGTTCCCGAAAGCCCGGCGGAGCCAGTCAGCCGTGCGGAATTCGATAAATTGAAGGTGGAGCGGGATCAACTGCTTGACCGGCTGGCCCGGCTGCAGGCAGAGTTTGAAAATGCCCGCAAACGAGCGGAGCGGGAGCGGGTGGAGTTTCGCGACTATGCCACCGGGAGCGTGGTGGAACAGTTTCTGCCCGTGTTAGACAACTTTGAACTTGCGCTGAAGTCGAGCGGCTCGGCCGCACAGTTGCGCCACGGAGTTGAACTGATCGTGAAGCAGATGGAGGAGACCCTGGGGAAGATGCAGGTGAGCCCGATAGCCGCTATTGGTGAGGCGTTCGATCCGCGCTTCCATGAGGCGCTGGGTTCTGTGGATCGCGACGACTTGCCCGATCAGAGCGTGGCCGAGGAAATTCGCCGCGGTTACAGGCTGCGCGAGCGGCTTTTGCGGCCGGCGCTGGTGCGTGTGGCCCACAATTCAAAACAGAAGAGCGAATGAGATCCGATACAACAGTGAGTAAATCCGACTATTACGAGGTTTTGGGCGTCTCCCGCGAAGCCAGCGACCAGGAACTGAAGAGCGCCTATCGCAAGCAGGCGCTCAAGTATCATCCTGACCGCAACCCCGGCGATCATGCCGCGGAGGAGAAGTTCAAGACGGCCAGTGAGGCTTACCAAGTGCTGAGCGACGCGGACAAACGCGCCGTCTACGATCGCTACGGCCACGCCGGGCTGGGTGCGCAGGGCTCCGGTTTTGGAGCAGGGCCGTTTGCCGGGGGCGTGGACATCGGCGACATCTTCGGCGACCTTTTCGGCGAGATGTTCAGCGTGGGCGGGAATGCGCAACGCGGCTCGCGGCAGAAGCGCGGCGACGACCTGCGCTATGACCTGACCATCGACTTCGAGGACGCGTTTTTCGGCATTGAGACCGAGGTGAAGATTCGGCGACTCGAGACCTGCGCTACCTGCCACGGCCGAGGCAGCGCGTCCGGCCGCGGGCCAAGCGCATGCAGCCAGTGCCAGGGACGGGGTCAGATCCGCTACCAGCAGGGTTTCTTTTCAGTGGCTCGAACTTGCGGCGCCTGCGGCGGGACCGGGTCTGTGATTGGCGATCCCTGCCCAAGCTGCCGGGGCGAAACACGCAGTACAGCCGAGCTCAAACTCAATGTCAAGGTGCCGCCGGGCGTTGAGGAAGGAACGCGCATACGCTACGCCGGCGAAGGCGACGCGGGGCGCGCGGGCGGACCAAAGGGCGACCTTTATGTGGTCCTCTCGATCCGTCCACACGACTTCTTCGAGCGCCACGGCTACGATTTGCACTGCGTGATTCCCATCAGCTTTCCCCAGGCAGCTCTTGGCGCCGAGTTTGAAATGCCCGGCATCGACGGCCCGGTGAACCTGAAGATTCCCGAGGGCACGCAAAGCGGCAGAGAGTTGCGCGTTCGCGGGCGCGGCATACCTTATCTGAACGAGAAAGGCCGCGGCGATCTGATCGTCAAGGTGCTGGTGCAGATTCCCAAGAAGCTCAGCCGCTCGCAGCGCGAACTGGTCACCAAGCTGGCCGAATCGCTCACCGTCGACAACAAGCCGACCTCACCGGGATTGCTGGAGAAGATGAAGGATCTGTTCAACTAGCGAGAATTGACACATAATATGTGCGCACATATACTGTGTTCATGAACATCACCCTCTCCATTGACGAGCAGATCGCCGAGCGTGCCCGGGAGAAGCTTCGCGCCGTGGGCAAGAGCCTGAACCAAGAGATTCGCGATCACCTTCAGCATCTGGCCGGTGACGACGACTTGGAGCGCGACATTGAGTTTCTCAAGAAGACCGCAGGATTGGGAAATCCCGAGCCCGGTTGGAAGTGGAATCGTGAAGACGCGTATGAAGACCGCCTGAAGTGGCCGCGGCCATGACGTCCGATCGCCCGAAGGAGAAGCTCTCCCGCCTGATCGATCTGGCCAGCAAAGGCGAAGAGGCGGTCATCACGAGGTCCGGCAAGAGGATAGCCACGATTCCAGTGCACGTGGCGCGGCCACTTCGGTCATTTCTGGACACCAGTATCCTTCTCTACTGCGACGACCCTGTTCACGTATCGAAGCAGCGGCGAGCATTGGAGCTGGTCCTGGAACATAAAGCGCAGCGCACAGGCGTGGTTTCTTTGCAGGTACTGCAGGAATATTTCGTGAACGCCACGAGGAAGCTCGGTCTTGATCCTGGACTGGCTCGGCAAAAGGTCGAGGCCTATTCTCGCTTCGACGTTGTCGAGCCGGTAGCCGCGGATATTCTCGCGGCAATCGACTTCCACCGGCTGCACGGGATCTCTTACTGGGATGCGTTGGTGCTCCACTCTGCCAGGAAGAGCGGTTGCCGCGTCGTATTGACCGAAGACATGCAGCACGGCCAGGAATTCGACGGTGTCAAGATCGTCAATCCATTCCTGTAGAGGCTTCCGGCTTTCGCGGTAAAATAGATTCAGCAGTATGGCGATTCACGACCCCATCCCGGCCCTCTTCTAGCGGCGCCCGCCGCCAACACTTTTTCCCCGCCATTTTTCTGAATAGATAAGCAACAGGCGCCCGCCCATGCCGGGCCGATGAGGTTTTCCCATGATCGATCGTTTGGAACAGATGGAGCAGCGTTACGACGAGCTATCCGCTCAGCTCGGGCTGCCTGAAGTGATTACCGACCACGACAAATATCAGAAGGCGGGCAGAGCGCTGAGCGAACTGGAAGTTCCGGTGATGAAGTTCCGCGAGCTCAAGCAGATTCGGCAGGGGCTGGCCGAAGCCCGCGCCATGCTATCCGAGGCTGACCCAGAATTGCGTGCGATGGCCGAGGAAGAGATCGCCGCGCTGGCGCCTCGTGAGCCGGTTCTAGAAGAAGAGATCAAGGTACTGCTGTTGCCCAAGGACCCCAACGACGAGAAGAACGTGATTCTCGAAATTCGCGCCGGAACAGGCGGCGACGAAGCATCGTTGTTTGCTGCGGAAGTTTTTCGCATGTATCAGCGCTTTGCCGAGCAGCATAAGTGGAAGATCGAGTTACTATCGCTTTCCGAATCGGGCGTGGGCGGTTACAAGGAAGTAATCGCAATCGTCGAGGGCGAGCGCGTTTATTCGCAGCTCAAGTGGGAGAGCGGAGTCCATCGCGTACAGCGCGTTCCCGCCACCGAGACCCAGGGCCGGGTGCATACATCGGCCATTACCGTTGCCGTGCTGCCCGAGGCCGAAGATGTGGATGTGAAGATCGAAGCCAAAGACATTCGCATCGACACTTTCTGCAGCTCGGGCCCCGGCGGCCAGTCCGTCAACACCACTTACTCGGCGGTGCGCATCACTCATATTCCGACTAATACCGTAGTTAGCTGCCAGGACGAGAAATCGCAGATCAAAAACCGCGAAAAGGGTATGCGCGTTTTGCGCTCGCGGCTCTACGAGCAGGAGATGGAACGCCAGAATGCGGAGTTGGCCAAGGAACGCAAGCAACAGGTGGGCACTGGCGACCGCAGCGAGAAGATACGCACTTATAACTTCCCGCAAAACCGGCTAACTGACCACCGCATCGGCCTAACCCTGCACCAACTCGACTTAGTGATGCAGGGCCGCCTGCAACCCATCGTCGATGCGCTCATCACCCACTACCAGGCCGAGCAGTTGAAGGCCGACAACACCCAGGCAGCCTGACCCTTGGACGCGCTGAGCAGTTTCGCTCTACAAGGCACTGTGCGCCTCCGCATGGGGCCGCACCCTGACCGAGCCCGGCAGGACGCCGAGATGCTTCTGCTCCACGTTCTTGGAAAAGACAAAGCATGGTTGATGGCGCATTCGGAAGAAGAACTCTCCGGCGAGCAAGCTACGCAATACATGGAACTGGTCGAACGCCGATACCGTGGTGAGCCGATCCAGTACATTACCGGCTCCGCCGAGTTCTATGGCCTTCCATTTCGCGTTACGCCTGATGTGCTCATTCCGCGCCCTGAAACCGAGCATCTGGTCGAACAGCCTCTCGTCTTCGCCGCACGCTTTCAAGCGCCGCGCATCGTCGACGTGGGAACAGGCTCCGGAGCGATTGCCATTGCTCTCGCCCATCACTTGCCCAACGCGGCGATTACTGCAATTGATATCTCCGCCGCAGCGCTGACTATCGCACGACAAAATGCCGAATTGAACGGCGTCTTCCACCGCATCCGCTTTCTTGAGGGCGACCTGCTTGGCCCCGTTTCTGGGCAGCAATTTGATATTGTCGTCTCTAATCCGCCGTACGTTCCTCTGCGAGATCACGACTCGCTTGCAGTGGAGGTTCGCAACCACGAGCCGGCGCTGGCGCTGCTTGCCGGCGACGATGGCCTCGATATCTACCGCCACCTCATTCCTGCCGCATTCGCCGCGCTGGTCCCCGGCGGCTTCGTCGCTTTGGAAATTGGATACGGCCAGTCGCCGGCAATCGGCGAAATGCTTGCAGCCTCTGGCTTCATTGAAATTGAATTTGCACCTGACCTGCAGGGCATTCCGCGCGTAGCCTCAGCGCGGCGCCCGGCCAGTAATGTTTAATTCGCGATATAACCCGAGATCCGCGCCCGTCAGACTCTTGTCGATGTAAAGTATCTGCCCATAGTGCAGTCCGAAATGCTCGACGACTTGGTAAACAGCTTCCAGACCGCTGACGTTGTAGCCCTGAATCTCATAGCGTGCCAGTAAGTCGGCCTCGGTGACGCGGGAAAGTACGGCGGCCGCTTCCTGCATGGTTTCACTTAGTCGATCGAGCAGCGCCGAGGCTGGAATCGAGCCGGTTTCATTGAACTCGGCGGGACGATTGCGCTCGTCTGCCAAGCGGTTGAACGATGCGACCATCCACTGGCGGACGTTGCCGTTCAAATGCAGGATCAGGTTTCCGATGCTGTTCGAGGCGGAGTTGGGCCGCCACCATACCTGCTCATCGGTCAACGGCTCAACGCATCCGCGCAGGCGCGGCCAGTATTGCTCCAGCAGCTTGCGGCGAGAGAAGTCGAGAAAAAGCTCGGTCACATCCGCTTCAGTATCGGTCATCGAAGAGCGCTCCATTCATTCGAGCCTATCGCACGGCAGGCGCCTCACGCGTCATGCTCAGCTTGCCGCATGTGGTAGTTGAACACAATCTGCACCATGATTCCGAAGACCATGGCCAGAATCGCCAGCGGCGCTCCGAACGGGTAGCCCTCGGTCAGCGCAAAGCGAATGAGCACGATCGACACCACGAATGCGGCGCTGCGAAACACAAATTCATAGTGGCCCGACACCACGATCGACAGAATCAGGACCAACACGTCGGTAAAAATCATCACGGTGAACAGGTCATTATAGAAAGTGGTTGCATGGCCCATGTCGCCCTGGCCGGTGACCGCCAGGCGATAGACATCCAACCCAAACAAGCCCACATTGTACGCAGCCATAGTCAGTAGCAGCGCGCCCAGTCCCAGCGCCACGCCCTTCTTTTGCGCGACAAAACGTGCACGCGCACGCGATGGAGCAGTAGCGCCTAAATGGCCTGTGCTTCGCCGCGCCACATGCTGGAAGATAGCCACCAGCAGGTACATCAGAAACCCCGCCCACATGTCCACAAACAGCGGCAGAGCCTCCCAGGTGAGCTGATGCTTCAGCACCATGTCGGCGGCTTCGGCGATATCTTTGAACACATCGCGGATGAAGATCAGCGACACAATCTCGAACTGGTAGGCGATCGAGCGCGTCGTCGACTCGTGCAGCGCGCCGATCAGCGTGACCACTTCGTAAAAGAGAATGAAGTTGAACGGCGTCGAAATCGCGACGAGGTAGTTCTCCCCCGCATGCGCGATCAGCGCCGGGGGATGCGCGAGCGTTTTCGACAGAAAGATCAGCAGCAGATGAATCAGAAAGCCGGCAATTCCCAATCGGATCACGAGATGCTTGAGCGCCGTCTTGTGGCCTTCGGAAAAGATGCCGTCGTGCGCCGCGCTCAACCGCTGCCAGATGGGTGCGGGTGCTTCTTCGGCGCCCGCTTCATGTTCCTTGGTTGTGCTGGTCATGTTTTTTGTTATCGGATAGAAGGTCCCTGAAAGAATCTCATGTTTCGAAGGCAAAGTGCTATAGAAAAAAGCCTCAAAAGCCCGGCGCCCGCTCCCCGGCAACTCCGAGGGCGGTCTCGAATGCAATGCCTGCTTCTGCCAGTGTGCCCTCATCGAACAGGCGGCCAACCAGTGTGACGCCATGGGGCACGCGGCGCGGCGGCGAGAATTTTGGCAACGGATGCTGTGGGTCGGGCGCCCAATCGCTACGCGCTTCCGATACTTCAACAAATCCTGCGCGCAGGGTCAGAGACGGGTGTCCGGTGAAGTTCGTAATGGTCAGCATCTCATCGCGAAGGGAGGGCACGAGCAGCAGGTCAACTTCAGAAAACACCAGCGCCATCTGCTGCGCAACCTTACGGCGGAACCGGTCTGCCTGCACCAGATCCACCGCCGACAGAAATCTGGACTGGCGAAATACGTTGGGCCACGCGTCGGGTGCCTGCGCCTTCAACTCGTCAACCTTGTGGCTCAAGGTGAGCTCTTCAAACGCGGCGGCAGCTTCGGCGAACAGGATGAGGTCAAGCGAGTCATAGGGCCAATCGGGAATGGAAACCGCAACCGGCTTCATGCCGAGTTTCTTCACGGTTTCGAGCGCGGCGCGGTCCACATCCGTCGCCGGACTTTCGTTCATCCAGGTGGGGAAGTATCCAACGCGCAGGCCGGAAACATCCGCGCCGGCATTGAAGTTCAGCGTACTGGGAACGCTGGCGACGTCGCCGGCATCGGGGCCGGAAATTGCGTGGAGCACCAGCATCGTATCTTCAACGGTGCGCGCCATGGGGCCGAGTTTGTCGAGCGACCAGCAAAGCGTCATTGCTCCCGTGCGCGCGACACGGCCATAGGTGGGGCGCAGGCCCGTGACGCCGCAACGCATGGACGGACTGACGATGCTGCCGTCGGTTTCGCTGCCGATGGCAAAGGCGACGAGCCCGGCAGCGGTAGCCGCGCCGGGACCCGCACTGGAGCCGGAAGAGCCTTCTTCAAGCAGCCACGGGTTCATGGTCTGGCCGCCAAACCAGACATCGTTGAGCGCCAGCGCGCCCAGGCTCAACTTGGCCACTAATACAGCTCCTGCCCGATTCAGCCGCGCCGCCACAGCGCTGTCCGCGATGGGGATACGATTGCGAAACGGCTCCGCGCCATAGGTGGTGGGAATGTTCGCGGTGTCGAGCAGATCTTTTGCGCCCCAGGGAATTCCGTGCAGCGGCCCTCGATAATGGCCGACCGCAATTTCGGCGTCGGCCTGGCGAGCCTGTGCGAGGGCGTGCTCACGCGTCAGCGTAATGACGCAATGCAGCTTTGGATCGAAGCGGGTAAGACGCCGGAGATAGATTTCCGTCAGCCGCTCGGATGTGAGTTGGCGACCTTCGATCCAGCGCGAAAGCTGCGCCACGGAAGCGAATGCGATGTCGTCTTCGTTGCCGGGAAGGGAAACACTCTTGTCGGCGCTGCGGATGAAGCTGCCGGTTGACGCGTCGCCGCGTTTGGCGTGAGGCAGCACGATCAGAGACGGATTCCATTGCATGGCTGGCGCGAGCGTCGATTCCAAGGCGATCTTGCGCGGACCGGTGCGCATCTCATAGAGCGGCGCAATCTGCATTCGCCAGTTGCTTGCCGCCGTTGCGCGATCGACGGCAGTCATCTCGACTTGAACCAGCTTTTCAGCTTCGGCGAAGGTGGCGGCCGAGACCTCGGGGCCGACTGCGGGTGCCGTGCCGAATGCGGGCGGAGCGCCAGGTGGTAAGCCGGTTGTCTGCGCGGGCGGGGTTTGTTTGGGCGAGGTTTGGTCGGCCGCGGTCTGCGCGGTTTGCGCTTCGATCGCTGCGCTCATCAGTCCTAATGCGCTGTAGGTGAGAAACTCTCTGCGCGAACTTGGCAAGGCTCTTCTCCTTCGACTTCTTTATCCTCAAACAATATTGAGGAGATCATATTACGCGTTTTCTAAGCGAACGCTTGTCCCTTGGATTGTACTGGGCGCCCAATCTCCCAATGATGACCGAATGGATCAAGCAGGCACCCTACCCTCCATTCGTGCCCTTCGCTCACCGGTTTGCTGAAACGGCTCTGCGGGCATAGAATTCCCACTGAAATCGTTTCCATGAGGATCCATCATGCGTAGTTTCGCTTCGCAGTCTCTCGCCGTTCTCGTCCTGGCTTTTTTAACTTCAGCTTCGAATTTCCAAACCGCGGCGATGGCGCAGCCGGCCTCCACGCAGATGGTGGCGCAAACGCCGCCCATGGGCTGGAACAGTTGGAATTTCTTCTTCGAGAAGGTGACAGATAAGGACATTCGCGACTCGGCCGACCAGGTTGTGGCCACCGGCATGAAAGACGCGGGCTACGTGTACGTGAACATCGACGACACCTGGCAGGGCGAGCGCGACGCCAACGGCGTTCTGCACACCAACGCCAAGTTTCCCGACATGAAGGCGCTGGCGGATTATGTTCATTCCAAGGGCTTGAAGATCGGCATTTATTCCGGCCCCGGTCCCAAGACTTGCGCCGGTTACGCGGGCTCGCTGGGGCACGAAGAGCAGGACGCGCAACTCTACGCCTCGTGGGGCATCGACTATCTGAAATACGACATGTGCAGCTTCATTCCGGCGGTGATGACGAAGCAGGCGCCCGACGACAAGGCAGCACAGATGCGACTGATGATTGCGGCGTACGACAAGATGGCCAAGGCGCTGAAGGCGACGGGACGGCCGATTGTGTTTTCGCTCTGCCAATACGGCTGGGACGCAGTGTGGGAATGGGCGCCGGCGCTGGGTGGAAATCTTTGGCGGACCACCGGCGACATTCAGCCAGATTGGGACCGCGTCTACGCGATCCTCAGCCAGCAGGAGGGACTGCAGAAATACGCCGGACCCGGCCACTGGAACGATCCGGACATGCTGGAGGTGGGCAACGGCAAACTATCGCTGGCGGAGAACCGCAGCCATTTTTCGATGTGGGCCATGCTGGCCGCGCCGCTGCTGGCGGGCAATGACCTTCCTCACATGAAGCCGGAGATCAAGGACATTCTGACCAACCGCGACGTGATCGCCATCGACCAGGATCCGCTGGGCAAGCAGGGCAGCCGAGTTTACGCTGACGGCGAAGTTGAGGTTTGGACCCGACCCCTGGCGCACGGAGCGCTTGCCGTCGCGGTCCTGAATGCCGGAGACAATCGCTACTCGACTCATCCCTTCCATCTCAACCTGGCAAAGCTCGGCCTGCACGGAATGCGAACGGGCAAGGATTTGTGGACAGGCAAGACCGTGAAGCTGACCGACAACATGCCGCTGGAGTTGGCCAGCCACGACATCCTGCTGGTGAGGATTGACGCGCCGAAATAGAATGTAGTTGAATTTGCGGGCGAAACAGGCTACGGGAGAAGGTCAGTTCTCTGGCAAAGTCAGGAAGGGCATCCCTCCGGGGCTGAAGCCCACCTTGAATTTGCTGTCCTTGCGGCACGCGACCCAGAGGGTACCCCGATCGTGCCCTTTCAAAACCCCGATTATGCGGCTAGCGCTAGAAGCTGTTTTCTACGCCACGCGCCCCAAACAAACCGAAAACCAGCCCTGCGCGTCGGTCCAGGTTTCGACCGGCGCAAAGCCTGCCGCTGCCAGCATTGCTTCGGCCTGTCCAGGCCGGTATTTGTAGCTGTTCTCGGTATGGATGGTCTCGCCGGCTTCGAATTCCACTCCAAGATCCAGCCCATTTAGCCATACACGCTGGGCGATGCGGCTCTCCAGATGCATCTCAATGCGCGACTCGGGCGCGTTCCAAATTGCCCGGTGCTCGAAGCTGTCGAGATCGAAGTTCGCACCCAGCTCCCGGTTGAGGCGCGTCAGTAGGTTCAGGTTGAAGTCGGCAGTCACCCCGGCTACATCGTCGTATGCAGCCAGCAGTGTTGGTTCATCTTTGACAAGGTCAACGCCGAGCAGGAATCCATCGCCTGGCTCGAGCCCGGAGCGAATGCAGCGCAACAGCTCCGCCGCTTGCCATGGGTCAAAGTTCCCGATGCTAGAGCCAATGTAGAGCACCAGGCGCCGGTCGCTGGTTGGCGCAAGCTCAAACTGATGCGAATAGTCCATCACCCGCGGAAACACGGTGACCCCGGCGATCTCTCGCTCGATCCGCTCCCGTGCTGCATCGAGCGCGCTCGCCGAGACATCGACCGGCTCGTAAACCACTGTCCCTTGCCGCGCGACCGCAGCCGCCAGCAGCAGGCGCGTCTTGTCTGCCGAGCCCGCGCCGAGCTCCGTAATCCGCAGGCGCGCTGGGTCGTTTCGGGCTGGCCTGTCCGCCGCTGCCTGCGCGGCAAGAGCGATGATTCGTTCGCCGTGCGCCGCCAGAATTCCGCGTTCTGTCCTGGTCAGGTAGTACTCCGGCCGCTCGGTGATCTCGTCGAACAGCCGCGACCCCGCCTCGTCATAAAACAGCCAGGGCGGCAGCCGCTTGGGACGAGAAGAAAGTCCTTCCCGGACAGCGGAAGCAAGCCGGTGCTCAATTTGACTCGATATTGCAGGCAAGGGGAAAGTTGTCATGCGGTCAGTTGGATGCTTTTCGGCTTGCAAGGGTTACTAAAAAGCCAGGCGAATTCCGGAAAACTGCCAGCGCGTCTCCGGCGAGAAGAAATTCCGGTAAGTGGCACGAATGTGCGCGGCGGGCGTAACGCACGATCCGCCCCTGAGCACCATATTGCCGCTCATGAATTTTCCGTTATATTCTCCCAGCGACCCAGCCACGGGGCGATAACCCGGATACCCCAGGTAGGCGCTCGCGGTCCATTGCCAACAATCGCCAAAGATCTGGGTTGGACCCTCCAGAGGCTGCGCCAATCCCTCGCTCGTTTCCACGGCTGGCCCAGGCCGCAACAGTCCCGAGTCCAGCAGATTTCCGGCTATCGCCTGCCCTTTGGCGGCCGCCTCCCACTCAAACTCCGTGGGCAGGCGGCGTCCGGCCCAGCGGGCATAGGCATCGGCTTCAAAGTAGCTCACCTGGCTAACCGGCGCGGTCTCCATCCGGGCCAGCGGCTGTACGCCGCGCAACGTAAACATGCTCCAGTCGCCGCTCTCGCTGGTCCAGTAGAGCGGCGCGCGCCAGCCATTCCGTCGCACCGCCATCCAACCGTCGGAGAGCCAGAACTCAGGACGCCGATAGCCACCATCGGCCATGAACTCGGCAAACTCGCCGCAGGTGATCAGCTGTCTGGCCAGCGAATAGGGCTCCAGCCAAACCCGGTGCCGCGGCTGCTCGTTGTCGAAGCAGAAGCCCTGGCCGTCGTGCCCAATATCGTGAAGTCCGCCCTCAAACGCTTGAAAGCCCAATGCTTGTCGAGCTGGAGCCTGCTTTTTCGATTTGGGAAACGGGACTTCTTCCTCGGGCGGTTGTTCCAGATACACCGGCCGAAGCGGGTTGGTAAAGAATGCGTGCAGAATGTCGGTGAGCAGCAGCTCCTGGTGCTGCTCTTCGTGATTGACTCCGAGCTCGATGCGCTTGAGCGCCTCAGGCTCTGGATTGCGGTCCAAAAACCGATCAATCGCCTCATCGACGTGTTCCCGGTAGTGCAAGACCTCATCCAACCCAGGCCGGGAGAACGACGCTCGCAGTCGCTTCGCGGGGAAGGGACCAAGGTTCTGGTAATAGCTGTTGAAGAGCCAGGGAAAATCCGTGTTGAACAACCGGTAGCCGGGCATGAACTCCCGTAGAATGAACGACTCGAAGAACCATGCGGTGTGGGCCAGGTGCCACTTGGCCGGCGAGGCCTCAGGCGTGGACTGCACCATCATATCCTCGGGCGTGAGGGGCGCGCACAGCGCCAGAGTCTTTCGCCGCGCCTGGCGAAATCGGGCGCCGATCTCAGTTTCCGGAATACATCGTGTTGTTGCATTCATTGGACACCTTCCGAATAGAAATGAGTGTATCCCGAACCTGACCACTTTCCGCTATTCTGCCTGACCAACCGAAGATTGGCCAATTTTGAGCACCGTGTTCAACCGTTTTGGTGTTTTAATATCCTATGACTCTCCCCCACCGGTGAGCCTTATCCTGCTGCCTTTGCCCGGATTCCTTCGATGAGGAGGGAAAATGGTCAGTTGCAATCGGTACCGATGTCTTACCGCTTTCGCAGTTTTGGCGGCGTTCGCGATGCGGGCGCCTACTTCGTTCACCCAGGTTCCCACCGAGCCCGCCGGTCAGCCCGCGACCAGCCCCACGCAGTCACTTGCTTCCAAAGCGGCTTTCCAGGTGGAACCGACCGGCGAAGAGGCAGGCGATGCGATGATGGCGCACCAGCGCTATCAGGCCGCCATCGAAGCCTACAAGAAAGATCCCAGGCCGTCCGCCGGCGCGTTGAACCAGATGGGCATTGCCTATCAGATGATGTTCAATCTCCATGACGCGGCCAAATGCTACCAGGCGTCGCTGCGGCTGGCCCCCCGGAATGCGAGCGTTCTGAACAACCTCGGCACCGTTTTCGACTCGCTCAAGCAATTCGGCGCCGGGGAACGCATGTACCGCAAAGCAGTCAAGCTCGATCCGAAATCCGCAGTGATTGAAAAAAACCTCGGCACCAACCTGCTGGCCCAACATCATTACAAGAAAGGGTGGGAGGCCTATCAGGCAGCCCTGGCCATCGATCCGCAGATATTCCAGAAGAGCGTCAGCCCCAGGGTCGATAATCCAGCCTCCGTGCAGGACCGCGGGGCAATGAATTTCTACATGGCCAAGGGCTGTGTGCGCGCCGGCCAGAACGACTGTGCGATCGAATACCTCCGTATGGCTCTCAACGAAGGGTTTACGAACCCGAAGAAGATCGCAGCCGATGGCGAGTTCGCCAGTCTGCGCGGCATCCCCGCCTTCGAAACGCTTCTGGCCGAGCAGCGCAATCCGTAACTTCGCATCCCGCTAAGTGCCGAGGCTTTTAATCCTGTCGTCTATCCGGGGCTTGGGAGCGTCTATCTGGTTGGGACTGTTTTCTCGCCCGCTGGAGTTGCCATGAACGTCCGTCTCATGTCCGCATTTGTCTTCGGTCTTGCACTCACGGTTGCTGCTGTTGCGCAGGATGCGCCCACTACTCCGCCGCCGCCCTCCCCGCCCGCCCGACAGTCCACCGGTCAGGCTCCGGCGCAGGGAGGTGGCGCCGGCCGGTGGCAGGGTCAAGGCCAGCGAGGAGGCAGCCGCGGCATGGGCGGCGGAATGGGCATGGGACGCGGTCTGGTGGGAACCGTGACTGAGGTTGCCGCAGAGCACTACACCATCAAGACCGATGCCGGCGAGACCTACACGGTCCACTTCAGCGCCAACACGCGCATGATCAAACAGACCGCGCAGGGCCCGCGGCCGGGCCAGGGACAAGGCCAAGGCCAGGGCCGGCAGCGGGGCGAAGGCGAAGGCGGCGAGAGCAGCCGCGGCGGCAATCCTCCGGAGACCATCAAACCCACCGACATCAAGGTGGGCGACGCCATTGCGGCGATGGGCGAGATCGATGCAACGGCCAAGTCCGTCGGCGCAGCGATGGTGGCGCAACTCGATCCCGAGCGCGCCAAGCAGATGCGCGAGATGCAGGCCAACTACGGTAAGACCTGGCTGATGGGCAAGATCACAGCCATGGACGGCGTGAAAGTCACCATCATGGGCTCGGTGGACAACGCAGCCCACTCCTTTTTGGCCGACGAGAACACCAGCTTTCGTAAACGCCGCGACCTCATCACGCTGGCCGACCTCCAGGTGGGCGACATCGTTCGCGTTGAAGGCGCCGTGAAGGATGGAAGTTTTCTGGCAAGCACGGTCAACGCGATGGGCGCGCCGCAGGGAGGGAATCCAACGGTTCCGCGCAGTGGCCCGCCCCAATGACTCAATGCGCTGCTGTTTCGGCTGCTCAAAGAAAGCCCAGGGGCTAAAGCCGATCGGTTTTATTGCGGCAGCTTCAATCTGAAGCCCCTTGCTCCCTCTGCCGGAACAAGCAAGAGCAGGGCCGGCCACCGGTTCGTCGAGCGATTGCCGACAAAGGGACTGCTGAAAACTGCAGATTGAGGCGAGTGCCCTTGGTCCGGGACCACTGACTTCCGATCTCAGACGACTGGTGTTTCATTTCATCCCCCGATTTTCACCTCTCATCCGCATTCCCAACCCTTCGTCGGAAACTCAGCGACGCCTCATTCCGTCCCGGCTATCTTCCAAACAAGATAAAAACCAGGAAAGGGAGCGGCCAACCCCATGAATGATTCGGCGGAAATGGATCCAATTCCTCAACTCGTCCACGTAGATGCGGTCACACGGGAATTTCCACTTGACCACAACTTCGTCAAAGCGGTGGACAACGTGAACCTGCGTGTTGCGCGCGGCGAGTTCTTGGCGATTGCCGGCCCCAGCGGGAGCGGCAAATCGACGCTGCTCAACCTGATCGGCTGTATCGACAAGCCGACAAAAGGGCGCATCCTCATCGAAGGCGTGGATACGTCCACGCTGAATCCGACCCGTATGACCGCCGTTCGCCGCGAGAAGATTGGATTCGTCTTTCAGACTTTCAATCTGATCCCCGTGTTCACTGCTGCCGAAAACGTCGAGTTTCCATTGCTGGTCCAAGGCTTCAGCAGCAGCGAGCGGCGCAAGCGCGTTGCAGCGGCTCTGGAAAGTGTCGGTCTCTCCGCGCGCGCCAATCATCGCCCCGACCTGCTCTCCGGCGGCGAGCGTCAGCGCGTAGCTGTGGCGCGCGCCATCGTTCATCGCCCGGCACTGGTGCTGGCCGACGAGCCGACCGCAAACCTGGACACCCGCAACGCCACGCAACTCATCGACCTGATGCACGACCTTAATCGGCGATTAGGTCTCACGTTCATCTTTTCGACGCACGACCAGCGCCTGCTGGAACACACCGACCGCATCGTTCGCTTGACGGACGGACAAGTTGTTTCGGACACACTCACTGCCGGGAGCTTCGTTCCCGAGAATCTGAATGAAGGAGTCAGCCATGGGCAAGTTCTTGCTTCTCGCATTTAGAAATGTCTTCCGCAATCGGCGCCGCACGATCATGACTCTCATCATGGTGGGCGGAGGCGTGGCTGGCTTGCTGCTGGTGGGCGGCTTCTTTGCGCGCATGTTCTGGGGCCTGCGCGAAAGCACCATCAACAATGGCCTCGGCCACATTCAGATTTTCACCGCCGAGCATTTTAATCGCGAAGAGAAGCACGTGCTCGACACCGGCATCGACAACTGGCGGCAGGTGGCCGCGTCAGTCTCGACTGGCGGTCACGTGCGCGGCGTCGCGCCTCGCATCGAGTTTTACGGAATGCTCTCGAACGGCATCAAATCCGGCGTCTTCATGGGCAGCGCCGTCGATCCGGTTGCGGAAGAAAGCCTCGGCTTCAGCCCCCGCCTGAGCACGGGAAGAGACCTCGACACCAAATCCAGCGGCGAAGTGGAAGCGCTGATTGGCGCCGGTGTGGCGCGCTCGATGAACGTCAAAGTGGGCGATGGGCTTACGATTCTGGCTGTCACTGCCGACGGCGCGCTCAATGGAATCGACGTGCAGATCGTCGGCATCGTCAATACCGGTTTCAAGGAAATGGATGACCGCTATCTGCGCATCACGCTGCCCTCAGCGCAGCGCCTACTGCAAAGCGATCGCGTGACCAATCTGGTTGTCGGGCTGGACAATACGGACAATACCGACATGGTCGCCGCGCAACTCGCCCCGCGCCTGAACGGCCTGCCGCAGCAACTTGTCCTCAAAAAGTGGATCGATCTGGCTGCGTACTACAAACAGGTCCGTTCTCTTTTCAGCACGATCTTTGTGTTTCTTGGAGTGATCGTCTTCTTCATGGTTCTGATGTCGAGTGTGAACACGCTGCTCATGACCATGTTCGAGCGCACGCGCGAGATCGGCACCATGCTGGCCATGGGTACGCCACGTTCGTGGATCATGGCACTGTTCGTACTCGAAGCCACGCTGCTCGGCGTGATGGGCGCAATCGTTGGCGTGATCGGCGGCAATCTGCTGGGAGTCCTGCTGAACGCCTCGGGAATTCATCTGCCTCCACCGCCGGGGACCACCATTCCGATGGCCTTCAGGGTTCTTTTCGTTCCCAGTCTGATGATCGGCTCTTCGATTCTGGTCATTGTTTCACTGGCTCTCGCGGCCATTCTCCCGGCGATCCGCGCATCCCGGCTGCAAATTGCGGAGGCACTCGCCCATGTCTAGCATCAATTGTGTACTGCGCACATTCCTGTTTGTCTTCTTCGTCGGCCTGTTGCTGGCATGCGTTCTTGTCGGCCACGCTGCGCCTCCTCCAGCTCCCGACGCCGAGGCATTGCTCAAGCGCGCCGATACGTTTCGCAACGGCTGGCCTTCCTATGTTCTGAAAGTTAAGATCACCAACTACGAGTCGGACAAGGCCGACGAAGAGAAACTCTACGAGGTCTCGCAGAAGGGCACGGAAAAGACTTACGTCGAGTTTCTCAGTCCGCGCGAAAAGGGCGAGCATCTGCTCATGCTCGGCGACGATATGTGGGTGTATCTGCCGGACACCAGCCGGCCGGTTCGCATCACGCCGCTTGAGCGCCTCTCCGGCGACGCTTCAAACGGCGACGTTGCCCGGACTAACTACGCCGCCGATTACACACCGGTCTATCTGCGGCCTGAGAAGGTGGGCGCCGAAGAATGCTATGTTCTCGACCTCACCGCCAAGCGAAAGGGCGCGACTTACCAGCGCATTCTTTTCTGGGTGCGGGTTCAGGATTCACGTCCAGTTAGGGCGGAGTTCTATCTCACTTCAGGCAAACACATCAAGTCAGCCACCTTTGACGACTACATGACGGTCGCCGGCCGCAACCAGCTTCGCCGCATGACTCTCTACGATGAAATTCGGCATAACTCCCACAGCGTTCTCGAGTATTCCGGCATAGCTCCGCGGGAGTTACCGGACAAGCTGTTTTACCAGGGACGGACAGACCGGTTCTAACACCGCAGGCGACAGTGGACGGCACTTTTAATCGCCTGAATAGGGTTAATCACAGATCATGAAACTCCGGCAACTCATCCCGCTAGTCCTCATTGCCGCATCCTTGCAGCTCGCGGCGCAGGACAATCCAGCGCCCGATGAGCCTCCGGCCCCCCAGCCGCGCTACGACTTACGCTATTCCATCTCCTTGATAGATGACGCCACCATTTTCAGCGGCCTTATTCCTCCTCTGCCCGCCGGGGTTCCGATATCGCTGGTCAACCCTTCGTACACTCTGTTGCAGAATCAGTTGCTTCTTGAGCCTTCATTTACGCTTCGCTACAAGACTCGGTGGCATATCGCATCGAGCGTCGTGGGTGTGGCGGAATCTTGTCACGGGCTCTCGGCTGCGGACTTCAATTTTCCGCCGGGTAGCAATACAGCCTCTTACGCGCTCGGCGCCGAGCTAACGCCTTACACCGGGACTTATACTCAGTTACGCGTCAAAGAAGCCTACGCCGGTCTCTCCGCAGGCGACTTCGACTTCACACTGGGACGCCGCATGGTGCGCTGGGGCACTGGGTACGCTTTCACGGCCGCCGGCGTTCTGGACCCGCCGCGCGTTCCCACTAATCCTACCGACCGGCTCAATCTGAACGAGGGCCGCGACATGGTCAAGGCTGATTATGTTCACGGACCGCACGCGTTCACGCTGGCCTGGTCCACAGCGGCGCTGGCGCCGGCCGCGGCAAACCTGCACGACACCACTGCTTTCCGGTATAACGTTCTGGTGCATGGATTCGATACTTCGCTGATTGCCGGCGACGATCGCGGCGGCGACGCCTTTGGCGGTCTCACCTTCACCCGCGTTCTTGGCCAGTCATGGGAAGTGCACGGGGAGGCGGCATGGCGCGAGCATGAGGCCATCCTCATCGGCGCGAAGCACACCACGGCCTCGGGAGTTACATTCATAGCAGAGTTCTTTACGCCGCCTAACATCCCCTACTATCGGGATATGGCTATCTCGCCGCTCGCCCCGCGCCAGAACTATCTCTTCCTCGACGCGGGAAAGAACCGGCTGCGCGAGAGGCCGGGCTGGAAAGAGTGGGATCTGGGCGCATACATGGTGGCAAACCTCAACGACCGAAGTTTCACCGCTATCTTCGACGCCAACCGAAGATTCGGCAATCACTTCTCGACCTATCTTCACTTGGAGATTCCGGCCGGCAAACCTACATCGGACTATGGCTCTACGCCTTACTCCACAGCTACTTCAATGGGAGTCAGATTCCAGTTATGAATCAAGAGACTTGCAGGCCCACGCCCGACCTTGCTGAGGTGCGCAAGCAAATCCATCCCTATGCCGCCCACGTTCGAAGGGCGGTATCGATTGCGGTAGGCACCACTTTGGTGATTGTCTTGATGCTTCTTTCCCTGGGAAAGTTCAGGCTCTCGGAAAGCGGCAAGGAGCTGCTCGTTGCTCTCACCTATTGCACATTGATCGCAACGCCTTCCATTGCTCTTCTAACGCGCGTCTCCTATCTCTATACCGACAGATTTCCGCGCTATATCGTTTTCATTCAGGCATTGAGTCTGGTCTGCACCGCGACCATTGGCAGTATGGGCGCGGGCCTTGTCTTCGTGATCGTCCGGCTGGATACCCCGGCCCAGTATTGGGGAGTGTTTCGAGCGGTTCTTCCTTTCAGCATCGTGATCTCGCTCATGTTTGGGCTTAGCATTTCAACCTATGAGACAATGCGCTTCAGACTTCAGGCCGCTGCTCTCGAACTGCGCACCAGGCAGGTCGAACAGGAGCGCGCCTACAAGCTCCTCGCTGAATCCCGGCTGTCTTCTCTCGAATCGCGCATTCATCCGCACTTTCTGTTCAACACGCTCAACTCGATCGCGGCGCTGATTCCGTCAGACCCAGTACGCGCTGAAGATACGGTCGGCAAACTTGCTTCACTACTTCGCTTTTCATTGAACGCCAACCAAAGCGGCCTGGTCCCGCTCAGTTTGGAACTGAAGATCGTCCGCGACTATCTTGAAATTGAAAAGACGCGCTTTGGTCAGCGCATCCGTTATGAGATAGCGGTACCCGAAGATATGCAAGACGTGAGAATTCCTCCGCTGGCACTCCAATCGCTGGTCGAAAATGCGGTCAAGCATGTGGCTGCCAAGCGCACCGAGGGCGTCTCGATTCAAGTTACCGGGAGCAGAGAAGCCAACCGCATCCATCTTGAAGTTATCGACGATGGTCCTGGTTTCTCGCTCGAAGCCATCACCCCCGAACACGGTCTGGGCAATCTCATGGGGCGTCTCGAGCTTCTTTTTGGCGCCGCCGGCGAGCTTGCAGTTACTCGCAAAGGAGAAAAGACAGCGGTCCGACTTGCTTTTCCCGGATAGTGGACCCGCATAATTGAAGTGCCGATGGAAACTGCTCCGCTTCACGCTTATCTCGTCGACGACGAACCGCTCGCAATCGAGCGGCTGACGCGCCTGCTGGCCAAGTTCGACGAGATTCACATTGCCGGAAGCGCAACCGACCCGGCAGGAGCCATCGACGAATTGAACAGTGTCGAAAACAAATCCATAGATGTACTCTTCCTCGATATACAAATGCCCGGCATCAACGGCTTTGACCTGCTCTCGCGGCTCACCGCCCAGCCCTTCGTGATTTTCACCACCGCTTACGACGAGTATGCGCTGCGCGCCTTTGAGGTCAACTCCATCGACTATCTGGTGAAGCCGATCGAAACTGTCCAGTTAGAACGGGCGCTGAAGAAGCTAGGCCGTCTGCGGCCTGTTCCCAAGCCGGACTGGCAGCGCAATCCAGCCGTTCTGCTTCAGGAACTGGCTGCAACTCTACGCGGCCAGCGGCCCGATTACCCGCAGCGGATCGCATCGCGGGTAGGGGAACGCATCTCATTTCTCTCGCTCGACGCTGTAACTCATTTTGTAGCTCAGGAAAAACTCACTTATGCGGTTGTAGACGGACGCCAGCATAGCGTGGATCAGACCATCGCCGAACTCGAGTTCCGCCTCGATCCGGCGAAGTTTCTGCGTATCCATCGCTCGGCGCTGGTGAATGTGGACTGGATTCATGAAGTGAATTCATGGTTCGCGGGCAAGGTGATTCTCAGCCTGAAGGACGCCCATCGCACGCAGCTACCGGTGGCGCGCGACCGCGTTCGCACAGTGAAGGAGCACCTGGGGATTTGACCCGACGGCTTTGGTCCCTGCGTCAGCCGCCCATGAACATGCCGCCGTTTACGTCGAGCACGTGGCCTGTAATATAGGCAGCTCCGTCGGAGGCCAGAAACGCGACCGACTGCGCAATCTCCAAGTCCGTCCCAGCCCGGCCCAACGGAATCTGCGCCATCATCGCTGCCCGCTGTTTCTCGTCGAGTACGGCGGTCATCGGCGTCTCAATGTAGCCCGGCGCGACGGCATTGACGGTGATGCCGCGCGAAGCCACCTCGCGGGCCAACGACTTGGTCAGCCCGATCAGCCCCGCCTTGCTGGCCGCATAGTTCACCTGTCCCGCCTGGCCCGTTCGTCCCACCACGCTTGAAATATTGATAATCCGTCCCCACCGATTTTTCAGCATAGGCCTGAGCAGCGCCTGGGTCAGCAGAAACGCTCCGGTGAGGTTGGTTCCGAGCACGTCGTCCCAATCAGCCCGCTTCATGGCCATCATCAACGCGTCGCGCGTAATGCCGGCGTTGTTGACCAGAATCTCAACTTTGCCGAAGCGCTCGATCACAGCTTTGGCGACGGCCTTGATGGATTCTTCGCTGGCGATGTCGAGTGCAAACGCCGCAGCCGTCCCGCCGGCGCCCTCAATCTCAGCCACGGCCTCGGCTAGTTTGGCCTCATTCCTTGCCGCCAGCACGACGGTCGCTCCAGCGTGCGCCAACTCCAGCGCACAAGCCCGCCCGATCCCCTGGCTCGCGCCCGTGACCAGCGCAATTCGTCCCTGTAAGTTCGCCATATCTCGCTCTTTCGCCTCGTGCACGCAATCGCGCGCCCTTCCGTTCCCCATTATAGGGGGACAAGTTTTGCGAGGCGCCGGCTCGCGGAAACTACAAGTGTTCGAGCCAACTATCCAGTTTCGGCGCAAGAGAAGGCTACTTTGAGATTTCCGCGCACATAAAGGCCGAAATTCTCGTTTGGAAGGCGACCTCTTAGCCCGGTGTTGCAGCTACCGTGACGGGCCGCGCCGCCAGCGCCGGCCTTACCAGCTCGGCAGGCCAGATATACAAAGCCAGCCGCTGGGAGTAGTGAAGGACGGGCTCCAAATTCGGCAACTGAATTCCGATGGCGTCGGCCAGGTCGTTGCGTTCGATCTCCGCCTCCGCCTCTTCGAGGGGCCAGGGAACGTGGTGTAGGCTTGCCTTCACTGCCTGTCCTGCCCGGTTTCGCGTAAACAGGCAACTGCGCTCGAGCAAAAAGTACTCGAGCGTGCCGCTATTGCTCTCCGCCAGCTTGCGCGTGGGGCCGAGCCCCCGGTAGCGCGCCTTGAAGATCACCTGCCGACTGGAAAACCGTCTGCGGCTGTAGAAAGCGAATTCCCGCGCCGATCTCTGATCCAGGCTCATCTCCGCCCAGTGGTAGGGCAGGTGAAAAAAGGTATGCGCCACGGCCACTGCGAGCAGGTTGCTGGCGTCCAGCGAGAAGAAATACACCCCCGGCGTTCCGGTGTGTTCGTCGCGTACATAAGTGCGCACGTTGAGGTCGGGAAAGCTGCGCATTCCGGGGATCGGCGGCATTCCGCGCACCTTGATTCGATCGAGCCAGAAGGGGACCACTCCCAGCCACGCCGAGCCTTGAAAGGTATCCACCTCCAACCCTTCGGGCAAAAGCGGGGCAATCGACGAAGCGGGGACCGGCCAGTGAGCGAACAGGAGGTCGTTCCAGCGCTGCGTCATCATCCAGCGCCCCGAGGGCAATGGCCTCGGCCGGTGTGACGTGCGTATCAGATACTCCCGCATGGCCTACCCCCGCTGTTCCAACTTCCGCAAAGCCAAGGCCCACGCCGCCGGCGGCGAAATGCCGCTGATTTTGTGACGTGTCAAGCCACGTTCAGAATGCACAACCCGCAACTACCCCAATGCCGTATTCTGGTCGCGAGCCCTCACCAATGTCCAGTGAATCTTTTGTTCCGCCCGCCGCCCGCAACCAAACCGAGGTCTACGCCGTTCATGGCGCCGACCCTGAAGTCCTGGCCTACGCCATGGCAAAATACTCCCGCTCCGCCCTTTCCATGCGCGAATCCCTCAGTGAAATCAGCGCGCAGCGCGCGGAGCAGTTCCTCAGCACTTTCTATTTTCAATACGGTCACCGCTCCATCGCCGACCTGGCTCATATCGCATTTGCCATCGAGCGGCTTAGCCTGCTGGCCGCCGTGGTCCTGGTCGACGAGCAGCGCTGGGACGGGCAGGAGCGATCGACCCGGTATCAAAACTTCGTCAAATCCGGGTGGTTCTTCCCCGATTTCGGCGGCTATTCCGAGGCCGCGCAGCACTTCTCAAAAACCGTGGAGAATCTGTTTGCAACCTACCAGCGCACCACCCCCGCCGTTCTGGATGCCCTGCGCCGTCGCGTCGCCTGCCCTGAAACCCTCAAGCCGGAGGCCTATGAGCGCACCCTTAAAGCTCGCGCCTTCGATGTGGCTCGCTACCTGCTCCCCCTGGCCACCAACACCTCGCTTGGCCAGATCGTGAGTGCGCGGACTCTTGAAAACCAGGTCTCGCGGCTGCTCTCTCACCCCGCGGCCGAAGTGCGCAATCTGGGCATCAAACTTCGCGAAGCAGCCACCGGCCCCGCCTGGAACGTCAACGCTCAGCCAGCAGCCGCCTTTGTGGAGATGCTCTCAGCGCTTGACCTGACGGCAGCGCCGGACCTGGCCGCCGAAGCCGCCCATCTTCTGACCAGAGAAGTCCGCAAAGGCGGC
>Ga0224559_1000413_pt1 | contig 28927 bp, 26 predicted proteins | sample 714S33034metaG_FD_180676 | JGI IMG/M metagenome (GOLD analysis project Ga0224559, IMG submission 180676) | Peat soil microbial communities from Stordalen Mire, Sweden - 717 S3 30-34 | ecosystem: Environmental > Terrestrial > Soil > Wetlands > Peat | place: Sweden: Norrbotten County, Stordalen... | reverse complement strand
GAACTGCGCAGCACGCTGCAAGACCAGCAAAGTGTTGCCGTTACCATTTACAACGAAAATCTTGCACTGGTGAAAGACCAGCGCAAAATTCAATTTAAAAGCGGTCAGAATATTTTGGCATTTCGCGATGTTAGCGCACGCATGCGTCCTGAAACTGCTTTGCTGCGCTGTCTGAGCAGTCCCGGTAATTTGTCCGTCATTGAGCAGAACTTCGATTTCGATTTGCTGACACCCGAAAAACTGCTGGAAAAATTCGTGGGCAAAAGCGTCAATGTAATTCGTACCAATCCAGCCACGGGAATTGAAACCACCGAACAAGCACAGGTGTTATCCGCCAATAATGGTGTGGTGATGAAGATCGGTGACCGCATTGAAACCGGAATTCCCGGTCGCATTGTTTATCCTGATGTTCCCGCCAACCTGCGCGACAGGCCAACGCTGGTGATGGCGCTCAATAACGGCGGCGCTACGCAGCAGGAAGTGGAGCTTTCGTATCTTACCGGCGGATTGGCTTGGAAAGCGGACTACGTTGCGGAATTAAATACGATGGACGACAAGCTGGATCTGTCCGGCTGGGTTACGCTGACTAATACCAGCGGGACAAGCTACCGCAATGCCAAGCTGCAACTAGTGGCGGGTGATGTTAATCAGGCGCGCGACGAAATGCGTCCCATGCTCGCAAAGACTGAGGGGCGCATGTACGCGGCTTTGCCATCGGCACCGCGCATGGCAGAAGAATCTCTGCTGGAATATCACCTCTACACGCTGGATAGACCCACTACCATTGCCGAGAACCAGACCAAACAGGTGTCGTTACTTTCTGCTTCAGAAATCCCGTCTCATAAAGAGTTGTTGTTGAGTGGTGCCGACTATTATTACCAGAGCAGTTACGGGAATCTGGGGCAGAAAATAAAAGTTGGCGTATTCGTCGAATTTCTCAACAAGGAAAGTGCTCACCTCGGCATGCCGCTGCCCAAGGGCGTGATTCGCGTCTACAAAAAAGACGGTGCAGGCAACGCCCAGTTTGTCGGTGAGGATCGCATTGACCACACTCCAAAGAACGAGAAAGTACGTCTCAAACTGGGCGAAGCGTTTGACGTGACCGCAGACAAGAAACAAACTGATTTCAAAAAGGTGGGCGGAAGTACGCGCTTTAACTATATATACGAAAGCGCCTTCGAGCTCGTACTCAAAAACGCCAAGAAAGAAGCCGTCACGGTCACTGTTCTGGAGCCGATACCGGGAGACTGGGAAATACTGACGGAAAATCGCCCTCACGAAAAGGTGGCCAGCAACACTGCTGTCTGGCACATTTCAGTACCTGCAGAAGGTAGCACAACATTGAGTTATCGGGTACAGGTACGTCACTAAGGAAACCATCAGAGGGAACGGAGAATTTTTTCAGCGCTTCGTTCATCCTAAAAATCGAAGTTTGAGCCACAGAGTTCACAGGGAACACAGAGATAGTAAATGAATATCACTCTTTCGAGGTTACACCTAAAAGGGTAACTGTGCTCTTGTCTCAATCGTTTGTTTTTACCTCAGTGATCTCTGTGGCTAACTGCTTTTTTAGGTTTATTTAGATAGATTATTATTTTAGGGAAATTAATCGTCCGTGCTACATTACCCAAGCCACACCGCCCAATGCCCCGAAGAAAATTACCAGATGTATCCACGACCAGAGTGCATATTTGCCAGCGATTTTTTCTTGGGGCAGGTTGCTGATTAAGAACAGGCGGCCATCGTTCGGTCGCACGAGATAGTTGGTGTCCGGTTCTGAACGCGCTTGCGTAACGCGCTTTTCTGCTTCGCGTCTGGCGGCGCTGCGTGCCAAGGCCCATTCCTGCATGTCCAGAATGCCGTTTTTGTCGAGATCGAAACGGGCAAGCAAGTCAGGCATATTTTGTTTCCACTCCGCCAAAACCGCTTTGATCTCGTCATTGCTTTGGCGTGCATCAGTGCTGCCGCCAACTGTTCTGAATTCTCCAATCGCGTAAACCGGGTCAATATCAAGTAGCTTCCATTCTGTATAGCGATAGTCGCCTTTTGTCCAAGTATCTTTGTAGGTGGTGATGACTTCGGCTCCGGTTGGATCGATCACACAAATGGCACTGCCGTCATCAAGCAGGAAGGGAAGTTCACTTTCGCCGCTGCTTTCTGTACTCCATTCATTCTTGTAATTCTTGCGCTCGACTTGGTAGCGAAACCAGAGACAAGGTAGCTGCGAAAGCATGCTGACTATCGGACTCCCGTCGAAATGTTTGCCTCTGCCGGTGAGTTCGACATAGCCCTGGGCGGCGGAAGCGATTCTGGAAGTCGGTGTGCCGTTTATGGTGCGCAAACGGGACAAGACGGATAACCAGGCAAACAAGCTGATGAGTGCCATTATTGCCAAGCACCATAGCCAAACCGTTTTATTGTGGAAATGTGCTCCTATGGCAAGCAACAGCAATTGCGCGCCGGATGTGATGAACTGGCCATATTGCCGACGAAGCGAGGAAAACAGATTTAGGTCAATCGGCGTGGAGGCGAAGAGCATCATTGCTTATGCGAGAACGGTAGTGGTTGGGTGGAGCAAGGCGATACCCAACAATGAAATTTAAATGATGGGTATCGCTTTGCTCCACCCATCCTACGTGAGTTGAGTTGCATAAATTACGGCGATGGCTATTAGTTAAACAATGTCTTGATGTCCACGTCAGCTTTTTCCGCGCTGGAGAATTCCAGTAATGGCTTGCCGGTAAAGTTGAATGTGCCGGCGAGCATTACCGCCGGGAATTGTTCGATACCGACGTTGTAAATATTCACCGACTCGTTGTAAACCTCGCGCCGGTCAGCGATGCCGTTTTCCAAACCGGTGATACGAGTTTGCAATTGCATGAAGTGTTCGTTTGATTTTAGTTCGGGGTAGGCTTCCGCCACCGCGAAAAGGCCGCTTACACTGGTGCGTAAAACACCTTCCGCCTTGCCCAACGCATTGATGTCTTGCCCTTCGCGTGCTGTTTGCACTTGTGAACGTGCGGCGATGACGCGCTGCAAAGTTTCCTGTTCAAATTGTTTGTATTGTTTGCAAACTTCAACCAATTTTGGAAGCTCATCATGGCGTTGCTTAAGCAGCACATCGATATTTGCCCATGCTTTGGAAACGCCATGTTTGAGTTGCACCAGATTGTTGTATAAGCTGATGATGTAGAACAGTGCAACAACAACGACGCCGAGCATGATTAATACGGTCACCATTTGAAACCTCCGAAATAAAGTGGGAAGCCGCTGCTGCGGAATCCTGCGGTATTCTAAAGCAGGGAGGCATTGCGATAAAAGGGATATTTAGCATCGCTATTTTGGTGACGTGCGATTGGCCGATTTGGTCACAACTGCAAATGCTCTTACAATGTCATATTGATTTAATATTTTGGGGAGACTCTAGAAATTTAATTTTCTAAGCAAGGCAAGGCGCGAGCAGAAAATTGCGCCGCAGCATATGTATTATATGTAAGAAGTAATTTTTTGTGAGTAACGCAGCATGGCGACGAAAATTGGATTTATAGAGGCTCCCTAACTTAAGATGACCCGGATCAAGATATGTGGCATCACCCGTGAACAGGATATGCATGCTGTGGTAAACAGCGGCGCGGATGCGTTCGGGCTCGTTTTCTATGAGAAGAGTCCGCGCCATGTCGGGTTGCAACAAGCCGCCCAAATTCTTCGCGCAGTCCCTCCGTTCATTACGGTGGTCGGGTTATTTGTGAACCCGGCGGCGGAATACGTGCGCGAGGTTTTGGAAAAGGTATCCCTTGACGTGTTGCAATTTCACGGTGAAGAGACGCCGGAGTTCTGCGCTCAATTTGGCAAGCCCTATTTGAAAGCAGTGCGGGTCAAGGTCGGGGTGGATTTGATACAATACGCGGCTCGTTATGCCGGGGCGCAGGGTTTATTGCTTGATGCCTATATTGAAGGCACGCATGGCGGCACGGGTGAATCGTTCGATTGGGAGCTGATTCCTCAAGACTTGCCACTGCCGGTGATTCTCTCCGGCGGGTTAAATGCGGGGAATGTGGCAGCGGCGGTTAAACAGGTTAAGCCTTACGCTGTGGATGTTTCCAGCGGCGTTGAGGCAGCAAAAGGAATCAAGGATGTAGCGAAGATCGCGGCATTCATTAAAGAGGTTAAGAATATTGAGTTATAACTATCCAGACCAAAATGGTCACTTCGGGCAATTCGGCGGCATCTACATGGCGGAAACGCTTATTCCTGCTGTGGAAGAATTGCGCCAGCAGTATTTGCATTTCCGCGATGATCCCGAATTCAAGGCCGAATTCGCCTACGAATTAAAACATTATGTCGGACGCCCCAGCCCGATCTACCATGCCAAGAATTGGTCGGAACGTTTGGGCGGCGCGCAAATTTATTTGAAGCGCGAAGATTTGAATCATACCGGCGCGCACAAAATAAACAATGCCATCGGACAGGCTTTGCTGGCTAAACGCATGGGCAAGAAGCGCGTCATTGCAGAGACTGGTGCGGGAATGCACGGCGTTGCGACAGCCACAGTGGCGGCGCGCTATGGCATGGAATGTATCGTTTATATGGGGGCTGAAGATATTCAGCGCCAGGCACCGAACGTGTTCCGCATGAAGTTGCTCGGCGCAACTGTCGTGCCGGTAGAAAGCGGTTCAAAGACGCTGAAAGACGCGTGCAACGAGGCGATACGCGACTGGGTCACCAATGTTGAAAGTACTTTTTATATTTTCGGCACGGCGGCAGGGCCGCATCCTTACCCGATGATGGTACGAGATTTTCAATGTGTCATCGGCAACGAAGCCAAAGTGCAAATGCCGGAGATGATCGGGCGTCAACCGGATGCGGTGATCGCCTGTGTCGGTGGTGGTTCCAACGCGATTGGATTGTTTTATCCCTATATTGAAGTGCCGAATGTGCAGATTATCGGCGTCGAAGCGGGCGGTTATGGTCTCGCAACCGGCAAACATGCTGCGCCTCTTACTGCCAATAGCAAAGTCGGTGTATTGCATGGCAACAAGGTTTATCTGATGCAGGATGAAAACGGTCAGATTATAGAAACACATTCTATTTCTGCCGGGTTGGATTACCCCGGCGTCGGCCCGGAACACTGCTGGTTAAAAGACACGGGACGCGCGCAATACGTTGCCATTAACGACGATGAAGCAATGAAAGCATTTCACGACCTGTGCCGCTTTGAGGGCATAATCCCTGCGCTTGAATCAAGCCATGCTATTGCCCACGCAGCGAAGATCGCACCGGGGATGAGTAAAGACAAAGTGCTGCTGGTGAATCTTTCCGGTCGCGGGGATAAAGATATCAACACGGTGGCGCGCTTGTCGGGGATTACGTTATGAGCCGTATCGATGACACTTTCAACAAGCTTAAGCAGCAACAACGCAAAGCACTTATTCCGTTCATCACTGCCGGTGATCCGTCGCTACAACTGACGGTGCCGTTAATGCACGGCTTGGTTGCCGCAGGTGCAGATGTGATCGAGCTGGGCGTGCCATTTTCCGACCCGATGGCGGATGGGCCGGTGATTCAACGTGCTTCCGAGCGAGCGCTGAAACTTGGTATGTCTTTGCGCGGCGTGCTGACAATGGTTGAGGATTTCCGCAAGCAAGACGGCACCACACCGGTTGTGCTGATGGGCTACGGCAACCCGATTGAGGCAATGGGCTGGGAAATATTTTCCAAACGCTGCGAGGAAGTCGGCGTGGACGGTGTGCTGACGGTCGATTTTCCACCGGAAGAAAGTCATGAGGCGTTCGAGCACTTGCAACGTCACGGTATTGCTCCGATCTTTCTGCTTGCGCCAACGACGAACGAGGCACGCATTGAACAAGTCGCAAAACTGGCGCGAGGTTATGTATATTACGTTTCTCTCAAAGGCGTGACCGGCGCAGGCAATCTCGATCTTTCTGCAATCGAACAGAAGATTCCGCAATTGCGCAAATATATTAAACTGCCCATCGGTGTTGGTTTCGGTATTCGTGATGCGGCCACAGCCAAGGCGGTGTCGAAATTGTGTGACGGTGTGGTGGTCGGTAGTCGCCTCGTGCAGGAAGTTGAAAATTCAAACGAACAAAATGTTGTTGCGAGCGTGGGAAAGTTGGTAAAAGAATTAAGGGTTGCAATAGATAAATAACCCGTATAAAGAATTTAATAGGAGAACGCTATGAGTTGGTTTCAAAAACTGTTGCCGCCCAAGATTAAACGCAGGGAAGATTCTGATGTTAAAAAGAGTGTGCCGGATGGTTTGTGGCACAAATGCCCGTCTTGCGAAGCGGTGTTGTATCACTCCGACTTGGAGAAAAATCACAGTGTTTGCCCCAAGTGCAACCATCATCATCGCATCACTGCGCGTACGCGTCTGGATTGGTTGTTGGACAACGAAGGCCGCTTCGAGATCGGGTCGGAAGTGTTGCCTGTTGATACCCTGAAATTTAAAGACCAGAAAAAATACAGTGACCGTTTGGTCGATGCAAAACGCAGCACAGGTGAAGAAGATTCTGTTGTTGTCATGCAGGGTAGCATCCATGCCTTGCCGGTTGTTGTTGCGGCATTTGAGTTTACTTTTATGGGCGGCTCTATGGGGTCGGTGGCAGGCGAGCGTTTTGTGCGCGGCGTGCAAGTTGCACTGGAACAAAAAAGCCCGTTCATTTGTTTTGCGGCCAGCGGCGGCGCGCGTATGCAGGAAGGTTTGCTCTCGCTGATGCAGATGGCGAAAACCAGCGCCGCACTTACGCAACTCAGTCAGGAACGACTGCCATTCATTTCTGTGCTGACAGACCCGACGATGGGTGGTGTTTCGGCCAGCTTTGCCTTTTTGGGTGATGTGGTTATTGGTGAGCCGGGTGCTTTGATCGGCTTTGCCGGAGCGCGTGTGATTGAACAGACAGTGCGCGAAACTTTACCGGAAGGTTTTCAGCGTGCGGAATTTTTGCTGGCGCACGGCGCGATTGACATGATTGTTGACCGGCGCGAGATGAAAGATCAACTCGCAACCCTGATCACGCTGTTGACAAAACAAGCGGCAGCGACGAAGCTGGAAGCGGCGTGATAGTTCGAGCCGACCAATCTCAAGTGAGGTGATTTATGTATTATGTGGTTACCGGTGCAGCCGGATTTATCGGATCAAACATCGTTAAGGCGCTCAACGAGCGTGGTGAAACGAACATCATTGCAGTGGATAATCTCAAGAAGGCGGATAAATTTAAAAATCTGACCGATTGCGAGATTGCCGATTATCTGGACAAGGAAGATTTCCTGGCAAAGCTCAATAGTGGTTCGTTTGATGGCGTTGTGGATGCCGTGCTGCATCAGGGTGCATGTTCGGACACGATGGAAGGCGACGGGCATTACATGATGGAGAACAACTACCGTTATTCTCTCGATGTGTTGAACTTTTGCCAAAACGAAGAGATTCCTTTTCTGTATGCATCCTCCGCCTCTGTGTATGGTATGGGGCCGGTGTTTAAGGAGAGTCGCGAGCACGAATCACCACTGAACGTTTATGCCTATTCCAAGTTTTTATTCGATCAGGTGATTCGTCGCCGTTGGCATGACCGTACCGGTCAAATTGTCGGCCTGCGCTATTTCAATGTCTACGGGCAACGCGAACAACACAAGGGGCGCATGGCATCGGTAGCGTTTCACTTCTTCAATCAGTTTCGCGCGGATGGTTATGTGAAACTATTTGAAGGAAGCGATGGTTACGGGAATGGCGGACAGTTGCGCGACTTCGTTTCGGTTGAGGATGTCGCCAAGGTCAATTTATTCTTCCTTGAAAATCCGGATAAATCGGGTATCTTTAATCTGGGTACGGGCAAAGCGCAAAGCTTTAATGATGTGGCGGTGGCGACCATCAATACATTGCTCGCAGCGAAAGGCGGAACAGTTTTAACCCTTGAGCAGATGCATCATCAACAATTGCTGCGATACATACCTTTCCCCGAGCAATTGAAAGGCAAGTATCAGAGCTATACGCAAGCGGATGTAAATAACTTGCGATCTGCCGGTTATTCCGAGGCATTTTTAACGGTGGAGCAGGGTACAGCGCGTTATGTTAACCACCTGCTGAAAACAGCGTCTTAAAAGTATTCCTAAGCGTAGACGTTAATATTCGTTCCAATTTTTTGGTCAGGCTTGGACGCAACCAAAAAGGACAATGCCTGTTCAGTTGTTTCCTTTGCTTTTTGCGTACTTTTGGCTACTTGGGTCAGGGCATTCGTTTGTGCCTGACTATTTTCCAGTTGCTGAATACTTTGGGTTTTGTGTTGGAGCGTGGTCAGATAGGTTAAGTCTTTATCCAGTTGCGCTTTGTCTTGTTCCAGTTGCGTTTCGGTTTCGAGTACGTCCGCGCGATCAGACGCCACCTTTTGCTGGGCAATAGAAGTGGATACGTAAATATTATTACTGCGACTGGCCGAATTGACGGATAGAGAACTCATCGTATCATTCCCGTGTGGCGGTATTGATTGTGTGTTCTACAGATAAAATAGCACAATGCCCACTTTGACATTTAACTCAATACTACTTCTGTTTGCCCGTGTCAATATCAATACATTCCAACCCTCACGCTCTGAGGGTTTTAAAAAAACTCACACAGGTAAAAATGTCGAAACATTGGGAGTGGGTTAAAATTCGACAATTATCCTTGGAAGTTTTAACGACATAAAAAATAACTATGTATAAAACGATAGACGATTTCGTTGGCAATACTCCTCTAGTCAGACTAAAGCGTATTCCCGGCAATACATCCAATACAATTTTAGCAAAGCTGGAAGGTAATAATCCTGCGGGTTCCGTGAAGGATAGACCCGCACTTTCCATGATTATTCATGCCGAAGCGCGCGGAGACATAAAACCCGGCGACACTCTGATCGAGGCAACGAGCGGTAACACGGGCATTGCCTTGGCGATGGCAGCCGCGATGCGCGGTTATAAAATGATTTTGGTTATGCCGGAAAATCAAAGTGTAGAACGTCGTCAGACCATGCGCGCATTTGGAGCCGAGTTGGTGCTGACACCCAAAGCAGGCAGCATGGAGCAGGCACGTGACACGGCAGAAAAATTGCGTGGTGCGGGGAAAGGCATCATCCTTGACCAGTTTGCAAATCCCGATAATCCGCTGGCGCATTACGAAGGTACCGGGCCGGAGATTTGGCGCGACACGCAAGGTAAAGTCACACACTTCATCAGCAGCATGGGCACTACCGGCACCATTATGGGCTGTTCGCGCTTTTTCAAAGAAGTGAATCCCAACATTCAAGTAATCGGCGCACAACCGGAAGAGGGCGCGCAGATCCCCGGCATTCGCAAATGGCCTGAAGCCTATTTGCCAAAAATATACAGCCCCAAGAACGTGGATAAATTGGAGTATATCGGGCAACAGGAAGCTGAAGAATTGACACGTCGATTGGCGCGAGAGGAAGGTATTTTTTGCGGCATTTCATCCGGCGGTGCGTTGGGTATTGCGCTACGCGTTTCTCAGCAAGTTCAGAATGCAACAATCGTATTTATTGTGTGTGATCGCGGTGACCGGTATTTGAGTACGGGAGTGTTTCCGGAATAAATGACTTCCGGTTTTGTGATACGCCTACGTCACAGAGAACAATAGGATAGGAAACCGAAGTCTGACTTTGCTTGATTGATATTTGGGTTTAGGCCGGACGCAACATTGATCGTTGTGTCTGTCAGATAATTACCTTGTAATGATTTATTTTCGGTAACACTCAGCGCCCTTTGTTTGGAACGGCAAATTTTCAAACGCTTTTTTAAGTTGTCAGTACACCAGCCGTTATTATTGAACTGCTTGATATTTTTTACAAGCGTAAGTATTTCCAGTTGTAGCTCTAAATTAGTATCAAAATTCATATCCGTATACTCCCCTTAATCAGAAATATGTGGTGCCAAAGCGTTTGTAAATCATCCCAATGACGATTCGGCTTGCGCTTTAATAGTAGGTTACAGATAGCTTAATGCGACTGAGACAAAATTGGAATGCGGCATTTTGTCGCATATGATATATACGGTTTGTTTAAAATGTCAGTGCCAAGAAGTTTTGTATTTTAATCAAACCAGATGCGACAGATTGTCGCGCGACATCATGTCGCATTTCTTTTTGCAAAAATCATCTGTACATTGTGTCCCGCCATGTCAGATTAATTCCCTTCTTCTTGCATCTATTTTGACCCCCTCAATTGGAGGCGAGAACCCCTTGCTGACATGGCCCCTTCTTGTTCGACTTTTGATTGTTGGGGGATGTGTTACCAATTTTTACCGGCATATTCTCTGGTTAAATACTCAAGGTGCGACAATTTGTCGCATTCCAAATTATGCAAGCAACAGTTATTCTGCGCATTATCAATTATTGTTGCATGTGAGTGATGCCATACCCAAGGAAACACCAAACAAGTCCTTGGTCTATACAGTGAGTATGCATATTTCTTTAAAGCTTATAGCGTTGCTACTGGCGATTTTCTCTTCTGTGACTTTTGCAGATGAAGTGATGCTTGAAACAATTGATATCACGGCTTCAAGGCTCATTGCCATTCCTTTGGGTGCGTCAGTGCCAAACGAAGCAAGTCTGTCAAGCCAACGATCAACGGAAAGCGACAGCACCCGTCTACTGCAAGACATTCCGGGCATTAATATCTACAGTGCAGGTGGTGTATCAAGTTTGCCGGTCGTTCACGGCATGGCTGATGACCAGGTAAACGTCCAGGTAAATGGCATGGGATTGATGCCTGCATGCCCAAACCACATGAACTCGGCACTTTCGTATATAGACCCGAGCAATGTAGGAAGCGTCACGGTGTATGCCGGAATCACACCGGTCAGTGTCGGGGGCGACAGCATCGGAGGAACAATTCAGGTGAATTCAGCGATGCCTGAATTTGCCAATGCCGGAGATACAAACCTGTTCAAGGGACATACTGACGTTTTTTATCGTAGCAATGGAAGTGCGAATGGTGAGAATGCTTCCGCAATGATCGCCTCGGATACCCTAAATATGACCTATTCCTACGCCAGAGTGCAGTCTGACAATTATTCGGCCGGAGGCAATTTTAAAACTGCTGGATCGGGTAGCGGGAATGGAGACTGGCTTGCCGGTAATGTTGTCGGTTCATCCTCTTACACATCGGTTAATCAAGATGTCGGTTTTTCTCTTCGGCATGATAATCATTTGCTCCAACTGAATGTAAGTGAGCAATATATTCCTTTCGAGGGCTTTCCAAACCAGCGTATGGATATGACTTCCAATAGCAATACGTTAATTAACCTCCGCTACAAAGGTATGTTTGAGTGGGGCGACCTTGAAGCACGTATATACAGTCAAAGCACCCAGCATGAAATGAATATGGGGGCTGACAGATTTAACTACGGCACGCTTGGCATGCCGATGGATACGAATGGAAAAACGTTAGGCTCGTCAGTTAAAGCAAGTATTGATATTTCGGAAAATGAAATTCTCCGAATTGGTGCGGAATCGCAGAACTATACCCTTTACGACTGGTGGCCTCAGGCAGGAGGCATGATGGGGCCCAATTCATTTTGGAACATAGACTACGGCCAGCGGAATAAGTTTGATGTTTATGCCGAATGGGAAAAACATTGGAATCAAAAGTGGGTCAGCCAACTGGGAGTTCGCAGCGACACCGTCAAATCAAACGCCGCCCCCGTGCAAGGTTACGACAACTCGGCGATGTGGGCACCGGATGCCGTTGCGTTTAATGCACTTGACCACCACCGCACCGATTCGAACTGGGATTTCACTGCATTATCCCGATACGATCAGGACGCGATGCAAAGTTTCGAGGGTGGCTACGCGCGCAAGTCACGCTCACCAAATCTTTACCAGCGTTATCCGTGGTCAACTCAACCGATGGCGACCATCATGAACAATTTTGCCGGGGATGGAAACGGTTACATCGGCAATGTTGATCTCAAACCGGAAGTCGCCAATACCCTTAGCGGAACGAGCGGTTCGCATGATTCCAACAAGGAGAGTTGGGAACTAAAGACGACAGGCTACTACACCTATATTCAGGATTACATTGATGTGCAACGCTGTAACTTCGGGCAGTGCGGTGGTATTGCGAACGCGGTTGCCACAACTGGATTTGTCAATCTACAGTATGTGAATCAATCGGCTCAAATCTATGGCTTGGATATTTCCGGTTATTCTATTTTGGTAAAGAACAGCGGGTACGGAAGCTTTAAGGCGACCGGCGTATTAAATTATGTCAGAGGCAAGAACCTGACAACGGGTGACAATTTATACAACATCATGCCGTTAAATACCAAGCTGGCAGCGGTGCAAAATCTGGGCAAATGGAGCAATACCGCCGAAGTTCAGTGGGTCGATTCTAAAACGCAAGTATCGCAAGTTCGGGACGAGATACAAACGGGAAGTTATAGTCTTTTCAATCTGCGCAGCAGCTATGAATGGAAACAGGCAAAGCTCGATATTGGAATCGAAAATGTTTTTAACAAGTTTTATTCGTTGCCATTGGGCGGGGCGTATGTCGGACAGGGAGCGTCGATGGGAATCAATAACATTCCCTGGGGCATCGTTGTTCCCGGCATGGGGCGCTCAATCAATACCTCGCTAAACGTAACTTTCTGAGTTGATGAATATAGTGCAAATCAAACCACGCATTCGCAAAGTGTTTGGATCGAAAATCAACCCGATCACATCGACGGTACTATTGCTGTCTGGATGTTTAGGTAACAGTGGACCCGCCGTCACTGCGCTACCTCAGACCATCAGCTTTAATGCGGCCCCCACACTGAATTTACTCGGCATTGCAACCGTCTCTGCCAAAGCCAGCTCCGGCCTTGTACCAAGCTACAGTAGCACGACACCAACCGTTTGCTCCGTCGAAAGCAACACTGGTTTGGTAACAGACATAACGGCCGGTACTTGCATCATTGCGGCCAATCAAAGCGGTAGCTCTGGATTTGCCCCGGCAGCGCAGGCAACTCAAAGTATTATTGTTACAACCAATTCCGGCCAGATCATCAGTTTGAGTGCAGCTCCGACCTTGACTCTATATGGACACGCAATTGTCTCGGCAACGGCTTCTTCGGGCCTTGCGGTAAGTTATAGCAGCAGTACTCCGATTGTATGTTCTGTAGATAGCGTCACCGGCGACGTAACCGATCTTGCTGCGGGTGTTTGCACCATCGCCGCCGACCAGGCAGGCAATGCAAACTTTAGTGTGGCAACGCAAGTGACGCAATCCATCACGGTCGCTTCGTGGTCGGGGCCACTCACTGTTCCAAGTGTGCCGACCGGGGTTAAAGCAACAACGACAAATACAACTGATGTCGTGACGGTAAGCTTCCTTGGGTCGGCTTCCAGCGGCGGCAGCCCGATTACCGGCTATACCGTCACCTCGAACCTTAATCCGGGTGCTATTCCCGTCACGGGTACTACATCACCGATTAGCGTGAGTTGCCCGACAAGTTGTTCTGGCTACTCTTTTAACGTCATTGCCAGCAACAGTGTCGGGAATAGTTTGCCATCTTCTCAAGTGGATATTTTAACCAGCTACAACGTTACGGAAATATTCTATGAACCAATGACCCAGCCGGATAATTCAATTTTCACCGGGACATTCACGATTGATTCCACAACCAACACTGTATCAAATCTGACAGGAACGCTCACCGAATCCATGACCGGTACCCCGATGGCCTTGGTGTCATTAACATACCAACTATCTGCGGTGAGCGATGGTAACGGGGGGCTGCTGGTAACGGCCTTTGCACTAAATACAAGCAATACTTTTTATGGGGGGGGATTCTCTCCGGGTTCGGGTTCCGGGCTTTATTATGGTTACCCGACAGCAACCAACCCTGATTCAGGCGGGATAGGAAACGCTTACGCCACGATATACGTTAACTTGTCCAATCCGACGACGGCGCCGACACAAGCACAAATAAACAGCTTGGCTTATGCTGATTGCACTGCCCTTGGTATGATGGGCGATACCTGTATGACAGGATATTCTGGCTTGGGGACGATGGGCGGATATCCTGTATCTCAAACAATAACGAAACAGTAGTAATCGCCGAGTTTCAATCTGTATTACTGAAAAACCGACATGCCTTTAACCCAAATTTTTCATTAGAGCCGTGATCCCCGCGTAGGCGGGGATCCAGTGCCTTTTTCAATATGCCGTTGTTTTTTGTCCCGCTTCGCGGTGCTATTTTATTTGCTGGATACCGGCCTTCTCCGGTATGACGACTGGATAGGCCAACGTTTAATTTGTCGCATTTCCCTTGAACGGATCAACGTAACGCGGATCGGTTAGCAGCGTTTCGTCGGTCAGGGTTTTCAAGAAAGCGATGACATCCGCACGTTCCGATTTATTCAGCTTGATCTTGTTCAGCCGAACATCTTTGAACGGATTGCGTCGACCATCGCCTTTGTTCGGGCCGGACGTAATGTTGCGCCCGTGCGCCGCATAAACATTCAGCACCTCTTCCAGCGTGGCAATCGAACCATCGTGCATATAAGGGGCTGTAACCGCGATGTTGCGCAGGCTCGGCACGCGGAACTTACCCATGTTCTCCGGCTGCGGCATCATGGCGATGAGACCGGGGTTGTTATCAGGGTATGCACCTTTGCCATCCACGTTATATAGCCCGGTGTTGTGAAACGGCGTTTCCACCTTCTCCGATTTTGCGTGCATCGTCTGATCGGAAAAGTTAAAACCGCTGTGACAGGTCGAACATTGAGCCTGTTCACTGAAAAACAATTTACGCCCATGCTCCTCTTGCGTTGTCAGACTAATTTTCCCAGCTTCAGCTTGATCGTAACGTGAATTACCGGAGATCACGCCGCGTTCAAATGTTGAGATCGCTTTAACGATGTTCATAAAGTTAATCGGCTGTGATTCTCCCGGAAACGCTTCTTTGAAGCTTTGCTGATACTCGGCATCGTTCTGGAAGCGGGCAAGCACTGCGGCTTTATTTTCATCGGTTATTCCCAATTCAACCGCGAGGTTTTCCACAAACATCGGAACCTTGGCCTGAATTTCAAGCGATGACTGGGACGGATTGGCCCAGGTCAATGTTGGGTAGTAGGCCGAATTGACGATACTCATGGCACTGCGCGACGTTTGGTCACCGGTCGAACCGGTTGCCACCGCCTTGCCGTCGGTAAAAGCCAAATTCTGGAAATGGCAGGAACCACAGCCCATCGTAGCATTGCCGGAAAGTCGCTTGTCGTTGAACAGGTGACGACCCAATTGAAATTTTGCCTCTGACATCGGATTGTCGGCAGGCACCATCGGCTCGGGAAAGCCCTTGGGCAGATTCCAGTGCCAATCGCTAACCGCAGAAGTTGAAAGAGAAACCGGAGTAGTTCCCTTTGCCTTGAACGGCAGAGGAATCACTCCGGTCACCAGCAGGCCGGCCACCGCAATTGCAGCGACCAGCCCCGTTACCAGCACTGGTTTTTTCATCGCATCACTTCACGCTAAATACGGTTTGTACTTGCGAGCCGGTCAGAGTCAGTCCGGTAGTCAGACTGATTCCAAGTGCCTTGAAAATCGGTCCACACTCCGGATCAGTCGTACCGGACATACAACCGGATGCTCCGCCACCGTCATAAGTCAGATCCGACCCTGCAAACAATGCCGCCAAATCGAGCGCGACAATATTTGACGAGGCATTGAAGTTGTTTAATGTCACGCTCAGTTCGTTCGGATTGGTACAAGATGTTTCCGAACCTGTAACTGTAGCCGGGTTCCCCAGACAACCAGTCGAACCAATGTGATAGTTAAGCGTTAAAACTGATCCAACACTGGCGCTGACACTTCCGCTGGAGGGGACGAACTTCTTGGCCGGGGTGGTGGGTACGAACTGTATCTTGACAAATTTGCGACCGTATTGCCATGACCAGTTTAAAGCAGTGTTTTGCAATGGGAGCGGTGTGCTGGCATTAGTAGGATCGGAATGGTCAAGCTTGGTACTCAAATCAGCAGAATGAACCGGCACGCCCAAGGTGAAAGAGATGCCAGTATATGTGCCTGGCGCAACTTTGCCCGTGATTGAAGTGTTCCAAGCGGCACTGGCAGCATCCTGATCTACGCAGGTTGCGGGCGGTACAGCAGTACTGTAGCCGAAATCCAACAACGCGACATTCTTGGATTGATGCGCGTTTTCTGTAAACGCCAAAGGCACGGCATTGCCGTTGGCATCCCACAGCAACACATTGGAAATGTAGAAGCGCAAATCGTTTAGCACACCGGGGACTGTTTGATAGGTGCCGGGTGAAGTAAGCATCGTGGCAGCAGTAGGAGGTGTTGCAGCAAGCGGAGTTTGATCCCACCGGACAAGAGAGTTAATCGAGACCGGATTGCATGCCTTGATACCTGTTGCTGCAGTTGTACTATTTATCACGTCGAAATTGACCGTCACTGCTTGAGTCGGCGTTGCAGTGGAAGTGGTCGCCAATATGGTTGCACGCACTGTATTAGGATCCTCAACACCGATCACACCACTGGCCGGATTGGGATTGCTACCTTCGCTTTGTGCAGCCAGCTTGGCGAGTTTCAGCAAACCACCTTGCACAGCGCCAATCTTGCTGGCACTCACACCGCTTGCGGCTGCGCTATAGTTAGCCGCCAAGGAACTGGCAACAAGTTTGGCAAAATTATGCACCGTTGCAGAAACCCCCGAAGTTGCCGAAGCAGAAGATGCAGCATCCGCAATATAATCGGCAAATAGATTAGGTGCCGAAACCGCGGAAGAAATTTGCAAGTCTGTTTTGAGTTGCGCAATGACCTGTTGAACGGAAGAGGCTGGATTGTCCAGAATCAATTGATGCAGAATTGAAGTGATCGGATTGATGACAGTTTGTCCGGCCGGGGTTGTCAGCACGTAGGCTTGACCAACTGCCGATGCGGGATTATCCGAATCCACCGCGCTTGCAGGCACTTGAGCCACCAGTGGGTAAGCTGCAACATCACTGGCAGTTACACCGCTGATTGAGTACACGCCGCTTGCATCGGTGACAGCGTAAGGCTCACCGGCATCGCAAACCGTATTGCTGTTTTTATCGAGACAGACTGTAACGCCGGAAAGATAACCATCCTGTACGACTCCCGATACACTGGTTGTGCTTGCAGCACCACTACCACCACCTCCACTGCAACCCGCGATCAATACTGTAATCGCACTCATTGCAAAACACAGTTCGGCAAATTTACGTGCATTAAACTTTATTTTCATCACAACTCCCTTGTCTAACATCAAATAGATCAATAAATAAATATCCACAAAGACGGAGTGGACATTTATTTATTATATAAAAGAAATTAGTTATATTTCTGCGGCATTTTGTCGCACTTGTGGATGTGCCCTTATGGGGGATGATGAGCTTTCAATGACAATTGACTTCAGGAGGGATTGGATTCGGCACAGCATCTTTCTGTACATCCCTTTCATCAAAATTTGCGAATGCGACATGATGTTGCTTTACTTAAATGGGTGAGACGAGAGCTATCGTGGGTGGGAAGTTGCCAAGTCATTAAGGGGGATGCAACAGTAATTCCGAAGGGAGGGGAAGACACTATCACACTGACTTGGCGGATAGCAATTTAATGCAAATAAATATAAATTGGAATGTGGCATTTCGTCGCGCGACAAAATGCCGCATGTTCAAGCCAAAGGATTTATATTACCTTAGTTTTGCCAAGCTGGCGTGAGTTCTATCTGCCGGCCGCACACCGGTTTGTAAACAAACTCCCTGAAACGCCGGCTTGGCAACCTAATTTTTAATTGGCGGCCATTAAATATTGAGCATTACCAATTTCTCTAATCCTAAGGAGGTTTCATGCGACATTTTTATTTCAATAGAAATTTCCAAAGAAGTGCATTCATCTCTTTGTTACTAGTGGCATCGTTTTTTATCCTTGGTTTGACGGAAGCACAATCTCACGAAGGTCATCACGAACATGCGATAGCGAAGGCGACGGGCGGTGACTTTACGCTTGCCTCTGATAAAGGTGCTGTCTCTCTAAGCGACTTCCGTGAAAAAGTAGTCGCAATATATTTTGGTTATACCCATTGTGAAGACATCTGTCCTCTTGATCTGAATAAATTGGGCCGTGCTTTAAAGGCGATGAAGCCTGAAGAGCTTGCACAAATTCAGCCGATCTTTATTACTGTGGATCCGGCACGGGATAATGCGAAACTAATGTCCGCATATAGTGCTACCTATTATCCCGGTTTAATCGGGTTAACCGGTTCCGAAGGCGATATCGCGAAAGTTGCCAAGGCCTATGGTGTTGGTTATGTAAAAGGCGCGGTAAATTCAACTGGCGGCTACGACATTGATCATCCATCGGATATTTTTCTGGTAAATAAAAAAGGTAAGCTGCTGCAGAGCTTGCCTCAGCGCACCAAGGCCAATCAAATTACGGCTGCGTTACGAAAAATACTCGCGAAAAATTAGTGCCCGTATATGAAAAAGACCGGCGATAACGCCGGTCTTTTTTAACTTGGCAAGCAAGACTTACACTTGGACTTTATCCAACAAGTGCTTTGCATTCCTGATAGCAAGCGGCACAGGCTTCTTTGCAGGCTTTACATTGAGGATGTTTTTCTGTCTTCTTACATTCTTCTTCGCAGTCTTTGCAAACATCCAGCGCCACTTTGGCAAGTTGCGACAGATGCTTCGATTCACCCGCAGCGAACTGCTCTAAGGCAGTACACAAAGCAATAACTTGGCTGGAAGATTGGGCACAGGCTGCCATGCTCTTGTCACCTTCGCCGAGCAAAGTAATACAGTGCTGTAAACAAATATTCGCTTTGGCAATACAGTCCGCTGCGGCGGCAATCAGCTTTTCATTGGGGTTGCCGTGATGGTGCATACCGCCCATATCCATATGTTCATGGTCTATTTCATTTTTTTTGTCATCAGCCAGCGCGTTTCCTGCAGCCGCTACGGTCGCCATTGCAACGGCGCTTTTTAGAAAGTCTCTGCGTTCCATGTTCTTCTCCTTAATAATTTTAATTACTCAAACGGCTATAACTATAAACGACCAACTGCGCTGCAAAAAGGTGAGACGAAAAATTGTTATGGCTCAGAGGGTGCGGCAAAATGTCGCAGGTGGAAAGCATACCACGTATAAAAATTGATATATAGACACCCGTTTTATAATTGAAATAACCATGACAATGTTACGTGTTTTATAAAGGGCAGATACCGAAGGAGAATAAGTTACATGAAAACTATTTTTTCATGGGCTGGCTCATACATTGAGCGATATATCTTGGCCACGTTATATCTTTTGGAATGCGGCAATATGTCGCATGGTCATATAGGAGAATATAGACTACTCTTTAAAACACGCAAAATAAATACGAGTGTGAAAATGAGAAGAGAGATTGATGATCAGGCATCCATGTTATTAGTGGACGATGACATTGTATTCTGTCAGGTGCTTTGCCGCGCGATGGAGAAACGCGGGTTTGTTGTCAGCGTGGCGCATAGCGTGGAAAAGGCGATTTCATTGGTTCAGGCCAACCCGCCCGAATATGCAGTTGTGGATTTAAAAATGAACGGTGCTTCCGGTTTGTCACTGGTTCAAGCACTGCACGAAATGGATATGAATACCCGTATTGTGATGTTGACCGGTTATGCCAGCATTGCCACAGCGGTAGAGGCGGTTAAATTGGGGGCCACCCAATATCTTGCCAAACCGGCGAACGCTGACGAAATTATTGCCGCATTCGGGCATATCCCAAGCCCTGAAATAAAAGTCAAGGATCAGGTCACATCGGTTGAGCGTCTTGAATGGGAATATATCAACCGTGTGCTGCACGAGAATGATGGCAACGTTTCAGTTACTGCAAGAGTGCTAAATATGCACCGCCGTACATTGCAGCGCAAACTCTCAAGGTCTCAGCCTGAATAAGTTTCAGCCAGCTTGGCCCGCCAAGAAGGGGTGCGACAATTTGTCGCATTTCAATTATTGTTTAGTTTCCATACAATGCCATAACTACTTGTGGATAGTGGCGGGATGGTCTTTCTGTCTCGATTGCCTTAATGCCGGGCGTAACTTAAATTTTGAGAGGAATGTATTTTGAAGAATAAAAATATAACATTAGGCGCAGGTCTGAATACTGGCCGCTCAGCACAACAAATTAGGTCGGCTCTTGTTGTTTCTTTAACGCTTGCCACGCTGGTGAGCGGCAGCGATGCTTTTGCATGCGCTTCGTGCGGTTGTACACTTTCAACAGATTGGGGTAGCCAAGGTGTTAGTACAAAATCTGGTTGGTCGGGTGATTTGTCGTACACTTCTATTAACCAAAATCAAACGATCTATGGCAATAGCAAACCTTCTGCTGCGTTTGTTCAGTCTTTGTATGCCGCTGGTCAGGAAGTTGAGACTGCAACCTTGACACAAACAACCACTGTCTCAATTAATTATAATGGCGAAACAGGCGGAGTCAGTTTGCAGTTACCCTACATACATCGTACGCACGGCACCAATGGAGTTACCGCCGATACTACAGGTGCGGGGGCTGATTATGGTTCTGGCTACTCTGAATCTACTGCAAGTGGTATAGGAGATATCCGTTTAATTGGTCACTACAACGGATTCTCGGATGATAAAACTACGGGCATTATTTTTGGTGTAAAACTGCCTACCGGCGATTACAATGCCAATTTCACTGCAGGTGCCTCCGCAGGGCAACCATTAGACCCAGGCCTGCAAATCGGCACAGGCTCTACTGATTACATTTTGGGTGCATACACTTCCGGTACGATCAGCACCTATGGTTGGTTCGTTCAGGGTACGGTACAACATGCACTCACTGGCTTGGTAAATGAAGCTGGTGGAACCAGTTACCGTCCAGGCGATGCCTACCTGTTAAATACCGGTATTCGTTATGCTGGTTTTGGCTCATTAGTCAGCCCTATGCTGCAGCTTAACCTCGTTCACCGCGAATACGATCAAGGTCTAAATGGCGGGGTTAATCCTGACGTGTTCACAGGCTCGCCCATTAGTGGCGGAAATTTGGCTTACTTGTCGCCCGGTTTATCAGTACGTTTGGGTGGAGGCACATCGGTTTACGGTTTTGTTCAAGTACCTGTTTACCAAAACGTTGGCTCATTGCAATTGGTACCAAAATATATAGCCAGCGTAGGTGTGCATCAAAATTTCTAATTTAAGTGAAATACAAAACTTTCTCCGTATTATGAACGCCACGTCAAACAAAGGCTTAACGCACAGGCACTCGGGGGCGCAATTCATCGCGCTCCTGCTGGCTGTGTTGTTTACTTCGCAGATTTATGCGGGTGGCTGGTCAGTCAAAGATACGCAAGGCGTGAAATACAAACTTGCCGATCAAAAAGGGAAGTGGGTTGTCGTTAATTTTTGGGCACCCTGGTGCCCGCCTTGCATTGCCGAATTGCCGGAGCTAAATGCGTTGCAACAACAGCATAAAGATATTTTGGTGATTGGCGTATCAGTGCAGTACAAAAGAAAACAAGAAGTGACTGACATGGTTCAGAAACTTGCGGTCACTTACCCCATTGTCTATGGTGATGAAGATACAGCGGCAGACTTCGGCGGAATTGAAGGTTTGCCGACCACGTTTCTTTATTCGCCCGATGGTAAATTGGTCAACAAGCAAGATGGCCCCGTGACTCAGCAAGCGATAGAACAAGCCATGCTGCAAAAGTGAGTTTATGAATTTATCTTTCCCCGATTTTATTGGGCCAATAAGGAGTTTTAATATGGAAAAAAAGCAACAAATTCTGTCCGCTGCGATTAGTGGATTGCTTGCACTAGGAGTCACGGCAAATGCAAGTGCTGCCGATAAGCCGGAGTTGGAAAAGTGTTTCGGCGTTGCCAAGGCCGGTTCAAATGACTGTGCCACCAATAAGACGAGTCACTCGTGCGCGGGGCAGGCAAGCAGAAATAATGACCCGTTTGATTTCGTGATTGTCCCTAAAGGTACGTGCAATAAAATCGCCAATGGTAGTTTGACAGATGCTGGCGACGCGATAAAAAAGGTGAAGTAGACAGTTTCATTGCAGAGGCTATTCGTTTGTTGCCAGCCTCTGCTTTGACAGCGCCGGATTTTGGGCGAAATAATGTTTAACGCCGTTTAATATTGCGTGTGCCAATTTGTCGCGGTAATTATCGTCTGATAAACGGCGTTCTTCCACCGGGTTGCTGATGAATGCCGTTTCCACCAATATCGAAGGGATATCGGGTGATTTCAATACGGCGAATCCGGCTTGTTCGACAAAGCCGCGATGCAGAGTATTGATGCTGCCTAATTCCCTGAGTACCTGTTTGGCGACTTTCATGCTGTCGTCAATGGCGGCGGTTTGTGATAAGTCGAGCAAGGTGCGTGCAAGGTAGGGATCTTTAATCGCCAGGTTTACACCGCCGATCAAATCAGCTTCGTTTTCTTTCTTGGCCAGCCAGCGCGCGGAAGCACTGGTTGCGCCGCGTTCGGACAATGCAAAAACGGATGAGCCGCGTGCATTGGATTTAACAAAGGCATCGGCATGGATCGAAACAAACAGATCGGCGTGCAGCTTGCGCGCTTTTTCAACGCGCCCACCCAGCGGAATGAAGTAATCACCGTCACGAATAAGCACCGCACGCATACCCGGTGTTGCGTCAATCTGCTCTTTTAGTTTGCGCGCTATTGCCAGCGTGACATCTTTTTCATGCGTACCTTTGCGGCCATGCGCACCGGGGTCTTCACCACCGTGTCCGGCATCTACGGCAATGACTAAGGTGCGGGCACTAATTTCTGTGCGTTGCGCGGGTTGGATTTTTTCAATCTTTTCCGGCTGGACGGGGGCGATTATTTCCGGCTGGGGATTAGGTTCTGCCACAGTCGAAGCCGGGGCCGGAATTGAAGCCGCTTCGGCGGCCTTGTTTTCGGATTGCTGTGCCAGCGCCATTAGCGGGTCGATGGCGACTACAGGATAAACATCCAGTACCAACCGATTGCCGTATTCAGCGACGGGATTAAGGCTGAAAATTTGCGGTTTGGCTTCGGTTTTAAGATCGAGTACCAGACGTATGACGCCGGGCTTGAAATGGCCGACGCGGATACTTTTGATGTAGGGATCGTCGTTGCCGATTTTGCCGCCGAGTTCAGTCAGCGCGGCATCAAGTTCCACATCATCCAGATCAATCACCAGACGTTCCGGACTTTTGAGAGTGAGCAAGTTGAAGTGAATGGCCTGCTTCGATTCCAGTGTCAGCCGCGTGTATTCAGGTGCTGGCCATACACGGGCGGAACTGATGGCGATACTTGCCATTGCATTTGGCAGCCAAAAAAGCAAAACAATAAAAATCAGACGTGCAGCGCAGTTAAACATTGTTTGCCTGTATCGGTGTGGGCATATAAATCAAGTGTGCGACCATTGGGACGGATAGTAAAAATAATCTCCAGATCGGCAGAAGGCAATAATTCCCCGGCTTGTTCCGGCCATTCCACCACACAAATATTACATCCATTAAACTCATCGCGAAAACCGGCTGCTTCCCATTCTTCGGCATCGCGAAAGCGGTACAGATCGAAGTGGTGCAATTTTAACCCAGCCAAGTCATATTGCTCAATCAAGGTGTAGGTCGGGCTTTTAACGCGCCCGTCATAACCCAGCGCACGCAGCATGCCGCGCACCAGAGTGGTCTTTCCTGCCCCCAAGTCGCCGCGCAGATAGATTACCAGCCCCGGACGTAATATGAGCCCAAAATGTGCCGCAAATGCTGTCGTCGCAGCCTCATCAGGCAGGTCTAATCGGATATGATTCGGTTCATGCAAAACGAAATACCTCAAACGGATTACAGCGCGCTAGCCGCACGCATCAAAGCGTGGGGGCTGGCACTGGGATTTCAGGCGGTGGGCATCAGCGATACGCACCTCGAAGCCGCCGAAGCGCATCTGCTGCAATGGCTGGCAGACGGACATCACGGCGCGATGGATTATATGGCAAAACACGGGGTCAAACGTGCGCGTCCGTCGGAGCTCGTGCCCGGTACTGTGCGCGTGATCTCGGTGCGCATGAACTATTATCATGAACACGCCAAAGACACACAGGCAGTGTTGGCAGACGGTTCGCGTGCCTTCATTTCCCGCTATGCGCTGGGGCGCGATTACCACAAGGTTTTACGCAATCGACTGGAAAAACTGGCTCAGCACATTCGCGCAGAAGTCGCATGTCAATGCCGCGTGTTTACCGACAGCGCCCCCGTGCTGGAGGTGGAGCTGGCGCAAAAGGCCAATCTGGGTTGGCGCGGCAAGCACACACTTTTACTGTCGCGTGAGCAAGGCTCATGGTTCTTCCTTGGCGAGATATTGATAGATTTACCCTTGCCGGTGGATGCACCGCAAGACAAGCACTGCGGCACCTGTAGCGCCTGCATCGACATTTGCCCGACACAAGCCATCATCGCCCCTTACAAACTTGATGCACGCCGCTGCATCTCTTATCTCACCATCGAACTTAAAGGCAGCATACCGGTCGAGCTGCGTCCATTCATCGGAAACCGCATTTATGGTTGTGACGACTGCCAATTAATCTGCCCGTGGAACCGCTTAGCGCAAAAAACCATCGAGCCGGATTTTGCCGTGCGCTACGGACTGGATAATATTAGCCTCACCGAACTGTTCAATTGGGACGAAGCGACCTTTCACGCCAAGTTTGCGGGTAGCGCCATTCATCGTATCGGATATGAACAATGGCTGCGCAATATCGCAGTCGGCTTGGGCAACGCACCGACAACAGCCAGTGTCGTGAGCGCATTGCAAACTCACGCACAACACCCGTCAGATTTGGTGCGCGAGCATGTAGCATGGGCCATACAGCGCCATCAGCGGGCATAAAGTAAGTTACAAAGAAGTTACAAAAACCTTGACAAATTTGGCCACTCCCATAAAATGCGCGACCTCTTCCGGGTCGTTAGCTCAGCTGGTAGAGCAGCGGACTCTTAATCCGTTTGTCGCAGGTTCGATCCCCGCACGACCCACCAAAGATACAATGACTTAGGCGTAAAAACCTAAGTCATTTTTATTTTCAAGTCCAAATCCGTGCCGTTATCGTGCCGTTAACGTCCCTCCTCAAAGTCCCCAAAATTAGCTTCTGATGAAGTAACGCTACACCAACCCCTCTGAAACCAGCGCCGTTATTGGCTTCCAAGCCAATGAGGTGAATTACTGACTTCGCTGCACCCACTGCATTGCCCGTGTAAAGCATGTGCTAATCCCGCCGCCATTGGCTTTCAGCGGTGTTTTAAGCCTAACTTCAAAGCGTTACTTCATTGTAATTGCCTGATTTTAAACGATATAAAGTTGCGGTCAATTCGGATCGATGCTCAAATCCGTCCATCGCATCCAGCCGGACGCATATGGAACGGAGCAGCAAATCATGGAAAAGCTATTGAAACTTAAAGAAGTAGAAGACGCGGTCGGTTTTAAGAAGTCTTGGTTGTACGAGCGCATTGCAGAAGATCAATTTCCTAAACCGATCCCATTTGGCAGCGCGAAGCGCTGGGCAGCGTCTGAGATTCAAGCCTGGATGCAGCAACGCATCTCGACAGAAACGAGGGCGTGATCATGGACGACAAAATCACAGCGCAAGAACTCGATTCGATGTTGGACAACGCTCACCGTGATACTGAAATTCGCCCCAAGCGCGGCATCAAAATCATGAAACACAAAGGCCGGCGCTTTCGACACCAGATTAACTACGCGACAAAAACTGACCATGTGCACTTGCTGTTCGTGCCGTCCGCAGTCCGTCGCCGTGCTCGCGCCAAATACCTCCTCAAAATCGCAGTCGCGTGCGCGCTCGTCTATTTGCTGTCTTTGTGGATACCCCCTAGCGCCTTCGCAAACCCTGGCTATCGCCCCGCATACGATCAAACCGAAGCACAGCAAGACGCAATGGCATTTCGCGCTTCGAATGCTGGCATCTACTGCACAACGTGCGCCGCGACTTTTCAAGCCTGGAAAGCCGCAGAGCTCGCGAAGGCGGTAGCTCAGTGCGAAAAAGACTACGCAAAGCTGCCCGAAAAAGCCGCCAAGTGCACGGCGGCCTGGCAAACATTTTTGAACTAGAGCGAGGCAAATCATGTTTAAAAGACTCTACGAATTTCGCGACCGCTGGAACCGCAAAAGCTACTACGAGCGCGCCGAATACATTTTTGGTTTGCTCGTTAAATATGTGCTCATCACATTCGTGATCATCGCTGCGCTGACGATATGCCCGATCCCAGCGCATGCCGCAGCTAATGACATTACCGCGGACAGCATCACAGCCGCCGCAATGTCGGCGGGTGATCCAGACATAAGCGGAATGGGGATCCTTCGCAAGATTTTCGGCGGCCTAGTCGATAACCCGCTCAATCCCAGCGCCGCGCAGGGCGTCGGCGAAACAGCGCTGGGCAAAGTCTTCGGCGTTATCAACATGTCGCTAATGGCGCTCGGCTCAATCTGGCTTACGTACAACCTAATGGCCGGCGTTGCGCAAACCGCAAACGACGGCGAACTCCTCGGCAAACGCTTCAGCTCGCTATGGATTCCGATTCGCCTCGTGTCCGGCATCGTTAGCCTGGTCCCCGTATTTCACGGCTGGGCATTGAGCCAGCTCGTCGTAGTCTATTTTGCGGTCGCGGGCATCGGGATAGGGAATCTTGCGACTGCCGAAGTCGCTAAGTATTTAGATCAAGGCGGTACCATCGTTAACACGCCGGTCACGCGCGTCAATCAAAAATTTGTGACTGAGCTTTACAAGATCAATCTCTGCGTCAGCGCGTTGAACGCGATGACTGAAAACAAACCCTTCAGCAAGCAAATTGTTGGCGAAATCGCAAGCTATGGGTTGCGCGGAGACAATCAGTGCGGCGCGGTTCAATTGCCACAGAGTAGAAATTCAGCAGCAAAGAACGCAAGCCGCGCAGCTTTTGACTTGGTTGATACGGTCGTCAAAGCGCACACAGACAAGCTGGTCGCGGACGTTGTCGCCGCGACTCAGGAAGACATCACAAAACAAACAAAAACCATTGCGAACCTCAAAAACGATGCGGATATTAAAGCGTACAGCGACATCTATCAAACGACGCTGCGCCGCAACCTCGCCGCAGCCCTAGGCACTCAAACGCACCTGACCGCTGACCTGATCAATACAGGTTTCATCGGCCTTGGCGCTTACTACTCAAAAATGAGCGGCGCAGCCGACGTTGTAAACGAAGCTGCTCAGACTCAAGCATCTATTCTCAAAGCCGCTCCCCTGCAGGATTTTGCAGGGAACATCGTTGGCGAGCTCTATAAACACTCGCTCATCATCGTTGACGCCTTTGATCGTAACACCGGCACAAGTCTGGACGCCTTGAAGAATCCAAGCCTGGATGAATCGGTCTTGATTACCGCATTTTTGTCGAAAGCCGAATCTTCAATTCCGCAGGGCTGCAATGGCAAGAAACAGGACGTAAACGTAGGGCAGGGGATGCTCGCTCGCGTAATTGATGCAACCGGCTGTGATCCAAGCCCGCTCAACCGCATGAAAACGACGGGTGACTATTTGAGCGTCTTGAGCATGATAGGAGTCGGCGTCGTCGCAACGGCAAAAGGGTTTGCCGGAGCGGTCCCTTTTGCCGGTGAAGCTTTAAAGGTTTTCGCTGATATCTTCTTGACGTTAATGCAGACGCTGACGTTTTTCGCAATGATGCTGAGCGCGTATCTTCCTCTCATTCCTTACATCGCTTGGATGGGCGCGATTTTAAGCTGGGTGACTGTAGTGATTGAGGGGGTAGTAGCCGCACCGCTCTGGGCGTTTGCGCACTTGGACACCGAAGGCGAAGGAATGGGGGCCAGAACAGAACGCGGCTACACCTTCTTGCTAAATGTCTTGCTTCGGCCTGTGCTGATGGTTGTTGGTTTTTTAACGATGACTATCGTCATGGCGGTCGTCGGCAAAATCTTCTTCTCAACATTTTCTCTCGCAGTCAGCGAAAGCAGCGCGGGGTCGTTTACCGGCCTCATCGCTTTCGTGATCTACGTTGGAATATTTCTTACCACTTCAGTGATGATAGTTAACCAATGCGCGAATCTTATTCACATCGTGCCGGACACGGTTTTGGTCTGGATAACGCAATCAACATCCAGTACAGGCGCAGGAAGTGGCATGAACGCGCACTTCGCCGCAGCTGCCACCGGCGTGACCGGATTCGGCGCTGAAATCGCGCGCAACAGCATAGACAAATACACGGCAGGCAAAGCGCGCAGCAAGAAAACCAGCGGCGGGGACACCGGAGGCGGAGGAAGTGGCGGCACGGGAGGGGATCCATACAAAAATGCACGAAACAAGCGTATGGCATAGCATCGCCGGAACAACACAAGCTCAGTTTAATTGGGAGAACAAATCATGCAACTTGTAATCGTTGAAAGTCCGGGCAAGGTCAAAAAGCTCGAATCATTCCTAGGCGCGGGCTATACCGTCATGGCCAGCGTCGGCCATATCCGCGACTTGCCAGAGAAGGGCGAAGGTGTTGCCGCGCCGAATTACACGCCTGAATACGTTGTCACCAAACCTGACGTTGTGGCCAGACTGTTGAAGGCCAAGAAAGAGGCCGACGACGTTATCCTGGCTTCCGATCCGGACCGCGAGGGTGAAGCGATCGCGTTCCACTTGATGGAATCCTTGGGCCTCAAGAATCCCAAGCGCGTCGTTTTCAACGAGATAACCAAAAACGCCGTACTCGCTGCAGTGGCCACGCCGCGCAAGATTGACGACAACCTGGTACGCGCTCAAGAAGCCCGGCGCGTACTGGATCGGCTGGTCGGCTATCGTGCCTCCTCCTGCCTTTCCAACATCGTCGGGCAGCGTCTTTCTGCCGGCCGC
>Ga0224559_1000412_pt1 | contig 28970 bp, 22 predicted proteins | sample 714S33034metaG_FD_180676 | JGI IMG/M metagenome (GOLD analysis project Ga0224559, IMG submission 180676) | Peat soil microbial communities from Stordalen Mire, Sweden - 717 S3 30-34 | ecosystem: Environmental > Terrestrial > Soil > Wetlands > Peat | place: Sweden: Norrbotten County, Stordalen... | reverse complement strand
GTAAATTTTGGCGAACCAGAAGATATTAAAAAGTCTCAAAAACAGCAATAAGTATGCTCATTGTGATAGATCAAAAGTACTAGGCAGATATCAAAATCTGAGTCTCTTCGAAGCCAGTAGATTCAGCGAAACTCTGAATTTAAGCTTTCAAGCTTCTCCTTTATTGCAGAAATATATAATCGTTTTTGAGTTCTCTAATTCATAGCTATCCCAGACCGGACAGGTATAGCAAATGCATTGCCTATTAAAGTTCAAATCTTTACAGGTAGCAATACCTGTAGAACAGTAGATTCCTGGAACTTTTTGAGGCTCAAGAGCTGCAACTCTTCCTAAACTTTCGAATTCATTTTTTAATCCACTATACTTCTTCTTTACGCATTCACTGTCAGCCTGGACTAAACACTGAGGACATCTACACCTTTTTATATTTGATACGGTATACGGAACTTTCTTCTTTTTGCTTGTTGTCATTTAATTCCCCTAAATGATATTAATGAAACAATATTCATTCCGCATTTTGGATTTAGCGAAGAAAAACCTTGTAAATCTGTTGAAGTGGGATATCTGAGTGTTAGTAGTAAGGTGGCAAAGATGTAGGACTTTTACAATTTACTGATTTTTTTTATTTATTGCAGTTGCAAATTACTGGAAATAATAATAAAATTTTACGATTAGATTCTCTAGATTGTTATGTCCTCGCTCATGACTTGTTGAAATTTGTAATTTTAATGCGAAATCTGTATATTGCTGTTAATAATCTTAAAATTTGTTTGCTGATCTATGGTAGAAGGAATTTCATATGGTGGCTTCTATCTATACATATATATCGTTCATTTATATAATGCAAATGAAATACTGTTAAACAACCCATATTTTTATCAGTACTCAGATCTTGTGGTCGCTCCCAATCTATAGTGGAGGACTATGATAAACTTCTAATTTTCGTGAATCATTAATTTGCCACATAAACTAATAAGGATAACTATTATAAACAGAAAACGATACTTCCAAAGATATTGGATTTATATTCAAATTTGAAACAAAAGGTAAAAAGATAAAAAACTACAGTTTTAATTATCTTTAACCCGATCTATTTGCTGATTCCATTTTCTCTGTCTGTATTATACTATAAATACCCCTCAACATATATATATTTATTTAAAAGTTCTAAATCATGATCCACTATTAGTAATTACTTTGTGGAGATTTGGTTGATTCCCTGAGTTATTCGTTGTTTTCGAGTAATAAAAGGAATTAAAACATTCAAAGCTGCACGAGCAAATCAATTCGAAGTATCTCCAATCGCAACATTAGTTCAGCCAGTAAATTGTAATGGGGTTGGGAAGAAAGATTGCTGGCTTTAGAGATGAATAAGAGTTTAGGTGTACCCACTCACTGCAAACAATGGGTATGTTAGCATCAACATCCTGAATAAAAGAAATATTCTAAATCAATATTTTAACTCGCTCATATGATTTGTTTCTCCGAATTTCCCTGATTCTCAACACAGTTTTTAATTATATGGGGGTTATACCACAACCCACAGTTCCAATGTAACCTCAAACTCCAAAGTTCACAAGCTAAGCTTTCTCTAACATCAAAGTATTCTTTAAAGATTTACTCTACTATAATTATTTTACCATCTACATAATTCTTTAACTTTCTTTTTTAATTACTGTATTATCATTATCCATTTGTTTCCTGTTATCCGGTCTTCATTTAGGATGATTCTGATAAACCCCTAAATTTTGTCCTATGCTTATAAATGGCATATATTTTTCTCGTGAAAATCATAATTTTATTGAAATCCTCTTTAGTTTTGTTGGAAACTATTGAAATATAGTGAGATTTTTGACAAGTTAATAGCTCGATTATCATTTCTCATTTGGTTGATGTTATTCCCAAAATACTCTAAATACTTTTTTCAACCTTCTTCTTCACTCCGGTAAAGCCAAACCATCCTTGCTTCAATTGACAAATTGCCATAGTGAGGACTTAAGAATGAAAGCATTAACCTTGTAATTGTGGACTGTCAATAGGTTTGGAACAACGAGTAAAAATATCTTATTTAAAAACATACTTTATATTTGTTTCGAAATTCGCTATCATTATATAATCTGAATTTGACATCAAAGCAAGTAGCATAATATTTAAATTGACTCTATGCTTATGTTTTCTCTTACAAATCTAATGTCTATATTGTATTTTTGGTTTTCGACTTTTCTCATTCTTTTTGTAAATATAGTATCAATACAATGCTCTTTTAGCAAAAATATATTAAAAGAAAAAAATAATCAAACCATCATTTAGTTGAAAGTATACATAATTCCTACTTAAGGAATCTACAATATTAAATTTATAGAGGCTATTACAAAAAGAATGGAATTACGACATATGTATAAGGTTTTTTCTTGTGAACTATTAAGGGAAAAATTGTGAAATAATGAGAATATTCATTCGAAACTACAGTAAATCGAGAATACTGAATAATTTCACTAAAATGTAGCATCAAAAAGAGTCTAATCAATAAAAAAATCCCCAAAAACCTTCGGAGATAAGTTTTTAGAGAATAAATGTCAGCTGGTCGGATGAAAGAGTCAAATAGCACAGCAGAGAAATCACTTTATTAAGTTTTGACAATCATCCCTATAAGATCAGAAGCCATTACAAGGCCCAGAGAACCCTTTTTAACTGACTCCTCATCAAAAGCTTCTGTTTCATCAGGATCATTTTCATCGGTCCTATAGATCGCAAAGGGAATAGGATCCTTTGTATGGGTCTTTAGGGAAATTGGGGTCGGATGGTCAGGCATTATGAGAATTATGAAGGGTTCACCTGAATCATCGGCATGTTTAAGGATGGGGGCTACTATTCGCCGATCGAAATCTTCAACAGCCTGTATTTTTTTTTCAATGCTTCCTTCGTGTCCAGCTTCGTCCGGAGCTTCGACGTGAACGAAAACAAGATCTTTAGTTCTTAGAGTTTCAAGGGCAGCACGGGCCTTTCCTTCATAATTTGTATCCATGTAGCCTGTTGCTCCCGGAACTTCAATTACTTCCATGCCTGCACAAATTCCAATGCCTTTTAGAAGATCGACTGCCGAGACAATTGCTCCGCTTTTCCCGTAAAGCTTTCGAAATGGAGTAAACTTTGGGGCAGGGCCCTGACCCCATACCCATATTGAATTTGCAGGGTTTTTACCCTCCGCAATCCTTTTAAGGTTAACTGGATGCATTTCAAGAACGACCATAGTTGCTTGAATTAATCCGGAAAAAAACTTACCATCTATTCCACTAGGCAGATATTTCTTCACTTTCTGGCCTATAATATCATGAGGTGGAGTGCATTTTGTTTCAGCCCCTAGGTTACTTCTGGCAACCAAGAGGTGTCTATAGCTGATTCCTGGATAAAAGTGTAGTTCTTCGGTGCTGAGTTCTGTATCAAGTGTCTTGAGGAGGATTTTTGCTTCATCGCTATTTATATGCCCTGCACTATAATCCTTTATTCTCCCATACTCAACGGTTATGAGATTGCATCTGAAAGCCACATCATCGGCTGTAAGTGGCACACCCATACTGGCAGCTTCCAAAGGTGCCCGTCCTGAGTAATAGATTACCGGGTCATATCCGAGAATAGACATATTTGCGACATCGCTGCCTGGAGAAAAACCATCAGGTATAGTTTTTGCAAACCCGGTTTTCCCGTGTGTTGCGATATAATCCATAGCAGGGATTCGAGCTGCCTGGAGAATGGTCTTGTTATCCAGTTCCTTTATAGGGTAATCAGCCATTCCGTCTCCTATAAGTACAGCATATTTCATTGCTTCACCTGTTTTCACTATTTTAATTTTTCATCTCAGGAATGAAATAGATCACTTTCTGGCAGATACTAGCCACCGGGATTTTATTGGATATTTGTCAGAAAGTTTTTCCTGCTGGTCCAAAATTTAAATCTATACATTTATTTTACCAATATTTCCGAATTTCATCAGTTTCTAAACCATTTCTACAAATTAGAAGAATATCAAATAAATTATTTGAGATAATGAAGTCGTTGAATATGACAAGAAAAATGACTCTACTTACTGGATTGGCACTGCCAGTTTACTGCCTATATCTGCTGAATTATGTCATATCGTTGATATAATAACTTTGTTTGATGTTATCCTCATAGTACTTTTAATTTCGTTTTTCTCAGCCTTTTTGTTCCTCGTTTAAGTTAGATAGGAGCATATATTTTTCGTGGAATTTGAGCACAATCTTTTGTTACACTGGGAACTTAAGGATTTATATAAATCCCACTATTTGGTATTTAGATATAAGTCTATATTAGCAATTTGTTGAAACCTGAGATTTATCAAAATTCTTTCTACTATGTCAGTACTTTCCAAGTTTAGATTCAAGTGTCAGAATAACTACACTTGTCCAATCTAAATTTTTATCATTTTATTCAAAATAACAGCAATAAACAGACTGATAGAATATCAAATAGTATTTTTCATTTGTCACTCCCTAATATTTAAAGAATTATGTAAAGGTATCTTTCATGGAATGTGTTGTGTTTAATATATCGATAATTTCTCTCTAATTTTAACTATTTGCCATATTCCTTGATGCTAAATAATCGTTGAGTTTAAGCTCATCAAGCCTATGACAAGTTATTGAAATTCAAACCCTTTTTTATGCCTGCTAAAAATTTCACAAAAATTAAGTTTTTCATGAATAGATTGAACAGCATAATAGATCCTATAGGAAGGAGTATATTCATTAGGAAACGCTCTCTATTTTTATGTTTATTTGACAGAATAATACAAATAAAGTCGCTTATTTTCAAGCAACTGTCAAATTTAGATTCAAAATTAAAGAATAAACTGAAATAGCGTGAATTTCTAGCTCTCTGTTGTTTTCTTATCTTTCGCGTAGTTCATGAATTTACCAGCTATGACATAACTTAAATTCTTGTCACTACAATATGGAGAATCTGTGAAATAAATAGCTATATGTACTTTTTGCTGGGTTTGATTAAAGGCTTAATTTGTTCAGCAAAAATTAGGGAATCTATCTCTTTTAATAGCCAAAGTAGATTTTTTTCTGACGACGTTTAACGGGCTTTCGAATAGTATTTTTGAATCTATACTTCGAATTGAGTGTATAGATAAACCTTTGGATAGTCATTGATGCTTGAACCTTGGAAAAAAAGCTCATGGTTCAGCTTTGATCGAATTTAAATTGGAATATTTTTGGCGAGAGTTGTTAAACAGGGTTTTTATCATTTAACTCTACTCAATATACATACACTCAGATTTAGCGAATTGTGGTTAATTTAGGGTATAAATGTGAAATGTATTTATATCTAATTATATTTAATTTGAGTGTATACTTTATTTGTCCTCTTTTTTTGTGGAGTAAAAGAAATATATGTGCTTAGAAATCATCGATTACAAGTTAGTGAAGTACCAATTAGTGAAGTATTAAATATGAACAAAAAAGCAAATATGATTTGAATTCCCGGATATTATCTCAATCGGTTGCTTTTATATGGGTAGCTTTTGTTCACTTTTATCGTTTTAATCTTACTTGTCATAAATGTTTTTTTTGCCAAATCAGTCTACTATTCTTCTCAATTACTCAGGATTATTTTAAGGCGTTGTCAGAGATACAGAGATCAAGGGAGAATTAAAAAAAGTTAGGAAAAATAAGGTCAAGTGAAGAAATTAGTGGGACAGATTGGACAGGATTTCCGCGAAGAAAATGATACGATGCAAATTGGAATTCTCAATATTTTTTTTGGATATTGTTATCTACGTCAAGTGTAATATAAGGAAAACAGGTAAATGGAGATGTGCGAATCTTTTTTATGGTTTTTGGGGTTAAATGATCTCCAAGAAAGGTCAGTACGGTTTAGAGATAAATATTTGCTATTTTCGTTGAGTAATTGCTGATACTGAAGTCAAGGATTAAGGTAATAGTGGAGTGTATGGGTAATTGATAGGATAAAAGTGGGGATATATTTTAGCGAACCTACATTCCACAGATGTACACAGATGTAGAATTTGTTTGCCTATTTGGCCCCTATTATTCATTGAAAGTTAGATTAATTTTTAAGCTACTTTCATGATTAAGAGAATATATGGCATTAAAGTTGTAAATTGCGTAAAGTATGAGCTAAGTGCTTAATTTATAAATGTATATGTACAATTTTCCTGTCTTTCCACGGTTTAAGAACCAGGAGTTAGTTTTTTATTTATATCTATGTGTTTCCGGAGTTATAGAATCTGAAGTGGTTTATTTAGGAGCAGGCTTTTACTTGTAGTATCCATCCGATTTTATTTTTTCGCTTCCCTTGTTTTATTATATATAAATTTATTTACAGGAACAGGTATTTTTAGAGGAGGAGGGGAATTATCCCAAAAACAAAGACATTTATGAAGCCATGAATCATCGTAACTAGGGGAAGGCTGCGTGTTTTGTAAAACAGGTAACCTACAAATATGCCTACAAAGGATGCGTACAGAACTTCACTCCTGCTCCCATATCCTGTATGCATGAGTCCAAATAAAATACTTGTAATTACCAGCCCTGATAGATTATCTAGTGCTATCTGCAGCCGATTTTGAAGGATTGATCTGAAAATGATCTCTTCCACAAGGCCTACAAAAAAGATCATAACTATGCTGAGCATCAGGAGGTTAAAGGTTGAGAGATCTAAAATTAGAGAATTTGTCCTGATTATTAGATATTCTCCTCCTCCAAGAAGGAGGCCTAACAAAATTGAAAGTGCAAAATAAAGCCATATTTTCTTGAAGGTCATTCCGAGCTGCGTGCGCGTGAGTCCCTGATTGGTTAGTGCAATACCTACAGGAATTGCTAGGATGCCGTATGGGAGAATAAAGGAATAAAGCGTTTTCTCATAATAAGCTGGCATTGAAAGGTTTATTAGTCTCAAAACTGGGAGAAGTATCAGTGACTGATGCATTTTATGGATTTCGGAGTCTTTTATAAATATACTAGAAAGGGTTAGCGAAATCAGGAGCCCAATATGTATCCAGATAGCTGTCTGAATTCTGCCAGAAATGATCAGAAATTCCGCAAGGGCTATGAACAGGATTGGAATTGCAGTAAAGATTCTTAGTTTTTTAGTTTTTGATTTTTCCTCATCTGTTTTCTCCAGGGTTTCAACAGATATTTGCTCTAGAACACCCCCAGTCTCTGGAATAAATGAACACTCCATGTTGCTAACGGGTTCATCTGTCGGGGGAATTGCTAACAAACCCCGAATCAGAACTGAAGTGATCAAAGAGTTCAGTTTTTTTATTTTATTAAGGGAATTAATTATATTTTGCACGGAAATTACTCCTTTTAAAAATAGAGGCTATCTTAGATTTATTTTGTACATGGTGAATATTTTTTACTCCGTTTATGTACTAAATTATCAGGTGTATTATGAATCTTGATACTATGCTAATCCTCTATAATGAAGAACATATCCATTTATTAGGATTGCCATAAACCTCTGATTTTTTACGAGTCATTTGTATACAATTAATAAGCATGTGACAAAAATTCGGGATCATCAAAATTTGTTTATATTAATGATCTATGACTTTGGTGTAAATTTTAATTTTTTGAATATATTCAATGCTGAAAAAATAGACTTAATCCTTCCTATTGGAATGATATATTCTTTTATTGAAAATTGTAAATAAAACAGATTATAACTTTGAATAAAAAATACGTATATACATGCTTTTCTGATAGAGAAGGCTACACATCTTTTACTCTAAACATAATTTATTTGGAAACTATAAGTCCATTCGAAATTAGTTACACTCGTTTATTCCAGTCGAATACCCCTCAGTTTGCTGTGGGGATGAAAACTTTCCGATAACTGTTATTGACTAATCGATTTATCTTTTAAGCTACATTTGCACATAAAAAGTAACTATGTAATGCAAACCATTGTGTCTCCAAAATAAGATATAAATGCTTTTTTTTGTACTAAATCGGGATTATTTCAAGACAATGATATCATCAACTATTTGAAATATATATGCTTTGAAGTTGGTCAAAGAAATTATTTTGAGTCTAATGTAATTTGTACTTATGTTAATCGTGTACTCCCTTTCGTTATTGCTGAACCAAAATATTGTCCTTCTAGAGTATGCTGATTGTATAAAATATCACAGCAAGAAAAATTTTTAAAGATACAATGAGATTGAAAAACAGTTTTTTGTGGTAAGCTGTGTAGTTATGGAACCTACATTTGACCTGTGGGTTATGATACAAATTTCGATGAGATTAAAAACTATATTGAATATCAGGGAAACCATAAAGTAAATAAATCATGTAATTAAATTAAAATATTTTATTTTGAATAATTATTTTCAGCCCATCCCGGTAAAACAAATATACCCAATTGCTTGCACTGTTTACATCACAACGACTTTGATTAAAAAAATTGGTATAAAGTATAATATCTCTTATTGCCTGAGTTATGGAAGACCAGAAAATATGGAAGGGATTTTAAAAAACTTGGAAAAAGAAACAAAATCAAACTCATCGTCCCATTAGTATTATGTTGTAGGCTTCCTTGATGAATCTTCGCTACGCATGGTAATAGATGTACTAACATTCTCTGATATTTGTTAAAAAACTTAAGCTATTCAAAAACACACAGACAACTAAAGCAAATGCTAATGCTTTCATACTTAAATGGTAACACAGTCATCGATTTTAAGGAAAGCTCCAGGGCAAAAAATGTGTTGAATTTTTGGAAGAAATCAAATTGCATGCTGCCACTCACCCTTAATGATTTTATGCTTCATGCCCCTCGCTCTGTTTGTTGAAATTCATGAACCCTCGATTCTTGTTTGACCTCATTTCCTTAATTTGTCTGATTTAAACTCTGCTTTCGGCTTCCTCTAAGATTCCTTAATATAGTTTTTTATTGTGGCAGCTGTCACATATTCAAAGTATCTGCAAAGTTATCACTTGACCATAGATTTTTCATAAATAGTTTTTTAGTTCGGTATAAAGGTTGAAAAATCTATAATAATCGCTTCTTTTTAAGTATTGAACTATCCCTGATAGAGAGTTGTTTGGATGGAATTCCAGGAATAAGTGAACGTGATCTTCTATCACTCCCATAATATGAATTTTGTAGACTTTCGTCTTATAAATGCTGGTAAGTATAGGCACACAATCCTTTTTATTCTTTTTTTGTAAACTATATTTTTTAGATACTTAGATATCAATACTACGTGGTAGATGATCTGATCATATTCATGGCTAAAGCTGTTTGATTCCATGTGTATAAGATTCAGGTTATGTGTAAATGACATCAACTATGAAAATAGTGACAAAAACAAACTTATTTTACAAAGAAGCGACGACTTTGATGGTTAAACGAAAATGAACGAAGTGAGGGTTCACTTAATCCCAAACCTAATGGAGGGGATATTCATAGCTTTACGTACTCCATAAGTAATAAACTAAGAAAATTATTATGGTAAAGACCTTTTTTTATTATTTGGGTTTTAATTGATTCCAGTCAATTTCCATTGTAATTAATGGTAAATTTTGTCAATCCCAGACGATATTAAAAGTCTCTAATTAATATCAAAGTAAGAACAGAAATGGTTCCACATCTCACCCCATATTTTAAGATAAATCAAAATTATAAGAAAGTAAATGGCTGAATATTATATGGCCAAAGATTCAGCCTTCAAAATCTATAAGTTTTCCTGTAAGAAATCCACTACTTATACCCAATGACATATACGATTTGAATTTAATACGTCTAACAATAGGGTTGTGCCTTAGAGTCATTGATCAAATCTGGGAAAAGATTATTCTCCCAGTTTTTTGAAAACAGTAGAAAGTCTTATGTTCACTATTTTTAACAACTCACGGAAAAGATTTACAATCGCACCAGATATAATACATGAGTAATTATTACAAAAATTATCTGAAATGTAATAGATGCCTACGTCAGAATGATACTATTACCGAGTAAGGAGCAATACATCGCAAGAATAATTCATTGGAGCAGCCTACAAACCATTTTCCAGGTGCAAAATCAAGTGAATAAACTAATTACCCAGCTCAAAGTTATGGCACCCACTGCAACAATGAATGCTGCATGCCCCAAAAGAGATTTTTACGCTCGATAAGTAAACAATAAAATAAAACAGGCTTAAAGAGCATTAATAAAGGCAGATGGGATTAATACCCATGCAAAATCGGCTGCTACTCATAGAAGTATATGTTTTTAAAGAGCATCATATGCCTTTAAAGAGCATCATTTCCGTTTTCGTTTGTGCGAATTCTTATAACATTCTCTAGTGGTAGCACGAATATCTTTCCACTCCCAACATAACCGTCTTTATCTCTTGATCCACTTTTTATTGCTGCAACTGTAGCTTGCAGAAAATCATCTTTCACTGCAATTTCAATTCTAACTTTCTCAAGTAGATTTGCTTCGCATTTTTTAGCTTTAGCCCTATCAATTTCAAGGTGTCCCCTTTGGGCACCATACCCAGCAACAGATGACACTGTCAATCCATTTACTTCTACTTTCTGAAGTTCATTTTTAACAGCATCAAGCTTTTCCGGTCTTATCATTGCAATTATATATTTCATTGATATCACAACTAGGTATTTTATATCCTACTTGATAATATTTAAATTTACTAGCCAACATGTTTAATTTTTTTAATGTTTATAGTTTGGATTTTCTGAGTTCCAAATGACTATTTTAATTAGTTTACTTAAAATAAGGAAACTATTACTATAATAAGGTGTAGAATTAGAATCATGTTTCAAGAAGATATTCTTGATCTAGCTTACTGGAACGATCGACTAAAAATTGCAGAAGTCGAAATATTACCGGAGAATTTCAAAACTCTCAGAAAGTACATCAAACGGTTGCAGGATGAAGAAAGGAAACATAGGACGATAATTAATCATTTGATGATACTAATACGCTTCTCAAAATGGTTAGAAAAACCATATGAAAACGTTACTGAGGATGACTTTGACGACTATTTGGACACTAGGGAGACCCTGAAAAATTCAACGCTCAAGCTTCACAAGATTATCATCAGGGCATTCATAGGGAAAATTAATCCCAAGCTCGCAGGATCCATTAAAACGAAACAGACACAACACAGTAATATAACCCCTTGATCAGCTTCTAACAGATGAAGAAATTGATTGTTTAATCCGCCATGCTCCCACAGCAAGGGATAAAGCACTAATAGCTTGTTTAACAGATTCCGGAACAAGGAAGGGAGAGTTTATTAAGTACAATCATTGCAGATGCAAAGTTAGACGAATACGGATGCCTTTGGTGGCTTCGTGAAGGGAAAACTGGCGCCTAGACCCGCGAGATTGATTTTTGCGTCTTCTTACCTTCGCCAATGGCTAGAAATTCATCCTAAGAAAGAAGACCCTGATGCTCCAATTTTCTGTTCATTCCGGGAGCCTTATAATTTGATATCTCGATCAGGTCTATACCAGCAAATTGCGATCATAGGAAAGGCAGCAGGAATCAAGAAGAGAATCAATCCGCATTCATTCAGACATGCAAGAGCTACAGATTTAGCTAAGAAACTAAAAAGTGAACAAAAGCTTAAAGCTGTTTTAGGATGGAAAGCTAATTCTCAGATGGCTAATATTTACATTCATCTATCAGCGAACGACATTAATGCGGCAATGCTTGAAGCTGCAGGTCTCAAATTACCTGAAGAAGAAGAAGAGAAGCCCAGAGTTTTAAAATGTCCCCGGTGTAAAGAGATTATAGACAAAAAAGCACAATTTTGTTTTAGATGTGGTCTTCCGTCAACTATAGAATCTAGCTAAACCATAGAAACCGAAAAAACTGCAATCTCAGAACTTGTTTTGCAACTTCAAAAAGCTGATCCTGCAATTTTAAATGCCCTAATAAATGCAGTTAAAGATAGTTGTAAAGTTTAATTAATTAACTTTTTTTAATATGTTTCTAATTTTTAGTCATATGACAGACGTAGGAAGGCCTCTTGGGCACATTGTCTCAAACCTTGTGGGTTATGATCATCTGGTAGAGGACATAAAGGATGTCTTGACCAGTTTGATACCCAAAGAAATTGAAGTTCAAACCCAAAATTGTTCGTGGTATTTGATGCGTATTATGCCCTATCGCACCCTTGAAAACAGTATCATGGGAGCGGTGATAACCCTTATTGATATTACTAAAATGAGGCAGATGAAAGAGATTCTGAAGGATTCCGATTCTATACGTCGTCTAGCTCTGGTAGTGCATGACTCGAATGATGCTATAACATTGCAGGATTTTAAGGGCCACATTCTGGCTTGGAATCCAAAGGCTGAGATTATGTATGGCTGGAGTGAAGAAGAGGCACTAACGATGAACATTAGTAATCTGGTTCCAGAGAGCCGGAAAGAAGAAGAATTGGCAAGACTAAATAAGCTTATCCGCACTGAAGTCTTGGAACCTTACCGCACCCAGTGGCTTGCCAAGGATGGCCACATTGTGAAGGTGTGGCTTGACAGCTACCCCCTTGGTAAATGAAACTGGGAAGATATATGCTGTTTCGATCACTGAGCGGAAGATCATATCAGAAAACACAAAGATGGAACTCTATGACTAGAAAAAATACCTCTCAAACATGTGGCTGACTTTCTCAAGAGGGGAGGAGATAGCCCAGATAAAAAACAACTCAGGTTTCGGTAAATCTTGACCCGTGATATTTAAAATAGCGAGGTTGATCCCCTCAAGCTGTGAGTAGATCAGATTAAGTTAAGGTCTAATGGGCTAGATTTTAAGAGTAAATTTTCTTTAATAATTGGCTAATGATTCTGTTAAGCAACCACATCAACCACTCTAGAGGAGGATTCCCAAATATATTCCTGCAATTCATCTTCTGCCAGGGATTCCAGTATGTCTGAATCGCTTCTTTAATGTACTCAATAGCTCCTTCGACGGCCTCTCCCTGCGAAAAACAACCCGGTAAGCTGGGACAACTGGCAATAAAACCCCCGATTTCTTCGTCTTTCTCCAGAATGATTTTGAATCTCATAATATTGGTTATAAGACTTATTGCTTAATATTTCTAGGAGTCAATAAGGCAGGTACATAATTTTCTGTAAAATCACAACTCTCAATTAATTATTTAGTAGAGATATTTCCCAGAAAAAGAACACGATTAGACTCAATACATAAAAATTTGACTTCGAATTTACAGCAAATTCATGATACTAACTAGTTGATAGGTAAAGTGAAATAAAATGTTGAGCCTTTACCCAGTTCAGATTCTACCCATATATGGCCACCATATCTTTCCACAATTTTCTTACAAATAGCAAGCCCTATTCCTGTTCCAGAATATTCTTCACTTTTATGCGGTCTTTTAAAAATTTCAAAGATTGTTTTAAAATATTGTGGATCAATTCCAATTCCATTATCCTGAACTGAAAATACCCATTCTCTCCCCTTTTTTTCTACAGAAATATGAATTTTTGGTGCCTCTTTACTGTGGAATTTTATTCCGTGGATTATAATATTCTGAAAAACTTGAACCAGTTGGATTGAATCTGCCATTACCGCAGGTAAAGGATCATGAGATACAGTAGCGTTATTTTCTTTTATAAATAATTTTAAATTGGATAGTACCTGATTCAAAATGAGTTCACTATCCTTAGGTTTAAGTTCACTGCTTCTTGTAGTCACTCGAGAAAATTCTAAAAGATCATTTATCAGATTTTGCATGCGGAAAGCCCCGTCAACAGCAAAGTTTATGTATTTATCAGCTTTATCATCAAGTTAGTCTTGGTATCTCCTTTGTAAAAGCTGCAAATAACCTGTTATCATCCACAAGGGCTCTTGTAAATCGTGAGATGAAACATAAACAAATTGCTCTAATTCTTCATTTGAACGAGCAAGTTATTTTAATTTCAATTTAAGCACTTCTTCTGCGTTTTTGCGTTCAGTAATATCCTGAACTGTTCCCAACATTCGAACAGGAGTATTATTCTCATTAAAGGTAACTTCACCCTTTTCATGGACTATACGTTCTTTTCCATTATCTAAGATTATCCGAGGATCTATTTCATATAACTTTTTCCCTTTTAAAGCTTCTATGACAGCATTATTCACACGTTCTCGATCTCCTGGATGTACATTTCTTAAAAATTCATCGTAATTTTCACCGAATTCTTGAGGGGGACATCTAAAAATACGACACAATTCCTCAGATAAATATATTTTGTTAGTTATAACATCCCATTCCAAATTCCTAATATGAGACATTTTTTGAGCTTCAGCAAGCCTCATTTTACTTTCTTTTAGCGAGTTATAAGCCTGATATAGCTCCTCTGTCCGCTCTTTGACTTTTTCTTCGAAACTGTCACGTGCTTCTTTAAGGGCTTCTTCCGTTTTTTTGCACTCGGTGACATATGTACTTGTTCCAAACCATTGAAGGATGTTCCCTGCGGCATCTTTTAGGGGTAAAACACGCGTAAGAAACGGGCGAAAAAGACCATCTGCGCCGCGTAGGGGCAACTCCATATCGAACATTTGCCCCGTAACAATCGAAGCCTTCCACTGCTCCAATACTTTTGGCAGTACGTCTGGGTCGTGAACACTCTGCCAGCCCCAACCTTCCATCTGCTCCTGCTTGGTGCCGGTGTAAGAGTACCAACGGTCGTTATACCAATAGATGTAGCCATCTGTATGGGCGAATCCAAGCCAATTGTGGAATCGCATTTGCCATCGTGTGGAAATGCTCTTCACTCTCCTGCAGGGCATTCATCAGGACATCGAGTTCCTCCAATGACTGGGCCAACATGAAATTGCTGTAGCTTACTTGCGAAAGCGTATTTGCAAATGTCATGAGGAAAGTCATGCTTGTGTTCACAGCCTCTCGACTCAACCGTGGAACTTTAGTAAGTGCTGCTATGTATTCTTCCTCATTGAAGTCATATTTTCTAGCTTGGGATCTAAAAAACTCATAGTCCAGAGGATCATCATCAAAAAATAACTAGCCTGAGAAGACATAGCCTACATGCTGGCCATCCAACATGATAGGAGTCACGATATCCCACATATTGTTCTTGCACTTGTACATCTTAAGTTCTCCAGGAGTAGCGTCCAACGATAGCTTTGTATCGCTTTCTACGCAGTACTTGGAAGCTTCGGGATGGACCCATGGAATTTTGTGCAGATATCCCCCCTGCCATCCAACACTTACCAGAACATTGCCTTTGAGATCATTTAAGCCCATAGGAATGTGAGCAAGCTTATAAAAATCATTCATGAGGGACTGAATCACCGGAACTTCAATGATATCAGCAAGCAACAGATTCTCCACCTTCCGAGCGGATGGGATAATACCCGCCAACTTCCACCTGATACACTGTTCACTTCGGCACAGCTTATCTTCAGCTACTTTGCGTTCACTTATATCATGGCCGGATATAAATGCTTCCAATGAGTTTTCCTTCTGAATCATATCGTGGAGAAGTGCTTACTATGAAATAACCACCAAGATGATCCTCATAAATCTCAGCAGTATGTTCGAGTCCATCATTAAGCAACTGTTGGTGCGGACAAAAAAAGGGAGGCTCACTTGTCCCATGGATAGCACGATAGCAAATCAACCCAATACACTCTTCTTTTGCCACCTCAATTTTGCCGCCATGGCTCTATTTGCGCGCACTATCCGATATTTAGTGTTTATTATGGCTATCAGGTCTGGCACAGCATAAAAAGTATGTTCCCAATACTTCACGGCTCGAAAAGCTGCTTCTTCAGCTTTCTTTCGCCCTAAATTACCTGTCTTCTTCCATTTTCCTTCTAGTTTGCTCAAAGAAAAATGATGATTGGAGACCACTTCAACAATATTTGTTGTGCTACATTTGTCGACAAAATATGAGTCCAAAGCTATTATTTGGTATTTACTGATAATATCATCCATTTTTTCCATATAATCAACAAAATGACCCAAATCCTTTTTTTCCAGCCAAGAAGTATTTTCACTCAACCTCAGCCCTTTATAGCCACTTTCCAAGGCATGATTGAGTTTTTCGATCCAGTATATTTATTACCCTTTCAGAATCATAAATTCTCCTAGTTATATACAAGCAAGTGTAAGATATGATTTCTATTTGTCCTTTGTCCAGATATGAATCAAAATAAGGTACAGCCTTTCTTATAGCTTCTTTTGCATCCTCGAAATCCAGAGGTTGTGCAGTGATCCAGACGCAGAACTCATTATTTTCCAACCCTAATTTGAAGTAAGGAATCAGAATGTCCACTAAATCTTCTTTTGAATCATAAAATTGGCAGATATGCGTTCCCCAGGGCAAACCTCCAACAATATCAATGCCAGATTTTCGTAGTTTTTCATTCATTCAAATTCTCTCCAATTTTGAGTTAATAAGCGCAAAAAATTCATCGCATTAAGGGTGTTTGAGTTCAGGATCGTTAGATATTTTTGTCACATTGAAAGCTCGATCCTACAATTAAGAGATTTGACGATAAGTATATAAAATAAATATATAATCACTATCTTAAATAAATAAGTGAATAACATTACTTTGTAATTAATTAAATAATCTATTAATGCTAAAGTGACTACTGCAACCTAAATTCATCTCTATTCTTATTTATAAGTTTAAAGTATTTCTGTTACTAATATAGTCTTTGATGATTATTCTCGGTCGATGAAAGTATAAAAATAAATCGTGGAATAATCGTAAATATGGAGAAAAATGATGGAGAGGATACATGAGAAAGATAACTTCATGTACTTTCATGCTAAATAAGCTCTGAACCACTTTATGCAGTTGAGAAGCTATCCAAGTTTAAAGCTTTATAATAAAATTTCTATAAATTATATTTAGTTCCCATTTAAATTTCATTAAGTAAAACAGGAGCAATTTTACTGAGAGATTTTAGAATCCTAAATTCCGTCTATAACTAGTTAGATAATTATCCTTACTGATTAGATATTTCATTTGATATTCTGTAGAGAAATTCGAGAAACCCCTAAATTTCGTCATATGCAATAAATGATGCATAAATGATTCGTACAAATAAGAGGTTTATCAAAATCTTCTGTAATCGATCAAAGAAAAAAACAATAATAAAAAGTCTCTCAATTTATTATGTCGTTATTTGAATCACGTTTGCCCTGGAAATACGTAATAACGCCGGGGAGCAATGAAACTAAAATGATCCCAAGTATCACAAAGCTGAAGTTATCCTTTACAACTGACAAATTTCCAAAAAAATACCCCCCTAAAAGAAATGTAGATACCCACCCAATTCCACCAATTACGTTATAGCAAATGAACTTTGAATAGGGCATTATCCCCACACCTGCTACAAAAGGCGCAAAAGTTCGGATAATCGGAATAAAGCGAGCTAATATTATTGTTTTCACTCCATATTTTTTAAAGAATATTTGCGTACTATCAAGATGCTCCTTTTTGACAAATCTTATTTCTTCATGATTTACGATCTTGTTTCTTAGTAGATTACCTATATGGTAATTGATAGTATCTCCTGAAACAGCTGCGAAACATAGAACAAATAATAGAGTAGATAAGTTAAGTGAGCCACTAGCAGCTAGAGTTCCAGTCGCAAAGATCAGAGAATCACCTGGTAAAAAAGGAGTCAACACAAAGCCTGTTTCAGAAAAGACCGTAGCAAACAGCAGTAAATATATAAGTAATCCATATTCATTCGTTATTGCTTTTAAATGTATATCAAGATGCAAAAAAGAATCAATAAAATGTAATATAGATTCCATGTCATGCTTTTAGTAAACCTCTATTATTTATAGTATTGGCTGGAAATTGCCCAAGCTTAATGTATTCAATCATCCACTTATATACAATTAGTACAATATTTATGAGCTTGTATAATAATTTAATTGGAAAACAAAGACTAAAATCTAAATTAATTACTCTTACCTTTTCTAACGAATGTCTGATTTTCGCAGGTGAAACATTTTTCTGCAAATTATGCTAAAATGCGATAAGTGAGATAATATTATGAACATATCCCAAACTCTTTGAGTTGAATAATCGGGAAAAATATCGAAATAGCATTTTTAGGGGGCCATTCTGTAAACGAAACCTAAATCATCGAGTTTAGAATGAGGACAGCAAGGGCTGCTCAAAGTGATTTTTCATAGTTTGAAAACATCTTCCCATTCAGATTCCCTTTTTTCTAAAGATCTTCTGTTTGCTCCGCTTGAGGAGGGAAGAATTTTTGTCTCGTATCCAATTTCTCTTAGAATCGACTCGTATTTCCCTGATTTTTTGCCATTAAAACAGATCAACCTCAGCTTTGGAGCGATCTTTTTTAACATTGAGAATTGATTTATTTCTTCGTCCCTTATCTTTGCATCTCCACTTCCTACCCTATCTCCAGCCTTAAACACATCCCATAGACCTATTCCATTACATCTCAGGATCTCAAGTCTGCTTTCGTAATCCATGCTCTGAAGATCTTCACTGATCGCACTGCCGAGCAACCTCCAGAAGTCATTTCCAGGATTCCCATAATACTGATGCTTTTTGATAGATATGTTACCTGGAAGGGACCCGAGAATGATGATTTTAGTATTTTTATCAAAGATTGGTGGAAAACCTTGTTTTATCATGCTTAAAGAAGCTGGAACTCAAGGATATTTCAAGTTTTGGAAGCGAAGAAATTAATGACCAAAGCTTCTTCAATATTTTTGGGGCCTGGCAATTCTATTAAAACGGAAGCTAATGTAATTAAATACCCTGATAGATATTTTTACCCTAGGGAAGTTGAGACTTGGAATAAGGTCCTAAGAATTGTAGAAGAGATTAAAGCCGGAAATTCTGATGCTTGATAAAAACAACATCGGAATCTGTGACTATTTACATAGAAATCTATAACTATTAAAATAGACACAGCTTCTATACTGTCCTATTAATTATTTTTAGATTTAGTTAGTATTTATACTATTCTATAGGTAGATAATATGGTTCCGTTGCAAAAAAATATGAGATCGATACTATGAAATAAATATAAATTTACGAGTATATAATATGCCATTAATGCCTTTAAATGGAAACACTTTGTAAGCGAGATCATTCTGCAAACAGTAAGATGGTACTAAAAATATCCATTGAGCTATAGAAATTTAAAGAAAATGATGGCAGAAAGAGGAATTCAAGTTGATCATAGTACTATAATGAGATGGGTACATCAATATTCCCCTGAAATAGAAAAGAAGATCAGAAGACATTTAAGACCAACAAATAATTCGTGGAGAGTTGATGAAACCTATATCAAAGTAAAAGGTAAATAAAAATATTTTTACCGAGCAGTTGACTCAGATGGAGACACAATTGATTTCATGTTAAGTTCAAAACGAAATCGAAAGCAGCGAAGAGATTCCTTAAGAAAGCTTTGAGTTCTAATCATACCAAATTCCAAGATTAATAACCGTTGATAAGAATCCAGCTTAACCACCCGCTATAGATGAACTGAAAAATGAGAAGAACTTGTTTAAAAATGTTGAAATTAGACAAACCAGGTATTTGAATAACATTATAGAACAAGATCATCGATCTATAAAGCGGATAATTGTTCCAATGCTAGGTTTTCAGTTTTTTCACTCTGCTAGTAAGACTTTAAAGGGAATTGAAGCTATGAATATGGTTAAAAAAAGACAAGTCAATAATCTAAATTACTCTGTTTTTAATGAAGTCAAATATATTAATCAATTGTTTGGTATTATTTTGTAATGTTGGTATATTTCCCTCAGATCTTTTGACTTTTTTTATACTCATAGATTTACATGCTTATTTTGAAGTTTTTGCAACGGAACCCTCTAATCTATATACATTCACTTTTGAAACAAGCTGAATTTATTTCACGTGAATGGACAAGTTAAAAAATGGTGAAACTTTAATCAACCATGGCTTATATTAAGAAAAAGCGAAGATTTCTTTGAGTTTTCACTCACTTAACTTGCTAACTAATCTATAAATATAAAGAAGTATAACGAACAAATAAGTCATTTCCCAGCTTTTTGGGTATCTCTGACTCACTAATAAAATCCTTTAGATATAAAGAATATTAAATGTTTGAGGCACTCAATTTTAGAGTCTTATTATATATAGGGTGCATAACTAATATCCCCAGAAAGTTTTATTCCTCGATCTTAATTCTATTATACACTGAATATCTCTGCTTTCATAATGTTGGGTAGTATTAAAGTCAATAGCAATGTATTGGACCTTAATTTTAAGATCCATTACCCTGAAAATTTTGCAATTTATTTATCTGGATGAAGGAAAAAATTCCAAGATAATTTGATTCTCTGTAATTATAAATAATATCTCTGGAGGAATTCTTATTTTTTGTATTTTTGACATAATATTGTTGGTTACAGATTCAAGAAAATTTGTAGAAGATACTGGAATATGAATAAAAAATTAAAACTTTTTGAGAGCTATGATGTGCTTCATCAGATAAAATAGTCATAACAATAATGAGATAATTCTGGGGAAATATCTACAGCAAACTGGCTGTATACATAACAAAAGTAAAGTCATTTTTCTGTGTTACAATCATCGACTCAATTACCTTCAATAATTTTTCACGATTCTATTCTGATTTGTGAAACTGATTTTGGAACTAACAAAATTCAGAACTACTGAACCAATTTAATATTTGCTAACACAAATCACTGCATAACAATACTCGAGATTTGTATAGGTACTTAGAATATTTGCAATTATATCTATCGATTAATACTCAATTACCCCATATTCTGTTCAGGAGGAGTTAAATATAATAAATTCAAATGATTCAGGGAAAAAAAAAACACCTGTCGAACAAAACTATGTTACGACGAAAGATAAAATAGTGAAAAATCACAAAGCTTTGCTTGAGAGTTACGAACAAAGGTTGGAAAATCTTGATCCTGAACTTATTACCACAGATGAAGAGATATTCTTAAAGGAAGCTTTTATTCATGCAAAAGAAGTTTTTGAGCCTGAGAAACTGGTAAAATGGTTTACAATAAGAGCCGAACCTTTCTATAGACCAGGGTCCTTGAAATTAGTGTTAACCATGTATGAAGAGCTGCTTGATATTGCAGAAAAAAAACTTGGATCAGAAAATCCTGGAACTGCGACTGTACTAAATGGTCTGGCAAGAATTTACCGTTACATAGGAAACTACGAAGAAGCCCTCAACCTTTTATCAAGGGCACTCAAAATTCATGAAATGCTCCCTGGAACTGAACAAGCTGAGATAGGGAACATACTCAGTGAAATGGACATTCTTAACTATTTGATGGACAAGCAAGCTCTTTCATATTATACCCGGGCACTGGAGATCCAGAAAAAAGTTTTAAGTTCAGAAAACCTTGGTGCTGTCATAACCCTGAACAGAATGGCTTTCTGTTATAGGGGAATGAAAAAACCCGAAAAAGCTGAAGAATTCTTCAACAGAGCTCTAGAATTTCTTGAAATGTTGCAGGAACAGAAACCTGACAAACGCGTGATCGTGATCTATAAAGCCGGTACCTTAAATAACTTGGGTATTCTGCTGTCAGAGGTGGGAAAAATTGAGGAAGCAGAGGATAGATATGGGAAGGCATTAAAGCTCCAGGATAAAGTATATGGCCGAGAACATCCGCAGGTAGCTCAGACCCTGAACAACCTTGCCCTGCTATATTTTCAGACTTCAAGATATGAAAAAGCTCTTATCCTCAACACCAGATCTCTTGAGATCATGGAAAAACTAGGAAAAACCGAACATCCTGGATTTGCCACAACCTTAAACAACCTTGCAGGTATATACGTTCATAAAGGCCGTCATGAAAAAGCTCTGGAACTTTACAAGCGAGCCCTTGAAATCCGGGAATGCATCCTCAGTCCAGATCATCCAGATGTTGCCAAGACCTTAAACAACCTGGGAGAGCTTTACAGAATCCTGGGGCATCACAAAAAAGCCCTTCACATGTACACCCGTGCTCTGAATATCTACGAAACAACCTTTGGTACCACCCACCCAGACGTAGGTACTACTCTCAACAATCTTGCAGGCCTCCACGAATGCCTGGGAGAATATAAAACTGCAATCAACCTATATGAAAAAGCCCTTAATATAATTCAGAAGGAATATGGATCTGATCATCCTTATTTCAAGATCACACGGAATAATTTAATTAGCCTTTATGATAAAATGGAACGGAGCTAGCGAAGCTGGACTTCAGAAAATGGAAAATATTCATTGATCTGTTCCTTAGTATTGTAATATCTCAAACTCTTGGTATCAAATCACTAAAATAGAATACTTATAACCATAATATTTGTTATTTTCTTACATATCCATTCACTTCTAGTTACAAATAACAGCATTTCTCAAAAGCTTATATAAGCTAGACAAATAACAATACTTTGAAACCCTAATTTGACAGTTTAATTTTTTTGTTAGAGAAGATTTTCATATTTGAGAAGAATGGAGAAGTAATATTGTGGTCAATAAATTTTTGTCCCATTTTTTATGATTTTCATTTGACAGATAATTATCTGCCCTAAATTGTTATTTTCTTCAAATTTTTATCAAATTTTTGATTTTAAATTTGCAGATTATACTGATAACAACATAAATATTTGATAAGTGTATCAATTTGTACAGCAAAAACGCTAAAATATAACAAGATTTATGATTTAATAATCTTCGTTACTCCATAGAGTTGGGAAATGACAGATCATAGATAATTTTAATAACATTTTTGATGATTGTAAATTGATTTTTGATGAGAATATGAGGTTTCATTTCAAATGGAATTTATATTATCAAACTAAGGTTATAGGTTTTTCAAAATATCACATATCACATTATTGATGATGGTGCATCGCATATTCCGTTTACCGCAAATTATTAATACTTAGCATATCGTGTTTGTCGAGATGACCAGAATTACTAATCGCTTACACAAAAACGTGTTGAGTGTTATTATGGACATTTTAGAAATGGATCATTTCCGCGAGCCTGAACTTGACGAGGTTCAATTTTTCCTTGAAAGTAATGGAACTCACGGTTCTATTGTTCATGAATATGCTGTGGAAATGAACTGTACGTCCTCCAAAATTCAATCAAGGGAGAATGTATTAATCGATTTCAATAATTCCTTTCCATCCATTAACTAACACCCCCTAAATATTTTGACCCCCAAACTGAAACCCAAACCTTTAACTATTTCCATTTGGAAGTTAATTTTGGATTTCAGCCCATTTTTTTGTTACTTTAATCTGTTTTTCCCTACTTATGCCCTTATTTTCAGAGTATATTGATGTCAATTTCTCTTGATATCCTAATTTAGATTAAAATACGTGACTAACTTGATTTCTCAAGTCCTTTAATTCTAGATTAAGAGAATTTCAATAAACCTCTGATTTTCACGAGTCATTTATATACCATTTATGAGAATATGATAAAATTTAGAGGTTCATCGAAGTCCTCTATATTTTTCTGAGTTTCAGAAGTGTTAGTTTTTACTGTGAGTACTATAAATTACATGGAACTACTAAAAAAAGCTTTCCGAATTCCAAATGGAATGATCACTCTAAACAATATCAAGTACAACTGAATGAAAACAAAACATAATTATTCAGCTTGCAAAAAAATCCTTTGGCTAATATCAAATTTGACGCAATGGATACTTTGATCACTAATGATTGGAAAATAAAAAACATAATCAATAACCAACAGTTAAAGAAAAAAAGCCCCTCGAAATTTGCTCAGTATATCTAGTAAAGATTGTTTTTGAGGTCGTTTTTTCCAAACAGGGTAGTTAAAAAAAAGCTTAGTTTAACTCTAGAGAGATGATACAATGGAAAATAAAATAGACAGAATTCAACATAGTGAATATTCTACCCCAATTATACCCAAACGCAAGCTGATTCAATGCGTATCAGGCCATTTTAAATTGGATATTTTTTTATTTTTCTATCAGATAGTACTTGAGACTAATACTGCGAAAGAAAACAAATCAACATTTCATCACTTTTCTGCAAAAATAGTGAAAAATTGTAAGATTTTACTGGAGATCTGACACAGTTGGCGAGAGTACTGAATTAAAAAATTAATAATTACTTACAGCCTTCAAATCTCTCCAAGCTCCCAATTCAAGTGCTCTTTTATAATTACATATGCCACGGCAGGAGAGATTATCCCGACATCAGTTACTATCATGTCAATGTATCTGGGAGGAGTGAAATCAAAAGCCGGATTTTTTACCTGCAAGTGAGATAGATCTGCAATTAATAAAGGATCGATAATTTCATCTGCACTTCTTTCTTCGATTTCGATGAGATTTCCAACAATTGTACTTGGACTAAACTTGAAGGTCTCGGCAGCTACCATGAAAATCTTTCTTGACTCATGGGCAGCAAGAGCAAGTTGAGAGGTCCCGATTTTATTTACCAGCGTACCATCAGTTGAAATAGCATCAGCTCCAACAATGACCATATCTACATCTTTCATGTAGTAACGAACTGCAGAGTCCACAATCAGAGTTGTAGGGATACCAACTTTATTAAGATGATGAATCGTCGATAGACCCTGGCGCCTAGGGCGACTTTCGGTGGCAATTACTGAAATGCCCTTCCCATTCTCAAAAGCTGTAGTGAGGATGGAAAGAGCAGCATGAGAATTGCAGTGGGTCATAATAATATCTCCATCTTTGATTCTTCTTGCACCTATTTTCCCAATTTTTTCGAGGGCTTTGTCAGCTCTCTCGATGAAAAGATTTGCATTCCCAATGATTTCCTTCCTTGCTTCTTCTATATTTCCTGAAGAATACTTCGTAACAAGTTTTACAGCATTCGGGAGAGAAACAGCTGTGGGACGAGTACTTATAAGAAAACTAGAAGCTTCTCGAATGTAAGTATTGAATTCCCTCATTGAAACTACTTCTAGGCCTGCAGCATAATCTCTGATGGCTTCAGCAGCAGCTTTTGCAATTCGACCTGCTCCACGGAGTTCCATCGTCCTAATTTTTTCTGCGGTTTCCTCAAGTTTTTGCATATTATAAGAAATAGCAAGAGTCAATTTATAGCTATCTTCTAGTATTTCGGAATCTTCTAAAATAATAATTCAAATTTTATTTATTTTATCATAGATATCTTTTAGTGAGGAAAGAGATATTCTCCATACTTAAGGGGACAGAGTCGAAATACATGAAATGTTCTCTATAATCGAGCATTTCAGCAGAAAAAGGCAAACTGATAGACAAAACACGAATGTAATCAGCAGTAGCAACTCCAAAATTATGATAGCGTTTCCCTGAGATATGTAATTATATCTTGCATTAGTGCGCTTATCTAGATGCAGTTTCTATGACCATTTAAGCCTGAAGATGAATACAATTCAGTTAAAGCCATTTAGTTCCCGCAGTCCTTAACTTAATTAAAAATATAATTTAATACGAAATTAATTATATAACTATCGAAAGAAGTGAACATAGTACATATAGTGAACAATCAGGCTGATAGTGTCTCTGTAATTGACACAGCAACGAACACTATTACAGCCAATGTGGATGTAAGCTAGTCCGAAGGATTAGGCGATCCCACAGGAATAGCAATCACACCAGATGGAAAAAAAGTATATGTGACGAAATCGAGCCTTAAAAATGCAGCTGTAATTGACACAGCTACAAACACTGTCATAGGCACCATAACTGTAGAAAACTACCTGCCCACCTTCGGAAAGTTCATAGGTGGTAATATTCAAAAGGCTAAATTGAATGGTTCCAAAGCTAAAGCTTCTATGAGTAAACATAAACAAAAAAACCACTCCAAACACTATAAAGCAGAAAAAAATCACCAACTGTAAAGTGGATAAAAAATAGTTGGATTTCTATTTCAATTAAATGGAAGTAGTGACTACAACAACAGACTTAGATTCTTGCTTTCGATGATATGAAAATTTTGAAACAGAATCTAGTTAAATGTATTGAAGTTGTACTTATTGTAGAAAAGAGAAGTATTGGATAATTTAGAAAAAGGCAGAAGGGGATCTTGGAAGAGTTTTGTTTACTGTTATCCCTATACAGTTACTTCAAATATATACCCCTAGCAAGTATATTTAATTCGAAATAAGACCAGCATCTTCCAGTAACTCTACTATGTTCTTTAATTCCATTGTGCCCTTTATTATTACACTCTTTTAGGTCTGTTTGAGGTATGATACACGGTACAATACATAATTATCTCCGTAGTTATTTTAAATTAATTCTATGAAAATTTGCTTCTAAACAAAAAATAATTCCACATAAAAATTTTCGTAGTCAAAAAACAAATATATATAAACAATTATTTTGTAGTATTTGTGAAGTCATCATAATCTAATATTATTCTTTGTTTAAAGAAAAAAAATATCGAATGAATATAAAGATCTAATAATTATATACACTAAAGATAATAAATATGTTAAGAACTTAGTATGATTTGCGTTCTCATCTGCTATCACCTAGCAGCAATCTATCCCAAAAAACCCACCTATCCAATACTTCACGAAAATTTACTCCATGGAATGAAGAGATAAAATTAAAAAATACAACTAGTAGTTCCAATATCAAATCTCTTCTATGCTGGATTGTACATTTCTGAACTTCAATAATTTTTCAGATGAGAACGTAACAATGGTAAATAAAAGTTGACTTGCAGACGCTACCAGCAGCCTATAATTTTTGCTATTAAACTGCTTTTTCTTTGATTCATTGCTTAAATAAATTATTTTTATTCTCTAAAACAATACCTATTTGCCGTTCTCGTCAAAATTAATTCTCAGATAAATCACAATTTTAGATATAAATTACAAATAAATCCCAAAATTAATTCTATTTAATCAGTAAAAATGTCGAATAATACCGGATTAAATAATTAACTGGCTAAAAAGGATGATATAAAGGTGATGAAAGAAACAAAAATTTAACTTTTAGTATAGGTGCGCGAAGCAAGACAACCACGAGAAACTTCCTGCTCATATACTTATAGCGATTTATTTCACTACCCAATATGATATCCAGTTCTATAAATATGATATAATAATTTATTCTACATAATATTCCGAAAAAACTCTAAGGTATAGAGCATAAACATCTCTTGCATTATAATCATAAAATGAGACAACATTTAGTACCAAATTTGCAAACATAAAAGAGCTTGAAAATCATGAAATTGCCAAATAATACCGAATTAAATAGATCAATTAACATATAATGACTGTAATTAGCGAAAAATCATAAAATAACTCGCTACAGCCAACAAATCATGAAGATCGTCATTGTCTATGTCCTGTTCTCTACCACGATCATTGCCATATTCACCAGGGTCACCAAAACCCCTTAACCCACGAAGTCCACGGAAACTACTTTCGCGGTTCCAGAAACGATTTTTTGATGGCTAGCTTTAATTCTAAGCCAACGAATGAGAACATTACCTTGTGCCTACCAGTGGCTTATAACTTATTTATATTCACGACTATAATGTTTATGCACCTACCTTTATTAACCCATAATATGTATAATAACTAGATTAAGTGATTTATAAGATGATTAGTTTCCTTATTTTGCTTACACTATTTCAGATAAATTTTATTTACAAAATAATGGTTAACTGCCTGGAAATGTAGAATACGAATAAACAAATCGCAGAAATATCCCTTGTTTGAAAATTTTTTCGTGTGTAAATTATATATATAGTCATATTCTTTTGAATATATCAAAAATTATTTGCCTTTAAAAGTTTGGTGTTTACCCAACTTATGTGATGTTTTCGCTAATTTCTGAAATTTTGATCAAAAATGAATTAATATGTCAGGAACTCACAAATTTTGCGCTTATAATGACACGACATGAGTATTTTCTAACAAGAGTTAGAGATGTTATAACACTCAGAGTCAGGTTGATGAATATTCCCAATCAGATGGAATTATCTTCGAATTATTCTTATTCAGAATATAGGGAAAAGGGACTCAATGCATGATCACTAAACAAAAGTTGTGTTCGATAGCCTTAGCTTCAACAGCTATGATTTTAATGCTGATGAGTATCGCAGGAGGTACACCATTTGTATATATTACGAATTCCGGCAGCAACAATGTATCAGTAATTGACACAGCGACTAACACTGTTACAGCCACTGTGTCTGTTGGATATAATCCTTTAGGAGTTACAGTCAGCCCAGATGGAACAAACATATATGTAGCAAACGAATACAACAACACTGTCTCTGTAATTAACCCAGCTGCAAACAGCATTACATCCACCGTGAATGTAGAAAATGATCCTTGAGGAGTTGCAGTCATACCGGATGGAACAAAGGTATATGTGATAAACCTTAATACCAACAATGTCTATGTAATTAATACAACAACTAATACTGTTTCAGCCACCGTGCCTGTAGGAAGCCAGCCTTATGGAGTTTCAGTCACCCAAGACGGAAAAAAAGTAGATGTAATGAACGAAGATGGAACGGTTTCTGCGATTGACACAGCCACAAATACTACTGCATAGACACAGTAAAAATAGGATCCTATTCTGTTGCATTCGGATAGTTAATATACTTTGTTCCAGCACATCAAGCCCTTCCTGATGCAAACTCATTGATATAGAGCTTAAGCAGTTGCTTGCTTTTCAGGCAATTTTCAATTTTCACAATTTTTGGATTTAATCACTCAGTTGTCCATAAAATAATTGTTTGTCCAAAATACAGAGTCAATCAAATTTTACATAACTTTCGGGATACTGGCTATATAGGTGATATACCAAAAGCGGTTCCGTTGCAAAAAATATGTAAATCTATAAGTAATGAATAAAAATCAAAATAATCAAGGAAAATGTACTAACATTATAAAACTATACCAAACAATTGATTAATATATTTGATTTCATTAAGAAC
>Ga0224559_1000411_pt1 | contig 29013 bp, 13 predicted proteins | sample 714S33034metaG_FD_180676 | JGI IMG/M metagenome (GOLD analysis project Ga0224559, IMG submission 180676) | Peat soil microbial communities from Stordalen Mire, Sweden - 717 S3 30-34 | ecosystem: Environmental > Terrestrial > Soil > Wetlands > Peat | place: Sweden: Norrbotten County, Stordalen... | reverse complement strand
TATCGTACAGTGTAAGATCAACACTTACATCATACACTCCATTCGGGGGGAGCACGGGGTTGCGGACGCTCATGTTCGTAGAGCGTGTACACATCAACCCCATCTCGCACAGCCCGCCCACGGCCTCGGCCTCGGCGAACGCGGTCGTATAGTCGACCACGTTGGTCGGGATGGCGACCGGAAGACCATTCGAGTTGATGAACTGAGTTTGCGCGAAGGTCTTACGAGCGATATCCGACCACAGGCTCCGCTGCGTATTGGTCGCTGCGGGGGGCGACTGCAAGTTCCACCCCGGCCCCCCCGCCCCGATCGCGAGGGCGTTGATGCCGCTCGGAGGCTCGACGTTAAGCTTGAGGAGCCTTGCGATTAACACAGAGGCGTCGCAAGTCACGACATTGGTCAAGTGCCTCTCATCCTGCACGTCTCCCGTCTTCCCGTCGCGTAGGGTGATGAAGACCTCGCCCTTGAGCCTGAGCCCGAAGTCCTCTTCCATGCGCGACTTGACCGCGAACACCGGGGCCTTCTCGGTAGCCCTGCGAAAAGCCTCACCCATCTTCATCTCGATCTCCTAGCGCTTCTTTCAGAAGCTTCTGCTGACTCTCCGGATCCTTGGTGGGGCCAGCCACAAGGGTACCCTTCAAGGAGGATGCTCCCATGATAACCAGTTCGTCCTCCCCCAGCTTGGAGTCCCTTCCAAACTCTGGGTTCACCAGCATCGAACTGAAAACCTGCCCCACGGGCACCTTGTACTTGATACAACGGCCAAACTCCATGGCGACAGAAGGGTCGGCTGTGAAAGACGATATTTCCCGAGTCTCAGTCCCTACGGTACTGCCGTCCTTCGGGGGTATCAGAGCTTTTCCGTCATCATCAGTCAAACCCTGACCATATACTTCTCGGTAAAGGGTTACCTCCTTGACCCCCAAATGCTTGAAGAACGCCTGCTGGTAGATGTACGCTCTCTTAGCGTACTCCTTGAGGGCCGCATCCTTACTCCCGTCGTCCCGTACCTTTTTGAGGTCTATTTTTGCCTCTTGGGCACTTTTGGCATCGTCTGGAGCAGGGCTACCTTTCACCCCAAGACTGCTCAAGAGCCCCATCATCTCCTGTGCCCCCTTGGAAGTAGATGTCTCCGCCCATTCGTTTTTGAAGTGGGTGTGCTTCTCTAAGAGAGCACCTCTCAAATTAGCTTCGAACTTCTCGCCTATTTTGGGGCCTATGATAGTGAGTAGCTTCTCCGCTTCAGATAGTTGTCCCCACTCTTTGATGGCTCTTGGGTTATCATCGTCGTAGTCGAAGGTCTTGGCGGCCTTTCGCCCCTCTTCAATGAGGGTATCAAAGGTCTTGGCCTGCTCCTTGGCAACAGCTTCGATGTCCTCATTCGTAACACCCAAGTCTTTCAGGGATTCTTGGGTCTTACTAGAGCCCTCCGACTTCTCTTCAGGTTTCTTGGGAGAGGTTTCTTCGTGCTTCTCCCTCTCCTTTTCCTTCTTCTCCTTCTCCTTCTCCTCTTCCTTCTCCTTGAGTTCTTCCTCGGTGAGTGGCTTGACGAAGTGATTCGAGCGGTCAGCCCTAGGATGCTCCTCAATGTACTCCCTCATGGCTTCCGGTGTGTAGAACCGAAACGAAAGCCGGTCAGAGGCTACTTGACTCATAGCATCCAGGTACTTAGCAACGATACGAGGGGTGGTACTGAGAAACTCCCCTCCTTGCTTTCTACGCGAAGAAGCAGGTCTCTTACGACGCTCCTTAAGCCAGTCCTCGTTCTTCTGGTTGAAGTGTAGAACCAAAAGCTTGTCGTCTTGAGAGGACTTCTGCGTGACCGTGGTACTCTCAGCGAGAGCCACGAGGATGCGAGCCACTCTCTTGCGCGAAGGGTTCTCGGTCTCGCAGTACGCGACGACACGACGAAGCTCGTTCACGAGCTGGTTCGGGGTGGCGATGCGGTTGGTAGACATCTCTCTCTCTCTCGAAACGAGGTTCAACCCTCCTGTCTGATAAGAGCTTTCACGTTGCGACCGACGTGACCTCCGCGAACCCTGAGAGGGACAGGACAAGCTCAATCCGATGTGGCACCCGGGGCGGAGTTTGCAAGCGTCGAGGTTCCGTTGATGGCCGCAACCGCACCGTGGTTTTGCGAAGCCCGCGCGACCCGCATCCAGGACGCAGCCCTCAGGTTCGTCGCCCCCTGGATGTCCGTCGTGAAGGTCGAGCTTCCCACCATGCCGACCTTCGCCCCAAAGCCCTGCGGACTGGCCGCCGCCGTGAAGCTCGAACCTCCTACTAGCGCACACTGTAGGACAGTGATGCTTTCGGGGCCGGGCGGGATGGGGCCTTGCGTGATGTCCGCGCAGATGAACATGGGGGGCGTCGTCGAGTGCGTCTCGTCGAACATCGACCATGCAGGGTCGTTCAGGAGGGACACGTAGGACGGGTCAAAGGGCTCCCGCATGAGGATCGAGCAGCAGCCGTCGAACGCCTCAGGCATCGTATCTTCGAGATACGACTCAAGCTCGAACCTGGCTTCCCCAAGCCGTGGGAAGCCTCCCCAGAGGACGACGCCCGCTTGCCCGAGCACCGTGGGCGTCGCGGGGCTCCAGACGTAGAAGGGGCTTGGGTCTACCGGCTGCGGAAAGTGGTACTGGTCGTAGGCCGTCGTACAGCACGTGACCTCTTCGACCTCGATGACCGAGTTCGAGGCTGCGACGTTGAGCGAGGGGGAGAAAAACACCTGCCCGACAGTGTGTCTTCGATGTATAGAGGGGGTGTCCGGCTGCGAAGACGGCTCTTGGACAGGGCCTGAAGAATCTTCACGGAAAGATTGCAACAGCGACGGGGAAAAGTAGATTTCGGGACCGCCTCGGTGCCTATTTGAAAACTCCTGGATGGGTACCGAAGTCGTCTGAACCGGCTGTACCCACTGGAAGTCGTGCGTCAGCGGGGAGAAGCTGTAGCCGTCAATGCTCTTGACGTTGGAGCTGAGGGTCGTCTGGTACCACTGTGTCGTCCCCATCGGAGTGCCGAGCGTCAAGACGACCGAGGAGACGGAGCCCCCAGCCTGCTCCGACGCGACGCTCGAAATAGGAAGAGCGTGGCCGTTGAAATCCGTAACCGTGTAGTTGGTGCGGTCCGTGGCGGGCCCACTCTGGACGGCCGTGTTGAAGATGATGCGGACGCGCGTCGAAGTTGTCCCGCACGAGAAGTAGGTCGGGAGTTGCGGGAGGCCCACGAACCTCGCCGTGTCGTACCGGGGGTCGAGAGGGACTTGAGAGCGGCTGCGTCCCGCGCTCACCGTGACCGTGTACTCGACGGGCTGCGTAGGCTCCGTGATGAGGACCACCGAGTTCGCGCTCTCGATCGTAGCCGCGATGACCGTCAACGAAGAAGAGGAAGAATAGACGGAGTAGTTGGACGGACGGGTGAAGTCGAGGTCGTTGAGGTCGATGAGGTCCGAGAACTGGATTTGGACGGTGGTGTTGGTGTACGCGACCGCCCCGACGACTCCAAAGGAGCCGTACTCGGACCCGTAGGGGTCGAGCCCGAAGAGGCTGATGCCGAAGTTGCCCGTGGGGGTAAAGGGAGAGGTCATGAATCGACAAAGACGTGTACGAGACCCTCATCAGGGTTTCGCACAAGGCGGTACGTATGAAACTGCAAATCTCCGAAGTCGAAGGGGATGCCTCCTAGAACCTGGTTGGTGTTCTGGTCGAGGACGAGGACGTAACGCATGCCCGTAGGCTCCGTGACGAGCGCGAGGCTTGCGGTCAGGCCAGGGGCGGAGAAGCCGAAACGGACCTGACTGTCCCCAAGGCCCCCGGACGAGTCCTGCGCGACCTTGAGCTTGAACTTGACCTGCGTACTGAGGCTTGGGGCATCCGGCAAGGGCGTGGCGTTCGCGTAGAGGGTCTGCGTGCCCACGGAGCCCGTCCCGTAGGTCAGGATGCCACCGAAGACCGACCGGGTGACGTGCGTGGAGTCCTGGGCGATGAACTTCCAGGGGGTGATGGCCGTCGGGTCATCCTCGGGGAGGGTCTCGGCGTCGTACTTGAGGCAGACGCGCTTCTGATAGAAGATGGGCCCAACTTCTGGGAAGCCGTCGTCGAAGGGGGCGATGAGGCTTGTCTCCCCCGTGTCGCGCTCGATGACCTGGAGAGAGCTGTAGAGCACGTTGTCGGGGACGCTGATGCCGACCCGCCGTGTGGCGTCGTTGAGGAGGAAGCTCCCGTTCGAGTTCAGGCCATCGGCGATGTTGTTGAGCGACCCGACGAACTCGGCGATAGGCTGCGGGCTACGAACCTGATAGGTCTGCGTCGAGGGGACGAGCGGGGTGCCCTCATTCAGGAGCGTGTAAGCTGTCAGGCCCGTGTTCGTGAGGAAGTCAGGGTCTGTGTTGGGCGTGATGCCCTCGGATTCGCTCCAGAAGTCGGTGAGCGTGTGCGGGAGGTTCGTCAAGTGCCGCTCGTAGCTCTCGATGAGGTTGCGCTGGTTCAAGACCTGGTGCGGCGGGACAATCCTGAGTTCCGTGGGGGAGCGTGTGACGCCGTAGCGGACGAACTGCCAGCTCGACTGCGAGAGGTTGGTGGGGTCGAAGGCTCCCCAGACGACGCTCGGAAGCGCGCCCGAGATGACCCTCGGAAGCCCCGCCGTGCTCGGGGGAAGGAGCGAGTCGTCGTAGGTGACGAAGATGAGGGGCGTTGAGCTAGAGTCGAGGAAGACCGCGATGTCGTCCCCCGTGGGGGCCTTGGCGAGACGGTAGCTGTGCTGCACCGTCCAGTCGGTCTGCTGCGCAATGCGGTAGGCTACACGGCTCGGAGCCACCGGCCACAAGGAGTTGATCGTTAGGACACTAGGGGCCACGCTGGCGATGGGATAGACACCCTGGTTGGAGCCGGCGTCGACGATGAGGTAGTCCCCGGCCGAGACGCTCGCAGACACGAAGCTCGCGCTCGTGTCCATGAGGGTGTTGCCGAGGATGAGCGCGTTGGAGCCAGTGGCCTTGGTGGGCACCCAGTAGTCGAGGAGAGAACCCGTCGTGGTCCCGCGCCAGATACCAACGAACTTCTGCGCGGGCTCAACGCGCCAGGCGTTGCAATAGAACCAGTTGACCGTCGAGACCGACATCGTGGTCGAACCGAAGGCCACGTAGCCCACGGGGTTCGGGGACACAGGCTCAGGGAAACTCGCGTAATTCTGCGGCGTCCCGACGAGTAGTCCGTCCACGAAGAGGGTGACGACGGAGGCGGTAGCGTAGACGACGCGGTATGTGTGGGGCTTCCCGTCGTTCCAGTTGAAGGGGAAGGTCGCGACAATGTGGTCTTCGCCCTGGAGGGCGACGTAGGACACCCCCGATAACTCCATGAGGGCGAAACCGACGGTGCGCTCAGAGTCGTAGACCTCGGCTTTTGCGCCGATGAGCCCCGTGGAGTCTATAGTGTACGTGATGGGCTGAAGCCTTGCTTCCAGAACGTACCCGTTGTCGGGGGAGATGACCCTCTCTGGAGACGCAACCGGAGCCGTGTCGTCGATGACGTAGACAAGGCCGTCCCCGACGGAGGTGTCCACGATCTGAAGGGTGCGCCCGTACATCTGGGCGGTTTGTGTCCCAAGGGGCGTCCACGGGGGCGTGTAACTCGTCGGCAGGCCGTCTCCGGCATAGCTGAACTTGGGCGCAGGGGTGTCGTCGATGAACGAGAGCTGGATGAGCCGGTCATTGTCATCGATGGCAACCATCATAGCGTTCGGGGAGAAGCCATGCGTCCAGGTACGGAGCTGGACGTTGAAGTCCACGACGACTTCTGCATTGGTCGCGATGAGCGGTTCAAGGCGGAAGAAGCCTCGGAAGTCACCCCCGACGAGGCCCGTCTCGGCTTCCTCCGTGGCAGGCACTACGCTCGTGGAGTCGAGCAGGAGAAAGGCATCGTTCAGGATGGTCTCCGTCCCGTGGTAGCCGACCGGCGTCCAGGACTTCGGAGCGGCTTCAGGGGTGACGTTCGCCGTGTAGTCCACGAAGATGCTTGGCGCCGTTTGGAGCGGGTTAAGGGGCAGGACGAGGTAACGAACGAAGTCCCACGTCGAGGTGCTTGTGGCCTGCGCCGAGAGCGAGCCCCAGAAGACCCCCTGGAGCGTGTTGAAGGGGGCCGCGAGTTCTTCGAGGTACGGGAGCGCATCCTCAGCAACGGTCAGGAAGGGGACGACCGAGCCGTCGAGATAGAGGCTCACGTTGCCCGAGGAGTCCTCGTAGATGCGGTAGCTGTGCAGCGTCGTCCAGTCGATCGCGACCGGAGTGCCCCAAGCGGTGAGGAGAGACGGGTCGTTGCCGTGGCCCTTCGCCAGGACGCCAACCTTGGCCGTGGTCCCGTCGAGCAAGAAGCCGACCACGACGGCCTTCTCGTTGTCCGAGTAGCCGAACGCGACCCCGGTGAAGACGCCTTGCGTCACGGGGGTCGCGTTGATCTGCATGTCCCAGGTCGCGACGAAGACGTGCGGGAAGGTCTGGTCAACCTCCTGCGTCCAGTAGACGGGCGTCCCGTCCGGGAAGTCCCCTGCGGTTGGGGAAACGACGACGAGCTGAAGACTGACGATGGAGGCTGTTCCCGTCCCGTTCCGCGTCCAGGCGGGGGTGGATGCCTCAGGAAGTGCCGCAGACTCGTAGGACACGAACGTCTGAGCCACAGTCCGCGAGAGGGGCGGGTAGGCGATGAGTTTCGTTGGGGCGTTCAGAGTCAGGGTGTTCGGGTCGTTGAGGAGCGCCGTGTACGCCCGCTCGTAGGCCCGGTACTTGAGGTCCCGTTGAAGAGGCTGTGGCAACTCGGCAAGGTATGACGTGAAGTTGGCAGGTATCGGCAGGACGTTGTTGTAGCGATAATTGCGCCTGCCCTCACCTTCGAGGTATCCGATGTCCAGGTTCCAAGAATTTAGACGGAACTCCGTGCTGTTGAGCCGATGAATCTCAACGGTCGGGTTGCTGATCCAGGAGTAGTCAACCCGCACGTCGTCCCCGTGGTCAGGAGTGACAGGGAGAACGATTTGTCCGAGGAGCCCGATAACGGCCTCGGGGATGACCGGAATGCCGTTGATGGTCACGGCTACATCAGAAGGGTCGTTCGCGATCTCCCCATCACGGGGATTCACGATGGTCCAGCCGGATGCGCTCGTGTCGGAGAGGTTGAAACTAGCAACGCACCGCACGGTCGATGCCGACTTGACCGAGAGGATGAAGTACGTCCCGTCGTTGCTTGACGTTCCCGAGAGCGTGAGCTGATAGCCCGCGTAGTTCGGCGGAATGTTGGCTCCGGTAAGGGTGATCGTCTGAGCATCGACGAAGGTGACCCCAAGACCCGATGCCATGGTGAGCGGCGGACGGGTGATGGGGCCGAAGTCCGTGAAAATGGAGCGGTTGTTGGGGGGCACGCATGTCGCAAGAACGATGGCGTCCGCCATGCTGCTTGCGTAGGCCGCATGTTGTGCCTTGTCCGCTGCGGAGTCTGCCAGGATGTTTGCGTACGCGGCCACCAAGCCTCCTATCAGGGGGGTGCCATAAGAGCGTTAGAAATCAGCACCGTGGGACTCACCGACGACGACCTGATTCTTCTTCTTCCCGAGGCGGTCCACGTTGCGGAGTCCCTGCCAGTACGATCGGAAGTCGTCGTAGTAGTACGAGCTGAGGTCTGACTTCACGGTGTCAAGGATGGGGCCAAGGTACTGATCCTGGAAAATATAGCGCACACGGAATAGGGTGTGCGCCGGTCGCACGATGTCGAGCAGCATCTTGATCGTCGAGTTCACGGTCACTGCACCGACCGGGAAGCCCTGTCCCTCGGGCACCGTCACGTCGATGCTGAAAGTGAACTCGTCGGAGATGTCCATGCCCGAGGCCCCCTGCCGGACGAGCATGAAGTTCTCGGTGACCACGATGTCCCCCTTGAGGAGCAGCCCGACCACGTCCGCCATGCTCTTCGGGACGGAGCCCTGGAAGTAGATGCCGATGAGTGAGAGGAGGAAGTTCTTGAACTCGACATCGTTGAACTGGAGCGGGAGAAGCTTCCCGTTGACGAGGATGAGGTAGCCGATGATCGAGTAGGCGAAGTCTGAGCGCGTGGATTGTTGATTCGGGAGCGCCCCGAAGTTGTAGTCCCAAGACACATCCTCAAGAGCGAGTTCGAGACGTGCAAGCTCGACCGCTACCGCCTTAATTTCCAACGTGTACGAAGGACCCTGGACGGATGAAATATATACACTGCTCAAAAGATTAAGCAAACTTGTAAAGATAGCCTGTGCTCTCGCAGTCAGGCGAAGCTGATACTCCTTGCCCTGCTGCTGGAGGACGTAGCTCTCACGCCCCGGATCGAACTGAAAGCGAGCCATTTATTTGTCCTCACGAGCGGAAACCCCTCCCTGCACGCAAGTGCGTAGGGAGGGGAGGAAGTCAAGTCCCCGTGTAGTTACGGTAGGTCAGAACGAGGTTGCCCAAATCCGTGTACTCCATAGAAGACACAGTGATGTCTTGCGAGCCCGTGGCACCGCGGACGACGTAGGAGATTGTGTAGACGTGGTTCTCGGGGTTATCCGGCGTGGTGCCCGAGCCCAAGATGGACACGAGGGCATGGTTCGCCGTCAAGAGGAGCCGCTGCGCGGGGATTTGGTCGGGGAGAAAGCCCTCGGCTGCGAGGGTGGCATCATCCGAGTAGCCTTGGATGATGGCCCCATCCGACCCGATGACCCATCCTTGTCCGGCGTTCTGTCCAACCGTCAAGAGGCTCGTGGCGTTTGTGAGCTGCTGGTCGTCCTGGAAGACGCCGTGGTGTTCTGTCACGTACCCGCCCCCGTCCGTTGTTGGGTTCTCCAGCTCCTGAGTCAAGATAAAGACGACGTTGCCCCCGATGGCAAGGGACGCCAGGGGCTCGTAGTCCGAGGCCACGGACTCACGGAGCTTGAGGGAACCATCGGCGTACGCCATGAGGGCCATGGGCAGGACGTTGAACTGCACACCCGTCGTGTCATTGATGGCCGAATCCACGTTTGACTGCGCAATGCCTTGTCCGATGGTCTTGGTGTCGAGCGCGAGGCTGACCGCCGTTCGGATCTTGGGGTCCACGTTGTTCTTGGTCGCCCCGTCCGCGAGCTGCACGGTCGTCTCGATGGTCACGAAGTTCTGAACGGCCTGCTTCGCCAGGACATCCGCGGTGGCGTGCTTCATCGAGTTAAGTACCGTCTGGAACTGCGTGAGCAGTTCGTTGATGACGTAGGTGACGACGAAATTCTCGTCGTGGGAGTAGTCAACCGAGACGGTCGCGCCGTTCGGGATGGTCGTGGTCGAGGTGCGGACGATGGCCGCAGGGGACGTGGTGGTACCCTCGAGGATCTCGTAGTCCGGTATATCCGATGTCGGCCCGCTGTACTCCGTGAGGCGGTCCTCGCTGTAGACCGCGATGGTCGCCGTGTTGATGCCGATAGAGTCGAGGGGCTCGTTCTGGAAGCCGATGAGGACGTGCAACTCTGCATTGATGGCGATGGTGTTGCCGCTCGGGATGCCGTTGTACTGGACGACCTGGAGGTAGTTCTTGGCGATGGTACTCTCGCCGTTGAGCAGGGGGTCGTCCGTCTTGTAGAGGGCGTAGCCGTGTGCAGGGTCGAGCGCACCAGAAATCTCCCCGACGACGGAGATGACCCGCCGCACGGGCTGGTTCGTGAAGAGGAACTCGTTGTTGATGCGGAAGCGGTAGTCCGCGTAGATCACGTCGTCGAGGTGCGTCGTTGGCTGATCCGTGAGCGTCGCATTGATCTGGAAGATATTGTAGTTGAGGATGACTAAGCCCGTGAGGTCATAGGACTCGGCAGCCGTGGCGTTGTAGACTCCCAGGTTCAGGAGCGGGTTGTTCAGGATCTCGATGAGGGGGCTCGTGGCGGTGACTCGGGAGTCCAAGACCTCGAAGATGAGGTTCGTCGGGTCGAGCACCTGGACGCGAACGGCACTCCCGATGCCGATGGTGAAGGCGAACGTGTCCTGGACGGTAGCCTCCTGGATGCCTTGAATCCAGATGTCGACCTTGCCCCCGATGTGCTTCATGCGTAGGGGGTCGTAGTCGCGCATCATCAGGGCGTCGCCTGACTTGATGATCTCGGCCTTGGTGATGCCAATCTGGCTTGCAGCCGTCTCGGCGTACCCACCCTCAGTGCCCGTGTCGACCGAGACGAAGCCGAGCATTCCGCGTGTGGCGAGCTGGTCGTTAGTCTCGATGTCCGTCCCGAAGACCGTGGCGTTCCGGTTGATGACCTGAACCCCCGAGACGCCCGCGATGTTCACGATGGTCCCCGAGGAGACATTGCCCGCCGACCCGATGCTCTGAGCTGTGATGTCGACCGTGACCTCGTACTGCTTCGTGTCGAAGTTGTAGTAGGCCAGAGCGTTTGTTGCGGGCAGGACGTAGAAGCCCCCGATGACGAACGACTGGGAGGCAATGTTTGTGGTGGGGTCGCCGTTCGTTGAGACCACCGTCCTCGAGGGGATGGTGATGTTCTGAGTCGGCGCCGAAGTCGTGTAGACGACGACTTGACCGACCGAGGGCTGACCGGGGAGCCGGAACTTGTTGACGTTGGCCGCGAGCTTGGCGAACTGCGTGTCGATGAGTGCTTGAACGGCCGATGTCGAAGTATACCCGAGGGCCGCCTGGAGGGCTGTCTTGTAGGCGCTCGATGCGACCGAGACGCTGGTGCCCGTGTTGCCTGGGTCGTCAATCTGAAGAAGCGTGAGGAAGCTCTGGCTCCGGTGGACGAAGTCCATGAGAAACCAGAGGCGCTCGGACTCGGATGCGAACGGATCGATGGACACGTCTCGGGTCGTCGAGCCAGGGACCATCGCGACCTCGGTGTTCACCCGCTGGATGGCGGTGATGTAGTCGAGGGTGATCTGAAGCTGCGTGCGGGTCGGCAAGTCGCGGATGTTCGTGTCGATGACGAGCGGCGTCCCGAGAACCTCTTGTGAGTAGGGGGTCTCGATCTCGCTGTTCGTCGTCGGGTCAAAGTAGATGGCGGTGACGACGTAGTAGAGGGGGTCGGTATTCGCGACCCCCGACCACTGGTCGGAGTTGAGCGTGCCCGCCAGGGTGCCCGTGCGGTCGTGCGTGAACGACGCATACGAGGTGAGCGCGAAGTCCTGGAAGGAGCCGTTGACCCGCCAAGTGTCGAAGAGGCCCGTCGTAGGGAGAAGCTGGTCCATCTGGACGGACAGTTCGTTGTTGAACTGATCCTCCGTCGAAATGCGGACTCGGACGTACTTCGTCGTCTCTCCTGGCCCCGACCAGGTCGTTCCGAAGGTCTGAGTGGCAAAGACGTTCTCGCCGGTTGTCGTCGAAGCGGTCGTGACAGGGGTCTGGTTGATGATGAAGTAGCCGGTCGTGCCGCCAGCAGCGGTCGATGCGTAAAAGTTGAACCCGATGAACTGCGGCGCCGGACCCTGGTTGGTCGGCACGACCGGGATGGCGGCCTGGATGGTTACGGTGTTGAGGTTGCGCTGAACCTGGATCCCAGTGGGAATACTGGTCAGGAGGTTCACGATATCCACAACGCGCGTGACTGTGACCGTCGAGATGGGAGAGACCCCGCCCACGATGTCGATGGTGCGTACCTTGATGACGTTCTCCCCTAAGTCGAGCATGAGCCCCGAGGGGTAGTTGCTCGGGTTGGGGATGATGAAGTTGTTGAGCGTGAGCAGAATGAGAGTGGGGTCGGTGACGAACGCGCCCCCATTCACGGAAACCTGAATCGCCGCCGTTGAATTATCGACAGTGCCGGAGACGAAGACGGCCTCCTCGTTGGTCGTGAAGACGAGATTCGTCGTATAGCCGGTACCACTTCGAAGGGTAATTTGAGGTGCGGTTGCCATCGGTTTAACCCAAGTTCAAGTGGGTCTTGCCGATGGGGGGAAGCAGTCCGATGTACCGCTTGGCAACCACCTCGGCCTCCTTGAGGTCCTTGACGCCGATACGCCCTCCGATGTTTTCGCCAGAATCGATGTCGTGGCACATGACGTTGTAGCCCCCCTTGTCGGAGTTGAAGATGGATGCTCGAACGCCTTCGTGCTCGAAGACCTTGACAGGCTTGGGTGTAGCGCGGCGGTCGTAGTCGTACATGGGAGGATTCCGGACTCGGGCTGTCATGTCAACCAACGAGAGTGGGGTGGGAAAGTTGAGCCAAGAGCACAGATTGCTGCTGTGTGGAGCCGAGGAGGTCAAGGGGCTGCGGGAGCTTGAGGCCCCGAGCGATCTGGATCGGCTGGTTCGAGCGGTTCTGTACCAACAAAGAGACATACACTACGGTAGGATCCTGTGTGCTCTGCTGAAGGTTCACAGAGAGCAGTCGAAAAGGAAATTCCTTGTCCGTGACGTGCTGACCGACGATGTTCTGCTGCTGCGTCTTGATGTCCTGCCACCGCTTGAACGCCGTGTTGATGTCCGAGAGGATGAGGTTCTGGACGAAATTGCCCATCGTGAGCTTCTTGCCGACCGACTCGGTGAGCGTCGTGCCGTACCAGGCGTGGAAGGGGTTTGTGCCCCTCACCGTGAACATGATCTTCTCGATCTCTTGCAGGAGCAGGGCCTCGTCGACGACGTTGCCCGTCTCCCCCGTGTAGCCGTAGCGCCAGTCGTTCTCGACTCCTGTGCCTCCGCAGCGGCGGCACATCTGCCGCTGGGTGTTGTAGCTGATCTCCACGAAGTCCCCGCTGCTCCGCAGAGGCTGGTCGAAGACAATCATGCGGTACGGGAGTGCAGGGATAGAGTTCGGGTCGAGAACGAGCGCCCAGCCGGGGCAGACGTTGACCCCTCGGTAGAGGTGCGTGTCCAGGACGCCGAGAGTGCCTGCGATGGTGCTCCCGGGGTAGGACGGGTCGGATGTGTTGGTCGTTGGAGGGCAGACCCATATCGTCGAGGCGTAGCCCGTCATGGCCGACTGCATCTGAACCTGGAGGCCGTTGACGACGTTGAACTGAACTCCGATGCCGACAAGCCCGAAGTTCAGAAACCCCGCAACCCTGGACGCCGACATCGACGTGCCAGGGGGCACGGTCACGATCACGGGGGGTCCCTGGTTGACCTTCAAGACGAGAGTGTCGTTGACCCCCTTCGCGATGGTAAACGGCCCGTTGTGAGTCCCCGTGACGGAGATGGGTATCTGGACGCCCATGGAAGGGACATCAAGCAGGCCGTTCAGGCGGATCGTGAGCGACCCGAGGGATGCGATGGGCTGGATGGGGCGGACGATCTGGCGCGTACTATCCACGTAGAGAGTCTCGTCCACGACGATGTGCGGACAGATCTGGTCGAGCGCGCGGTCGTAACTCATCTGTCCTCACGAGTGGAAACCCCGCCGCTCACGGCGGGGAGGAAGTCAAACGGGGATCTCCGGTTCTTGCCCAGGCAACGTCGGTGTCGGGGGCGTCGCGTTCGAGTATGGCGATGTCTGCTGCCCAGGCAGGATAGGGCCTCCGTCCGCACGAACCCAGTTCGGGTCGTTGGTCCGGTTGGGACCCGGGTTGTACGCCGCGAGTGGAGCGTGCGTGAGCTTGCCTTGGTAGTCGTTGGTCACGTTGTTGTTGGCGGCCCGGTACGTGGGGTCTGCGAGGAGCTGTGCGAGCTGGTTCGTGATGTCCGCGACCGACCCCGTGGCCGTGGTGCTCGACACAGAGAGGAGAGTCTTCAGCTCGGCCTTGAGCTGGTCGACGTAGTCCGTCGCCCGTCGAACCTTGCGCTCGATGTTCTCCCTCTTGTACTGGACGACATCCTCCGACCAGTACTTCATCTGCTGAACAAGAGAGCAGGACAACGAGTCGTTGAGCCCCTGCTGACCCACGATGTCTCCCGAAGACAACTGCTGCGCGGGAGCCGTCTTAGACCCGGCCACGAGAAACACGGGCTGAGCTTGCGACCGAATCTGGAGGTCGAAGAGGGGGTCCCCCCCGAGGATCTCGTACACCATCAGGAGCTTGCCAATGTACGAGTTGTTGGGCCCGAACGTGTACGAAACGGGGTTGCCCCCCGCGTCGTACACGAAGTTGATGGAACCGATGCGACTAATTTCGGCGGACAAGTGGGAGATGCGCCCCGGCACGTCGGCAAACTGCCGCTGCGAGAACGTGACCAGGCGGGACGCCATGTGGTTGTTCAGAGTGCCGCCGAAGTCATACGCCATCGAAGTACACCTCCTACAAAACGAACCTCAGAAGATGAGCCCGAACGCATCGGCGATGGCCGACACGTCAGGCAGGAGGTACGCGAGGCAGATACCCGCCGTATAGCCGTCCGGCCCGCTCATGGGCGGCGTTCCTGCCGTGCTGTCGATGGCGTTGAACCAGGCTGTCACGTCCCCTGAGATCTTGGGCTCAAAGAGGAGGTAGAAGCCCACGTTCAGGCTGAGCAGGAAGTTCAGGATCGAGATGAGGTACTCGATGAAGATTTCGAGGGCGTTGATTTTTCGCTCGATGAGGTTGATGTAGTCGATGATCTCCTGTATGAGCGCCTTGAAGGCGTCAATGAGACCCTGAACCACACCAATGAGCTGACGGAGGATTTGCCCCGACCACGGGATGAGGTCCATGATGCTCATCGAGAGCCAGTCGTTGGGCACCCCCTGGAAGCCCAAGGACTTGAGGTAGTTGATGCCCGCGAGGACATTCCGGCGCGCAACCGCGCTGCTGAAGATGTCCATGTAGGCTTGTGCGGTCTGCTGCGGAACGGTCGTGTTGAGGTAGGCTTGCGCGGCCTCGTAGGCTGCTGCGACCGAAGGCGATGTGCCTGGCGGTGTGGACACATCTGGAGCCACGGTCGCCGTGACAGACAGCACGAGTTGTTCGAGGGACGAGTAGCCCGGGACGGCTCCTGCGGACAGCGGGCCTCGCATGACCTGCTTGAAGGCGGATATCTGCGTCTTGCCCTGTTCGAGCAGGATGTTGCCGAACTTGATGGCCAGCTTGTTCGCCTGGGCTTGAACGATAGGGTCCTGCCAGGGCCACTGGTACGTATGACCTGATGCGTCGGCCGCGAAGAAGGAAGCAGGGACAGGGTTCGTCGGGTAGTACGGCGCCACTTGTGCTGCCACGGGATAGATGGTGGACACCGAGCCCGACAAGCCCTGAAGGCTCCCATAGCCGATGTTTGCGCTCGTCAGTGGAGGAATCGGGTTGCCCCCAGAGTCAAACTGGGGCTGGTAGATGACGTTGCCGTGGCTGTCCACAAGGACCGTCCCGACGGGTCCCGTCTCGGGTTGCGATGCGGGCAGGGAGACGTGGAAGTTCAGCGCAAAGGCCGCCCCGAAGAGGGCACGCAAGTCACCCATCACATCGAAGTCAGGGACCGATGCGAGCTGAGCACGAATCATCGTGCTCGGCTTGCCAATCGAGATGTCCGTGGCCGATGCCGAGGGCCACTTCAGGTAGGTAAACGCGCTCTTGGTCTGTCCGTCCGTGATGAGCTGCAAGGGCCAGTTGAGCGTGCAGAAGCCGTCGCTACCGAATTCGTTGACGCTGAGCGTCCCGAAAAAGGCTCGCACCCGGATGTAGTAGACCGTGTCGAGCGGGATGTTATCCCAAACGAAGCGTACCGTTCCGCCGAGGTCCGCGAGGAGGGCCGTAAACCCGTCCACGATGGTGTAGAACGAGAACTTGACGACAGGGTCGTGATGGTCGTCGAGCAGGGGGACTTGTGTGGTGGGAGACTTCCCCCCGATGTTGCGAGGGTCGGTGTGCAGCGTGGGGACGTTCTGGACGACCCGACCGCACGTCGTCGAGTCGTACATCGCGCTGTTTGACCATATCTGGGTGACCGGATCAGGAGTGATCACGATGGGCTGCGTTGGGGGTGCCGTGCCGATCTCGATGAGCCAGTTGGGCACTCGGAAATTCTGGATGACCATCGCGGTCAGCCCGGTAAACCCTGCCGATGCCGATGGGACGATGCCGGGAAGCTGCCACTCGATGGCCAGACTCTTGCTCTGATTGCTGAGCAGGTTCTCGATGTCAAGGATGGGGCTCCCCGCCTTGTCGATCGGAACGGCCTTGAGGTGAACAGGCGCCGGGTACTGCGGTTCGACGATTTTGCTCGGATTCCTGAAGAATGCAATGATGGCCTTGATGATCTGGATGAGGATGAGCGGCCCATCCGCGTCGATGACCATCAAGACAAAGCCTCCTTGCAAAAGGGCTGTAGGCTGCGGACGATGAGAATCCTTCAGGTCGAGTAGTGATCCCTTGAATCGGGCCTTGAACGCTGCGGAGCCCCCTGCGAACGACTTGAAGTTGGGGTCGTGCGCCAGATCGGGGAGGTCAAAGTAGGCGTATACCCCCGTCTGCATCAGCATGTGATACAGGTCCATGATGAGCGCCATGAGCGCCTCAAGGAGCAGAATCAGGGGGTTCGCGAAGAGGAGGAGAAAGACCTTGACGACTTCCAGGATGCTCTTGACAATCTCCATGAATACCAGGAGCGTTTCGAGAATTTGCTCCAGGTCGCGAAGAAGCCCCTGCGCGGGGATCTGAATCTGAAAGCCTTCCCAGGTTGCCATCAGTTAGGCCCTCACGAGCCGTAGGTTAACTTGTCGACCTTACGTCGGAGTACCTTGATCTCGGCCTTTGTGGCTTCGATGGTGAGGTTCACAACATGCGCCATCCGCTGGTTTATCTTGAGAGTCTTGCGGTACTGCCAGACGCCAGGCTGGAGCCCGACGGTAAGGTCCCCCTCGGCCTTGGCTTCAGACTCTCCACTCATCTTCACTTCTGCATCTAGGTTCGGCATCTACGACCCCTGTACAGTAAGGAGCTGTATGAGTGAATTGATAATGCTGGCCTGCGTGGCGATGCGGTTGGTGACAGCCTGGTTCAACTGCACGAGGTAGCCCGATTGCAGGTTGATGCGGGCGTTGATCCAAGCGTAGCGGTAGGCGTAGAGCTGGTCGGTCGTGTTGAGCGCAGCTTGGATGATGCCGACTGGCCCGGAGGAGTTTGTTGGGTCGAGGAACGCGAGCCTCCCCGTGGTGCTGTTGACGAGGGCGTATCGGTTGCCAAGGTCGTCCTGGAGGTCGTTGATGCCGTTCGCGGTAGCGTGAGAGTCGGATGCGACTGCAATCGAGTCCTGGAGCAAGGCCAGGAAGGTGTTGGTGGCGATGATGAAGGCGGCGTTGGCCTCCAGAATGGAGAAGATGCCCTGAAGGGTCGTCAGGCTCGTCCCGAACTGCGTGACGATGCGGTACTTCAGGGATGACGTGGAGACGGGCCATCCCGTCTCGGTTCCAGGGAACGTCAGCGTGAGGTCGTTCGGGTCGGTCACGGTTCCGATGCCGTAGACCCCCATGTTCGAGAACTGCGGTGTGACCTCGATGACGGAGTAGGGGACGTTGTTGACCGCGAAGGGCGCAGGGGCGGTGATTGCGACGTAGGTGTCGTGCTGGACGCTGACGATCGTGGTCGGTGGGGAGAGCGGGAGCCCAGGCCCCGTGATGATGCCTCCGGCTGCGCAGCCCGTCGTGTCCGTGGTGGCGAGGATGTTGAAGTCGTAGACCGTCGAGGATAACCAGCCAGTTGACCCCGTGTAGGCCGTGCCGATGACAAGGGTGAGCGGAGGGCTCCCACTCGGTCCTGACACCGATGTGACGGTGTACTTCTCTAGTGTCAGGCTATCCTGCACGAAGGTGATGATGTCCCCGACGTGGATGGTCGTGGACAAGTCGACCGACGTGGTGAAGTTCGTCGCGCCCGACAGAGGTCCGACTGGCGAAAGCGTTGCCGTTATCGGCGTCGCGTAGGTCTTCGCGGAGATGGCGGGGTACGGCGGGGGCGTCGCGGACGGGGCTGGAGGGGACTCATACTCGACGTAGACGATGAACGACGTGTCCACATTGGCGGCGTTGAAGTCAACCGTCATGTCCGTCAGGGTCGTCTGACCTGCTGCGACCTGCCCGTGGGACGACTTGAGGACGGTCGTGAAAACCGTCGTGAAGAAGTCCAGAAGGGCCGTCTGCTCATCGAGCATGTTGGGCGTGTAGGGGGAGAGCGGGGTCGGCATCGGGGGAACCGCCCCCGCAGAAAGGGTGGCAAGCTCCTTCTCGCAAGCCTGGATGAGTGGCCTGAAGCCGCTGTACGTGTTGAGCGGGTTGTCGATGCGGTACTTGTTCCCCAAGTCAGGGTTGTTCGGGAACGCCGTGTCGAGGGTCAGCTCGGAAGTGCTCTTGACAGCGACGATCTGACGGCGGAGCCCTTGATTGGCCCCTTTGGTCATGACCACCGTCCACCCGACCTGCACGGTAGGTGGCACGAACACCGTGATGACCCCCTGGACGACCGACTCCCCAGCGGGCTTGGTGAGAACGAAAGACGTGTAGGGAGCCACGGGATCTTCCGCGAGAAAGGTCTCGTTGACGGCCAGCGGAGGGTCGTAGGGGATGCCGCCACCGGAGACCCAAGAGTCCGTGGTAAACCCCTGTGCGTTCGCCTGCGTCATGGGCGGAGGGAAGAGGGGATTCGGGTTGATGGTGTCGACGGTCGTACACCAGGGCGTCGGAAGGTCTGTTGCCGTGGTATGCTTCTTCGTGACCTTGATGGTTTCGGTAACGGCGCTGGTGTTGGTCAGGACGTAGGGAGGAGGAGTGCTGATAGACAACGAGTTCGTACCAGGGCCAATCTGCGAGATGGTCGACCCAGCCGGGATGTACGGACTAGGAGAGTGGCTATCCGAGATGGTGTCCCCGATGGACATCCCGTAGTTGTTGAGCCCTTCCATGACAGTTATTGTGGCGACCGGCTGAATCGTCCAGGAGATAGCGCCCACACCAGGAGACGGTGTGGACGACCCGGTTCCGTAGTCATTGGCGACCGCGTTCGGGTTCGAGATCTGGAGAGACGCGGGGTAGGCAGGGTTAGGAGTCGATGCGGGGACGCCTGCTGTGAACCCTACGATCATGAACGCGCCGTTGTTGCCCGCGTTGTTCGCTCCCGTGAGTGTGATCTGGTTGCCCACGTAAAAACCCTGCGGCACCACCCCACCGGACAGGTCGAGCACGAGGGTTGCGATACCCCCCGAGACGGACGTGACGGCAGCGAGCGCACCGGCTGCACCGTTCGTGACGATGGCCGCAGGGATGGGGTTGAGCGTGGCGGTGAACCTCAGGATGGCGGTCGCGGGGGGCGGCTGAAGGGTCTGGATTCCGAAGCCCACCCCGCTCTGGTTGCCCCCGGTCATCGTCTGGTCGACCGTGATGGCTGATCCGGGGCCGATGGACACGACGGTTGTGGAGCCCGAGATGCCAGAACCCGTCACGACATCCCCGACGGAGACCACCCCGTAACCGTTGAGCAGGCTCCCCCAGTTCGTGTTGGATGCGGTCAGCGGTTGAACGGGGATGACATTGTCGATGAGCGTCGTCCCGTAGCTGTTCCCCGTGACGTTGAGCACTCCATAGGTGTTGGCCAGGATAGTGACAGGGCCGACCACGAACGGGGCGTTCGTGTCCACGAGAGTCACCCCCGAGAGGGTAGCCGTTCCGAGATTTTCGACGTTGATGGAGCAGTTGGGGTCGGAGGTCTCGCTCAACGCGAACGCGAACGTGACAGCACCACTCTCCGAGTGCGCGAAGGTGTCGGTGATGACGACCGTGTTAGTGGTCGGGGCCGGAGTACCGCTGATGAGATGCCACTCGGACGGGGCGTTGTTTCCCACCACGATGCGAACGAGGTCATACTGCTTGGGCGCCGGCCCGACCGGGGGAGTTCCCTGGTAGGCGAAGTCCTCCGGGAGTGTGTCCAAGGTGTTCAGCACCGGAAAGACACTGCCCCTCAGGAGAGTGATGGTCTTTCGGTCGTATCCGAGCGTTCCTTCCACGACAAAGGGTGGGGTCGTCGTGTACGACCGGAAGTTGCCCGTTACAGGTGGCCCCGCGGCGACGGGCTGCTCGGTCAGGGACTCGAAGTTGAGGGGGCCACCCCCACCCGAGGTCGTCTCCCCGTCGAACGTCGGCCCAACGTACGGGATGGTGATGTTACCGTCGTCATCGAGGGCTTGCCCCGTGAGCGCTGGGAACTCGTAAGGTGCCGTGTAGTTGACCCCCACGCCCGTGCCAGGGATCTCCAAGATGTCCCCGTTGCATATCGGCACGATGTAGTCCGACTCGGGGATGATGAACGTCGGGAATTTGATGAGGCTGTTCCCGTTGAACGGCCACCACACGTCCTGGTACATCACGGTACCCTGTAGAGTCCAGATGTTCACGTCCCAGCCGACCTTGTAGTTGAAGCTGTAGGTGCCGTTGGCTCCCGTGTCATCGACGCCGTAGGTTGTCCACTCGTTGAGGCACGAGTCATAGGGTGACGTGTAGATGGTCGAGCCGGCGGGAATTACCCCAAGAGAGCCGGCGGGAACCGTCTGCGGGAGAACCCAGGCGATCGACCCGTTGTTACCGTCGTGGATCACCATGGGCATGTATGCGCCCGCGCTGAGTTCGGCACTCCCCGTGTAGTCGGTAGTCAGTGTGATGGTGTTCTGGGAGCCCGCTGTGACAGAGGCAACCGTGTACGAAGCTGGCGATGGTGCTCCAGCCTGGGCCGTGAAAATGATGGTGGATCCGACCTGGAGGACACCAACTTGGGATACTGACGTGCTGATGGGCACACCCGCAGGGACCGTTGCCTCCAGGGTGAACGTCCCCGTAAGGTTCAGGACGAACGCCTGCGTCACCCCAGCGGTGCCCGCGTAGCTCGTGTCGAGCGTGAGCGTGCTAGATGTCGCGGAATCGACCAAGTAGGGCTTGGTGCTCGTCGTGTCCCCGACGAACGAGATGTAGCTCAGGCCGGGGACTATAATGGCGGTGAGGTCGCTTGACGTGTTGACGGCCTTTGAGCCCACCGAAGGGGTGACCGTACCGGAGAGGTACGGTGAGATGTCCACGGTCGTCGCGGTCACGTTACCGGTGACATTGAACGTCCCGTTGTTTCCCCCGTTCGCGGCCTTGCTCAGCGTGATGGTCCCCGAGTAGGCGGGTAACGTGGGCACGCCCAAGAGCTTGCTGATGGTGAAATCACCGGGGTTGATCGTACTTGCGGCGATGGATGCTGACGACCCGCTGACGGGCGTGAGGCTGGGAGGGGTACCTCCTGTGCCTGCTGGCTGATGAGCAGGAACGCTGATGACGATGGTCGGGGGGTTGTCGGAGACTCCCACGACGGTCGCGTTGTCCTGCTCGTCGACGTAGAAGTTGCCGTCAGGCCCTTGGATGATGACGAGCATCCCCTTGATGGTTGCAGGGGATGGTGGCACCAGGGCCGGGATGGTTGAGTCGGTCGAGTTGTCGAGCCAGGGGGGGAGCAGGGTGCCGTCCCCAGCAACGTTGTTGACGATGAACGTCGAGGTGCCGTACGGGTAATCGTACTGTGTCTGAGCGCGCGGCAGCCGCTTGTAGATGCGCTGCGGCATCGACGAGAGATTCTGGAAGGTGAACGTCCCGAGCAAGTCTCCCCAGTTGGGATTGGTCGAGACAACCGCCGGGTTCTGAAGCCAGATGGTTCGTTGCGAGGGGAAGAAGCGTGAGTTCGACCCCATCGTATAGGCTTGCTGGAAGTAGGCCAGGTTCTCGGGGTAGGGCGGCGGCGGGTACGGGAAGACCGCGTTCTGAACGTAGTCGTCGATCTGGTTGTTGATGAGCGTCTGAACCGGATACGGCGGGGGGAAGGGGGGTGAGGGCGTCAGGTCGGTGTTGTAGGTGAAGTAGTCGTAGCGCCCGAGCACCCCGTCAAAGAGGAAACGGCCGTCGATGTCCCCGACGATACGGCCATCGACCGCGTGCAGGAAGTCCTCCAGGTAGTTGATGGCGTCGTTGAAGTACTTGAGGCACGTCTGCGCCACGATGTCCTGATTGGCGTAGTCGCCTTCGGGGAACCAGAGTCCCGGTCGCCCTTGCTGGTAGAGCTGCGGGCTCGACGAGTTGCTGGTCATCGGGCCGCTCGACGGAGTCCCTGCCTGCGCGGCAAGCTGGAGAGCTTGCTCAACCTGACCCTTGAAGACGGTCATGGTCTCGACGCGGTAGTAGAAGCTATCGGGGAAGAAGAGGGTGTAGTCCACCGTCAGCACTTGTCCGAGCAGGCCGTTGGTCGTGTTGTCTGGAGAGATCGAGTAGGCGTAGTTCGCCAGGACTCGGGGGCCTGCGGGCTGGACCACGCTCCCCATGTAGAAGACCGCGAAGATCTCGTTCGGGTTGAGCGCGGTCGTGTACGTCACCGTGCCCGTGGAGTCGATCGTGTAGTCGGTCGGGGTCGAGAGAATCTCTCCGACCTCTCCGTTCACGCGCCGGATGACGATGGGGGTGTACGTTGTCGTGACCGGCGGGTTGACCGTGTAGACCACCGTGGGGGCGGTCGCGAAGATGGGCCGCACCGAGTACGAGAGGATATGCTGGCCGAATGCATACTGGCGTAGCGCGTTGGTCGAAAGGGTGACGGTCGTCTGCGCCGGGGTCGAGTACGTGGCAGGGACGAACTTCGATGCCGTCACCAGGTAGAAGTCGGTGAACGAACCCGTGCTGTCCGTGACGTAGACGACGGTGTTTGTCTGGTACGCCTGCGTGCGGTTCCCAGGGATGGTGATGCTGTTCATCCCGCGCGCCACCGAGACGAACGGGTTCAGCTCCGCGACGAAGTAGCTCGGCGTGCCTTGAGAGGGAACCATGGGGGTCGGACCCGACGCGACCATCATGGGCGGGTTGGTCTGGTCACTCTGGAACTCCTGCGTTCCCTTGAGGTTGACCGTGGTGATGTTGGCCACGGAGTCGTAGGTCACGTCCCCGACCTGGTAGACCTCGGCGTTGTTCACCAGCATCAGGTGGTCGGTCGGGAAGTTGGGCCGCTGATCCGACGCGATGAGCATCAATGTCGAGGTCTCCGAGATGGCAACTGTCGCAACCTGGAGAGGCGGGTTGAGAACAGTGAGCGTCTGCTCCCCACCCATCGCCTGGTAGACGTAGTAGTCCACGTAGACGTTCTCGACAGGCGCGATGGGTGTCCCGACCGGAAGAGCCGTCTGGGGTTGAACCTCTTGGTTAAAGGTGATGGTCGAAGTGTCCGCATTAACCGACACTTGACGAGGGATCTGCTGCGGTCGTCCACCACGCCACACGGAGGGCGCGGGGTTGTTCGCGACAGCTTTCCCGGTGGGGTTGAACGTCAGGGTCGCCGTGGGCGTCGGGTGCGCCTGGACGATCTCCTTGCGGACGAGGAACGTCCCACGCTCGTTCGAGAAGGTCACGGCGGGTGTAGGGGGCGTTGTGCTCGGGGGCGCCTGGACGTAGGTGAGCAGGACTTCTTCGTTCGTGAGAAGGCGGGTTGTGAACTGAATGAAGCCGAGCTGGGGCTGAACCTTGTAGTCCGTGCCAAGCGCGAGACGACGAGATGCGTAGATCGTGACTCCACTGGGGACATCAACATCGGAGAAGTTAAGGTTCCCCGTGGCTTTGCTGACCTCAACGTACCCTTGCGGGAGGGTACTGGGGTCGCTGAAATCCGAATCCTTGTCCACGGCAACGACCGCCGAGGAGAACGTCCCTGCTCCCCCACTGGCGGGGAGCCCGAAGCGGAAGCGGGTGGTCCCGATGGAAGAGATGGGTATCTGGAGGCGGCGCGTGACCGTGTACTTAGACTCGTCCACGGAGGAGAACTGGACGGTCGGCGTCAGTGTGGTCTTGGTGTTCTTGAGGACGAGTCTCGTCCCCGAATTCGCGGTCAGCGTCCAAGTGAGAGGGCCGCCCGTGGCGTGCGGGACGTACGCGGACGTCTTCTGGTTCGGAGTCCCCGTATAGTCTACCAGCAGCGTGACCCTCGAGGACGTGACCGTCGCGACCGTGTACGTGGTGCCCAACTGGAACGCGAAGACGATGGAGTCACCAGGGGACAGAACAGAGGACTGATCCAAGGCCGTCGAGACGTTCTTCAAGTTCAGTGGGTCTTGCCCGACTGAGAACGTCCCCGAGAGGCTCTTGGACCCAACAGTGATGCTCGTCGAGGAGATGTACGACAGGATCTCGAACGTCCCGTTGTTCCCGGCAGCCACCCCGCCCGAGAAGGTGATCTTTTGGCCGACGATGGAGTCGGTCATATCCACAAGCCCCGTGATCGTCGCGGACGACGGGGTACTCGACGTAGGCGTCGAGACCGAGTGAACCATGGCGCCCGTCCCGCTCTCGGGGATGAGGTTGATGGTGTCTCCCGGCTGAACGGGGAGCGGAGCCGTCGTGTTCGTGAAGTTCGCGCTCGGGTCGTCCAAGGTGATCAGGTCGTCGAAGATCGCCATGCCGGACGCGAGCGGGATGGCGTTATGGATGGACCCGAGGCCTGTGATGCGCTCCACGGAGGTCACGGGGTCGGTGAGCGTGACCGTCTGGAAGAAGCGGTCGGCCACGACCTCGATGCCGCTCAAGACCTGGTAGGAGAAGTTCCCCAAGGCCGGCGCTGGCGGGGGAACATCGACCGTCAGGGTGTGCTCGGTGACTGCCGTGATCGTGTAGACGCCGCCTGCTGTACCCGTCAGGATGAGCAGGAAGTCTCCTGCCGTGACCTGTGTTGCAGGGAGTGAGGGCAGGAAGTCGGCTGCAAGGTCCGTGAACGTCGAACCGCTGAACGTGCCCGTCGAACCCATGGCCAGCTCGACACCCTGAGTCGCGACGAAGTGGACGACGCCTGCCTGGGCATCCACGAGGCAGTCATCCCCCTGGGTGAGCGGCAGGAAGACGTTTGTGTCGAGACCCGTCTCCAGGGACAAGGTGATGTTCGTGGACAGGACAAGGGGGTTCGGAAGTTGGACGAAACCAGAGGGCTCGACAATGGGGATGTATACGTAGGTCCGGTACTGACCAAACGTGACCTGACCGTTGTCAAAGTCGATCATGTACCCGAGACCCGCTATCGGCTCGGGGATGTCCACCCGGTTGAGCGTGCCCGTGTAGGTCCCCGTCCCTTGACCGACCGTCACGACGAGGGTGTCGTCGTCGATGGGCGTTGCGGGGAGGATGACCATCGGAGACGCGATGATGGGACTCGCCCACACGGCGTCCGTGACGGAGTAGAATGCGGTCACGTCCTTGATCGTCGAGTTCTGCCCGGTGAGGTTCACGGGGCAGCGGAAGAACCGCATCGAGACCCCATGGTCGATGGGCAAATCGCAGTAGACCAGGGTGAAGGGCGTGTCGCCGTACTGGCCCACGTCCGATGACGAGAACTGAATCGTCCCATCGTTCTGCGCGATCTCGACCGTCCCCTGATTGCCCCCCGAAGTGTCCGGCGTCGTGATGATCGAGTAGTTCGGGAACTGGTAGAACGAGAACGGGGTTGTTGTCGAGCCGGGGTTGGGAATGTAGCTGACGAAGAAGATGAGGTCGCCGGTCGCCGGGATGAGGAGGTTGGCCTTGCCGACTGGGGCCTTGATGGTCCCGCTGTCCTGGGGCACCAGCCGAGGAAGCATCAGGTCCCGCGCGAACAACACGCCGTCGTAGTAGACGCTTGTGCCGTTGTAGTCAGAGAGGTCCTCCGTGCTGAACTTCAAGAGGCCGATGTCCATCGACCACTCGACGGTGCCTTGGGTGGGAGTCTGCAAATCGGTGTGCTTGGCCCTCGGGGTCGTCTGGAGCCACGTCAGGTAGCCGATGCGAATGAGAGGGCACTGAGGGATCGCCCAGACGATCGAACCGTTGTGACTGTCACGGGCCGACGCATGGGGGTTGGCGATGTTGACAGATGTGGGGGAGAGGTACGTCGTGATCGTGAAGGTGCCGTTGTTCCCCAGGATGGTTGCGCCCGTGATGACGAGAACTTGGCCCACGGAAACGGGTGTCATTCCCGAGAGGCCAGTCAGGGTTGCGATCCCCGAGCTGACCGCCACGACCGAAGCCTCCGTCCCGTTGAGTCCAACGCCTGGGATAGGGTTGAGAAGAAGGGATGTGGCAGTGAGGGAGTCAGACAGCGTGCCGATGTCCGACAGGGTGCCGACGGGGAAGAACTGCTGTTGTTGCCAGTAGACGGGCATCCCATCGAAGGTCACGAGGTCACTCGGGCTCCAGTTGAGGTCGCCAGAGGACAGGGACAGCTCAGTCGTGCCCGCAGGCAGACTCGTGCTGAAGAGGTTGTCGTTCGAAACGATGTTGACCCTCTGCTGTTGACCAACCCCAGTGGACCCGACCGAGAGACGGAAAGGGGCCTGGTAGGCGCCGATAGGCTGGATAAGCCCCCCGCTGTTGTACGTCCCCGTGAACGTGCCCGTGATCGTGAAAGTCGTGGGACCGGTCACGATGACGGGGATGGGCTGCGAGCTGTTGAGGGGCTGGCTGTCGCTCCGCTTCCCGGTGATGCCCACGATGCCGGAGATGAGGACGGACTCGTTGCTCGTGAAGCCGTGGTCGTACTCGGTCGTGATCGTCAGGACAGGACTCGCGTAGGTTGCACCAGAGACCCCGACCGATAACGCCTGGGCAGGCGGGGCCACCGTCAGTTGGACCATGCCCTTAGTCGAGTCGAGCGTCCCCGCGGCTGTCGGGGGACCTCCCGGCATGGGGATGAAGCATCCCGCCTGAGCGTCGTAATCGAACCGCTGGATGACCTCGTTCTTGGACCAACCAAAGCCTGCGTTGATGAGAAGACCAGGGCTGCCCTGGATGAGGCTGATGTTGCACCCATCCGCCCAGCTTCCTGAAAAGGTCGTGCCGTTCAGCGTGAATGCCGTGGAGCTGGTGACGGTGATCTGAAAGACCCCGTTAGCAGGAACGCCCACGACATCAGAAATAACAACGGTCTGACCCGTCGAGAGGCCATGCCCTGGAGCGTCAACGTCAATCTCGATAGGGCCGGTCGTGCCTGACCCTCCTTGCTTGACGTTTTTCACAGAGACGAAGAGCTTGCTTCCTGCGCCTGGGGCCAGTTCGGAGGTCACCGTGACGAGATAGTCATCGCGCGGCTGCGTCTCGTCGGACGGGTAGGCCGCGTTGTAGGCCGCGACGTTCACGCCCTTCGTGGGGCAGTACGCGATGGTGGAGACAGATGCAGGCGGTGTGACGTAGGGGACAGGGGGAGACCCCGTGTATGCCGCCGTCAGCGTGAGCTGGCTCGAAGAGACACCCCCCGTAGCGATCGTGTACGTGACCCCGAGCTGCGACAGGAAAACGATGAGGTCTCCTGCTGCAAGGATGCTCGTCAAGTCCGCCGAAGTCGGAACCGTGGTTAAACCTGGGTACCAGTTGCCGAGGGCGTCCTGGCCCGGACCCGTGACCTGGAAAGTGACAGGATTGCCGGACGGGTCCGTGATAGCCGACTGGTTGACGAAGTTGTTCGGCGACGGGGTGAACGGTGCATTCGACTGACCGACCCTGGGGGGCTCAAGTACAAAACCACTGATAGAAAACCCCATGACTAGGCCGCCTCTTGGGAGTGCTTGCGGTTGTGGGTACGCTTATGGTGACAACACGTACAGACGAGATCGCATTTGGCAACCTCAACTAGTACGGTCTCCCACGGAGAGTGCCTCATCTCAGAGATACAACTGACCTTCTCGCCACGAACATGATCGAACTCCATGACGAACGGCGGGAACGTATCCTTACAATCAACGCATGGCTTGGACTTGAGGGTTAGCATCTTTTCAGCAAACTTCACTCTTCGCTTCGTCTTGGTTCTAGGGCGTCGGCTGTCCGTCCGAAGTTTGTGGCAGTTGGCACATACTAGGTCGCACTTCTCTATTTCCTCAAGCACCGCAGACGCGCTGTATTTGTGCATCCAGGAAACGATGATGCGCTTCTCTCCTCGAACATGGTCGAAGTCCATGCAGTAAGACGGAAAGGTTGTCTTACAGTCCTCGCACGGGTGACTCTTCGCGGAAGCTATCAGCAGCCGTCGCTGCCTTGCACGAGTCCGTTGAGTAGCGTTGACCCGCTGCCTGTCCCCCTTTGCTAGAGCCGCCGTCCTAGCGATTTCAGTCTCCCGATGCTCCTCGTACCACTTGTGCCTCTTTGCCTTCACCTCATCAAGATGCACTGCATGCCACGCTTTACACTGAGCATTGTTGCTCTCCCGATGGGACGCATTGTAGGTCACAGAGTAGGCGCGTACGCAAGTCTTACAGACGTTCCGAAGCCCGTCCTTCTTGGAGCTGTCTTTGTGGAAAGAGCCCGGCAGCCCGCATTTGATGCACGTCTTCATGGTCATACGATTTTGCCCACGCCGACTCCCGCGCTGGGGGCTATCGACGGGGGGCCTGCTATCACGATGGGCATCGTAAAAGTAGCAAAGGCCAAAGTTAAACCGATACCGATACCCGTAGCAGTCTTGACCGATGCGGGGCCGACCATTCCAGCGGAAGCAAAACCTGAAATCATAAAGGGCACCGCCCCTGCACCAACAATCTTGGCTACACCAGTGCCTAAACCCACGGAGGGGTGGGCCGTGATGAGAAGCCCCTGAAGGAAACCGAGAGCAAGACCGTTGGCAAGACCTAGGGCTAAAGCGGGCGCCATTATCCCTGCCGTGCCTGTAGCGGCAAAACCACTTAGAATGCTAGCCAAGAGAAGAGGCTGAGGAATGACAAGAGGTTGAGAACCAGCTCCGACACCAAGTGTTCCAACGTCGACACTCGTGACGACTGATGCCTGAGCAAAAAGCGAGGTACCTATCCCCACCCCTAACGCTAACTGCGGAACTGCGATCCCGACGTTCCCTGATGCAACAAGAGCGGGAATCAGGATACCTGCGATTCCAACGGGGGTCAGAGGCATCACGGGGCCTTCCGAGAGACTGCCAAGCCCTTCTCGACATAATCAGCCAGCCTGCTGAAAACTTCTGGGTTAGTACAGTTCTGCTTGATGGTGTTCGCGAGGTGACTGATGACAGCGATGTTTCCGGGGACGTACCGTTCTCCAAAGAGGTAAGAATCAGTCATGATCCCTGCCCCATCGAATTCGAAGCTATGCGAACGCTCTCTTTCGAGAGTCCACTCACAGTAAGCCTCCGGCTTG
>Ga0224559_1000409_pt1 | contig 29076 bp, 26 predicted proteins | sample 714S33034metaG_FD_180676 | JGI IMG/M metagenome (GOLD analysis project Ga0224559, IMG submission 180676) | Peat soil microbial communities from Stordalen Mire, Sweden - 717 S3 30-34 | ecosystem: Environmental > Terrestrial > Soil > Wetlands > Peat | place: Sweden: Norrbotten County, Stordalen... | reverse complement strand
TGCTCGGCCTGCTCGCGGCCTCGATCCCTGCCCAGCGCGCGCTGGCCGTCGACCCGCTGATCCTGCTCAGAGAGGAGTAGCGGGCGGCGCATGAAACTGGGTGCCCCACCCTCGGCGCGTCTTTGTTTTTGCGCCTAGGGTGGGATCGCGAGCTATCCCTTTGTTTTGTTTGGCTTGAGATTTTGTTTCTTTTCAGTAAACAAGACCCGGCCGGGTCGGAAGGCTACCAGGATGCGGAACAGAGAGGCGTGGAGTGCGCTTTGTGAAACTTGCCAAACGGGAAATGCGCGGCGCCCCTTCCCCGTTTGGCCGTTCGCTGATCAGATTAGAAAGTCGTGGGGCTGTAGCTCAACCGGGAGAGCGCCTCGTTCGTAACGAGGAGGCCAGAGTGGGCTACTTGGCGGGATGCAGTTCGAACTGCGAGCCGAGGTTGAGGATGGTTCGTTGCAGAACCTTCTTGCCGATCCGTTCGGCCTCGACGAGGCGATAGGTGATGGTCGCGCTACGTCAGATGGTTTTCAAAGCGGTGGTCTCACCGCACACGCGGCGCAACTATGCCAAGGCCCTCGACAAGTTCTTCGCCCTCAGCGCGGAGCAGCGCCAACCTCTCTCCCGCGCCCTCTAGATGGAGTATCGCGCCCAGAGGCTGGCTCGCAAGCTGAATCCATCGACCATTAATGTGCGGCTCTCCTGCCAGCCACAGAAGCCAATTTGAGCCAACGCTGAGGCATGGCCCAATGGTTGAGAAGAGTCGGCCATTTCCTGCGCGGAAAGAAGCAAGGTCAGCAAGTGCCTCCAACATACCGCAGGGAGGCTTTTGATCCCATATTCTGAAGCGCAATGCCAACTCTGTTCATTGCCCGCCCTTTTTGGGACAGCGTTCTCTTTGTGAACGTACGGCCGTAACGATTTGATTGCGAAGCACTTATAGAATGACATATTTTGGCTTACTCTTATCCTTAAACGATAAATGATCCTTGACTAACGATCATTGACGACAGATTTTCACAATATATCGCTTGCAAAAATGGCGGCTTTGGCTTACGCTGACCGTATTGAAGTAAATGTTTCATTTCCCTGGATAGATGTCTGCGCAGTTCAGAGTTGTTTGAGATCTTACGAAAGAACGAGTATTTCCGACTCTGATTGATTTCATGAAGGGCATCTGTCGTCCACAGCGAGCAGAGTGCATGATTTGGTGAGGATGGCTTAGCGTAAGGTTGCTTTGCTAAGTCAGAATGGCGGAGCCATGCGTATGATGGCGTCCAGCAAGGAAGAAGCGTTTCATACTCCTCTCAATCCGCACATCCTGGATATTGTTCTCTGCCGTTGGCGCGACGCTTGATTCAACTGGGGGCTGGGGATGAGTCTACAAGCGGCAGCTCAAATATGCGGCGGCCAGGTTTTACGGAATCCATTCGTCATGGGCGCCGCGCTTGATCGCAATTGGTATGCGGTTTACACGGTTCCGCAACACGAAAAGTCGGCGCAGAAGCAGCTTGACATACGGGAGATTGAGAGCTTTCTCCCTACTTATGAAACCGTCCGGGTCTGGAAGAACCGGCAACGGATGAAGCTGACACTGCCGCTGTTTCCCGCCTACCTGTTTGTGCATATCAATTCCCGGGAGCGGGCGAAGGTTCTGCAATCTCCCGGTGTGCTGCAGATTGTAGGCAACAGCAGAGCGGGTGTCCCTCTTCCGGATTCCGAAATCAAGTTTCTGCGCTCCGACTTTTGCAGGCAACGGATCGAACAGTATCGCGAGCTGGTGATCGGCGAAAGAGTTCGCGTTAAGAGCGGTGTGATGCAGGGGCTTCAGGGAACGCTGGTGAGAAAGGCCAACAGCCTGCGATTCGTGCTGACACTGGAATTGATTAACCAGCATGCCGCAATCCAGGTGAACGCTGAGGATTTGGAGCCGATTGCCGCTCAAGCGTAGGGTCTTCGCCGGATCTCTGCCGGGAGTGTCAGGCGCAGGCGCGATGCTCCGATTTATGTTTACCGGCTTGAAGAAGGTCCGCCGGTTTTGAGAAGTACCGCACGGATTCAAAAAATCTTACCGTGTAATTGCTCCGGAATGCAGCCTCCTCCACCCGCCTCTATTCCGTAGCCATCCAGATTCAGAGCTTGTCCGTTCGCCAGTTTATCTGGCGTCAGGTGTTGTGTGCGCGGGAATCAGCCTGCGTGTTATTGCGGCGTCATTGTTGTGGCGCGCTGGGCGGGTCGTAGAGTTAGCGGGGTCTGATCGGTATGTGAAAAAGGTTCCGCGCAGGCTGCCGGCGCCTTGCAATGGTGGCGTGAAGTGAGTGTCGTATGCCAGAACCACCCAAAAACTCAGTACGAACGGACAAGATTCTCCAGGCGGCGGGCGAACTGTTTGCCAGCCAGGGATTTCACGGAACGAGCACGCGCGAGATAGCCCGCCTTGCCGATGTGAGTGAAAACACGCTCTTCCGGCATTTCGACAATAAGGAAGAACTTTTCTGGTCGTCCCTCCGTTGGTATTCCGCGGGGTTGAAGTTTCGCCGGGACATACTGAAGGGGCTGACGCAAGGCGGCCCTCCAGAGGTGGTCTTGCCCAAGATTATCGAGATGCTCGCAGATACAGTCAACTACCGCCCGGAGCTGCTGCGGCTGGTGGCGGTCGCATTCATCGAGTTGCACGCCAAGGCGGACGAATTCAGCGTGGAATCTCTCTCTCCTGTTTTCTCGGCAATCAATCACTATTTGGAAATGAACATCAAGAGCGGGAAAGTTCGTGACTTGGATCCCACCATCCTGACATCCGCATTGATCATGACGGTGTTGATGCATCCAGGCATATACAACTTGATCGATGGCGACAAGCCCGTATATTCCAATAGCCTGGAAGCGCACCGCGCCTACGCCAGGTTCTGGCTGGATTTGATCGTTCCGAGGGTGCCGGCCTATCAATCACCCAGGATGCAGATTCCAGAGGAGCATCCAGATTGAATTACATTGAGCAACGTCCAGAAAGAGCGCTGCCGTCATTTTCGCGGAGCCCAAAGTTTAGGAGCCGCAAGTGAAACAGAGCGTCAGGAACCCAGAAGGGAAAGATATGTCTCCGGAATCAAAACTTGCTCGGCGTCACAAAGCGCAACGCATCCTGCGCCGGTCTATTGTCTATTCTTTGGACTTGGCGGCATTTGCGTTTTCTACCATCCTCGCTTTTGAGCTGCGATTCGACGGCGCATTACCTGCCCAATACTTCCATCCGATGGAGGTGGCTCTATGCATCTGGGCCGGAACAAAGTCCGCGGCTTTTATCGCGGGCGCGGCGAACAGGGGAAGCTGGAGGCATACCTCCGTCTTCGATGCGGCGCGGCTGCTTCTGGCGAATACGGCCGGGGCCATCCTGGGAGGATTGGCCATCGCATATTTGGTGGGGCCATCGAGCATTCCGCGCTCGGTGTACATTCTCGATTGGCTGATCTCCTGCCTGCTGACTTTGGGGGGAAGGCTGGCAGTTCGCTTTGTCATCACCCTCAGGAGCAGGAGCAGAATCGAAGGCGAGCAGACGAGGACGCTGATTTACGGTGCCGGCAATGCGGGGCTGGCGCTGCTGTCGGAGTTGCAGCAGAACCAAACCCTGATGTGCGATGTCGCAGGCCTTGTCGATGACGATCCAAGCAAAGTCGGACTGGTGCTGGATGGCAAGCGGGTGATGGGAACGGGAGAATCTCTTGGGGCATTGGTGAAGAAGTATGTTATCAAGAGAGTGCTGATTGCGATTCCCTCCGCGACGGGACCGCAAATGGTGCGCATTCTGAAGTTTGCCACCGATGCCAAGGTGGAATACAAGATGGTGCCGAGTTTAGGGGAACTTGTCCAGGGCACGGAATTGGGCAAGCAAATCCGCGAGGTTGCGGTCGAGGATTTGCTCGGTAGAAAGCCCGTGCATCTTGACTTGGACCGGATTCGGGAGCGCATTCAAGGGCGGGTAGTCATGGTGACGGGCGCGGCGGGCTCGATCGGGTCGGAGATTTGCCGGCAGATCGCTCCCTTCGGTCCGCTGGCCATTGTGGGTTTCGATGAGGCGGAGACTCCCCTTTTTCATCTGGACCGAGAGATGGCCAGGAGCTTCCCATATTTGACTTTTCACCCGGAGATCGGCAGTATCACCAGCCGGGGCACCGTGAAACGGGTAATGCAACATTATCACCCGTCGATTCTGTATCATGCGGCGGCCTACAAGCATGTCCCGCTGATGGAGAAGCACGTCTTCGCGGCGGTCGAAACGAACATCTTCGGGACTCTGAATGTGGCCCGTGCGTCGGCCGAGTACGGCGTCAACGACTTTGTCATGATTTCCACGGACAAGGCGGTGCGGCCGACCAGTATGATGGGCGCTACCAAGCGCACGGCAGAGTTGCTGATTCGTATGCTCCAGATGGAAAGTGCTACCAAATATGTTGCAGTCCGTTTCGGGAATGTTCTCGGAAGCAACGGCAGCGTTGTTCCGATTTTCAAGGAACAAATTGCCGCCGGCGGCCCGGTAACCGTCACTCACCCGGAGATGACCCGCTATTTTATGACCATTCCCGAGGCGGCCCAGCTGGTTCTGCAAGCATTCTCGATCGGCCAGGGGGGAGAGGTGTTCGTCCTCGAAATGGGCGAGCCCGTCAAGATCGCGGATCTCGCCAAGAATCTCATTCTTCTCTCGGGGCTCCAGCCTGAACGCGACATCGAGATTCAATTCACCGGCCTTCGCCCAGGCGAAAAAATGTATGAAGAATTGAATCTGCAGGATGAGCATCTAATCCCAACCTCGCACGCCAAGATCAGAAGCTATGTTTGCCATCAGAATCTCGATGCCATGCAAATCAAAGCGTCTTTGCAGCGCCTGCAAGCCATTGTTGAAGGACAGGATGTCGCCAATCTCGTGCTGCTGCTCAAGGAATTGGTGCCCGACTATAATCCCGGAGCCGAGCTTTTGAAAACCGCCTTGTCGATCAAGCCCTACAATGCGGTTCCAGGCAAGATACCAGTTCATCGCGCGCAGCCGGAGACCCCGGCGGCGGCCAAACTGACGCCGGTCGCCCTATTGAATTAGAGCGTTCGAAGAGCAGCGTAGGGTGATTCGAGATCAGGGTTGGCATGGATGCCGCAATCCTGAATCACGGAGAGTATTGCGCCAATGGGGACGCAGCCTACTCTTGAACAGACGCCCTTGTGGGTCACCCCAGGCCGGCGAACTCTGTTCTGGATTGCATGTGGCAGATTGCTCGGCATTCGACCAACCCGCTATGCGGATCAACCTAATCGCGTTTCTAAAAGGTCCAAGGATGAGCGAAGTGGTGCTTGATAACCATAGGAATTCTGACTGCAAGGCGCGACGGAACCAGGCCGGCGGTCAACTGTTTACCGCGGTGCTAGGAGTGTTCCTTTGCGGCGTTATCGCTGCCCAAAGTTGTGATGCCCAGGCTCCGGATCAATCGGGAGACCAACAAGCGGGTCAGGCGACCGAGTTACAAACGGATCAAGCGACGGATCAACCCGAAGGCCAAGCGGCGGCGGACCAGCAGACGATGTCTGCCGAGCAGATTATCGGCATTTTGCAGCAGGAACCGGACGTTCTGGCCAAGATCAAGATGCAGGCTACGCAGCAGTCGGGCGTGGATCCGGGCGCAATGAGCGATGAGGCGATCCACGACCGCATTCGGCAGGATCCGGCCCTGCGCGATTTGGCTACGAAAGAGCTGGTCAAGCGCGGCTATGGCATCAATCCAACGGTGCCGAACCCGAATCCCGCAAATGCTCGTTCCGCCAAAAGAACAATGCCGCAGCCTCCAAAGCCTCTCGGCACACAAGCCCCCCCCCCCTACGAGGATCCGGACAACCCACAGGTTCAACACCGGATTAGTCCGTATGGGAACTTGCCTTCATTGCGAGAGCTTTACTCTCAGTTTCCATCCATGGAAAGGAAGCTGCGGCGCTTCGGTAGCGATGCTTTCATTCTCGGCACGGGGAATACCAATGAATTGCCGATGGATCTTCCTGTCGGTCCCGATTATGTGCTTGGGTCGGGGGACAATGTTGCTGTCAATCTGTGGGGTGGCCGCTCCGATCGTCTCAGCCGCACCATTGACCGCCAGGGCCAGATCGCGCTCCCTGAGGCAGGCACGATTACCATTGACGGACTCACGATTGCCCAGGCGCAGAGCGCCATTCAAAAGGCGCTCAGTACGCAGTTTCAGGGTGAGCATGTCGAAATCTCGCTGGGCCGGCTGCGCACCGTGCGGGTGTATGTGGTTGGCGATGTGCAGCGTCCAGGCGCCTACGACGTCAGTTCATTGTCCACGCCGCTGAGCGCCTTGTATGCCGCCGGTGGCCCGACCAGCCGCGGGTCACTGCGCATCCTGCGCCAGTACCGCGGCAAGCAACTGGTCCGTGAAATTGACCTGTATGACTTCTTGCTGCGGGGTGTCCGCTCGAACACCGACCGCCTGCTGCCGGGTGATACCATCCTGGTGCCGCCGGTAGGTTCGCAGGTCACGGTGGAAGGAATGGTGCATCGCCCCGCTATCTACGAGCTAAACGGCGAACAAGGATTGAACCAAGTACTCGATCTTGCGGGAGAAGTGCAGGTTTCCGCGAATCTGAAACAGATCAATGTTGAGCGTATTGAAGCCCATCAACGCCGCACCATGTTTAGTTTGCAACTGCCTGACAATCAGGACGAGGCGAAACAGAAGCTTGCAGCTTTCAAGGTTCAGGACGGAGACGACGTAGTCATCTCGCAAATTCTGCCTTATAACGAGCAGGCCGTCTATCTTGATGGGCATGTCTTTCGTCCAGGAAAGTACTCCTACCGGGATGGAATGACACTCAATGATCTGTTGCATTCGTACCAGGACGTGATGCCGGAACCGGCCGATCACGCTGAACTCGTTCGCTTGCAGCCGCCGGACTTCCGGCCAGAAACGATCAGCTTCAATCTGCCGGATGCGCTTATCGGCAACGATTCAATCAAACTTCAGCCGTTCGATCTCATCCGCATTTTCGGCCGTTATGAGATCGATTCGCCCAAGGTTTCCATTGGGGGGGAAGTTCTTCGTCCCGGCAATTATCCGATGTCTCAAGGCATGACGCTGGCTGAACTGGTGCGCATGGCGGGAGGCTTTAACCGCAGCGCCTATCGAGATGAAGCCGATCTTTCCAGCTATGTTGTTCAGAACGGGCAGAAAGTGCTGGTCAACCATCGCGAGGTGGCAGTGGAAAAGGCGCTGGAGGGCGACAAGAGCGCGGATGTCGCGCTGAAGCCCGGCGATGCCGTCAGCATTCGGCGCTTGGCCGGCTGGCAGGACATTGGTGCGTCGGCGACGATAAACGGTGAGGTCGAGCATGCCGGCAGCTATGGGATTGAACAGGGAGAGCGCCTAAGTTCGGTTTTGAAGCGTGCCGGCGGCTTCCGAGAGAGTGCGTATCCGGCCGCCGCCGTTCTGGAACGCGTGCAGGTTCGCGAACTAGGCGAGCAAGCCCGCCAGCAGTTGATTCAACGAATCGAAACCACGCCAGTCGATTTTAAGCCCGGGGCGATGACCGAGCAGGCACAATCATCTATGCAGCAGTCACTTCAGCAGCAGCGGCAACAAGTCCTCACAGCGCTTCGCAGCCACCCCGCCAGCGGCCGGCTGGTGATCAACATTTCTCCAGACATCCGCAAATGGGAAAACACATCGGCGGATATAGAGATGCGCGCAGGCGACACGCTGGTCATTCCCAAACGGCCGAATTTCGTGATGGTTAGCGGCCAGGTGTATAACTCAATTGCTGTGAGCTACGTCCCGGGCAGAGAGCTCGGCTGGTACTTGCGAAAGGCTGGCGGGGCGACACCTTCCGGGGAAATAAAGGACATTTATGTCTTACGTGCTGATGGCTCTGCTGTACCGCACGAACATGGCTGGATGAGTGGCAGTCTCATGAGTCTCAAGATGAGACCAGGCGACACCGTGTTTGTCCCGGAGAAGATCATCGGCGGTTCACAGGTCTGGCAAAACATATTGGGCATGGCGCAGATTATGTCAGCTACGACGCTTCCTCTCGCGATTGGCGGAGTCCTCTGATGGTTTTTGTGCAAAGGCAAGAGTCGCTGAGGCTTTCAGAGGCGCTCTTCTGTTCAGAAGGTCTCAATTGCATTGCCCTTCACTCACTGAAGAGAAACAGTTGAGGCGTCTCTGACCAAGAAAGTCCATCAAGACTCCAGCTATGTCGATTCTTTTCTGAATTAGCTTCTTCGCTCCACGGGAGACGAAACATTGAGTACCGCAGAAGAACACGATCAGATTGCGGCCGAATGCGCAGCGGCTCCAATAGAGATTTCAATCGTAGAACTCGGCATGGTGATATGGCGGCGCCGTCGCTGGCTGTCCAAGGTAATTGGGCTGGGCGCGGTGGTTGCAATGGGCATCGCCTTGTTGATTCCCAATCAATACACGTCCAAAGTGCAATTGATGCCACCCGATTCACAGGCGATTTCAAATACATCTATGCTGAGCGCGTTAGCGGGGGGAGGAGCTATCGCACCCAGCCTGGCGGGAGGCTTGATGAACGCGCGAACGCCAGGCGGAACCTTGATAGGTGTTCTGGACAGTCAAACCGCGCAGGACGACATCATCAATCGCTTCGATCTGCGGCGCGTCTATCATTGCAAGTTCTATGTCGATGCCCGCAAGATACTGGCAGAGCGAACCACCATAGCAGAAGACAAGAAAAGCGGAATCATCAGCATTGCGGTGACGGACCGCGATCCAAATCGGGCGCGCGACCTTGCTGAAGCGTATGTCGAGGAACTTGACAAGCTGGTCAATAAGGTGAGCACTTCCTCAGCCCGGCGCGAACGGATTTTTCTGGAGGGAAGGCTGCAATCCATCAAAACTGATCTCGATGCCAGCTCCCGCGCATTGAGCCAATTCTCCAGCCGTAACGCTACAATGGATCCTCAAAAGCAAGGCGAAGCAACGGTAGCAGCAGCAGGAAAACTGCAAGGCGATCTGATCGCGGCTCAAAGTGAACTGTCTGGATTGAAAGCCCAGTATACCGATGACAATATGCGGGTGCGAGAAGTTCGCGGACGCATCGGCGAATTGCAACGTCAATTGCGCAAGATGAGTGGCGCGGGAGACAGCGTGAATGGCGCCGATCTGACGGCAGACCAATTCCTTCCTTCGGTTCGCAAGCTGCCCCTCTTGGGGTTCACTTACTACGATCTCTACCGGCAAGTGGCTATGCAAGACGCCATCTACCAGACTCTGACCAAGCAGTATGAACTGGCCAAGGTGCAGGAAGCGAAAGAAATCCCCCCCATCAAGGTACTGGACGAACCAAACGTGCCAGAGAAGAAGTCCTCTCCTCACAGGATGATCATTATCGTCCTTGGTTTTTTGTTCTCAGCTTTTGCGGGAATCACTTGGATATTGGCCTCGGCACTATGGAACCTGATTTACGGCCCCCACCCGGTGCAAGCTGGCGGCATTGCACCCTCCCGCGCGATGCTGGACGATTAACGATTGTCCAGCGGCGCTGTGCATACCACTCATTTGGCTGGTTGAGCAACTGCCAAACTTAGTCCAATATCATTGTCCGCAAGAGTAGCTTGGGGATCGAGATCGAACAACCATTGACTGCAATCCGAAGCTCCATCCCCTCGCTGCGCGCCAATTTCGCCTGGACGTTAGCGGGCAATGTGCTCTATGGCGCATGCCAATGGGGTATGCTGTCGGTGCTTGCCAAACTGGGCAGCCCATCGATTGTCGGCCAGTTTACCCTGGGTTTAGCTGTTGCCGCGCCGGTGTTCATGTTCACCAACTTGCAGCTTCGCGTCGTGCAGGCCACGGATGTGAACGTCGAGCACGGATTTGCGAACTATTTCACACTGCGGATGCTGGCAACGCTGCTCGGGCTGATGGTGGTCATTGCTCTGTTATCTTTTGCCGGGTTCTCGTCCGCTGTATGTGTCGTCATTCTGCTGGTTTCAGTTTCCAAATGTGTCGAGTGTATGAGCGACATGACCGCCGGCCTCCTTCAGCGGGAAGAACAATTGAAGCGCGTCGCCATCAGCCTGATGATGCGCGGTGCTGCTTCAGTCCTCGTCTTTTCCCTGATCTTTGCTTACTTTCGCAATCTGGCGCTCTCGGTAGCCGCCATGTGTGGGGTCTGGCTAGCGGTGCTGCTGTTTTACGATGTGCCGAACGCAAGGGCATTGATCGGTCGCCATGACCCATTCTTCCGCTTCGACCGCCACGCGCTCGGGCGATTGATGATGCTGGGTCTTCCGTTGGGCTGGGTCGCCACTTTTGCGTCGCTGAACGTGAATATCCCTCGCTACTTCCTCCAGCATTACCTGGGACTGGCGGATCAGGGCATCTACGCATCGCTTGCGTACCTGGTCGTCGCCATCAATCTGGTCGTGGTCGCGCTGGGCGTGTCGGTCACCACGCGCCTCGCCCGCCTGTTTGCGGATGGTGATCACAGGCAGTTTGTGCGCCTTTTGACTAAGCTCTCCATGCTCGGCGTATTGATTGCGGTAGTTGGGGTGCCTTTGACGTTCCTAGTGGGGCGGCCACTGCTCACGTTGCTCTACCGCAGAGAATATGCGGATCACGTTGGTCTGCTGGCGCTCTTCGTGGGCATCGCCGGCCTCGGCGCGATTGGAACATTTCTCTTCTGCAGTCTGACGGCGGCACGAAGCTTTCGTCTACAGGTTCCGGTATATTTCGCATCGATGCTGGTAGTGTCGTTGGGATCCGCGATCCTTGTTCCACGCTATGGCACAATCGGTGCGGGGATATCCCTGCTGTTCTCGGCGGCAACAATCGTGTTGGGCAGCCTGCTGGTTTTAAGACGCATTCTGAACGCACGGCCTGAAGGATTGCGCGCTTGATGAGAAAACGATAGTGAGCGCAAGGAGTGATAGACGTCTGTGAATGGATTGACCTACGCAGTGAAGGAGAAACTGGCATGTCAAGAGTGATCAATCAAGTTGGTGCTACTGTGCTTCGTGCGCTGGCCCGGCTTGGATCCGTATTTGACCGGGCATACATGATGGATAACGTTCCGCTCTCCACCAGCATTGCGTGCCGGAACTGGAGAACGCATTTGTACGAACTCGGAAATAAGGAAGGCATGCGCATATTGGAGATTGGCAGTAGGGAGGTTACCGGCTCGTCAGATGCCAGAAGATCTTTTTCGAGAGCTCATTATGTGGGGTTCGATTTCTACGCGGGACCGAACGTGGACGTGGTAGGAGATGCTCACCGGCTCTCATCCTATTTCGCAGAAGGAGAGCAATTTGACATTATTTACTCCTCGGCTTGTTTTGAGCATTTTGCTATGCCGTGGGTCGTGGCAACCGAAATAGCGAAGATGTTAAAAATAGGGGGATTGGTTTTTGTCGAGACGCATTTCTCGTTCGGATCCCACGAACGGCCGTGGAATTTCTTCCAGTTTAGCGATATGGGCTTGAAGGTCCTGTTTTCCAGTGCACTTGGCTTCGAGTGTATCGAATCTGGAATGTCGAATCCCATGGTGGGTAGATTCTCCGCACTCGCGGACAAGAACTTGCGCTGCAGGCCGATTCGAGGTCTGTTTTGTCATAGTGAGTACCTGGGCAAAAAGGTAAGTAACGTGGAAACGATCGATTGGAATCGCGTCGATCCCGAAGCCGTGGTAAATTCAACGGTGTATCCTCGACCGCGAGCCGTTATCAAAAGCTGAAGCAGCACAACAGACCGGAAGAACAGGCCTGACAGGGGGGCCGTTTAACAATGAGTTCCTTTGACCTCTTTCTTGACCTCGCTCTCATCTTCTTCCTTTTGCTTGTGGTCTTGAATTACCGGGCGCATCGTTCCGTCCTGTATCCCCCATTCATCTTCTGCGCCATGTGGCTGCTCGTTTTGCTGGTGGTCCGCTTAGGCCTCATCGAACTCGATCCCGTGCATGGCAACACCCTTGCGCTTGTGGCGGCTGGAGCGGCTTCATTCAGCGTTGGCGGCTTGCTTGCCGGTCTTGCGCCGCGAAAGCTGCTCCGCATTCACCTCTTTCCGCCGAAGCCGAAAAGAACGCCCGACTTTCTTCGCAACACGCTGTTGATCGTTTTGCTCTGCGGTCTACCCCTCATGCTTTATCACACACTGCAGCTCAGCAAATCGCAAGGTGGCGGTTTTGACATCCTCAAACAGGCTCGCCTTGAAATGGTGGAAGAAGTCAAGAACGAAGAGCCGAGTGGTGCTGTTTCGCTGGCTGCCACCTTCACTTCGTTTGCCACTTTCGCTTCTTTCCTCTTCGCTACGGAAAAAAAAGACTGGAAGTTCTGGGTCGTGACGGCGACCGCATTCTTTGCATGTATTCTCAGTACAGGTCGAACAAATCTCTTGATGCTTATCTCCGGCCTGTGTGCGACTCGGCTGCTGCAGACGAAACGGGAGTCCCTGCTCGGTGCCATACGGCTTCTTCGCTGGCCGATAGCTTTATTCGTCGCGCTCTTCATTGGACTCATCTTCACCAATAAGGACACCAGAGAAATTGACGGGGGCACCACGGGCGCCGTAACGTATTTTGTCTTCGCCGCGATCGTAGGTCCGTTAGCCGCGTTTGATCGTGTAGTGCAGCAGCCGGGAGACTATATAACGACAGCGAATCACTCGTTCCAGTTTCCTTTGAGGATAGCCGCAGCATTGCATCTGACGAATTACACTAGGCCACCGGTGCTTGACAGCTTCGTGTACGTCCCATTTCCGATTAACGTATATACTGTTTTCAAATTTTTCTTTATCGAGTCGGGCATTGTAGGAGCCTTGGTACTCCTGTTCTTTGTCGGTCTGCTCCATTCCTTGCTTTATCTCAAGGCGAGACAGGGAGGCAGGTTCAGCACATATCTGTTCGCTTATTTCATGTATTCCGTGTTGATTGTGATCTTTGATGAAGCTTACATTAGCTCGATGGGAGGGTGGCTGCGCGCCATCGTCTTCGGATTGTTCTACTTCCTCATTGGCGCGGTGCCCCTCCGTCTGTTTTCGGCAAATAAACAGTGGACATTTCACTTCACAAACAGGGTAGTAAACCCTGCCATGCATCATCCCTAAACCACAAGGAGCTATCCATTGGCTGATTCATTCAATCAATTCCCCGTCCGCATATTTGCCGTAATTGTCCTTTATAAGATGCAGCCCAGCGAATCAATAGCCTTAAGGACGCTTCTGGCCGCAATACCAGGTCTTCAAAGCGGAGAAGCAGATGTCAGAATTCTATTGTATGACAACACCCCAGGGGGGCAAACTGTCGGCGTGTTGCCTCCCGGCGTGCAATATAAGGCTAACTCCCAAAATGGCGCTCTTTCTGCCGCCTATAACTACGCGCTGGAGATTGCGCAAAATGAGAGTTTTGACTGGCTCCTCACCCTTGATCAGGACACCACTCTCCCGATTGACTTTCTATGCAAGCTCTGTAATGCCGCTGCGTTTGTTGCGCCCATGGATGAGGTGGCTGCGATTGCTCCAAGAATATCGAGCGATGGGCGAATTGTGTCTCCATTCACGCTCATGAAACATTGGATGCTTTTGAGTTATTTCCCTGATGGCTTTCTTGGAATTCCATTGGATAACGTATATGCGATTAACTCTGCGTTTATGATCAAGGTCAGCGCCCTGAAGGCGATTGGCGGGTACGATCCGAGATTTAATCTCGATTTTTGCGATCTTGTTATTGGTCACCGTCTTCAATATAATCACCTGCGAGTCTTTGTCGCTGGTAATATTCACGTGGAACATGAGTTGTCTGTTATTGATCTAAAAAATCGGGTTACCCCCGGCAGATACGAAGATATACAAAGTGCGGAAGAGGCATTTTATGACGAGTATTTGGGAAGGGTAGAAGGAATCGTGCTTTTGATGAGGCTTGTTTTTCGTCTGACCTACAAACTCTGGAGGGACGGGGCAACTTCTTCATATTTCCCGGTTGGTCTAAGATTTCTCCTTAAAAGGCTGTTCTATTCGCGCAAGCATCGTATGAAAAGTTGGGAACAATCAATCAAGGGACACTCGGCTGTAAAGGCATCCCTCTGATTGAACACTAGGTAATGGCGCATGTCCCATATAATTTGCGCGTATTAAGACAAAAATTTTCCACCGTAATTCAAATCATGGCGGAGAGCTTGAGGATGCCTGAAAGAATCCAGACTGACGCGAATGACAGAGTTTTCAAACTGCTTGCTGTTGTTGTCCTGTACAAGATGAAACCGCGCGAGTCTGTTTGCTTTAATTCCTTGCAAACAGCAATATCAAATGTGCAGCCGGAAAAAGCGGAAATTAGGGTGCTGCTTTATGACAACACGCCGGGAGGTCAGGATACAGGTGAATTGCCTTCTGGTGTGCAATACAAAGCGGATTGTGAAAATGGCGGTTTGGCGAGGGCCTATAACTACGCGCTGAAGATTGCGCAGGAAGATGGATTTGACTGGCTGCTCACTATGGATCAGGACACTACCCTCCCGATTGACTTCCTATGCAAGCTCTGGTGCGCCGCCGCGTTTGTGGCGCCCATGCCTGACGTTGCGGCGATTGTTCCGAGTATATCGAGCGAAGGGCGAGTAGTGTCCCCATTCACCGTCATGAAATATTGGACGTTTTCGAGACGTATCCCCAGGGGATTCGTCGGAATCCCATTGGAAAGTGTATATGCTGCTAACTCGGGGACTACGACCAAGGTTAGCGTACTTAAGGCGATGGGCGGGTACGATACGAGATTTCGTCTCGATTTGTCTGATTTTGTTATGAATCACCGTCTCCACTGCCATAAGCTGCGCGTTCTTGTTGCTGGAAACATTCATTTGGAACACGAGCTGTCCGGTCAAGATCTGAAAATCCGATCTACTCCGGGCCGATACGAAGAATATCTACACGCCGAAGAAGGATTCTGTGACGAATATTTCGGCAGGGCAGTTGGCCTCGTGGTAGTGGTAAAGCTCTTCTATCGCTTCGTATACAAGATGTGGAGGCATGGAGGAAGTCTCGCCTATTCTAAGATCGCCTTTAGATACCTTTGCAGAAGGGTGTTATTATCGCAAAAGCGTCGTATGAAAAGTTGGAAAGAGTTAGTTAGCCGACGTTTGGTTGCATAGCGAACGCCAAGTGGCATCTGCAAGCGACGTGTAGGTACGCATAGGGATCAGCGAGACGCACCGCTCGGATTGGAGAGTTCTGGTGAAAGAAAACAAGATACTTATCACTAGCGGCCTGGGATTCATCGGAATGGAAGGAGCCAAGTTGCTTGTGGCGAAGAAGTAACGAGTGCTTTTGTTCGACAATCTAAGTCCGCAGATCCACGGGGCCGTTCCTAACCTATCTTCTTTATCGCTTCTCAAATGTAAGGAAGTCGAAGTCTTTCGGCGCGGGCTATCCGACCAGCGTTGCGCGCATCGCTCATCTGCTGAAGGCGCGCCTTGGCCGTGAATCCCAGATAGTTGTCTCCGGGCAATACCGGTTTGGCGATATTCGACACGGCTACGCCGATATGAGTACGATTCAGGCAAAGCTGAGATTTGTTCCCGAAGTTTCCCTGGAACAGGGCCTGGATCGATTTGTTGCTTGGGTGCGGACGCAGCAGGTCGAGCCGGACCGTCTTGACACGGCCACACAGGAACTGCTCGCACGCGGCTTGATGGAAGGGCATGTTGAATCTAAGACAGCTACTCTATAGCGACTTGGCGCGGCACTACGCGCTGGAAGGAAGCCCGGCGATCCATCCGAATCTCCTTCGCTTCCTCAGCCGCTTGGCGCATTTTCGTTTTCTGCCTGTCGTGCTGTGCCGGCTTAGCAGGGCGGCCATGCTGAACCGCGTTCCGCTCCTGCCCAACTTGCTTACATACCTTAACGTCGTGCTGTTCGGCATTGAGGTGACGCCGCGCTGCGAGATTGGACCGGGCGTCTTCTTCGCACACACATCCGGAAGTGTCATCGGAGCGGTAAAAATCGGAGCCAATGCGATCATCTATCAGGGCGTTACGATTGGCGCCAGGAAAATGGGCTTGGGGTTTGATCCGGCTAGCCGGCCCGAAGTTGGCGACAATGTTGTGCTGGGAGCCGGCTGCAAGATTCTCGGAGGTATAGTCATCGGCAACAATGTTATCGTCGGCGCGAATTCCGTAGTGGTGCGGTCCGTACCGCCCAATCGGACGGTTGCCGGCATCCCGGCCCGCGAAATCTCTTCCATGAAAGCTGAAACACAGTGACAGAGCAGATGCTGGATTTGACCATTATCATTCCCAACTACAACACCAAGGGGCTGCTCCGCAACTTCACTTTCACAAATTCGTGCCGTATCCGGAGTTTCAGACCGTGAGTAAACCTATTTCCCGAACAGCGCGGCGAGCCTTGGTTATCGCTCCATTTCTGTACGTTGAGATGAATGCCAACCGGCCGCTGTCTGCCGCCTGTGTTCTGAGCGAGTTCGCTGTAGTGGAGGCGATGACCGCCGACTTCAACCACACAACCAAAGCAGCAAAGCAAAACGAGCAGGTGCCGCCGATCGATAGAATCATTTACTTGAAAACACCGCATTACAGTAGAAATGTCAGTTTAGGTAGATTATGGTCACACCTGGTCTTTTCATACCGGGCTGCCAAGTTACTTCGCAAGGACTGGAATCGATATGACATTGTGTATGTTACCTTGCCCATGAACATTATCGCCTGGTATGTGCTGCGAAATTCAAGTGCCAGGTTCAAGATTGTCGATGTAATGGATATATGGCCAGACGCATTGCCGTTTCGGCCCTCGGTCCGATACATTCTTGCCCCCCTGTTAGCGGCGTGGAAATGGTTTTTCAAAGCAAGTGTCCGCAAAGCAGGCCTGATCTTGGCCGTTTCGGATGAAATCAGAAACTCAGCTCAGATCTATGCCGGCAGAAATACGCAACTAAAACGCTTGTACATTGGCCATGCCCCTCTCGTAGCACCGGTCGGCAAGCAGCCGACCATTACCATAGCCTACGTTGGAAACCTAGGCTGGCTGTATGATTTCGAGACGTTGCTGGATGCACTTTCTGAAAAGTACTATAAAGACAAGGTGCAAGTATTTGTCGTGGGCAAGGGAGACCGGCAGAATTGGCTTATCAGGGAACTCGAAAGGCGTAGTATTCGATATCACTTCTTCGGAGTGGTCTTCGATATGGATCGTTTGGCCGAAATTCTGTGCAGTTGCCATATTGGATTCAATGGTTATTGCAATACAACTGCAGCGTTCTCCTATAAGGCGAATACGTACTTCGCGGCGGCTCTGCCAATCCTGAATTCGATGGAAGGGGATTTGCAGAGGTTGGTTGCCGAGCGCGGCTTGGGACTCAATTATCGGGCGAGGGATGTGGACAGCCTCAAGCGTTGCCTTGCTCAAATCAATGACCATACCCTGGAGACCATGTCAACAAATTGCCGAAAGTTTTTTTCAGATGAGATCGATCGAGGAAGAGTCCGTAAGGATATGCACAGATATTTCGCGGAGTATTTCCAGCAGACCGAGGAAACTGCATATGTAAATGGAGAACGTCGGTTATTGAGGTTAGCGGAGAACCCCACTAGAAATGATCCTAAGCAGGCTTTGCGAACTACGGGTGAGTTATAATTAAGAATACTTGGTTGTGAATCTGCATACCCATTGCTCGGTCTAAATACTGGTTGGCACGTCCTACTTGATCGAGAGCATCGCTTTCTCGATTGCTGGTTCTATTTGCGCCTATGTCTCTGGACCAGAGGAGAGGTAAAACTGAAAGGGGAAGTTTACGAAACCTGTCGGCAATCCAATTTCTGGCGCGCCATTCACAGTGCACCGTTCCGGCTATGAATTCAGCAAGCGCATATTTGATCTGTTTGCCGTAAGCGCCGGATTAGTATTTGTCTTGCCATTGTTTCTCCTGATCACAATCGTGATCAAGCTGGATTCTCGCGGCCCCGTGATCTACCGCGGTGTTCGCATCGGGAAAGGCGGACGGCCATTTATTATGTACAAGTTTCGCACGATGGTCGTGGGTGCGGAGCGGATGGGTACGGCGACTGCTCATCGTGATCCGCGAATTACTCGTGTGGGGTTTGTCCTGCGCAGATTCAAGCTCGATGAACTCCCGCAGCTTATCAATGTTCTGAAAGGAGAGATGAGCCTGGTGGGACCGCGGCCCGAGGTGGAAGAACATACCATGGCCTACAGCAATGCAGAGCAGCCGATTCTCGCAGTTACGCCAGGCATCACCGATTACTCGTCGATTCATTTTGCGAATTTGGGCGAATTGCTGGGAAGCGAGGATCCTAACCGTGTCTTCATCGAAAAGTATCGTGCGGAGAAGAACCGTCTGCGACTGGAATATGTGCGTACACGATCTTTTTGGGTGGATTTGAAGATATTATTTGGGACTGCGAAGCGGTTGTTGATAGGACGATGATGGAGTATCGCCAATTAGGCACTACAGAACTGGAGGTGTCGCTTCTCGGTTTCGGCGGCGCGCAGGCAAGCGAATTCGACTATGGTCAGCTGGACGAAGGCACCTGGATTTGCGCTGTACGGATGGCATTGCAAGTCGGTATTAACTTCTTTGATACGGCGGATATATACGGCCTTGGCCGCGCCGAGGAATTGCTCGCCAAGGCGCTCGGCGCGGATCGGCATCGCGTGCTTGTCGCCACGAAGTTCGGCTTAGTCTGGAATGGTGCCGGCGAGGTTAAACGAGATTCTTCTCCTTCAGCCATTCGGCGCGCTCTTGAATCAAGCCTCCGACGGTTAAGGTTGGATGCTATTCCGCTCTACCAACTCCATTGGCCAGATGGACGCACACCACTCGGCGATATAATTGCGACCCTTCGTGAGTTGCAGGCAGCGGGCAAAATCCTGCATTTCGGCATTAGCAACGCAACTGAAGGAGATTTGTCTATATGTAGTCTTCAGACAGGTATTCAGAGCGTGCAGCAGGCCTACAACCTCCTCTGTCGCAACATAGAAAACGGCTTGCTGCCCTGGGCCAAGCGAGAAGGAATCTCGGTTCTCGCACACAGTCCTCTCGCTCGCGGTCTGCTAGCAAAGAGATACTGTCGGGGATTGGATTTCGGCAGTTCTGACACGCGAGCCAAGAGCCGCTATTTCGCTTTTCAGGACGCGGAAAAGAAGCAGATTGTTCTGGACGAATTGGCAGGCCTGGCCAGACAGTATGGGGTCTCACAGGCCACGCTGGCGCTGCGTTGGGTGGCCGATGAACCCCAAGTATCTTCGGTGTTGGTGGGCGTCAAGACAGTGGAGCAATTGATGGCAAATGTGGCTTTGGTGGATTTGCGGCTAGACGCAGCCGATCGACAGAAACTCTCCGCTGCCTCCGCCTTGTGCCCGGGAGTGATGACTGGAGAACTAGCCAGGAATGCCGATACGCCGAGGAATGATGCTTCAACGTGATGTTGTTCGGCGGAGTTTCCGTGCGATCGCGCAAACCATGCTCCACTATCGGCCCGGATGTTAAGCAGTCAAGTTTTCCGCGAAGATCGAAGCTATCGCGGCACACCAATAAATCGGAGGAATCATGGACACAAAGCCATTGCGAACCACACCCGAGAAGCAAGTAGGTCAAAACATTGCCCGCATCTTCGAGAACTGTCCAGATGCTACGGAAATCAAACTGGAGAACTTCCCGAAGTACGTCCGCCGGCAGCAACTTAAGCGCTTCTTGGCAATGTATGAGATTTTCAAGATGGCGATGCCCTTAAAGGGTTCAATTGTCGAGTGTGGTGTGTTTCGCGGATTTGGATTGATGACTTGGGCCAAGCTAAGCACCATGCTGGAACCCGAGAACTTAACGCGGCGCGTGTACGGCTTCGACACATTCGGCGGTTTTCCCGCCAGCATCAATGAGAAGGACCATAGCCCCTTCGCTACGCCACAATTGGGAGAATTGGCGTCCGATTCTTATGATGAGTTGCAGCAGCTTATCAGAGAGTACGATTCCGACCGGTTTCTTGGTCATATCTCCAAGGTCCAGCTGGTCCGGGGCGACATGACTCAGACGATCCCTGAATTTGTGATGCATAACCCGCATTTGATTGTCTCTTTGCTGTTTATTGACTGTGACCTCTACGCTCCAACCAGCGTTGCGCTGAAGGAGTTTCTGCCGCGAATGCCCAAGGGTTCCATACTGGCATTTGATGATCTCGATAACCCGATTTGGCCCGGCGAAACCTTGGCGCTGCTGGACTCATTTGGACTTGGAAAGCCTAGATTGCAACGGTTCGAGTGGGATCCATATATCGCCTATTGCATTGTGGAATAGCGTACTTGAACTGCGAGGGATTGAAATGAGCAGCGCACTTTTCTCGGCGGCGAAATCGTTGGCCAACCGTATCAGAATTCACGCGCTACGCATGACCAGTTTGGGCGGTGGATCCCACATCGGGGCGATCTTCTCTTGCGCGGATATTCTCGCGGTGCTATACGGCGGCATTCTCAATGTTAATGCGGCGGCGCCTGAAAGTTCAGGTCGTGATCGCTTTGTCCTAAGCAAGGGCCACGCAGGGGGTGGCCTCTACGCCGCGCTTGCGGAAAGAGGATTCTTTCCGATCGAAAAGCTCCTGACTCATTATCAAGACGGATCAGATCTTAGCGGCCACGTGTCGCACAAACTGCCGGGCGTGGATGTGTCCACGGGGGCTTTGGGGCACGGACTTTCGATTGCCGCGGGAATAGCCTATGCCGGCAAGCTCAAGTCCGCATCCCATCGGGTATTCTGCCTGTTAAGTGACGGCGAATGCGATGAAGGATCAACATGGGAGGCAGTTCTATTCGCTACCCACCATGGACTTTCAAACTTGGTAGCCGTTGTGGATTACAACCAGATTCAAGGAATTGCGCGTACGTCGGAAGTCCTGGATCTCGAACCTTTTGCTGATAAGTGGACCGCGTTTGGCTGGGCTGTAAAAGAGGTTGACGGACACGACCACGAAGCTCTGCACCGCGCTCTTACGACCGTTCCGTTTGTGGCTGGCAAGCCGTCCTGCCTGATTGCACATACCATAAAAGGCAAGGGTGTGAGCTTTATGGAAAACACTGTTCTTTGGCATTACCGTATTCCGCGTGGCGCCGAGTTTGACGCCGCACTGGCTGAATTGGAGGGCCAATCGTGAGAGACGCTTTTATCGGCGTACTAACTGAACTTGCCCCCCGGCATCCGGAGCTTATATTGCTATCGGGAGATCTCGGATTTGGCGTTCTGAATGATTTCATCGCTCATTTCCCACGCCAGTTTTTGAACGTCGGAGTCGCAGAGCAGAATATGTCAGGTCTCGCGGCCGGACTGGCGATGGAAGGCCACACAGTTTTTACCTACTCCATCGGAAACTTCCCAACGCTCCGCTGCCTGGAGCAGATTCGCAATGACATCTGCTATCACAACGCGAACGTGAAAATCGCCTGCATCGGCGGCGGCATGAGTTATGGCGCCGTGGGCTTCTCGCATCATGCTACGGAGGATCTGGCTATCCTTCGCTCGCTTCCGGGCATGCTGGTTTTGTCGCCCTGTGATCTATGGGAAGCGGCTGAGGCCGCCCGCTACCTTCTCTCGCATCGCGGCCCTGCCTATTTGCGCCTCGATAAATCGTCAGCGCCGGTAACTGTGCAGCATGGCGAGACCTTTCGACCGGAAAGCATCCGAACGGTGCGCGAAGGTTCGGACGTGACACTCGCGGCAACCGGCGGAATTCTTGGCGAGGCCCTTCTGGCCGCGGATGCCCTGGCCGAACAAGGCATCCACTGTCGCGTCCTCAGCGTCCATACGATCAAGCCTCTTGATACCGATACGCTCGCGGCTGCCGCGGCAGAGACGGGCGGAATTATTAGCATCAAGGAACACGCCGTCGATGGCGGTTTGGGCGGTGCTATTGCCGAATCGCTCATGGAAGCCGGGGTCTTTCCTGGTTTTTTCGTGCGAATGGGGCTACGCAACACGTTTTCGTCTGTAGTCGGCAGCCAAAAGTATCTGCGGACGGTCTACTCCTTGGATGCTGCGTCCATCGTTCGAACCGTGTCCTCGAAGCTGTGGATCGCGGCTGAGGTTCTCTCATGATTGTCAATGCGGGTTCAGTATTTTCGCGGCGCTGGTAAGTTTGCCTATATTCTTGTCAGTTATATAGCGGCGCATTATCATGGAGACATCCTACGAAGCGAAAGCGCCTTGAAATCGGCCATTCAATATATTCCCTTTCGCAAATATCTGGCCGGCGTGCTGCACGGCATGGCTAACCGCTCGATCCAGGATCTGGCCGAACTCACCCCGACCGCCTGCGCCGCCAAAGCAGCAAGGTAGCGTGCCCAAAGCCCGCCCACCCGTCAACCATGGGGTTGGCCGGATGGGCACAAATGAAAGTATACTGGTTTACAGCCTAAAGGCAAGACGGAGATTCCGGATAATTCAGAAATCATGATTTTGTATGTGGAGGATTCACGCATGGCAGCCTACGCAATTGATCGAAAGCGGTTTGTATTTGAGCAGTTTGATAAGGAGATGGTCCTCATCAACCTGGAAGATGGCTTTTACTACAGCGTTTCCGATACCGGCACGGAGATACTGCACCTTCTTGAACAAGGACTTCCAGTCGCCGAGGTTCTTGACATCCTGTCCGTACGCTACACCAATGAGGATGAACTGCCAGGGCTGGTCGATAGCTTTGTTGCCGAGTTGGAGAAGCAAGGCATCATTTTCCCTCGTTCTGAAGGTTCCCCGGCGAACTCGGTAAGCGCAGCGGAGGAGGCGGCGCAGAATGGCGCGGAAGCGCGTTTCGCTCCCCCAGCCCTGACTCGTTTCGACGATATGCAGGAGATATTGCTACTCGATCCGATTCATCAGGTGAACGAACAGGGGTGGCCGAACCGATGAGTGCCGCTCCGGTTGCAGCTGATCCTCCCGTCTCGAGTGTGATTTCTCCTCAGATATTCGAGCGTTTAACGGAATTTGTTTTTCGCATTCGTAAGCGCATTCTGGAAACTCGAGATGAGCAGCCTGCGAACTACCAGATCGCTGGGCTCCCGGTTTGTTTCAGGTTTCTCGACAACCTGATCCGAGAGCAAGTCTCCCCGGCTTTTCAGCATCTGCGGACCGGGAAAAATATTCCACCGGAACTAACTGTTCTTCTGGAAGGAGATTCGTCGCACCTCGCGGATCTGCCGCGGCTGCTTAGTTGGGATGGGTGGGGCGAGAGGGATATTTGGGCGCTGGAAGTTGCAGAGATGGTGCTGATCATCCAGAACAAAGGCTTGGTTATAGGGGCTTTGGATTCTTTGAACAAGATGGGCTACTGGCTTGAACTTCGCTCAACTGGAATGACCTATCTTGATCGGGCCGCTCCCATGCGCCATCTGCTCACCCTTTGGTTTGGCCTGCAAGGGAGATATCTGTTTCATGGCGCAGCCGTCGGCGAAGCGGGTAGTGGAGTCCTGATTCTTGGTACAGGAGGAGCAGGAAAGTCGACGACAGCTTTGGCTTGTCTTGAGGCTGGTATGGCGTATGCGGGCGATGATCGTTGTCTGCTCTCGATGGATGAATTGCCCTATGTCCACAGCCTGTACGGCACAGCAAAGCTTTCGGATTCAAGCCAGTTTCCCTCGCTTGCTACTGCCATAGACATGGAAGGGATAACATCCGACGAGAAGGCAATGTACAGTTTGCATCGGCTTTCCGACAGCAAATTGCATAGCGGATTCCCGCTGCGCGCCATTTTGCTGGCCCATATCGAGGGCATTCAAGAGACAAGAATCAGCCCGGCCAGCCATGCCAGGGGGTTTCTGGCTCTGGCAGCGAGCGGAGCCCTCCACTTGCCCGAAATGCGCAAGCAAGCCTTGCGCTGTTTTGACTTCATTGCGCGACGGCTTCCGGTTTACGATCTAAAACTCGGAGCAAATATCCGTTCTACTCCAGAAGCCATCCGGAGTTTGCTGCGTGAACTCCATTGAGGCATGAATGATTGAAGCGAAGCTGGTCAGTGTGGTTATCCCCGTCTACAACGGGGCGTTGTATTTGGCGGAGGCGCTGGATAGCATCTTCGCGCAAAACTATCGTCCTCTTGAGGTAATCGTGGTGGATGATGGGTCCACCGACGATACGGCTGCGGTGGCGAAAAGCTATGGCCAAGTGCGCTATTTTTATCAGACCAACCAAGGACCTCCAACGGCAAGGAACACAGGCCTGATGAACTGTGAAGGAGGTCTGATTGCTCTTTTGGACGCAGATGATCTGTGGGTACCAGGCAGACTCGCCCTTCAGACGCAGTGCCTTGAGGCGCATCCGGAAGCGTGTTGCGTAATTGGGCGAATGAAAAACTTCCTTCAACAAGGCATCATTAGACCTTCCTGGGTCGACGATTCCATGTTTGTTGACGATTTTAATGCATATTCCCTAGGGTCAATGCTGGTTCACAGATGGGTATTTGAGGCCGTGGGGCGGTTCAACACCTCCAATCTGCGAGGCGATAATATCGACTGGTTGATTCGGTTAAATGAGCAGAAACTTACAGTTCATAAAATGACTGAGGTATTTCTTCTTCGGCGCATTCACGCTAATAATATGTCGCAGAAACGCGAACTGAAGAGTCAAGCAAGGCTTCGATTCCTCAAGGATGCAATCGATCGCAGGAGAATGTCTCAATGCCATGACCAGCCGTAACGAACTCCATTCAGGAAACGAATCGGGCGAAACTTTCTATTTACAATTGCCACGACCGGTATCGAGGTTACATCACTATGAAAAACGATTCAGGAACAGCAGTCAGGCTCATCACTGTGATTGTACCCGTACATAACGGTGAGAAGTTCCTGAGAGATGCTCTTGCCAGCATTTATGCCCAAGACTATCGTCCTATTGAAGTTATTGTGATAGACGACGGTTCCACGGACGGAAGCGGCGCTATCGCGCGGTCTTTCCCCGAAGTACGATATGTTTATCAGGAACAGCAAGGGTCTGCGGCGGCAAGGAATAGCGGCCTGACGATTTGTAAGGGAGAATTCATAGCCTTTCTCGATGCCGACGACCTCTGGTTACCCAGTCAGTTATCCATCCAAGCCAATTATCTGGCGATGCATCCTGAAGCCGGCGGCGTCCGTGGGATGATGAAGAACTTCCTTGAAGCGGGGATTAGGTGTCCGCCATGGATAGATCCGAGTACTCTGTTACAACCCTCCGATGTCGTTTCACTTGGAACTTTACTAGCGCGTCGTTCGTTGATTGAAGCGGTTGGAAAATTCAATCCTGCCTATTTGCAGGGAGAAGACCTTGAATGGTTCTTTCGAGTGAAGGAGTCTGGAATCCCGGTGCGGAGCCTGGCCGAGACGGTTCTTCTTCGAAGAATCCACGGAAGTAACATCTCTCACAATCAATGCAAGCAGGCCGAGGGCAGGCTCCGCATGCTGAAAGAATCAATTGATCGTAAGCGGAGCGCGGGCGCCCTACCGCCCTCGGGAGCCCTCTGATGGGCCGTTCGGAGTTGGAATCCTGGAAATGGCTCTGGCGCAGGCTGGCACGGTTGCGCAAGCCGCTTCTGGCGTGCATTCTGCTCGCTATGCTCGAGAGCCTGACATTTCCCCCTATAGCGTGGCTAATCAGGAGGATCTTGGATGTCGCAATTCCGTCCAAAGATGTGCGACTGTTAGTATTGCTGGGGCTGGGCATCGTGGGTTGCAGTCTCGCCTCGGACGGGCTGGCATTGGGAACCCGCTTACTTTCGACGCGTACGACCAAGATGGCGATTGGCACAATGCGGCAGCTTCTGCTTCAACGATGCTTCGAACTTCCACGGTCGGTCCACGACACGTTGGATCGCGGAGATGTGCATACGCTCTTTGTGCAGGACACCCAACTCCTGGATGTAATGATCAACGAGTCAATTTCCATACTGACGCCTTCCGCAATTATCAGCGCTCTGTTGATCGCACTTCTGGCAGCTGTGAACGTCAAGCTGCTGGGCATCTTGGTACTTATCGGTCCATTACTCTATCTGGTAAACTTCCGCCTCAAGAGCGTGACTATGGCTTGGGCTGTGCGCGCTCGGGACTCGTTCACGCATTTCAGTACAGGTGTGCATTTTGTACTTCAGAAACTGGACCTGACGAGATACCAGACTGCCGAACGCGCCGAGATACGGCGGCAAGGCAGCCGCATTGAACAGTTGCGCGTGGATAGCGAGCGAATGGTATGGCTGCAATGTGCGTACGGACAAGTTCAAAGTGCAATCGTTGCAACGACGGGGATTCTCATTCTGGTCATCGGCGGCATTCAGGTCATATCGGGGAGGATGTCGCTCGGTTCGCTTCTGGCATTTTATGTGATCTTCGCGCTGCTTGGCAGCAATTTGCAAAAGGTATTCGGCGCAATTCCGCATATCATCACGGGCAATCAGTCTCTTTGCGCTTTGTACTCGTTCTATAGCCTGGAGGCCAAGCCGCCATATTCTGGAACCATGCAGCCCGAATTCGCCGGTTCCATTGAATTGTCGTCGGTATCATTTCAATATAAGATTCGACCTGTCTTTCACGATCTATCCCTTCGATTGGACCGAGGTTCTGTCACGGCGATTATTGGGCCGAATGGAGGAGGAAAGACAACCGTTGCTCGCCTGATCCTTGGCCTCTACAAGCCCAATGAGGGCGAACTCTTGGCGGAAGGAATATCCTATGAAAAGCTGGATATAGAGCAATTGCGGGAAGGCATGGCCTTTACCCCGCAGGATCCGGTACTATTTGGCGGAACCATCTGGGAGAACGTCTCCTATGGAATTCTCGAATCGGATGCTGACCATGTAACGCGTGCCTGTCAAATCGCATTGGTCGATGATTTCGTTCGATTCCTTCCAAAGGGGTACGACACTGAGGTTGGTGAAGACGGCGGTTCCTTGTCGGGAGGTCAGCGGCAGAAGATCGCTATCGCGCGTGCGCTGGCGCGTCGCCCGCATCTCCTCATATTGGACGAGCCTACGAATCACCTTGACCAATTTTCCGCGCGACAAATGTTGCGCAATCTGAAAGCAATGCCTGATCGTCCTACCCTGTTGATTATTACGCAAGACGATGCTATCGCCCGCCAAGCACAGTTTCAGTACTGGCTGGAAAACGGTAATCTGACATTGCAGTGCAGTGATCGCCAATGCCAAGCTGAGACATTTCTGGCAGGCTTGGCGCAAGGAGATAATTGCAAATGAACGATTTGGTTGATATGAGCGCCCAATGGGTTCCCTCACGTGAAGCCGAGATGCTTCTGAGGGTAGCATTTGCGCCTGAAGGACAGGCGCGCGATGCCGGCCTTGCCTGGTTGGCAACCATGAACCTCGCAACTCAAAGCGAGGCTGCAAACCGGCTCCTTCCGCTCGTGCATGACAGGCTGCTGCGCGAAGGCATCGACCATCCTGCAATGGCAATTCTGAAAGGTGTAAGACGAAAGGTTTGGTGCCGCAATCAGTTGCTTTTTAGGCACGCAACTCCAACGATTCAAGCGCTTCGCCATGCCGGAATTGATGTCATGCTTCTTAAAGGCGCCGCGTTAACACTTCATTATTACCATGATTACAGCCTTCGCCCGATGGGGGATTTCGACCTGATGGTCCCTTTCAAGGACGTGACCTCGGCAATTGAGATTCTCCATGAGAATGGATGGAAATCGGAATCGCCGATGCAAGGAAAACTCGGACGGAATATCTTTACCTACATTCATGCGGAGCATTTTACGGATAACTCCGGACTGGATATGGATTTCCACTGGCATCTGTCACCCCTCTGCGTGGATACAGTTGCCGATTCTTCATTTTGGAATTCTTCCATCGCTGTTAGATTCGATGCAGTGGATGTGCGTGTGCTCAACCCTGCCAGCCAGTTGTTGCATGTTTGTGTGCATGGCCTGATATGGAGTGGCATTCCTGGCATTCGATGGATACCGGACTCTTTGGCGATTATTCGCGAAGCCCCTGATCTCGATTGGAATATGCTGCTCTTGCAGGCTCAGGAAAGAAACCTTGCGCTGTTCGTAAAAACGGCTTTGAACTACCTTGTCGACAGGTTTGGCGCTCCGGTTCCCCGCGAGGTGCTTCGCGCAATGAATGATCTCCCGGTGACGCCACATGAGACAAAAGAGTTTACGGTGCATTCCCAATCGCCATATTCCAATCCCATGGCGTTGCAAAAGCAATGCTCTATTCCAAAAACTCTGCAAGTAATGATTTTTACCTATAGGAGGATTGCTTTAGGTGCGAAACTGTCCGGATACAATGTTACAATTTCGGGTTATCTGAGTGCTCTGTATCGGAGGACAAATGGCTGGCGGCTTTTCTTTTATATACTCTATAGGATTGGCAGAAGAGCATCGCGATCAATGCGCGGAGTTATAACCGAAGGTGGTGGCAGGGCCGGCGCATATTAGCCCACATTTCCATTTTGAATTTTACGCAAGCAGCCGTAAGATCGAGCCAGCTCCAGTATTCATGCGGCTTTGAGCGCGATTTTGGCGGGGCGGAGACCTCAACCGTAAGCGTCCGGCCAGGTACACGAGTGACGGGGGTGTGCGACTTGAAAATGAGAGATCGGCAGCATTTTTTTTGCGCTCCTCAACCGAGCGGAAAAGATACGCTCGGTCAGAGGGGGGGGAACTCATGCCTAATTCACAGTATCCGCCCAGGCAACACCATGGATGACGGGGCAGGGCTGATGTGCAGGATGTTCTTGTCAAATTTGAAACGGAAGCTAACAGCTTGTGGTCAAAGTCGTGTTTTGAAAGGGCACGACTTTAGTCGTGCCGCAAACAACACAAAACAATGACGGGCTGAACAGGCTGCGGAAAAGCCCCTGTTTGCGCTCGCATTTTGCCTTTGCGGCGAAATTTTTCGCTTTTTTAGGCGTTTTCGCCGCGGTTTCCTGCCTTCGTTTTGCCCCTGGTGGCCGTTTTACCGGCCTCCAGGCACACTTCGGCCCTGGCAGGCCAGCGCTTCAACCGGGATCAGCCTCCGCATCCTCATCAGATTATGCGCCGTGATGCTCAACTTCCAGAACCAATCCACCCGCTCCAGCCCGC
>Ga0224559_1000408_pt1 | contig 29171 bp, 20 predicted proteins | sample 714S33034metaG_FD_180676 | JGI IMG/M metagenome (GOLD analysis project Ga0224559, IMG submission 180676) | Peat soil microbial communities from Stordalen Mire, Sweden - 717 S3 30-34 | ecosystem: Environmental > Terrestrial > Soil > Wetlands > Peat | place: Sweden: Norrbotten County, Stordalen... | reverse complement strand
GGTTAAGTTTGCAAAAAGCAAGGTGGCATGGCTTTATGCTTCGTAGTAGCGCAACTAGATTGCGATGGTTATATTTTGCACTTGACTACCGGCCGACTAATGGGTGTCGGTTTTCGGGTAATTCAATTTTCAATTGCATTAAACATAGGCAATAAAAAACATTCGTAATAATCTGAAGGCTTGTGTTTGACCAGGTTTGAGCTAATACAAATAAATAATATTGTCAGCAATACTTCGGTCTGGTCTAGAGTTTTGTTGCCAGCGCTGGATTTTTTAACGGTATATACAAATAGTTAGTTGTATTTGATGCCTATCACCACTTCGGCTATAATACTCGACAGTCCAAAGGCGGGATGAACGAACGGTTCGTCCCGCTTCTTTATGTCCAGTTTGAGGAGTATTCCGGTGTCGTTAACAAGTCCTGCCATTTTAGTTTTAGCCGATGGGACTGTGTTTCGCGGGACAGCCATCGGCGCTTCCGGCAGCAGCGTCGGCGAGGTGGTTTTCAACACGTCCATTACCGGCTATCAGGAAATTCTGACTGATCCGTCTTATTGCAGGCAGATCGTTACGCTGACTTATCCGCACATTGGCAATGTTGGCTGTAATCCCGAGGATGTGGAGTCGCGTCAGGTATTCGCCAGCGGATTGATTATTCGCGATCTTTCCATGACGGTGAGTAATTTCCGCAGTACCCAGTCATTGCCGGAATATCTCAAGGCAAATAATGTGGTTGCCATTGCCGGGATCGATACGCGCAAGTTGACGCGCATTCTGCGCAGCAAAGGCGCGCAGAACGGTTGTATTGCCACGGGTGAAAATGTGGAAGCGGCACTGGCTGCGGCCAGGGGTTTTGCCGGGCTTGCGGGCATGGACTTGGCGCAAGTTGTTAGCTGTGACAAATCTTATGACTGGCAGCAGCGAGAATGGAAATTGGGGGCGGGGTATCGTGACAGCACAGAATCAAAATTTCATGTGGTGGCGTATGACTTTGGCGTAAAGCGCAACATTTTACGTATGCTGGCTGAGCGTGGTTGTCGCATTACTGTTGTTCCCGCCAAGACGAGTGCCGCCGATGTGCTGGCGCTAAAACCGGACGGCGTGTTTTTGTCCAATGGCCCCGGTGATCCAGAGCCGTGTGATTACGCAATCAATGCGACCAGAAAGTTTTTGGAAATCGGTGTGCCTCTGTTTGGTATCTGTTTGGGACATCAGATTCTCGGACTCGCCTCGGGTGCGAAGACATTGAAGATGAAATTCGGCCATCGCGGCGCCAACCATCCAGTGCAGGACACGCACAGCAAGCGCGTAATGATCACCAGCCAGAACCATGGTTTTGCGGTAGATGCGGCGACCTTGCCGAAAAATGCGCGCGTTACTCACGTCTCGCTGTTCGATGGCACTCTGCAAGGTTTTGAACTGACAGACAAACCCGCGTTCTGTTTTCAGGGGCATCCCGAAGCGAGTCCGGGTCCGCATGATGTGGACGGGTTGTTTGATAAATTTGTTGGATTGATGGGAAAGCAGTAGCTAGTTGTTAGACGTTAGTCGTTAGTTGAAATCAACGACCAGCGGTTTAACTAATGACTAGAGTCTAACGACTAACGACTATAAAAAATGCCAAAACGTAATGATCTAAAATCTATTTTAATAATCGGCGCAGGCCCCATCGTCATCGGACAGGCGTGCGAGTTCGACTATTCCGGTGCGCAGGCCTGTAAGGCGCTGCGCGAAGAGGGCTACCGCGTCATTCTGGTAAACTCGAATCCGGCCACGATCATGACTGATCCGAACATGGCGGATGCGACTTACATCGAGCCGATCACCTGGAAAATGGTGGAAAAGATCATTGCCAAGGAACGCCCCGACGCGATCTTGCCGACTATGGGCGGGCAGACAGCCTTGAACTGTGCGCTTGATTTGGCGAAGTATGGTGTGCTGGAAAAGTACAATGTTGAGATGATCGGTGCATCGCGCGATGCCATCGACATGGCGGAAGACCGCGAGAAATTCAAGCAGGCGATGACAAGGATCGGGCTGGCATCGGCACGATCAACTATCGCGCACAGTATGGAAGAAGCTTTGCAGGTTCAGCAGGCATTGGGTTTTCCGACCATTATTCGCCCGTCTTTTACCATGGGCGGCAGCGGCGGCGGTATCGCCTACAATCGCGAAGAGTTCGTGGAAATCTGCGAGCGCGGTTTGGAAGCTTCTCCCACGCGCGAGTTGTTGATTGAAGAATCGCTGCTTGGCTGGAAAGAATATGAAATGGAAGTGGTGCGTGATCGCAATGACAATTGCATCATCATCTGTTCGATTGAAAATCTAGACCCGATGGGCGTTCATACCGGCGACTCCATTACGGTAGCTCCGGCGCAGACGCTGACCGACAAAGAATATCAAATCATGCGCGATGCCTCGCTGGCAGTGCTGCGCGAGATTGGTGTGGAGACGGGCGGTTCCAACGTGCAATTTTCCGTCAACCCGGTTGACGGGCGTATGGTGGTGATCGAGATGAATCCGCGCGTGTCGCGTTCATCCGCACTGGCTTCCAAGGCAACTGGATTTCCGATTGCAAAAGTTGCAGCTAAACTGGCTGTGGGTTACACACTAGATGAATTGAAAAACGAAATTACTGGCGGTGCGACTCCGGCTTCATTCGAGCCAACCATTGATTACGTCGTCACCAAGATTCCAAGATTCGCTTTTGAAAAATTCCCTCAGGCCAATGATCGCCTGACCACACAAATGAAGTCGGTGGGCGAAGTGATGGCAATCGGTCGCACGTTCCAGGAATCGTTCCAGAAAGCCTTGCGCGGACTTGAAGTCGGCGTGAACGGTCTGGATACAAAATACACTGACCGCGAAGCGATTTGCGCGGAACTTGGTAATCCCGGCCCGGATCGTATTTGGGCAGTCTCGGATGCGTTCCGTCTCGGCATGAGCGTGGAAGAAGTATTTAACGTCAGCAAGATCGACCCGTGGTTTTTGGTGCAAATCGAAGATTTGATACGCCAGGAACAATCGCTGACTGGTCGCACGCTGGAAAGTTTGCATGCGGATGAGTTGCGCTTATTGAAGCGCAGCGGTTTTTCCGATGCGCGACTGGCATTTTTGCTGGGTATCGACGATGCCTCTGTGCGCGCTTATCGTCATGCACTGGGCGTGCGTCCGGTATTCAAACGTGTCGATACCTGTGCGGCCGAGTTCGCTACCAACACCGCTTACATGTATTCCACTTATGAAGAAGAGTGCGAATCACAACCAACCAACAACAAAAAGATCATGGTGCTGGGTGGCGGGCCTAACCGTATTGGGCAAGGTATCGAGTTTGATTATTGCTGTGTCCATGCCGCGCTGGCAATGCGCGAGGACGGCTACGAAACTATCATGGTCAACTGTAATCCTGAAACGGTTTCGACTGACTATGATACTTCGGATCGTTTGTATTTTGAGCCGCTGACGCTGGAAGATGTGCTGGAAGTAGTGGCGGTGGAGCAGCCTATCGGCGTGATCGTGCAATACGGCGGACAAACGCCACTTAAATTGGCGCGTGGTCTGGAAAAAAACGGCGTGCCTATTATTGGTACTACGCCAGACATGATCGACTGCGCTGAAGATCGCGCACGTTTCCAAGCCATGTTGCGCGAATTGAATTTGAAACAACCACCGAATCGCACGGCCAGCAACGTGGCCGATGCTGTCGCCGGTGCAGCCGAGATCGGTTATCCGCTGGTAATGCGTCCATCCAATGTGCTGGGCGGGCGTGCGATGGAGATCATTCATGCGCAGTCTGATCTCGAACGCTACATGCGCGATGCCGAGGAAATGTCCAAGACGTATCCCGAGCGCATGCCGATTTTGCTGGATCGTTTTTTGAATGATGCGATTGAGATCGATGTGGATGCCGTGTCCGATGGCAAGCAAGTGATCATCGGCGGAATTATGGAACACATTGAAGAAGCCGGCGTACACTCCGGGGATTCGGCGTGTTCCTTGCCGCCTTATTCGCTTTCCGCCAAGCAGCAGGATGAATTGCGCCGTCAGACAGTGGCGATGGCAAAGTCGCTCAATGTGGTGGGGCTGATGAACGTGCAGTTCGCAATTCAGGGCGAGACGGTGTATGTGCTGGAAGTGAACCCGCGTGCTTCGCGGACTGTACCCTTTGTTTCAAAAGCAACCGGGGTGTCGCTGGCGAAAATAGCCGCACGATGTATGGCAGGACAGACATTGGCAGCGCAAGGCGTGACTAAAGAAATCATTCCACCGTATTATTCGGTGAAGGAGGCGGTATTCCCTTTCATTAAGTTCCCGGGTGTCGATGTTATTTTAGGTCCCGAGATGAAATCCACCGGCGAAGTGATGGGGGTGGGTAATACTTTTGCTGAGGCTTTTGTGAAGTCGCAACTGGCGGCAAGCGTAAAGTTGCCCAGAGAGGGCAAAGTGTTTATCAGCGTGCGTGAAGCAGACAAGCCGGCTACCGTGGATGTTGCCAAAAATCTGCATAAATTAGGATTCACGATTCTGGCTACTCGCGGGACGGCATCGATCATTCTTGAGGCCGGTGTGCCGGTAACCGTCGTGAATAAAGTTGCCGAGGGGCGCCCTCATATCGTGGATATGATAAAGAATGGCGAGATCAGACTCATCATCAATACGGTTGATAGTAAGCCGTCAGTCATGCGTGATTCATATTCGATCCGCCATGCTGCCTTGCAGGGACGAGTGACTTACTATACGACGATTGCCGGTGCGCGTGCAGCCTGTATGGGGATGCAACACTTGGCGGAGTTGCAGGTTTATGACTTGCAATCTTTGCATAAAAGGCTAGTCGATAACTAGACGTTAGTTTTTAGTTAAAATAACCGCGTCGCGACAACACCAACTAACGACTAATAACCAGGGAAGTTCTAACATGAGCAAGGTTCCATTGACAGTTAACGGCGCTGAATTGTTGCGCAACGAGTTGCATCGTTTGAAAACGGTGGAAAGACCGTGGGTCATTAACGCTATTTCAGAAGCGCGTGCGCAGGGTGACTTGTCGGAAAATGCCGAATACGAAGCGGCTAAGGAAAAGCAATCGTTTGTCGAAGGTCGCATCGTTGAATTGGAATTCAAACTGGGCAGTGCTCAGGTAATCGACCCGAAGTCACTCAATGCGGATGGCCGCTGCGTGTTCGGTTCGACCGTGATTCTGGAAGATACGAAAAATGGCGACGTGGTGACCTATCAGATCGTCGGGGAAGATGAGGCTGATATCAAACAACGCAAGATTTCAATCAGTTCACCGATTGCGCGTGCGCTAATCGGTAAATCCAGTGGAGACGTTGCTGAAGTGCAAGCACCCGGTGGCGTACGTGAATACGAAGTGGTGGAGGTGCAGTACATTTGATTAAAGCAGCGTGGGCACAGAATCGTGCCCACCCTACAAAGCTAACGATTACCCAGTTGCTTTTTGGTCAGCGGTTTACCCTTCTTGCGTTTGGTCGGACTGGTCAGTGGAATGCTCAGCGGACGATAGATCACCAGTGTTTTGCCAATGTGTTGTACGGCACCGGCGTGCAGGGTTGAGCAGATTTCATTTAGCATGGCTTCGCGGGCTTCACGATCATCGTCCATGACGCGGATCTTTAGCAGGTCGTGGCTTTTCAGGCTGCGTTCGATTTCATCAAGCACGGCAGGAGTGAGACCGGCGTTGCCGATGATTACGATAGGATTGAGCGGATGTGCACGAGCTTTGAGGTCGCGGCGCTGTGTGGCAGAGAGATTCAACATATTGGCCTTGTTCAAATTAGATGCGGATTCTATCAGGTTGTGGCTTAAATCGCAGGGCGAATGCTCCGAGACTGACTCAATTATTACAATTGCAAAAATATAATGAAAGCTTCAAAAACCAGTAAGCAATGGATGCGCGAGCATATAAACGATCCGTATGTGCAACGCGCGCAGAAGGATGGCTATCGCTCGCGTGCCGCTTATAAATTGCTGGAAATCGACGAGCACGATCATCTTATCAAACCCGGTATGGTGGTGGTGGATCTGGGGGCGACTCCCGGCGGGTGGTGTCAGGTGGTGGCAAATAAATTGGGCGACAAGGGGCGCATCATCGCGTTGGATTTGTTACCCTTGCACCCATTGCCGCGTGTCGAATTTATTCAGGGAGACTTTCGTGAAGATAGCGTATTGGCGCAACTTGAAGAATTGCTTAATGGCCAGCAGATCGGGCTTGTAATTTCCGATATGGCACCCAATATCAGTGGCATCGATTCGGCTGATCAGGCTCGTGCCATGCATTTGGCCGAGTTGGCGCTGGATTTCGCAATGCAGCACCTGAAGCCGGGGGGAGTGTTTCTGGTCAAGGTGTTTCAAGGGGTTGGATTCGAGGATTATCTGAAACTAATGCGTAGTAACTTTGTCAAAGTGGTTACCCGCAAACCCAAAGCCTCCCGTGATCGAAGTAGCGAACAGTATTTGCTGGGTATGGAAAAGAAGCAAAGTGCTTGAGTAATCAGGGAAGAAAGTGTCTAATGCGAATGTATTTTGCGGCTCAATGAGAGGCGAGAGTGAATAATCTATTTAAAAGTATTGCGATTTGGTTGGTTGTGGCCTTGGTGCTGATGACCGTGTTTAATCAGTTTAATTCGCGCCAGCAATCTTCGGCGCAATCTCAACTTGATTATTCACAATTTCTGGATGAGGTGAAGCAAGGCCATATCGCCAAGGTTACCATTGAGGGGCGAACATTAAAAGCCACCACCAACGACGGGAAACGCATTACCAGTTATGCTCCCAGTGATCTGTGGATGGTTTCTGATCTGTTGAAAAACGGCGTCAAAATTGAAGCCAAGCCGGAAGAGGAACAGGGCTTCTTCACACAATTGTTTATTTCCTGGTTTCCAATGCTGTTGCTCATTGGCGTGTGGATGTTTTTCATGCGCCAGATGCAGGGCGGTGGCAAGGGGGGGGCATTTTCGTTTGGCAAGAGCAAAGCACGCTTGCTGGATGATGCTAAAGATCGTGTCATGTTTACCGATGTGGCGGGCTGTGACGAAGCGAAGGAAGAGGTTTCCGAGCTTGTCGACTTCTTGCGCGATCCGTCAAAATTCCAAAATCTGGGCGGACGTATTCCGCGCGGCGTGTTGATGGTGGGTAGCCCGGGTACGGGTAAAACACTGTTGGCGAAAGCCATCGCTGGCGAAGCCAAAGTACCATTCTTCTCCATTTCCGGTTCTGATTTCGTTGAAATGTTTGTCGGTGTAGGCGCGGCGCGTGTGCGCGATATGTTCGAACAGGCCAAGAAAAATGCGCCTTGCATTATCTTCATTGATGAAATTGATGCGGTCGGTCGCCAGCGCGGGGCAGGCATGGGTGGAGGGAATGATGAGCGCGAACAAACACTGAATGCCCTCTTGGTAGAAATGGATGGCTTTGAAGGTGCGAGTGGTGTGATTGTGATTGCCGCAACCAACCGCCCTGATGTATTGGATTCGGCACTGTTGCGTCCAGGTCGTTTTGACCGTCAGGTTGTTGTGCCGCTTCCCGACATTCGTGGACGTGAACAAATTTTGATGGTGCACATGCGCAAAGTGCCGATCGCACAAGATGTCAAGGCGGATATTTTGGCTCGCGGTACACCCGGAATGTCGGGCGCTGATCTGGCTAATCTGGTCAATGAGTCGGCGCTGTTTGCCGCCCGCCGCGGTAAACGTTTTGTCGATATGGACGATTTCGAGTCGGCTAAAGACAAGATAATGATGGGCGCTGAACGCCGCACCATGATCATGCCGGAAGAAGAGCGGCGCAATACGGCATATCATGAGTCCGGGCATGCCGTGGTAGCCAAGCTGTTGCCGAAGACTGATCCAGTGCATAAGGTCACCATTATCCCGCGCGGACGTGCATTGGGTCTGACCATGCAGTTGCCGTCGGAAGACCGCTACAGCATGGACAAAAACCGTATTCTGGATACCTTGGCTGTGTTGTTCGGCGGGCGTATTGCCGAAGAGATTTTTATGCACCAGATGACAACGGGGGCATCGAACGATTTCGAACGCGCTACGGATATGGCGCGCAAGATGGTCACCCAGTGGGGTATGTCTGATGCGCTGGGTCCGATGGTCTACGGCGAGAACGATGGCGAAGTGTTTCTGGGACGCTCTGTCACAACACATAAGAATGTTTCCGAAGCCACCATGCAAAAAGTGGATGAAGAAATTCGCCGCATCATCGACCAGCAATATGCCTTGGCGCGCGGCTTGATCGAAGCCAACCGCGATAAGATCGAAGCGATGACCAAAGCTTTGCTGGAATGGGAAACTATTGATGCCGACCAAATAAACGACATCATGGCTGGCTTGCCACCACGGCCACCCAAGCCAACTTATGTGCCACCACCTGCGCAACCTCCCCAGGATGCAACTCCTGCGCCAGCTACGCCTACGCAGCCTGCTCAAGAAACTTAATAGCAGTGGTTGGGCATTAGTGGTGGGCACGTTTCTGTGCCCACGTAGCCGACAAATCTTTCCGCGTGGGCACAAAGGCGTGCCCACCCTACGACTAAAGACTGCTTGTATGCTCTTTCAATGCGGTAAATTCAAACTTGATCTTTCGCGTCCCAAAGTAATGGGCATAGTCAATGTCACGCCCGATTCATTTTCCGATGGTGGCAGACATTTGGCGCTGGAGGCGGCGATAGGACATGCCAGAAAATTGATTGAAGAAGGCGCGGACATTCTTGATATCGGCGGCGAGTCGACGCGTCCCGGTGCAGCACCAGTTAGCGAGCAGCAAGAGCTGGATCGGGTGTTGCCGGTGATTGAAAAATTAAAAGATATTTCTATTCCTATTTCTATTGATACCTACAAGCCGGGGGTGATGCGCGCTGCGCTTGCAGCCGGGGCTGACATGATTAATGATGTGAGCGCATTACAGTCAGCAGGTGCATTTGCAGCGGTTGCCAAAACGACCGCCGGAATATGTTTGATGCATAAACAGGGTACGCCGCAGAACATGCAGCAACAGCCTCATTACCAACAGGTCAGCGCAGAAGTGTGCAAATTTTTGCATGAACGTATCGAGGCGGCTACGGCTGCGGGAATCGCACTTGAACGTTTGCTGATTGATCCGGGTTTCGGGTTTGGAAAGTCACTGGAACATAATTTGGCCTTGCTGAAAAATTTGCACGCGTTTACATTGCTGGGCGTGCCGGTGCTTGCAGGGCTGTCACGGAAATCCATGCTTGGCGCGATCGCCGGGCGTGAAGTGGGTGACCGTGTAGCGGCAAGCGTTGCAGCGGCGTTGATTGCTGTGCAACGCGGAGCATCCATCGTGCGTGTGCATGATGTGCAAGCAACAGTGGATGTGCTGAGGGTATGGCGCGCAATCGAAGAATAGTTTGGGGAGTTTGATATGGGAAGAAAATATTTTGGCACGGATGGCGTGCGTGGACGCGTGGGAGATTACCCGATTACGCCACAGTTCGTCATGCATTTAGGCTACGCTGCGGGTAAAGTTCTGGCAAGAGCCGATCATTCGCAGGGTGACCGCTCTGCCGTTTTGATAGGCAAGGACACGCGCATCTCGGGCTATATGCTGGAGTCCGCACTGGAAGCCGGACTCATCGCGGCGGGTGTCGACGTTTATCTGGCCGGCCCCATACCTACTCCTGCCGTGGCTTATCTTACGCGTGCATTGCGCCTGCAGGCCGGCGTTGTCATTTCTGCTTCCCACAACCCATTCGATGATAACGGCATTAAATTCTTTTCCGGCAACGGCATGAAGTTACCGGACGAAGTCGAACTGGCTATTGAAGCCGAGTTGGACAATCCGATGCAAACGAATCCTTCGGACAGTTTGGGCAAAGCCAAACGGATTGATGACGCAGTCGGGCGTTACATCGAGTTTTGCAAGAGCACCTTTCCTGCAGACATGAATCTGCGCGGCCTCAAGATTGTGGTGGATAGTGCGCACGGGGCGACTTATCACATTGCCCGGCACGTGTTTCACGAACTCGGCGCGGATGTGATCGCCATTGGTGCGCAGCCTGACGGCAAGAATATCAACGATGGCTACGGTGCTACTGCACCGGCCAATTTGCGCAAGTCCGTGGTCGAAAACAAAGCACAAATTGGTCTGGCGCTGGACGGGGACGGGGATCGTCTGATCATGGTCGATGCGGAAGGCAGGCTCTACGACGGTGATCAATTGCTCTATATTATTGCCAAACAGCGCCAGGCACTTGGCAAGATGCAAGGGGGTGTAGTGGGTACGCTGATGACCAATCTCGCCTTTGAGCATGCCATGCAGAAGCTGGGCATCCCTTTTGCACGCGCCAAAGTAGGGGATCGCTACGTGATGGAGTTGTTGCAGCAAAAAGGCTGGCAACTGGGTGGCGAAAATTCCGGTCACATTATCTGTCTGGACAAACACAGCACCGGTGATGGAATTGTCTCGGCGCTGCAAGTACTGCATGCCTTGCGTATGAAACAACAGACTTTGGCCCAGGCAACGCATGATTTGGTCATGTATCCGCAAGTGCTGATCAACGTGCGCGTGACAGGCAAAGCCGCCGACTTATTGGAACGTGCGACAGTTAAAGCGGTGGCGACAGATGCCGAGCATGCCTTGAATAGCAAAGGCCGCGTGCTGCTGCGCCCGTCGGGTACCGAGCCGTTATTGCGCGTGATGGTGGAAGGTGAGGACGGCGTTCAAGTCAAACAGTGGGCGGAGAAAATAGCGGCGGTGGTGAAGGAAGCGGCCGCGTAATACCGTATTTCGGGAACCTCTAAAAATCAAATTTACGTCGCTATGCGGCGTTGCTCACAAAAAATTACTTCTTAAATATAATATATATGCTGCGGCGCAACTTTTTGCTCGCGCCTTGCCTGGCTTAGAAAATTGGATTTTTAGAGGTTCCCTTTACACAAACCGGATTTCATTGCCGTTGCCCAAACGTACCAGTTCACTCAACTTGCCGAAGAGTTCACTGCCATCGCGTTTGCTTAGCCATTGCCCATTCAGAAAGCTGTAATGGTATCCGCCGGATTTTGCCGCGACCCATATTTCCTGGTTGGGAGTGTGACGGTTGATAATTATTTTTGAACCGTCTTCGAATTCAATTTCGAGTACAGGGCCATTAAAATTGTAATCAATATCGGACCCATCACTGTCGAGGGTGTTCTCAATGCGCTCGAAAATGGCGTCCGCCAGTTGGGTGAATTCACTTTCAATCATGGATATTGCCTTTCAATTACTGCAAATAAGTTTGTTTTAAGCACCATTCCCCCGCTGCGGATGAACTATCCCGGTTTATAATCCCGAGCCTTGTATTTTCGTAAGGTCGCAATGATGCGCAATAGAAAAGTAGTTCCTCTGAGTATTATGTTGCTGATGATGCTTGTACTGCAAGGCTGCGGTCACAAAGGCCCGTTATTTTTGCCAAAGAATCCTGCCTCTCCCGCCCAAACTGAACAGAAGAAATAAAATGAATCCTTATTTTCACTACCAACAAGACCAACTATTTGCCGAAGATGTCGCTCTGGCTGAAATTGCGCAAAAATTCGGCACCCCCTGTTACGTCTATTCGCGTGCGGCACTTACCGACGCTTATCGCCAATTTGCAGATGCGCTCAAAGCACGCGAACATTTAATTTGTTTTGCTGTGAAATCCAACTCCAATCTGGCGATACTAAATCTGTTTGCCCGCATGGGCGCCGGCTTCGATATTGTTTCCGGCGGGGAGTTGCAGCGGGTACTGGCTGCCGGTGGAGATGCCGGAAAAACCGTTTTTTCCGGTGTGGGTAAATCGGAAGCTGAAATGCGCCTTGCGTTGGAGGCGGAGATTCTATGCTTCAACGTCGAATCGTCGGCAGAAATTGATCGCCTTAATGAGGTGGCTTTGCGCATGGGCAAAATCGCCCCGATCAGCTTGCGGGTGAATCCCGATGTGGATGCCAAGACACATCCGTATATTTCGACAGGTCTGAAACAAAATAAGTTCGGTGTGGCTTATACCGAAGCATTGGCTTTGTATCGCAAGGCGGCAGGATTGCCAAATTTGCGCGTGACAGGCATGGATTGCCACATTGGTTCGCAACTTACCGGGACAAGTCCCTTCATTGAGGCGGCAGAGAAGATGTTGGCATTGGTCGGGCAGTTGGAAAGCGAAGGAATCAAACTGGAACATCTCGATCTCGGTGGCGGGCTGGGTATTCGTTACGATGAAGAAACGCCACCCTCGATTGCCGAGTATGCCCAAGCCTTATTGGGAATATTGCAAGGCAGGAGCGAGAAACTGATCGTGGAGCCGGGCCGGGTGCTGGTCGGCAACGCGGGCGTGTTGTTGACCAGAGTTGAATATATCAAGCACGGTGAGGAAAAAAATTTCGCCATCGTCGATGCGGCGATGAATGATTTGATGCGGCCGGCTCTTTACGATGCCTATCACGCTATTTTTCCAGTGCACCGAAACGATGCGCCCGTACATAAATACGAAGTGGTAGGCCCGATCTGCGAGACAGGAGATTTCTTGGGTCGTGCCCGCGAGATGGCCGTGGATCAAGGGTCTTTGCTGGCTGTGATGTCTGCCGGTGCATACGGTATGAGCATGAGCTCGAACTACAATACACGTCCCAGAGCAGTCGAAATTATGGTCGAAGGAAAGGTTGTGCATACCATCCGTGAACGTGAAACAGTAGCGGAACTGTTCGCGGGAGAAAAAATAATCGCGTAACTATTTTAAAAAAAATTCACAAATATGTTGCGTATTAAATTTATTCGCGCATAGAATGCGATCACCAGGCGCGTAAGGGGTTTTAAGTTAACAAAAAGTGTTTGGGAGTGCACCAGTTGCACGCAATGCAGTGCAGGTTTTTAGTCAAATTAATTTTATAAGGAATGAAAATGGCTGCAACAACTACCAAAGCAAAGAGCACCACCAAGAAACCAGCCGCTAAAAAAGCAGCTAAGCCAGCGGCGAAAAAAGTCGTTGCCAAGAAACCGGCCGCTAAAAAGGTGGTAGCAAAAAAAGCAGCAGCTAAGCCAGCCGCTAAAAAAGTAGCCGCAAAACCGGCAGCAAAAAAAGCAACAGCTAAACCAGCCGCTAAAAAAGTGGCAGCAAAACCGGCAGCAAAAAAAATCGTTGCCAAAAAGCCAGCCGCTAAAAAAGTAGCCGCAAAACCTGCAGCAAAAAAAGTCGTTGCCAAAAAGCCAGCCGCTAAAAAAGTGGCAGCAAAACCGGCAGCAAAAAAAGTCGTTGCTAAAAAGCCGGCCGCTAAGAAATCTGTGGCGAAGAAAGCCGCAGCTAAGCCAGCTACTGCTAAGGGTATTCTCGGCGCCTGATTTTGTAGACAGGGGCGGGCATCGGGTTTACGTTTCGCCCTTTCTATAAATTCTTGCCACACTTAGTGGTGCGTTGCAGGCACGTTTGTTGAAACACTTTCAACACGCGTGGAGCTTTGTAAACTTCAGAATTTCACCAAATCTGATTTGGTGTAAAGCTGTTTCAATTCGCTGAAATAAAGTTAGCGAATGTTTATGCTTTGACTCTAGGGGGTTATAGCATCGTGTATCAACCTTTTGGTTTTCAGCGAAATTACTTATAGTCAACAGCCCACTTTGAAATTTTTCAATTTCAGGAATTGTGCGGTTTTTCTCCCTCTGTTTACCTGATTCCTATTTAATTCAGACGTTATAGTGACATCAGGCAATATTGCTTGTGCTCCCAATAAATGTTTCGGAGGTAATTATGTCCACAACCGGCGGTATCTCAAATATGCGTGCGGCATCCGTGCCCAAGGTGGCTTCAGGCGCAAGCCCGACTATTTCGGCGCAACAAAAGATTTCCAATCTTTTCCAGCAGATTGATTCATCCGGAAGCGGGCGCATTACCAAGGCTCAATTCGAACAGGCGTTTAGTAAACTGAATTTGCCCTCATCGGTTAAAAGTATCGGTTTGGAAGCGGCATTTAGCAAACTCGACCCCAGCGGAACCGGGGTTGTAAGCAAGAAAGATTTCATTCTTGGTATGCAATCGATAATAGCTTCAAAAAATTCGCAGACGCAGAAGTCGCTTCCGGCCGAAGCCAAGGCAATACCGCTAGCCAAATCAACGCCAAGTAACGTTGTGGCACCAATAAACGCACCAAACAAAACGCCGTCTTCTCCCGCGGCTGGAGCGATTGGGAACACGATCAACATTTCGGCCTGACAAAATCAGCGTTATTTTTTGACGCTGCCAGATTTAGTTTAGAAGAGCCGGCTTTATTAAATGCACTCTTGGTAGGAATCAGTTAACCTGAAAAATGGTTGCAAGCCCCAGAAAGATGAAAAAGCTGGCACTGGTTGTAAAAGCTGCCAATAAAACACTTGATCCGATGATGGGGTCTCGTCCAAGTTTGTGTAAAGTTAGAGGGATGAGTAATGCGGCCAAAGCTCCAAGTAACAGACTGAGTAGCATTGCAGCGGCAGTGACCAAACCCAGATATTCGCGCTTGTAAAGCAGGTATGCAAAACTTCCGGCGATTGCCCCCCATACAATGCCATTCAATAGACTCATGCTAAGTTCTTTGATAAACAGGCGTCGTATATTCCCTTCATTTATTTGACCAAGCGCCAGAGAGCGGCCAAGGATGGCCGCAGTTTGATTTCCGGAATTTGCAGCGACAATGGCGATGATAGGCATCAGAGCGGCGAGTGCGACAAATTTTTCTATTGTGTCTTCAAATCCGCCAATCACTCGTGATGCGAAAAACGCAAAACATAGATTAAGCGATATCCACAACCAGCGGTTCTTTGCTGATTTCCAGATGGATGCATAGAGATCTTCCTCTTCAATTAAACCGGATAAGCCAAGCAAATTTCGTTCTGCCTTCGCGCGAATATAGTGCTCAATTGTTTGGACAGAAAGGCGCCCAAGCAATTTCTTATCTTCGTCTAAAACCGGCACAGAAACCAAACCATAGCGTTCAAAAATATGTGCAATCTGTCGGGTTTTATCATCCGGGTGCAGCGTGATGCCATCAAAAATGATCAGGGAAGAAATTTTAATTTCTGGCTCGTTCACCAGCAACATATTCAAGGGAAGAACACCCTTAAAATTATGATCCCGATCAACCACGAATAATTGGTCTGTGAGGTCGGGCAATCCATCCAATCGGCGCAAATAGCGCAAAACCGATTCAACCGTTGCATCTTTGCGAATGGTAACAACATCGAAGTCCATGAGAGCACCGACAGTATCCGCAGTGAATGACATTGCTGTGCGCAGCTTTTCCCGTTCTTCGATAGTGCGCGATTTGAATATGTCGCGTATCACGGGCTGTGGAAAATTGGCCAAGAGGTCGGCGATATCGTTGCTATCCAGTTGTTCGACAGCATCCAGTAGTGCATCGCGGCTCATGCCGCCAATCAATGATTCGCGAATTGCGCCGGAAGCGGCAATCATGATTTTGCCTTTATTCTCCGGCTTGATGCTTTCCCATACGAACTTACGTTGGGGCGGTGGTAAAGCTTCCAAAATACAAGCCAGATCGGACGGGTGTAACCTATCTATTTTATGACGCAATTCGCTTGGATGTCGCTGATGTCCTGAGGCGCTATCCATCGTGCCGTGGACTTGGCTCGCCAACTCTTGTTGTGTAGCCGAATTGCTGGAATAGGCCATATTTTCCAGCAGAGATTTTATCTGATGGATATATTCTTCCATATTTTCAATAAAATGCGAATTGTTTGAGGTTTCAGTCATCACAGCACACTTAAATCTTGGAGGTGTATTGTAAAGAATTAAATTGAGGGAACTCGAAAAATTCGATTGAGAATTGGGTATTGTAGGTTGAATAAATCGTATATTTGACCTAATTTTGAGGTACTCAATAAGTATTGCGCAACAGTAAATAAGAGAAATAAACCGAAAAAACCGCTTTATTCGGCGAATTGATTTTCAAAAATTACGATACATTGCAGTCGTTGCCAAATTTTGTGAGCAGCGCGGTTAGGTTAAAGAAATCGCTTCGCAGATCAAGAACGCGGCAGATAGTAATCAATGGGCTTTTGAAATGCCCGGATAACTGGGAAAGCGGCAATTGATCTGTCTTATGGCGATAGTGTCGAATTAACCGAATCAAAAGTTAAAGGAGAATTGAAATGCCTTCATATATTAATACCAACCTTGCATCCTTGAATGCACAACGCAACTTGAATTCTTCCCAAGGGGCCTTGCATACTTCTCTGCAAAGACTGTCTTCAGGTCTGCGTGTGAATAGTGCCAAAGACGACGCGGCAGGTATGGCGATCGCTTCGCGTATGGAAAGTCAGATTCGCGGCTTGAATCAGGCAGTGCGCAACGCGAATGACGGCATTTCATTGGCGCAAACAGCTGAAGGGGCTCTGGGCGCGATCCAGGCTAATTTGGCTCGGATGCGTGAGTTGGCAGTTCAGGGCGCAAACGCCACATCAAATGCCGATATCGGGGCGATTGATGCCGAGTTCACACAGCTCAACGCTGAAAATGTGCGTGTAATCGCTGCTACATCGTTCAACAGTATTCCGCTACTTTCTGCACCCGTGAACCAAACCTTCCAAATTGGCGCCAACAGTGTAGCCAATGTGGATGATCTTACAATTATTACTCCTTCAGCCTTGACCCCCACTTCGACCACGTTAGGGAATAGCTCAGTAACTGCCGAAGCAGAAATTGCCAAACTGGATGTTGACATTAACAATGTTGCCTCTTTGCGAGCAACTTACGGTGCGGTTCAGTCTCGTTTTGAGTCGGTTATTCAAAACTTGCAAATCGCTTCCGAAAACCAGTCCGCATCCCGTAGCCGAATTATGGACGCAGACTATGCTGCCGAAACCGCAGCGTTGACCCGTGCTCAAATTTTGCAACAGGCAGGTACGGCGATGTTGGCACAAGCGAACCAATCTCCGAACTCTGTATTGACGCTGTTGAGATAATTGAGGGTGACGAACAACTGGCCCGGTCAGAATGACGGTATCCTCAATATCCAACAGTTAACATTTGGTTAAACTACTTCGATGTATGTTTATGCCGATGAAGCTTATTGGTTAAAACCATACGCAATGAGTATGTATCTGCTGTCCCCCGTTTCAGGTAGTATATGTATTCGCTAAAATATGCGAATGGGAGATAAGCATAGTGAAGCAATTTAATTTGCAATCAATCGGCGAAGATTTGATGGATACACAGGAAGACAAGCTGCGTAAAAGCTTGCTGATTTTTGCCTGTGCGTTCATGAACTTTGCAGTCATGCTTTGGCTGGCTATTTATTGGCTCATGGGATTGAACTTTTCCAGTAATGTTCCGCTGGGTTATCAGGCTGTATCAATCTCCTCCCTGGCGTACTTTCTCAAGACACGTGATTTCGCGACATTCCGTTTCATTCAACTAATTCTTTTTTTATTTGCACCGTTCATTATGCAATGGAGCATTGGCAATTCGGTGACGGCCAGCGGCGTGATGTTGTGGGCCTTGTTGGCACCGATCGGGGCATTGGTCGTTTCCGGTTGGAAGGAGTCAATCCCCTGGTTTATTGCTTACCTCTCGCTGACATTTGTCTCGGGGGCTTTCGATTATATGTTGGGGAACACGGGAGCGATGGACGTACCGATGAAAACCATCGGCGTATTTTTCGCGTTAAATTTTGCGGCCATGTCATCGATTTTATACTTTCTAGTGCGTTACTTTGTTCTTGAAACCGAGAAAATCAAGAGTCAACTGGATCAACAGCACACTTTGTTGGCGGAGGAACAAAAGAAGTCGGAACGGATTTTGTTAAATGTATTGCCTGCCAATATCGCAGAGCGATTAAAAAATAACCCCGGATTAATTGCCGATGGTTATGCGGATGTGACGGTAATGTTTGCAGATTTGGTGAATTTTACCCAACTGACCGAACAGATGTCGCCGGAACAAATGGTTGGTTTACTCAATACAGTTTTTACCTGGTTTGACGCGTTAACGGAAAAACACGGTTTGGAAAAAATCAAGACCATAGGTGATGCGTATATGGTTGTTGGAGGATTGTCGCGTGAACGTGCAGAGTACGTCGCTGATATTGCCGATTTGGCGTTTGACATGATGGAGTTTGTTGCCAGCCATCCGGCCTTGGTGAGACGCAATTTGGGATTGCATATCGGTATTTCCACCGGGCCAGTGGTGGCGGGTGTCATTGGAACCAAGCGTTTTATCTTTGATTTGTGGGGTGACACCGTCAACGTGGCAAGCCGTTTAACCGATGATGCGGTTGAAGGAAATATTCTGACGGATAAACTTACCTACAACCGATTGCGTTTGGACTACCTGTTTGAGCCGCCTGCCATGCAAAGTCTTAAGGGCAAAGGTGAGGTCGCAACGTATCGGCTAGTTGGAAAAGCGCCTGGAGCAGAGAAAAGCGGCAATATCGCCTATTTTCCCAAAATATCCAACGAGTCGAAGTCGGTTTAATGTCCAAGCAAAACTTCCCATAGTTTCTTGACGGGCGAAATATCAATCAGGTCTCTTGGGACAAGACATAGCGTTTGATTGTTTAAACGCATTTGGTGTTGGATGCGCCTCAGGTCGCGGTAAATATTACCTACCATTTTGCTGCAATTCAGATCTATCAAACTGAGTTTTGCCGCGATCGCCAACAGAGCGATATTGCCGCTGTTTTTCGTCAATTCAGCATGCTCGGCAGCATAGGCCAACACTAAAAATTGCACCATAAATTCGATATCCACCATGCCGCCGTGATCATGTTTGATGTCGAACAATTCACTTTTGTTCAAATGCCCATCGTGCATTTTTTGACGCATACTGATGACTTCCTGGCGAAGTGTGGCGATATCTCGCGGCTGGCGTAAAACAGTTTCACGAATTGAATCAAACTTCTTCCCGATTTTTACATCTCCGGCGCAAAAGCGTGCCCGCGTAAGCGCTTGTTGTTCCCAAACCCATGCATCATTTTGCTGGTATTCGGCAAATGCCGAAATACTGCTGACCAGTAATCCGCTGGCACCATTGGGGCGCAGACGCAAATCGGTTTCATACAGGCGCCCCGCCGGCGTGTAGCTGCTTAATACCGAGTTGATGCGCTGTGCCAGTCTGGCGTAATTTTCGCCTGCCTCTGCATGCGTATCTTCGAACAAAAAGATCAGATCAAGGTCGGAGTCATAACCCAATTCCCGTCCACCCAATTTGCCGTAAGCGATGATGGCAAAATTGGCGTGCTCCTGATGTTTTTTGCGCACGTTATTCCAGCACAGGTTAATCACATGTTGCAGAATAAGATCGGCCAAATCGCTTAGATGGTCACTCAATGTTTCCAGTGGCAGCAGCTCTTGCAGATCCATCGCCAACAGTTGGAAAGTCTGGGCTTGTTTGAAATGGCGTAGTGCATCCATCTGATGTTCAAGATCGCCATCGTATTCTTGCAACCGGGCTGCCAGAGTCGTATCGAGCTTTTTCCAATCCGGAGCACGATAGATTTCATTGGCACCAAGCAATTCATCCAGCAGGCCGGGGTGCATGGACAGATAGTTACATGCCCATTCGCTGGCGCCGGCGAAACGCACCAATCGTTGCAGTGCTTGGGGATGCTCAATCATAAAGGCCAGGTATGTGCTTCGGCCGCTGATGTTGTCCACCAATTTGAGAAGGCGGGGCAACGCCAAGTCTCGCTGGCTTAACGCTTGGCAGAGCGTAACGAGCCGGGGGATGATTTGGTCCATGCGCTGTTTGCTGATCTCCGGCAGTTGTTTGTAACGGTTGCTGCTATGCAAGTGCATGATCTGCTCAGCGAGTGTGCTGGCGTCCGTGAAGCCTTGCTCTGTCAAAGTCTGCACTAGAGATTCCGCACTAAGTTGCTCATTCCAGAATGGACTGCTGGTCGTTTCGCCATGTCCGGTACTGAAAATTTGGCTGAAGTGATAACTGACAAGTTCGCGATGGACATCAAGTTTAGCCAGCAGAGCGGGATAATCAGTCTCGCCCATGGCGGTCGCAATCAGGGTGCGGTTTTCGTCGTCGGACGGGAGATCCTGAGTCTGCTGATCGTCCAGATATTGCAAACGATGTTCCAAATTGCGCAAAAAAATATAGGCATCGGTTAATTCTCGTGCGGTATTGGCATCCAACTGCTCTTTTTCAGCCAGCAGATGCAGCACCGCCAGGGTTGGGCGGATGCGTAATGAAGCATCTTGACCGCCGCGAATTAACTGAAATACCTGAGCAATAAACTCGATCTCACGGATGCCGCCGGGGCCAAGTTTTATGTTGTGAACACGATCACGGCGTTCGACTTCCTGGCGAATCTGCGCGTGTAATTTCCGCATGGATTCGAAAGCGCCATAATCAAGATATTTTCGGAACACGAAAGGTTGCGCCAATGCTAGCAACTCATTTGTTGCCGCAGCATTTTCAGGGGCAACAACGCGGGCTTTGATCCATGCATAACGCTCCCATTCGCGGCCCTGCGTTACAAGATACTCTTCCAGCGCGGCAAAACTCATTACCAGTGCGCCGCTATCGCCATACGGGCGCAAACGCATATCGACGCGGAAGACAAAACCGTGCGCAGTGAGCTCGTCGATAAGATTGATGAGTTTGCGCCCGACATGGCAAAAAAATTCGTGATTGCAGAGCGGGCGGAAACCATTGGTTTCTCCGTCCTCGGCATAAACGAAGATCAGATCAATGTCGGAAGATGCATTGAGTTCCCTGCCGCCCAGTTTGCCCATGCCGATGACGAGCAGTTCTTGCGGCAACCCGCTTTCCTCTCCAATCGGCTGTCCATAGCGCTCTGTTAGCACGCGGGTGGACAGGCTCAATGCGTTTTGCACCGCGAGTTCAGCCAACGAAGTTATGCAATGCATGACTTCGTTGAGGTCGGCAAGTCCGCCAAGATCGCGCACCAACACTTTCAGCATTACGCGCTTGCGCAAATCCCGGAGTGCAGCCGCTAATTCTTCTTCGCTACCGATAACCATGGCGTTAAACCAGTCAGCGATTTCATCGGCATTGCAGGGCGCAAGATAATGCGCTTGCAACCATTCGTAGCGCCAGGGTTCCGCTTCCAGTAACCGGCGCAAATAACGACTACAGTACATGCCGTGTTGAACCAGCCGGTCAAAGTCAGAATAGGAGGTTGCGACGGTATTCATAGTCAGTCAGTTCGGAGTAAAATAGCCCGCATTAGCTCATTATAAGTCTCTTGTGGACTCCCGTATGTTTCGCTTAATAAATATCAATCTGCGGTTACATACCGCTTGGGTACAATGCTGAAATTCTTACACCGATCCAGTCTCAAATTAGGGCGTATCTTGTTTCTGTTCGGATTGGCGCTTAGTTTTGCTGTTGCGGTTTTCCTTTTTTCCCTGCGATACTGGGTTTTGCCGGATATTGAAAAATATCACGATGACGTGGTTCGGTTGGCCACTCGCGCGGTCGGATTGCAAGTCAAGATCGGGAAAATTGAGGCGGATTTGCGCTGGTTCCGTCCCCACTTGGTCTTTACCAATATTGAGCTTTTGGATGCTCAAGGGAATATCGCGTTGGAGTTAAGGCGAGTCGAAAACACTGTTTCATGGATGACTCTGGTGCGTGGCGAGCTGCGTCTGAAGGCATTGGAAGTGGATGATCCCGAGCTGCTGGTCAGGCGAGACAAGCAAGGCGTGGTGCATGTTGCCGGGCTTCAGGTTTCGGGCCAGTCCTCTGATGGAAAACTTTCCGACTGGTTATTGCATCAATCCCGCATCATCCTGAATAACGGACGCGTCATATGGCAGGATGAGTTGAATGACAGGCCGGCACTTGTGTTCAATCAAGCGCAATTACGTCTGGACAATAGCAGAAAGCGTCATCGCATTGCGGTGCGTGTCGCTCCCCCTGCCGGCATGGCGGCACCATTGGATATTCGGGGTGACTTGACGGGAGACAGCTTCTCGGACTGGTCAGACTGGCACGGTGAGTTGTTTGCCCAAATTAATCAGGCTGATTTGGGGACGTGGAGTACGTGGATAAGTTTACCCGATGAATTTAGCCATGCCAAAGGCGGTGTTCGTGCCTGGCTGGGTATCGAGAATGGAAAAATAAATCGCATTACTTCAGATCTGGACATGACTGAAGTGCGCAGTCGGTTAGCCGGCGATTTGCCACCGCTCGATCTGGATAGTTTGCGCGGTCGTATAGGCTGGCACGAATTGGAACATGGTTTTGAGATTTCAACCACCAAGCTCTCTTTGCAGATGAGCAATGGTTTCAGGTTGCAACCAACAGACTTTTATCTGCGCCTGGCGGGTTTAAAAGAGAACCCTTTCACGGCGGGTGAAATGCAAGCCAACGCGATTGATTTGGCTGACCTTACTATGATGGCAGAATATATTCCGCTGGGAAAATCATTCAGGCAGAAATTGATTGACTTTTCACCACGCGGGCATATTGCGGATTTGCGCGCGCAATGGAAAGGCGAAGGGCACTTTGAAGTAAAAGCGCGCTTCGATAATATGTCGATGCGCAGAGTTGGAAAACTGCCCGGCGTTGACGGGTTGAGCGGGCAAATAAACGGCAGCGACAACAGCGGGGTGCTGTCGCTGAATGCGCCGCAGTTAAAATTGGATGCCCCTGATTTCTTGCTGGAGCCGGTGACTTTTGACACTTTTGCTGTTCAAACCGGCTGGCAGAGGAAGCCGGACGGATGGAATATTAAACTCAATAATTTTTCCTTTGCCAATGAGGATTTGTCGGCGACGGCTTATGGGACTTATCAGACAGATGCAACCAGTCTCGGCGTTGCCGACGTAAACTTGAATTTGATGCATGTATCCCTGCGGCATATTACAAGATATTTGCCCAAAGAATTGCTGGGCAAAGAAACGATGGACTGGCTGCAAAAATGCCTGGTGGCGGGCGAGGCTGATGAGGCACATTTGCGCTTGCGCGGCGATCTGAACGATTTCCCGTTTCAAAAAAATAAAAATGGAATTTTTCAGGTTGAGGCCAAGGCCAAAGGCGTCAATATCGATTACGACAAAAATTGGCCGAGAGTTGAAAATGCGACGGGTATGCTGTTGATAGATGGTTCCCGAATACAGGTCGATTCGACCTTTGCTTCCATGTCCGGTTCAATCGCGCAAAAAGTCAGTGCCACCATCCCCGATTTTATGAGTTCGGCGCCGGAAGTCAGTATAAGCGCAGAAGCCAACGTAGAAACAAAACGCGCTTTGGACTTTATCAAACGCAGTCCGTTACGTGGTTTAACCAATGGATTTGCTGATAAAACTACTGCGCTTGGCATGGGGAAAATTGATGTGCAATTTAATATCCCACTCACCAATATGCCAATCAAGGTGAGCGGTAACTATCATTTTTCCGATAATGAAATCGATTTTGCCGAAAGTATTCCGCTGGCAAAAAACGTGACGGGCGACCTGAAGTTTACGGAGTCGGAATTGCAGGCTAAAGCAATTAGTGCCCAGATATACGGGGGGCCTGCAACGCTGTCGGTGCAAACGGGTGCCGGGGGCGCAATAAAAGCGAAAATTCAGGGCAGGGTTAACGCGGATGTCTGGCACAAAGTCGAGCCTTCATCATGGTTTCAGTCCCTAAATGGCACAGCGGAATGGAATGCGGAAATTAATGTGCAAAACAAACAATTCGATGTACTGGTAACCTCCAACATGCTTGGGATGGCGGCAAATTTGCCGTTGCCGTTATTCAAACGTGCGAACGAAGCGATCCCGCTTAAATTTGAATTTAGAAGTTTAAGCTCGTCGCAAGACGCGATGTACACGCAGTATGGCGACATTGTAAGCGTGCGGTTGGTTAGAGCAGACGACAGTATGGGAGTGCGTTCCATCAAGCGCGGGTATATGGATTTTGGTCCTGCCCGGCGTATGGTGATGGTAGAAAGAGACGGTGTTTGGATTACAGGCTCATTGCCCATTTTTTCGCTGGAAGGCTGGTCCGGCTTGGTCCCGACTGGAAATGGCAAAGAGGTTGCGCCGCCGACGATAGACGGGATGGAATTGACAGTGCAAAAACTTGTCGGATACGGGAACGTGATTAACGGTGTGAATATCCATGCCCGCAATCACGCTGGCACGATCACGGCACAACTGGGGTCAAGAGATTTAAATGGCGAGGTAGTCTGGTACCCTCAGGGTAGAGGCAAGATTGTTGCGCGTCTCAAAAATGCAGTATTGTTTGAGGATGAAAAAGACAAAAAAACAGAGGCAATACAAGTGGCAACTGTTCCGTTAGGCGTCAATTTTTCTATTCCAGTGGTAGATCTTGCGGTAGAGCATTTTACTTATCATGGCAAACAGCTCGGACAGATGGAATTGCATGCCAGCCAAGTCGAAAAAGATATTCTGTTGGATCATTTGCATATCGCCAATCCTGACGGTGTGCTGACGCTTAATGGGAAATGGAGTTTGTCCCCTGCACAAACGCATGTAGTCGCCAAACTGGAATTGTTTGATACCGGTAAAATGCTCAACCGCTCGGGTTATCCCGATACCCTAAAAGACGGCAACGGTTTGCTTGATGGCGATCTGGTTTGGTCGGGGGCGCCTGATGAGATGAAGTTGTCCAATCTGGACGGGCGCTTAAACTTGAAAATGAGCAAAGGACAATTTTTAAAAGTGGACCCCGGAGCCGGCAAATTATTGAGTGTGATGAATTTGCAATCGCTACCCAAACGCATTGCACTGGACTTTAATGATGTCTTTAGCAAAGGTTTTGAATTCGACACCATTGACGGTGTGGCGCAGTTGCGGCAGGGCGTGCTGATGACGAATGATTTCAAAATAAGTGGTTCTGCCGCGCAAATAACCATGTCCGGACAAGTGGATTTAAAGCGTGAGACGCAAAATTTGCGAGTAAAGGTTATGCCTACCATAGGCGATAGTGTCTCGCTTTTGGCATTTGCTGCCGGGCCTGCAGTCGGGGCGGGAGTTTTTCTCGCCAATAAAATATTTCGCGATCCGCTCGATAAGTTGGTGTCGTTTGAATACAATGTCACCGGTAGTTGGGTCGACCCGAAAGTTGAAAAAGTCAACCAAGTAAAATATACCCCCCAATAATTTCAATTACTGAAAGCTGTTAAATGTCCGCCTACGATTCCACTCAAACTCGACTTGCTTCACAGCAGGGTGCCTTTAAAGTTGCCGCTGTGCAAATGGCATCCGGTCCCAAAGTCGCCGGCAACTTGAACGAAGCGCGCAGGCTGATAGAAAATGCCGCACAACAGGGTGCCAAGCTCGTTGTGCTGCCGGAATTTTTTGCCATCATGGGGATGAAAGAAACCGATATGGTTGCCGTGCGAGAACAGCCGAACAGCGGGCAAATCCAGCCTTTCCTGAGTGAAATTTCGCGCAAGCATAAAATATGGCTGGTTGGAGGCTCTATTCCGATAGTGGCAGATGCGCCGAACAAGGTGCGCGATTGCTGTCTTGTCTACAACGAGCTTGGTGAACAGGTTGCGCGTTACGACAAGATACATTTGTTCAACCTTGATCTCGGCAACGAGCATTATCATGAAGCCGATACAATTGAAGCAGGGAATCAAGTGGTCGTTGTGGATAGCCCGTTCGGACGCATCGGGCTGTCAGTTTGTTATGATCTGCGCTTCCCGGAATTGTTCCGCGCGATGAGAGATGTGGACATTATTGTATTGCCGGCGGCATTTACTGCCACGACCGGTAAGGTACATTGGGAGCCGCTGGTGCGCGCCCGTGCCATCGAAAATTTAAGTTATATTATTGCGCCGGCACAGGGTGGTTACCATGTGAATGGGCGCGAAACACATGGCCACAGCATGATCGTCGATCCCTGGGGGAGAATACTGGATGAGTTGCCAAGGGGATCCGGTGTCGTCATGGCTGAAGTTAATCGCAGTTATCAAACAAGTTTGCGCTCCAGTTTGCCCGCGTTGTCGCACCGCACTCTGGCCTGTCATCCGAACGGTAAAACATCCAAATGAGCAGTGACACTTTAGATTTGGCAAGACGATCATTGCTCACCGCACATGGTTTGGATGTAAATGACCTCGCCGGCGTTTTTGGAAAAATGATGGCTCATCGCGTTGATTACGCCGATTTGTATTTTCAATACGGACGCGCAGAGAGTTGGTCACTGGAAGAGGGCATCGTTAAATCCGGCAGCTTTAGTATTGACCAGGGTGTGGGCGTGCGCGCCGTGAGCGGCGAAAAAACGGCCTTCGCTTATTCTGATGACATCAGTTTGGTCGCGTTGGAAGCGGCGGCGCTGGCGACACGTGCAATTGCGCGTCAGGGAAAAAAACAAACTATCCCGTTGTTGAAAGAAGGCAAGGCGCACGATCTGTACTTGCCGCATGATCCGATTGCCAGTCTTGATGCGGCGAGTAAAGTTGCACTGCTGGAACGTTTGGAAAAATTTGCCCGCGCACTTGATCCCCGCGTCACACAAGTAATGGCGGGGCTGGCGGGCGAGTATGAGCTTGTGCTGGTGGCACGCAGCGATGGAATGCTCAACGCCGACATTCGTCCCCTGGTGCGGCTATCGTTGCAAGTTATTGTCGAAAGTAATGGCAAGCGTGAACAAGGATCGGCGGGTGGTGGCGGGCGTTTTGATTACGCATATTTCAACGACGAAGTGTTGCAGCGTTACGCCAAAGAAGCCGTACATCAGGCAACCGTTGCACTTGATGCCCGTCCCGCACCAGCGGGCAGCATGACCGTTGTATTGGGTTCCGGCTGGCCGGGAATTTTGCTGCATGAGGCTGTCGGACACGGTTTGGAAGGCGACTTCAATCGTAAAGGTAGCTCGGCTTTTTCCGGCAGAGTCGGCGAGCGCGTTGCGGCAAAAGGCGTGACTGTGGTGGACGACGGCACCATCAAAGACCGGCGCGGCTCGCTTAATATGGACGACGAAGGCAACCCGACACAGCGTACCGTACTGATCGAAGACGGCATTCTGCGCGGCTATCTTCAAGATACGATGAACGCACGCTTAATGGGAGTACCTGTTACGGGCAATGCACGGCGCGAATCGTTTGCGCATTTGCCCATTCCGCGTATGACCAACACCATGATGATGAACGGCGACAAGACCCGCGACGAGATCATCGCCTCTGTTAAACACGGCTTGTATGCGGCCAACTTCGGCGGCGGACAAGTGGATATCACCAGCGGTAAGTTTGTGTTCTCCACCACCGAGGCCTATATGATCGAAGATGGCAAGATCACTTATCCGGTCAAAGGGGCGACGCTGATAGGTAATGGTCCGGAAGCGTTGACTCAAGTATCAATGGTTGGTAATGATTTGGCGCTTGACTCCGGTGTCGGCACTTGCGGCAAAGAAGGTCAGAGCGTGCCGGTTGGGGTAGGGCAACCGACAGTGCGAATCGAAGGGCTTATCGTGGGCGGGACTGCGTAGGGTGGACAAATCTTAGCCCGTCCTGCGGTATAATTCGCGCCGTTATGCAGATACTCCGTGGACTTCATTCTCCTGATAACCAGCCTATTGCACTGACCATCGGTAATTTTGATGGCGTGCATCTTGGACATCAGGCATTAATTGAACAATTGCAACTCGCTGCAAGGAAGAGCGGCTTGGCGACTGCCGCTATTGTGTTCGAGCCGCACCCGCGCGAATTTTTTACGCCGGAACAGGCACCGGCGCGGCTCACCAATCTGCGCGAAAAGCTGGAGAGGTTTGCCGTGCTCGGATTGGATCGAGTTCATGTCTGTCGTTTTGATCAGAAGCTGGCGAGTACCAGTGCGGCCGACTTTATCAAAGCGCTCTACAACAATTTAGCAGCAAGGCATGTGCTCATTGGTGACGACTTTCGTTTTGGAAACGCGCGCGGGGGCGACTTTGCGCTGATGGAAAAAATGGGGCAACAACAGGGCGTCGCGGTAAAATCCATGGGCAGCCTTTTGCAAGATGGTATACGCATTTCCAGCACGGCAGTCAGACTTGCCTTAAGTGAAGGAAATTTACATTTGGCTAAACGCTATCTGGGGCGTCCTTACAGCATAAGCGGGCACGTGGAGCATGGTGAAAAAATTGGGCGCAAGCTGGGTTTTCCCACTGCCAATATACGGTTCAAGCACAATCGTGCGCCGATGCGGGGAGTTTTCGTGGTGCGCGTGCGCATCGAAGATAGCGGCTACTGTGAAGGTGTGGCAAGCTTGGGGCTGCGGCCAACCGTGGTGCTAAACGGTAATCCGGTACTGGAAGTACACCTGTTCGATTTTGAGCGGGAACTGTATGGCAAACATCTGCATGTGGATTTTTTGCACAAACTGCGCGATGAAGTGAAATTCTCCGGTTTGGAAAGTTTAACGAAACAAATTTCGCTCGATGTCGAGCATGCGAAAGACTGGTTTATACAAAATGGCAACTGAGTACAAAGACACCCTTAATCTTCCCGATACAACTTTTCCAATGCGCGGTGACCTTGCCAAGCGCGAGCCGCAGATGCTGGCGCAATGGCAGGAAAAAAAGCGCTATCAGCGCATTCGAGCTGCAAGCAAAGGGCGTGCAAAATTCGTTCTGCATGATGGCCCGCCCTATGCGAATGGTGACATTCATATTGGCCATGCGGTAAATAAAATCCTCAAGGACATTATTGTCAAAAGCAAAACATTGAGCGGTTTTGATGCACCTTACGTACCGGGTTGGGATTGCCACGGTCTGCCAATTGAGCTGCAAGTTGAGAAAAAGCACGGCAAAGCGATTCCGCCCGCGCAGTTCCGAGAATTGTGCCGAGCCTATGCCAAGGAGCAGATCGAACGCCAGAAAAAAGATTTCATTCGGCTTGGCGTATTGGGCGATTGGGATAATCCTTACCTGACGATGGACTTTAAAACCGAGGCCGAAATTGTGCGCGCACTTGGCAAGATTTACGAGCGCGGATATTTGTATCAGGGGCGCAAGCCGGTGAACTGGTGTCTGGACTGTCAGTCGGCATTGGCCGAGGCAGAAGTGGAATATGAAGATAAAGTATCCCCCGCGATTGATGTCGGTTTTGAAGTGCAAGACAAAGCAGCAGTCGCGAAAGCATTTGGTATCGGGCATCTCCCGGTTGATGCAAAAGTTTATGCGGTAATCTGGACGACCACACCGTGGACGCTACCCGCAAACCAGGCAGTGAGTGTCCACCCCGAATTGCAATACAACCTGATTA
>Ga0224559_1000406_pt1 | contig 29284 bp, 37 predicted proteins | sample 714S33034metaG_FD_180676 | JGI IMG/M metagenome (GOLD analysis project Ga0224559, IMG submission 180676) | Peat soil microbial communities from Stordalen Mire, Sweden - 717 S3 30-34 | ecosystem: Environmental > Terrestrial > Soil > Wetlands > Peat | place: Sweden: Norrbotten County, Stordalen... | reverse complement strand
ACCATTAATAGAAGAAGAACTTTTAATGGAAGAAATTGAAGAGTACCTTCTAACCGAAAAGGGCGAGGAACACCTTAAACATTTCATAAATAGTTTCAATGACTACGATGTGCATCGCTCAGATGCCATACTATTGGCTATGGCCCGGGATGAAAGTAATGATTGATTTAGGTGGAACATTTTCAAGATATCTTTTCAATGAATTTAAACCCAAAAATCATTAAATTCAAATAATTCTTTTTTTCCTTAATGATAATTATTGACTATTAATGATACTCCATTTACTATTTTAAAGCTAAAATTAGATTATATGCTAATTTAACAAGTTATTGGCCTTATATATCATTATATTGTACTATAACGATGTAAATGGATAGTATTAGACTATGAAAAATACTTCAAGTATTTGACTTTTAATAATATTTATATATGGTTAACCATATATAACCAAACATGACTTTTGTAAATCATAAAAATTTAAAACCCACTGCTAAGACAGTTGGAACCAAATTAACCCCAAGAGAATTTGAGGAAGTATCTGAGTTAATAGATAATGGATTATACTTAAGTGTATCTGATTTTATAAGAGAATCCATAAGGGACAAATTGAAAGCCACAAAGGTGATTAAACTACGCGATATTGATTACAGTATAGCCAAAAAAGAGGTATTAGGATATTATAGGAATTATAATGAAGCTTATGATTATGAAGTATCTGAAGATCTTGAATTAGATTACAAATTAGTACGCCAAATAACAGAAGAGTTAGAACAAGAAGGTCGTCTACAGGGGATATAAATGAGTAAAACATATACCACCCACGGAACTACAATAAAAGGAGAAACAATTGTAGGAGAAGCTAGGAAAATATCGGATATAAAAGTTATTGTTAAATCTGGAAGACATAAAGCCCAGAGAGTTATCTTAAAAGATAACGCAGAATGTACCATTGCTAAACAATATAAATTTATTAAATAAAAATTTCCATAAATTATTGTTATTTTTTCAAGAATTATTTTGGATGTAAATTGAAATTATTAATAAAATCAATATAAACAGTTAAACTAAATAATTTACATATCATATGAAAAATAAATTCCTAAAAAAGTTCTAAAAAGTAATCTTTAGAATTATAAAATTAACTTTAAATAAAAAGTTTCAAAAAATGATTGTAAATTGTAGTTATTAATCTGAAGATATTCAGTATCATAGTATCATTAAAAATGGTTATTGTTCATGCTTTTTGCTGATTATCCGTCCAAATAGTTCAGGTGTGTATTTTCTTTGCATTGCTATTAATATATGGGCATCTAAGGCTTCTTCGAGCACTTTTAATGTTAGAGTTTCTTCATTATTCCTTATTCTTATTGATTGGGCTATGTGGGCAATGTCCCTAGCATGTGCAAAGGTTGGAGTTAATTGTTCGCCCCCATCTACTATGGGTATATAAACTTCACGAAATCTTTCAAGTATACTATCATCATACTTTTCATGGAGTTCGTCCAGATTTCTTTTAAACACTTCAACAATTTCATCAGGGTTAGGGGGGCCTAGTATAATGTGCATTGGTGCACGTCTTAGATGTGCTTCGTCAACTATGTTAATCTCAAGGTTAGTTGAAAGTATGGGTATGAACTGTGTATGGACAATTACAGGGGATCCTTTGATGTAGATTACATCCCTTTTATTTTCTAATGGAACAATTAATCTGTTTAAAATAATATTGTGGTCTTCTTTCTGTCTTCCAAGATCATCTAGGAGTAAAATTCCACCATTGGCCTTTATGATTGGAGATGTTTCATATACACCTTTATTAGGATTGAATAATGTTTCAAGCTTTTCTGATGTAAGTTCTGAACCAGTGAAAACAAATGGGGCTGCAACCTTAACCCATCGAGGATCTTCAGGTTGTTCTAGACTTTGTTTGTGAAAATCTGGGTCATATAATTGAATAACACTTCCACTGAATTCTATATATTTTGGGATTAAAATTGGAGGCAGCATATTGGCCATTTTACTAGATAGGAATGTTTTACCTGTTCCAGGACCTCCATAAATGAAAAAACCTGTACCTCCTATTGATGAAGCAACCAATGTTTTTTTACCATCATCAATACCTACAATATCCTTTAATGCATTTTCAATAACAGGTTTAGGAATTTTTAATGGAAATCTTCCCTTGAGCTGTGCACTCATAATAGTATAATATTCATCATAGCTAACAGGAGAAATTCCTATATATGGATTTTCATTCATGATCTGCAAAGCCTTTTCACGACCAGGCTTCTTTATAGTATATTCAACACTTGAAAAGAGGAATCCTCCTCCTGTTTGAGCACACATACCATCTTTTTCAAGTTTATGTAGAACTTCCTCTAAAATATCTACATGAAGACCGGTTATATCATGTAACTGAGTCACCTTGATGTTTCCATAGGTGGATATTATCTTTAAAACCAGATTTTTAATGAATGATTCCGAAATATCAATATCATCAAGATTTTTCGGCTGTTCAACCAGACTAAACATCTTCTGCATCCTTTCATCATGATAATAATCTCCTAAATTTTCCATTAAAGAACTCCCCCATCGTTACCATAATCATAATATTTAATCCTTATCTTCACTCCGACTAAATTTTATGTTCCACCGATTTTTTTTAAAAAATTCGGGAAAATATTTAAGATTATAATTATCATTTACAATTGAATTCACAGTGTATAAATAATTCCAGAAGTTTCTTGTGAAAATTTTCACAACCGAATAATAGAAATAACAATAAACTAGACTAAAAAAAATAATCCTTAATTTCATTTAATTTGTATATCACTTAGAAAAAATGATAATAATCTAAGTAAATAAAATGAACGGATTAGTTGTATATGGAACACGTTACGGTACAGCAGAGGAAATTGCAGAAGAGATATTTAGAATTTTAAAGGATGGGAATGTTGATGTGAAATTATTTAATGCTAATGAAATTAGGGATAATGATATATCCACCTACGATCTCATTGTTGTGGGTAGTGGTATAAAAATGGGTAAATGGACCAAGGAATCAAAAAATATCTTGAAGAATATTCTGTCAAACAAAAAAAAGTTGCGTTGTTTGTATCTTGTGGAGACGCCAACATAGAAAAATCAATGGCCGAATGACGGGAGAAATATTTAGATAATATTTCAAAGGAGTATTTAACCAATAAACCAATTGCAACAGGACTTTTTGGAGGTATTTACGATCCAAATGCCAACCATGGTCTCATGTTCAAATTTGTGAACAAATTCATCACAAAGGAAATGGGAAATGAAAGTAAGGATCCTAACCAACGGATAGATTACAGAAATTTGGGAGGAAATAAGATCCTGGTCTAAAAATTTATCATATAATATTAAAAAAATAAAATAGAAAATAAATAAAAAAATATTAAGTTTAAAATGAAAGTTTTGTAATTCTATTCATGGCCTCTTCTGTATTTTCAAGCGTGTTAAATGCAGTTAACCGGAAGTAACCTTCACCGCTAGGCCCGAATCCTACACCTGGTGTTCCTACAACGTTAGCCTCTTTAAGTAGCAGATCAAAAAATGTCCATGAATCCATATTTTCAGGTGTTTTAACCCATATGTAAGGTGAGTTAATTCCACCATAAACTTTTAAACCAATATTTTCCATGCTTTTTCTAACTATGCTTGCATTGTTAAGGTAATATGCAATATTTTCCTGGATTTCCTTCTGTCCCTCGGGTGTATATACTGCCATGGCAGCTCTTTGGACTGGATATGATACTCCATTAAATTTGGTTGTCTGTCTTCTGTTCCATAATGAATTCAAGTCATGTGTTTTTCCATCTGCATCATATGCCACGATCTCTTTTGGTACAACGGCAAATGCACATCTTGTACCCGTGAAACCAGCATTCTTAGAGAAGCTTCTAAATTCTATTGCAACTTCCTTTGCACCTTCAATTTCATAGATACTTCTTGGTATATTATTTTCTGTTACGTATGCTTCGTATGCTGCATCGAAGAGAATTATTGAATTATTTTCATGTGCATATTTAACCCATTTGGAAAGTTCTTCCCTTGTTAATGTTGTTCCTGTTGGATTGTTAGGTAAACATAAATATATGAGATCTACAGGATTTTCTGGAAGTTCTGGAGTAAAATTGTTTTCGGCTGTGCATGGAAGATAAACAATTCCCTCATAACGTCCACTAGGTTGCATTGGTCCACTTCGTCCAGCCATTACATTACTATCTACATATACGGGATAAACAGGATCTGTTACGGCTATAACATTTTCAAGTCCAAATATTTCCTGTATGTTTGCAGTATCACATTTAGCTGCGTCGCTTATGAAAACTTCATCAGATGAAAGTTCTATTCCCAATGGTTTGAAATCATTTTTTATAATTTCTTCAATAAGGAATTTATAGCCCTGTTCAGGTCCATAGCCCATAAATGTATCTGCATCTCCCATTTCAAGCACTGATTTATCAAAGGCTTCTACAACAGCCCTTGGAAGTGGACGTGTTACATCTCCAATACCCATTTTTATTATTTGAGCATTTGGATTCTCTTTTTGAAATTCTTCAACCCTGCGGTTGATCTCAGCGAATATATAGTTGCTTTTCAAAAGCAGATAGTTTTCATTGATTTTCACAGACATTTTTCATAGACCTCATTTAACTTTTTTTTATTCTAATATAATATTATCAAATTTTATTTATGATGTTTAATTATCAAATCTAATATAATATAAAATAATTATTTGATTACTTATTATTCCATTCAATATTAATGTCAACCATACGAGTATAAACCAAACAAGTCCTTATCGTTTATCCCATGTATATTACAAGAAAATTGTAATGGATATGATTTAATGGTGTAAATATAAATTTTAAATTATTTAGTTTAGCACCATTTATTCTGTTCCATTGAATATTCAATTTGGATTACTTATGTGCGAAGTAGAAGGTTAATTTTTCATCTGTTACACTGTCTAAACGTGCAAATCCAAATCTTTCCAATTGCACCACATCACCTACACTAAGATTTGATGCTGATGGTTCTACATATCCTTTTATCACACTTGCATTGGGCATGACCATATCAACATTCAACGATCCTTCAACCGGCACCCACTGTACAATCATGGCCTTGGAATTTCTTGCTTCATCAAGGTCATTACTATGATAAACAGTTTTATCACCATTAAAAGTCACATTAACAGCATCTATAAGTCTTAATATCCGATTATCTCCGGTTTTTTTATAATCTTCCATTGTGATGTAGAGTTTAGGTTCTAATGGAAGTGCACGGTTACCCCTTTCAATATGGTCAGGATGTAATGGTCGTTTAATAATACCAATTTCTGATTCTGGTAGATTTTCAATATCTATCATGGTGGGGTTGGGTACAAAGAAGTACCTGTTTGATGTTTCTTCGAGTATTGCACGGTTAAGTCCAGAAACTTTTTTCCAACTAACAATTGCATCTGATATTTTAGGACCTATCTCCATCATAAGTTCGGTTATTGCTTCCTGTGTTATTCCACGTCGTGCAATTGCACGTATAGTTCCAAGTCTAGGATCATCCCATCCCGAGTAAAGTCCATCTTCAATACCCTGCCTTGCCTTGGATGTGCTAAGGGCCACATCTTCCATTTTTAGTCGTCCGTAATGAACAAATACAGGTACTTTCCATCCGAAGTGTTGGTATAGATATTTCTGTTTTTCACTGTTAGCCAGATGGTCTTTACCTCTGAGTACATGTGTAACACCCATTAGATGATCATCTACAGTTACCGAGAAGTTCATCATAGGATAAACTCTATATTTATTTCCTGTTAGAGGATGTTCAGCTTCAACAACTCTCATTGCAACCCAGTCTCTTATTGCAGGATTTTTATGTTTAATATCTGTTTTAACTCTTAGAACTGCTTCTCCCTCTTTCATGGTTTTTAATTCGTTCCATAGTTTAATGCTGTGTTCAACAGGTAGATCACGGCAGGGGCATGGTTGGCATTCATCCTTGAGTTTTTTGAAGTCTCCACCTTCACAGGTGCACATATATGCTTCGTTGATTTCTATGAGTTTTTCAGCGTACTTGTAATATATTTCCATTCTGCTGCTTTGAACATATTTTTCCTGCCAGTCAACCGATAACCACTTCAGATCCTCTTCCATCATTTGGTAAGCTAAAGGATCAACCCTTCGAGGGTCTGTGTCTTCAATCCTAAGAATAAGCTTACCACCGTAACGTTTAACATATTCTTTGTTGAGTACTGCTGCCCTTGCATGACCTATATGTAGGGGGCCGGATGGATTTGGTGCAAACCTTAACACTACTTTCCCATTAACATCTGGAAGATCAACAAGTCCCTTAACTTTTACGGGTTTTTTTTCCTTCATACCACCTAACTTATCAAGTTCGGTTTTCTGAAGATCATGATCCATTGAATTTACCTTTAAAACAAGTTCAGCTGCAACTTGGCCAATTTTTTTCGCCTCACTTCTGAGTTCAGAATGTGTTGCCATAACCGATCCCATGACCGCCCCGTTACTGGCTTTTCCTTTATGTTTCACTGCGTTAATCAGCACATGTTTGTAAACTATTTCTTCAAGGTTACTCATAAAACCACTCCAGTTAAATAATAAACATCTAAAATGATAAAAAATATTTTAATTTTATGATATAGATGTATTTCTGTAAAAATTTTTATAAATATGATAGATGATCAGTTACTGTTTAAAAAAAATTTGTGATTGATTTATTAAAGATAAAATATGAAAATTTATTTTTAATTTTAAAATAAATTTTCTAATGAATCCTCTGTAGAACATAATCTGCTATCATTGCAAGAGATACTGTTGCTTCAGATTCATTGAGTGTCTCCAGTAGATTTTTAGCTGTATCAACATTTTTAATAGCTATGTCACGAGCGTAGTTTATTGAACCATATTTTTCAAATAATTCTATAGCTCTTCCAACATCGGTATCTCCATTATCCTTCAATATGGATATTAATTCTTCCTTATCTTCAGGTGAAGCATTTGAAAGTGCGTGTACAACCATCAAAGTCATTTTTCCTTCGACAATGTCGCTTCCCACAGGTTTTCCAAGGTTTTCTTCTTCGCTAACAACATCTAAATAGTCATCCTGTATCTGGAATGCTAGTCCTATTAATCTACCATATTCAGCTAGGGTTTCTACTTCAACAGGATTTCCTCCACCAATTATTGCACCAGATCGTGTGGCTGCAGCAATTAGAGCTCCTGTTTTCTTGTAGATCATGTTCATGTATTCTTCTTCATTTACATCGAAGTTACCCTCAAAACACATGTCAGATGCTTGGCCTTCACATATCTTGATGCATGCATCAACAACTGTTTTAAGCGCATTTAATACGCGTTCGTAGGAAATATTGTCTATTGGTGTTTCTAGTACTGTTTCAAATGCCTTGGAGAATAGTGTGTCACCAGCAAGTATTGCCATAGGTTCTCCCCAAAGTATATGTACAGAGGGTTTTCCCCTCCTCATTTCATCCTTATCCATGATATCATCATGTATCAGAGAAAAGGTGTGTATCAGTTCCACTGCAGCAGCTGTTTTAAGTGCTACTTCTGCTGTTCCACCTACTGCTTCTGAACTTAGAACAACAAGAGATGGGCGGATTTTCTTTCCACCTGCCATTATTAGATGTTGTGTTGATTTCTGTAGTTCTTCAGGATCTACTGTGTCCAATGAATTTTTAATCTCCACATCTATGTCTTTAGAGTATTTCTTTAATATATCAACTACTTCCATCAAACTCCTCCATTAAACACCTGTGCCTGTCCGTTACGTAATATGTGTATATCATTACCTAATTTATATCCTTCTTCCTCTGCGAGTTCTGTGTATGCTGCAAGCATATTCAGGTTTCCGTGGGAAGGTATAAGATGTTTTGGGTCTAACATTCTAATAAAGTCACGATGGTCTTCCTTACCGGCATGACCAGAAACATGTGCATTGGTAAATATTCTTGCACCGCTTGATTTGAGCCTTCTTTCCATGAGGTTACGGTTAGCAATGTTCATTGGGTTTGGTATAACCGATGCAGATATTACAATATTATCTCCTGGCCTTACATTGAACATTGTTTTACCATTTGCTATCCTTGGAAGTAATGCATCAGGTTCTCCTTGATGGCCTGTTGCAACCAGAACATACTCAGATCTGTTTTCATCTGCCCTTGCAAGTGCACGGTTAACAGCCTTTGGACTTCCATAAACACTTGCTGTTTCAGGAAGTTTCAGTAGCCCCATTGTCTCGGCCATTGTACAGTATCTTTCCATTGATCTTCCTAAAAGGAGTATCTTACGATTACTTTCATCTGCAATGTTACATATAGCCTGAATCCTTTCAATATGGGATGAAAATGTTGTGATAATCATTCCAGTATCTTCTTTTAATGGCTCTTCCATTATATCTTTCAACACTAACCTTGCAACCTTTTCAGAATGTGTTTTTAGTTGATCATCTTCTGCTGCACGTGTTGTATCCACAATCAATGCAAGAACTCCTTTACGTCCCAGTTCTCTGAATCGCTGATAATCTGGTGGTGGTGAAATTGTCTGGTGATTGTCAAATTTGAAATCATTTGAGTAAACTATTATTCCCTCTGATGTGTGCAGTGCGGGTGTAACTGTCTGTGGAATACTGTGGGTTGTTCGTACAAATTCAAGTGTTATGTCTGGAGATATCTGAATTTTTTCTCCTGAATTTAATACCTGAAGTGGATTGGTTACCTTAAACTTCCTTTCTCCCTTAATGGTTTTCTCAATTAATGCCATTGTATATGGTGTGGCTATTAATGGTGCCTCATATCTATGTGCAAGTTTTGCTACTGCTCCTATATGGTCCAGGTGTCCGTGAGTAAAGACTATTGCCCTTACTTTCCCATCAACATCCTTCATTAGAGTGTCGTCTGGTATGATTCCCCTTTCGATAAGGTCTAAACTATGCATTCTCGCTATATCTGTGTCTTCATGGATATGGATTCTGTCCAGGTGTATTCCCATGTCGAATATTACAACATCTTCACCCACCTTTACAGCAGACATGTTTTTGCCCACTTCTTCATATCCTCCAACAGCTATTACTTCAACGCTCATTCTATGTTCTCCTCGCGTATTTTTTTGTTTCGAAACCTCTTTCATTGAGCCATTCTTTAGTATCTCCCTTAATTATTAGGGATGATTTCTTAAGTTCTGCTATATTTGATGCTCCAACAAGGAACATTGCAACGCGGAGTTCCTCATTAAATTTATTAAGTTTATTAATTACTGCATGATGGCCAATATAAGCTTCTTTAAGTAACGGCAATGCAATTCCTACTGCATCAGCCCCTAAAGCTATTGCTTTAGCTGCATCTAGACCGCTTCTTATACCGCCTGATGATATTACAGGTATTTTAACTGATTGACATACTTCCACAGTACTTGCGGCCGTTGGTATTCCCCAGTCCCAAAATACATCACCCATGGTTCTGTCCTTGGCACGATATGTTTCAACTGCAGCCCAACTTGTGCCGCCTGCTCCAGCTATGTCTATTGCACCTACCCCTGCTTTTTCAAGAGCCATTGCATCTTCTGCTTTGATTCCTGCTCCGGTTTCCTTGGCTATTACAGGTACTTTAAGTGTTTTACATATCTCTTCTATGGCTTTGATATGTCCACTGGCATTAACATCACCCTCAGGCTGTATTGCCTCTTGTAATGGGTTTAAATGTACTGCTAATGCATTTGCTTTTATCATATTAATTGATTGTTCTGCAAGTTCGATCTGCTGGCATCCAATGTTACCAATCAGAAATCCAGACGGTGCCTCTTCCCTTACAATTGTATATGTTGGAGCTAGTTCAGGATTTTTAACTGCTGCACGTTGACTTCCAACACCCATGCCGACATTCAATTTATTTACTGCCTTTGCAAGTTCTTTGTTAATTGTTAAAGCTGCTGGATGTCCGCCTGTCATTGCGGATATTATGAATGGTGAATCTAATTTTTTGCCTAAGATATCTATTGAAATATCTATATCTTCCTTGTTCACCTCGGGAAGGGCTGTGTGGATGAGTTCTATCTCCTCAAATCCGGTTTTCTTCCTGTATTCAACATTACAGTTTTTACACAGGAGTAAATGTTCTAATTTTCTGTTTGAAATCATTTTTTTTCCTTCATTTTCTTATTAAAGTACCAATTCCTTTTTCACCCTTTAGGGCCCGTTTTATATTATTATCGTGACTTGCATTGATTATCTCTGATTCAATGCCAATTTTTGTTAATTCAAGAAGTTCATTGAGTTTTCCACCCATACCACCAGTTACATCAACTGTTTGTGTACTGTCTGCTGATTCCAGATCATTGTACGATGTAACAACTTTTAGAAGGCATGCATCAGAATATTTCTTAGGATCTTTATTGTATATCCCATCAACATCTGAACCTAAAACAACCTTTTCAGGTTTTAAATTTTCAGCCAAATATTTTATTATCTGATCGCCAGAAAGTACTGCCATTTTTATTTTATCTTCCAGATCAAGGACGACATCCCCATACAAGACAGGTACAAAACCCATATCCAAATATTTGGATATTAAATCAAGATCGGCTTTGATGATTCGTTTATTATATGTTTGTACAAATGATGAAGGTTGTATTGAGACTGCTGGTATTTCTTGTTCTATGAGATGTTGGCATACCAGTTGATTCAAATGTTTAACAGAATTCTGTGTCTTTGAAAATCCCTGTTTTTTTCTTGAAAGTTCTTCTAATGAATTTATTTCACTACCTATTGCATATTTTTTAGCGTATGGATGTCCAAATGAACCTGCTCCATGCACCACAATTAATTTATGATATGATGAGTCTGATATTTCTCTTGCTATTCGAGTTAAATTTGATGAATCCAATTTTGGATTTGATGAATCCTTACGGGTAATAACACTTCCCCCGAGTTTTAGGATTATCATTTAAAACCTGCCTTTTTTATTATTTAAATACATATTTAGTTCCTTAGGATTATATTGAATGATTATTATAAGCTATTTATTCAAGTTTTATTTGATAAATATGTTAATTTTATTCTAATCTCACGCCATCGGCTGATATTTTTACTTTAAATGCTTTTTCAAATTTATTTATACTTTCTATTACTACGTCGACTTTTCCGGGACAGTAAGCTATCATGCTTCCGCCTCCGCCAGCACCTGTTAATTTTGATCCGAATGCACCGGATTTACGGGCAATATAAACCATTTTAGATAGTTCCTCTGTGTTGACGCCTATTGCATCTAACAGTCCATGGTTTATGTTCATGAACTCGCCTATCATCTTATGATCTCCACTTGTTAAAGCTTCCCTTGCACCGTTGGTGAGTGCTTCCATTGAATTAAATAATGGAATCATTACTTGAGGAGCTATTTCCATTTTAAGCCTCACAGATTCGACTAATTTACCTGTGTTTCCCCTTTCGGATGTGTAACCAATGACTAATGGGATTTCTGAATCTATATCTAATTTAATTATTTCTTCAGCGTCCCGTGAAAGATATACAATGCCACCATATGTACTGAGTATTGTGTCGATTGGACTTGCCGAACCCTGTACCATTAATTCTACTTGATGGGCGAGTTTGGCTATTCCATCCGATGTAAGTTCAATATCTTTAAATGAGGATGCAGCTTTTACTGTTGCTACTGTGACTGCTGCAGAAGATCCGAGTCCTGCACCTACTGGTATGTCCATGTTAATGGTTATTTCAAGTCCATCTTTAGAACCTGTTTTCATGAGTGCTATGAGTACGTATTTCAGGATACCTTCGTTTTTTTCATCATTATCGAGTTCAATAGTTCCTTTTTCAATATTAAGATATCCTGATATTCCAAGTTCATTGATCCTGACATGTGTTCTGTTATCTTCACGTTCTTCTATTGAAACATATGCTCTTTTATCGACTGCAGCTGCTATGGCTGGTTTGCCGTAAACTACTGCGTGTTCACCGAATAGGATGGTTTTCCCTGGTGCTGATGCAGTAACATTCCTTGGATTTAACATATCATCGTGAATCCTGAAAATTTATTAATTTAATATGTTATATTAAATTCTGAGTTTTGTGGCAGAATTATATTTCTACCAGGTGATTATTTATTTCAACTTGATCCGTTAATCGATCCGTTTTATTGGTTTATATTGATTTATATAAACACTGCTGATGCATATGCTACAACCGAACTTTTATCTCCTGTTGAGTCACCGCTTGTTGCATATTTAAGTACTTCGCAGTTTGTTGCTCCCATTTTCTTGGTTGCAACCAATGTTGCTGCTACAGGTCCATATCCACACATGCTGACATTTAGTTCTGCAACACGATTCATCATCAAATTTTCGTCCATTTCCTTTATGGCATCTATTACTTGCTTGTCCTGATTGTGTGCCACATTTTGGGGTTTGTAATGTGTGAAGTCTGTACTTGCAATTACAACCACATCTCTTCCGAGTTCGCTGGCTGTTTTCTCGATGGAATTACCGATCTCATTGGATGTTTCAATATCCTGCATCCACATTGTAACCGGTACAAATTTGAAATTAGGGTTAATGTACTGTAGAAATGGTAGTTGAACCTCTGCACTATGTTCTTTTAAATGCGCTGTGGAGTTTAAATCTATTATACTTGCATTTTCAATCATTAAATCTGCAAATTCACCATCTATATCTGAAAGTCCGAGTGGTGTTTCCCATGACCCATTGTTCATGGTTGACACACCCGATCCAAGTCCAGTATGGTTTGGGCATAATATAATAAATGTTTCTGGAAATCCATCCTCTGCTATTTTATGGTATGTATGTGCTGCCACAGGCCCTGAATATTCATATCCCGCGTGGGGTGCTATAACACCTTTGATATCTCTTTTACTCCCCATTTCAGGTATGCTTCCTGGACCTAACTCATGTTTGAAGCACCACTCTATTTGTTTTCTAAGTGAATCCGGGTCTAATTCATAAAAAAGTCCTGCAACTGCAGGTTTCCTTATCATAAAATCACCTTCCTCTTTTTAAACAAATTTTTATCGAGTTATAATATACAAATTAAAATTCCAAATACTGTTATTATTTAGATTTTTAAAGGTTCTCTGCCCCTAACAAGAGCAGATTAAAACTTTAATATATAATTAAATATTTAAGATTGAAGATTATTACATCTTCAATTCAAAGTCTGTTGGAGGGATACTAAGATCCTGATCTTCTGCTAGGTCGCCTCTACCTCTGAGTGTCTGTCTAGCAATTAACCAATATACTAATGCTATAGCTTTTCTTCCCTTGTTGTTTACAGGTACAACAATATCAACATTTCCAAGAAGGTTTTCTGTATCGCATAATGCTACCACAGGTATTCCTATCTGTCTTGCTTCTATTATTGCCTGGGAATCTGATCTTGGATCTGTTACAACCAGTACTTTAGGTTCAATGAATTTTCCATAGTTAGGGTTGGTTAATGTTCCTGGTATGAACCTTCCGGGTATGGTTTTGGCTCCTGTGACTTGTCCAAATTTTTTGACTGGTGCCTGTCCATACTGTCTTGTAGATACAACAAGAACATCGTCTGGGTCGAATTTTGCAAGGAATTTACCTGCTGCAACGATTCTGTCGTTGGTTTTCCTAACATCTAAAACGTAAAGACCATCTGCCCTTACCCTGTATATGTATCGTTCCATGTCCTTTGTTTTCTGTTGTGTACCTATGTGTAAACCTGCTGCTAAATATTTGTCCAATGGAATTAATAATTCTGACAATTTACCACCTCATATAGAAATTTAAATTTTTTTTATAATCTTGAAAAATTTTGTCTGCTGAATATTTTGAATTAATAAAATTTTATTTTATTTAATCATCGTCTTCAACTTCAACTGCCTCATTCGGGCAGACATCCATGCATACCTCGCATAGACTGCAATCTTCCTTGTTTTGAACTACTACTTTATCCCCATCAAGTATGAGAATTTCCATTGGGCAGACATCTATGCATTCTGCGCAGTCTGCTCCTTCACATTTATCGTGGTTTATTGTTATTTTAGCCATATTATACTCTCCAATTAATTTTTTTTAATCTTTTATCATCCTGTTATAGGATGAAAAGCTTTGCATAGATTATCAATGCTTTTTTTTCATTTTTTTAGTATAGTATACATCAAAAAAATAATGTTGTGTATTTTTTTTGGTGTAATATTCGAACTACCTGTACTTGGAAATATCTGCCATTTTCGGGTTGTTCATCTCTTCTTCTATCCTTATAAGTTCGTTGAGTTTGGCTATACGTTCCCCGCCAACAGCACCTGTCTTGATTATTGGACATGAGAATGCCACTGCAAGGTGTGCTATTGTATCATCTGGTGTTTCACCTGAACGATGGGATACAACAGGTACATATTTATTATTACGGGCCAGTTCAACTGTCTTGTAAGTATCACTTAATGTTCCGATTTGGTTGGGTTTGATAATAATTGCATTACCAGCCTTTTTTGATATTCCCTCTGCAAGTATCTCTGCATTGGTTACGAATATATCATCACCACAGATCAGACATTTTTTACCAACTTTTTTTGTTAATTCTGCAAATCCATCGAAGTCACCTTCTCGGATGGGATCTTCAACAAAGTAGTATCCATAGGTCTGTATTAGATCAGTTACATAGTCAACCTGTTCGCCTGTAGATCTTCTGGTTCCCTCTTTAGCATAAACATATTCCTCTGTTTCTGAGTTCCAGAATTCACTTGCTGCCATATCCATTGATGGTTTTACAAGTACTCCTGTTTCATCACTAACACTTTCACATGCCTTGACCTGAATTTCTATGGCTTCTTGGTTGGTGAGGTTGGGTGCCCATCCTCCTTCGTCTCCTTTTCCACCGGTGAATGTTTTATCTTTGGCTTGTATGAGTTCCCTTATCTTTTTATGGACGTTCACATTGGTGAACACTGCCTCTGTAATATTTTCAGCACCAACAGGAACAACTAAAAATTCCTGTATATCCGGTGCATTTTTACCGGCGTGTGCTCCTCCATTTATCATATTTCCAAGTGGAAATGGAATTTCTGTCTGCATATTCCCACCTAAAAATCTGTAAAGTGGCATATTATAGGATGATGCAGCTGCTTTGGCTGTTGCCATTGAAACAGCTACTGTTGTGTTACCGCCAATTGATGCAAGGTTATCTGTTCCATCGATCTCCTTTAAAACAAGATCAATTTCATTTAAATCCTCAGCATCCATTCCAATAAGTTCTGATGAGATTATATCTTCAACTTCACCTATTATTTTATCTACTCCACCCTCAGGGAATGCTACAACTTCACGTGCTCCGGTACTTGCTCCGCTTGGAGCTGCAGCCCTTCCAAAGCCGTTCCATGTTACAACATCTACCTCTAGGGTTGGGTTTCCTCTGCTATCTAAAATTTTTCTTACTCGAATGTCTTCAATAACGCTATCCACAAAAACACCTCTTAGAAAATAGTGGTTATTCAGGTTGTTTTGGTTATTAAATTATAATTTAATTAATTTAATGAATAAATATTATATCTCCCTAAAATTTGGGATTCTAAATACTCAATTGGGATGTATAAGAGAGTTCTACGAATATAAAAAAAATTCGTAAAATCCCAATATATATTAGACAGTTCGCCTTTTAACATCTAAGGGCATCTTATTCTTTTTAAGTTCCAACATGGCAATATCGATTGGATCAATTGAACCCAACTTAGATATATCCACCTGAGGAACAGCTCCCATTGAAAGTTGTAAAGCTCTTGCACCTATTATTCTTGCCTTTTCAAACCTTGTGAGTTTTTTAGCAGCCATAATATCGTCTCCCTTTTTTTAAGTCATTGTAGGAATGAAAGTGTAGTGGGGCCGCCGAGATTTGAACTCGGGTCTCCAGCGTTCCGGTGTATTAAATTGACCATCCCCGTTCCAGTCGAAGAAATAAATACTAGGATTGTTATTAGAATTTATCATGATTAAACTATAAATTCAACGATGATATCTATATAATATTTCCTGGATTGAATACTTCGTTCAATGGCTGAGAGGATGGACCAAGCTACCCTACGGCCCCTATTATATTACTACCACACCTCTACATGTGCTATAAACATTCTTCTGCAACAGTACCTTGAGATTCCAAGATCATCAAGAACTTTCTTAGGGTCCTCCCCATCTGCAGTTCTCTTTTGGTACTCCTCATAATAGGCTGATACCACTTTACCGCAGCTTAAACATCTTACAGGGATCATTTTGAATCAGCTTACCTGTAACTCTTCTGTTTCCTTGCTCTTGCACCAGGACCACCATATTTTTTGGGTTCTGAACGACGTGGGTCCCCAACAAGCATGGTTCTGTCGTACTGGTTGAACTTTTCTTTAAGTTCCATATCACTTGTCCAGTCAACTAGGCCTTTTGCTATTACCATTCTGGCAGCTTCTGCCTGTCCCATAACTCCTCCACCATTAACTTTAACGTCGATGTCAACGTTATCTAAAAGTTCGGCAGCTATAACTAGTGGTTCCTGTATTTTTAATCTTGCAAGTTCTGGATCATAAAGTTCTACTGGTTTTTTATTGATCCTGACACGGCCTTTGCCTGCCCGGAATTTACCCCTTGCAATTGCGGTTTTCCTTTTTCCACTTGTGTGTATTACCTTTTTCATCATTTACACCTTCTTAAAATTTAGATCCAAGTAATTGTGAAACTGTTCCAAGTTTAACACTTCTTGTGATGTTCGTTGGTTCTGCTTCAGGTATTCTTGATGTTTCCTGTGTCTCAAATTCCTTTGGAATTCCCACGTATACTTTAAGTCCCTTGAAGGCTTCCCTTCCATGTGACTTTTTGTATGGAATCATACCCCTTACAGTTCTTCGGAATATGTCATCGGGTCTTCTTGGATATTTTGGTCCCATATCTCGTGGGTTTGATATACTTGCCCTGTCTATTCTCTGTTTATATTTTTTGTAAGCCCAGTCCCTGCTGCCTGAAATCATTATTTTTTCAGCGTTTAAAACAGTTACGTTCTCACCTGCGAGAATAAGCTTGCTCACCTTACTGGCAAGTCTTCCCAGTACGAGTCCTTCTCCGTCTACTATCATATCTACACCTTCTTATTCCATTATCCTAATTTTGCTTCCCTTGGGGTTCTTCTCGACAACCTCAAGGATGTCCATACATTCTCCGCCGGCTGTAGAAATTTTTTCTTCGGCAGTTTTTGAGAAGCTCATGGCTGCAACTTGTACCTTATGGCCAATGCTGCCATTTCCTAAAACTTTCCCTGGAACTATTATCATTTCATCAGGGGATGTATGTCTGTTTATATCGGATATGTTGACTTCTGCAGATTGTCTTGTTGGTTTTTCAAGGCGCTTTGCGATATCTTTCCATATTGCAGCGTCTTCTGTGTATGATTTTTCCTTAAGACTCGCCACAATCACTTTCATATTGGGGTTTGTCTTGGTAACTTTCACCATCCTTAAATTCCTCCTTATTTACAAAATTCTATAACTTCATTAGATTTATCAGATAGGATGTCGCATGCCCTTTTAAGAACTTCTTCAGGTGATAATGATCCATCAGTTTCGATTCTGAATATATATTTACCTTCCTGGCCTTCGACTGTTATGGAGTCTGATGTACAACCTCTTACACAAGTTTTGCACATTGAACAGTTTTCAAGATCAATTACTTTTACAAGGTTTTTCTTTTCATCAAATTCATATACTCCCCTTGGGCATTCAGATGCACATAATCCACAGGCTTCACATGTTTCAGTATCTATGGTGATCTTTGGATAGTACTTGTATACACATGCTGTTGTGGGTTCCCATTTAGCATGTTCAAGTCCGAGTCCGAGTTGTGCAATTGCAATGAGCTCAACCTCTTCTCCTTCTTTAAGTTTGAGTAGAGGTATTGTATCGTTGTAAGGTACTACTTCAGGATCCTGGGATTTAAGATCTCCAGAATATACTGTTTTAGGACCTTTCTCCTTCAATAGGAGTGAGACACTGCATCTTGGACAGTTATCTTCTTCACAGTCACATTCTGATGCTAAAACCATTGAATCAACATCTGTTGTCAGTGGTACTAATCCCAGTCTGTGGGCTAGGGCTTCATCAAATATTTTGGCGTCGTTCTTTAAGATCTCCACCGTTTCAATAGCCATCGTTGGGACTTCCACTGTTGAAATCCTTCTTATGGCATTGATAAAGGCATCGTCGACCCCTTCTATTGTAAACAACAGAAAGTTCTCATCCTTCTTTTTGATATCTATTTCCATATTAGACACTTCTTTTAAACCCTTCTTCCCCTCTTACCTCCAGGTCTTCCGGTACCGTCGTGTGGTATTGGGGTTACATCTTCAATTTTACCTATCCTTATTCCAGCCCTTGCAAGTGCCCTTATAGTGGCCTGTGCACCGGGTCCAGGAGTTCTTGGTCCATTTCCACCAGGAGCTCTTACTTTTATATGGAGTCCTATTATTCCTTTTTCCTTAACATCTTCAGCAGCACGTGTTGCAGCTTCCATAGCTGCAAATGGTGATGATTCCTGCCTATCTGCACGAACAACCTTTCCACCAGACCACTGGGTAATGGTCTCTGCACCTGTGATATCAGTTACAGTTATTATGGTGTTGTTGAAGGATGAGTAAACGTTAGCTACGCCCCATTTCTCTTTTTCTGCCATTTATATCACCTTATAAACTATTTTATTAATATTACTCATTTTTTTCTTCTGCAGCTGCTGGCTTGGTTGCTTCCTTCATGATCTTTTCCATTGGGGAACCAGGATAAAATCCTATGGTTTGTTCCTCACCAGTTTTGACCATGTAGCCCGGTGCATTTATTTTCCTGCCATTCATTGCAATATGTCCGTGTACAATGAAAATTCTAGCCTGTTTAGCAGTGTTTGCGAGTCCAAGGGTGTGTACAACTGTTTCCAGTCTTCTTCGAAGAACGTCTTCCACCGTTAGATCGAGTATGTCTTCGAGTTTTCCATCTGCTTTGAGCATACCTATTCTTTTTATATGGTTGAGTAGCTGTAATTTCTCTACTTCAGCATGTTCTGTGTCCATACCCAAGAGGAACCTTGCATCTCTCCTGTACCTTTTAATGGTTGTCTCAGCTTTCCAAACTTCTTTTTTAGTTCTGAGCCCATATTTAACGACTAGCTTGTTTTCAGATTTTATACGAGCTGCGTTCCATGGGTGTGATGGTGTATCATATTGCTTTCTTGCCTTTCTTGGATGTCCCATATCATAACCTCCTTATTGTGGTCTTCCTCTTCTTCTTCTAACTCCAACGGATGAACCTTTTCTGAAGGTAGATTTGGTCCTCTGACCCCTTACTGGAAGTCCTACTTCGTGCCTTTTACCTTTGTAGCTTCTGGTCTTTTTCATCCTGTTTAAGTCGTCCCTTAATCTCATTACAAGATCTGATTCTATTAAATGGACAGTTTCACCAGTTTCGTAATCGTTACGTCTGTTAAGCATCCATATAGGTAAATCAAATTTCTGAGGTGCTTTAACAGCCTCTTCAAGTAACAAAACATCTTTGTCAGGTAGGTACCCTATCTGCATGGTTGCGTCAAATCCAGCAACTGTGCAAAGTGCCCTTGATAAAGCTCTGCCAATACCTTTGATATCGGAGAGAGCGTTTTCAATTGTTTTTTTGCCGTCTACATCCCTACGGGAGATACGGACCATATGTTTAAATTCCTCTGCCATAAATTAACCTCCACTCTTCGTGTGCATTTTATGAAATATTTTTTTAGCATAGTATTTTTTTGATTAAAGGATTCACTCTGATAAAAATCATATTATATTATTGATATGTTATTATCGTCTAGATCCATGATCAGTATTTACTTTCTAAATTGTTGTGAACGCCGGGACTGGGATTTGAACCCAGGCGGAGACGAACTCCACAAGATTTCCAGTCTTGCGCCTTACCAGGCTAGACTATCCCGGCATGAAAAAATCGTCTTTAAACCCTTCAATTTCAACCGTACAGCACATTATGAGGACAAATAATAATATTTACTATTCATCATCAAACTTTACAGTCCTTAACCAAAATTTAATATATACATGATATTTAAATCCGGTACAGGGTTTAAAGTATATTAACGTTTCTTTTGGCCTCGCCCCTAAATTTATTTTAGAGGTTCTACGGTTTAAATTTCTGGAAGTTTATGTTTAAAGAACAGAATTTTTACTTCCACATCTTTGGATATGTTTCAGGTTCCATAAAAACCTTTTTTATATTTACCATTATTCCCTTATCTGATTCGAGGATCTCAGCTGAAGTTTCAACACTTTCACCTGCTGCAACGAGTTCACCCTTGAGTGTTAATATTCGTACAGTTTCATCCTTAACAATATCAGGGGATAATTCAAGAATTCCACCAGATGCAAGATCTGCTCCGTGGCATATGGCGTCCACAGCTGAATCCCTTATTATTACTTGTTTGAGATGGGTGACTGCAGCTTCCATCGGAAGTATACATTCTCTTATTGGAGTTTCATCATTTTCATGTGTTAAGTAATAGTAAGCATCTGTTAGATCTTGAAGTGTTTTAAGTGTTTCGTCTTCTGTGAATGGTCCTGATTTGGTTCTTCTAAGTTCAGCCATGTGGGCACCAATTCCAAGTGCTTCTCCTATGTCATGACAGTACTTTCGGATGTAGGTTCCACCCTCACAATTTATTCTAAACAAAACATCTTGTCCATCAATCTCTAAAATATCAATTTTGTATATTGTTCTTACCCTTAACTCACGCTTAACAGCAGATTTAAGGGGTGGTGTCTGGAATATTTTACCTGTGAATTCTTCTAGAATATCACGTATTCGCTGTTCACTGATTTCCTCATGCAACCTCATAAGGCAAACATACTCTTTAGGAGCACCAAGAAGCATTTGAATAACTCTAGTTGCTTTATTTATACCTATTGGAAGTATTCCTGTGACCCTTGGGTCAAGTGTTCCACCATGGCCTGTTTTCTCGACATTGAGTATCCTTTTAACCCATGCATCAATTTCATGGGATGTGGGACCCATTGTTTTGTCAAGATTCACAACTCCCTTAGAGATGTGTTCTGCTATTGGTCGCTTGTCAGGTCTGTATCCAAAGTATGGATCTGTTTCGCCTTCGGCTTTTATGAGAAGTTCTGTCATTAAATGACCTTTTAAGATGTTGATATTATTCATTTTATATTATAAATAATTAAATTAGGTTAAATAGATAAATTATCTAGAAAACCCTGTATTATATTCTTTTCAACATCGTATAAAAACTTAATTAAGCTAATGCAGCTTCAAGTTCTTTTTTAATTTCTTCAACATCTTCTGTTTTTATTTCCATTGTCTGTTCAACTGGTTCAAGATGTTTTATGTTGCATTTTCTGTTTTTCATAGTTGTTCCAACTACTTCAACAAATTTGTCATCTATGACTTCAACGATAACACATTTCTCGCCTGCTTCCCTTCCTGCTATTTTAACACATATTCTTCCTACTTCTATTGCTGGCATGAAATCACCTCAGTAACTTTTAATATAATTTCTGCTATGCCTTCGGGTTGGAAACTATGGCTGTTGATAACTAGATCATAAACTTCCATGTTACCTATATCGATTCCGTGTATCTCATGATAACGGGTGGCTTCGCTTTTTCCTCTTGTAACAATCTCTTTTTTAACGGTTTCAATGGTTTTATCTTCCCTCATACATATCCTATTTGTTCGGATATCAATTGGTGCAACAAACCAAATTTTAAGGTCAGCTTCAACAAAATATGCTGAAAGTCTACCCTCAACAATTAAATCTTTTTTTTCTTTAGCTAACTGTGCCTGTCTTCTATCAATTTCAAGGTCGATTTCATCGTTACCTTCGGCGAATTTACCGAACTCCAGTATGTCCATGCCCCTTTCATCAGCCATTTGTCGAAATATTTCGCCTGCTGACAGGTATGGAATGTGAAGTTTTTCCGACAGGATCGTTGCAGCAGTTGTTGTGCCGCTACCTGCCAGACCACCGATGGTGATGATCATTACAACCTTGCCTCTGATTTGAAGAGGCGGCGTGAACACTCTGTACAGAGGTTTCCACCATAAGGCCTGTTAGGTCTTCTCTTAGTCTTTGACAGTTTTCTAATCTCGTACGGTCTTCCCCTCGGAACAGCGTTAAGTTCCTTACCACATTCAGCACATATGTGCTTAGATGGTTTTTTCCTCTTGTAGTGAAGAACTGTTTCTCCTCCGGGAGTTTTCTTGAATGTTCTTTTGTATGATCTAGATCTGTACCTTCCTTCGGGCATACACACATCTCCTAAAATTTTATTTAATTATATTTTTTATAAAGCAAGTAAATTTTAATCTCAATTCATGAAATGGAAATATAAAATTTTTTTTATACATCCAAATTCTTAGGAATCTTTTTTACTCGCAATATTATTGTCAAATCAGTTATACTGGTTAAATATTTGTGAAATTTTGTATCTTTAATTTCGGGTGTAGAAATTTATTACACCTAACACTAGAGTGCTGCACTTTTAAGTCCTAACAATTTTCTCCAGATGAGTGACAATGCAAATGAGCACAGTATGTACCATCCAAGCCATTCAATTGCAAAGAATGGAACACCAGCAGATTGATGGTAGAATGTATGGAATATAGGCACCAATAGCACGTAAAATGGAATGTGCGGCATGTTAAGGTATATATGGTTTATTGCAGGGTTCTGAGCCATCCAGTAGAATACAATGATTATGGGTACGAAGGTCACGATCATTGGCTTAAACGAGTTAAGCATCATCTCCTTCTGAAGTGTCATAAACTCTGATTGTTTCTTCTGCATCTCAGCCATAGCCTTGGGATCTCCAGATTTCTGGGCCTTCATCATATCACCCTGAAATCCCTTCATTTCCTTCTGGATAAATGCTAGACGATCCTGGTCAACCAGTAATTTGTTTGCAAGTGTAATAACAAATGAAACACAAAGTGCTATTATAAAAACTCCTATGATTGAACCAAAGAACGGATTGTTAGGATCGTGAACAAGGTGTATAAGGGGGTTCAGTATAGGGTTTAAGATTGTATTGAGAATTGATAAGTCCATTTTTTAATTCCTCTCTATCATATTATTTTAATGTTTTTACCATTTCGTCAACTGCTTCATCTACTTTGTTATCATGATTTTCGATGATCTTAACAGTTGCACCAGTAAGAACTGCGTAAGCCATTGATGCGGCCCTGTTCATTTCCTGATGGAGTTCAATATCCTTCAGTCTTTCTGAGTCCCTGTTTCTGGTTGTGTCACTGATACGTCTTTTTAGAATTTCATCCCCATCAGCCTCTAGAAGTATAAACATGTCTGGTTTAAGCTGATCAAGAACCCATTTGGGTAGTCCGGGTAAAAATCCTGATGGAGTATTTATTGTACAATGAGTATCAACGATTATGTTACTTTGTTTGGACTTCTCTCTTATACTTTGTGCAGCATTCTTCTGAACTTCCTTCTGAATATCTGGTGAAAGTTTCCTTAAATCATCCCTGTTATCAACCAGACCGTCATCCTTTGCTATTTCTAGCATAACATCTCCATAATTCACATGCAGATAATCCAGTTCTTCTAAAACTTTAGAAAGCACTGTTGTGCTTCCTGATCCTGGAATTCCTGCAATAACAACAACTTTCATTTAATCACCTAAAAACTTCCTAAGCATTGGATGCATGTCCATAAGCTGTTCCTGAGCAATTTCTTCGTATAATTTGTATACAATACCAACTGTCAGTAGAACACCTGTACCTCCTCCAAGAGCGCTTGTAAGATCTGCTCCAAAGGCAAGGAATCCAACAAATGCCCCTCCAAGAACGGTTATGGCTGGTATATATCTCTTGAGTATCTTTTCAAAGTGTGCTCTACTGCTTCTGTGTCCGGGTATTTGCATACCCATTCCATGTAACTGTTTTGAAACCTGTTTAGGTCCTATACCACTCAGTTCTACCCATAGTACAGCAAATAGTATACAAGATGCTATGAATACAATTGCGTAGATCAGTACGTTTAATGGTTGAGTAAATAGTGTACTCGGACCATTAGGTGGTGTCAATATATATGCAATTCCATTTATTGCCTTGCCATTTGTTATTGTTCCAAGAATTGGAAATCCAAGTTTTTGGAACATGGCTGCAAACAGCTGCACGTTTAAAAGTAGTGCGCTGGTTAATATAACGGGCATGTTACTGGCATATATGAATTTAAGGGGATATTTACCTCTTGCCCCCTTAACACCACCATAAGATAATGGTATTTCAACACGCATACTCTCTGCGTAAACAACAACTAGGAAAACCACTATGGTTGCCAGTACAGGTAAGAGCAGATAAAATCCTGGTTGACCAGTTGTTAAGGAATATATGAATCCTGGTATGGCACCTGCAGGTCCCTGACCTCCTGGCGTTGTTAACGGGTTTAATGATCCTACTACTATTTGTTCTGCTACACCGGCTGCAATGAAGAGTCCTACACCACTACCAAATCCCCATTTTGAAACTACTTCATCAAGGAATATTATCAATATTCCTCCAATGGTTATCTGTAGAATTAGGATCCATTCAAATCCTGGTGCTGTTGCTGGCAGTGCTCCTGTAAGTACAAGTACCGATGCCTCAAACAGTGTAAATATAATTGCAAGGAGTTTCTGGGTTCCTTGGAAAAATGCTTTATCTTCGGGTCTTGAAAGGTCAAGATTTATTATCTTACCTCCAACTAATAGCTGCAGTATAATTGATGCTGATACAATTGGCCCGATACCTAAGGTTATTATAGAACCGAAGTTACCTGCCAGAACTGCTCTCAATGACGCAAATTGGTCAACTGCAGTTGAACTAAGTCCAAAAAGTGCAACCTGAGTAAGTACAAAATACAAAATCAGAATTACACCTGTCCATTTCAATTTTTCCTTAAATGGTACCCTATAGCTAGGTGAACCTACCTGGGGTAACAATGAGAAAATTGGTTGTATAATATCTCTCAATGAAATAACCTTCAACTCCTTGCCCACAATTATAATTTAAAAAATTCAATTAAAGGGTTACAGCTTCTCCTCCAGCTTTTTCAATCTTTTTGAGTGCTGATTGGGAAAACTGAGGGGATTTTATAACTAATGCTTTGTTTATCCTACCCTTTCCTAGAACTTTATTGTAACCCATAGCAGTTACATCTATCACTATTTTATTATTATCCTTTGTTGCTAATCCTTTGGTTACTAGTTCATCGCAATTTTCATCGAGAAAATCAACGTTTACTGGATTATATTCAAAGGTGGTACCTTGTGGTCTTTTAAAACCGTATTTACCGAAGTGGTCTGGATCGTATTTAACCATCCATGTCCAGTGGTGTTTATGCCCACCAGCCATACCTTTTCCACCCCTATGACCTGCGCCTCTGTTATTTTTGGAACAGCCGCCTGCCATAGTTCGTGAACCTCGTAATTTGCATACTTTCCTTGTTTTTCTTATCATTAAATCACCTTGATGATATTTGTAAGTAGAAATTCTGGTAAAAATATTGGAATATCATATTAAATAAAAATTGTAGTAGAAGATCTAATATATTGTAAACCTATTTAATAAAGGTTATTTTAGATCATCTTACTTACAAGTTCGTTAATATCTCCTCTGTTTCCCAGACTTCCTCCCTCTTTAAAGCTTGTTTTGGTTGCTTCATAACCTTTCCGTGGAGGGTGTAATCTGAAAACGGGTTTAATTCCAGCGTCCTCAACACTAGCTTCTCCAGCTGAAACAGCTTTTGCAAGCTCTTCAATGGATGAGTAGTCTGTGTTCTCTTTAATATATTTTTCTGTAACCTTAACATTACCTGAGAGTTTTCCACGTTTGGTTATAATCTGAGAGACTGTATCCACGTCAATTTCTCCCCAGGTGATGTAGTCTTTTGCCTTTATGAGCATGCCCTTATATGTAGCATCTTCATGTAGGAAGACTAGGTGGTTAATTCTTGTGAGTTTCAACATGGACATGGTGTCTTGAATACCTTTCTTAACACCGGTTCTGCCCCTAACTCTTACTGCTGCGATCATGTTATCACCTTGATTATACTGTACATCCTAGATTTTTAAGGTCTCTGGATGTTGCTTTAACCTTGCTCAGTTCTTTTAATGCTTCAAAAACTGCTCCTGCAAAGTTTATGGTTGTTTGTGTTTGGCCCATTGTCTGTGACCATACATCATCAATACCTGCAAGTCCAAGTATGGTTTTTCCAACGTTTCCAATTGCAAGACCAACTCCACCAGGTGCTGGTATTAGTGTGACACGAACACTTCCTTTTTTACCTTCTACTTTGAAAGGTACTGTGTGTGTTCTACCGCATACACAACCCCAGTCTCCACAGCCTCTTCTAACTTTTATTATGTTAAATTTGGCGTTGTCAACTGCTTTCCTTATAGCAGGTCCTACCTCTTTAGCTTTACCTTGTCCAAGTCCCACGTAACCGTTTTTATTTCCAACAGCTACTATAACTCGGAAGTTAACTTTTCGGCCTGACTTGTGCATTCTCTGCACTAGGTTAACATCCATGACTTCTTCTTCAAGATCGGGCAGTAGTGTGTCTACTATTCCGAGTTCCATGATTGGAAGACCTTTCTCGAAGATCTCATCAATATCAGTTATTTTACCGTCTTTAACCATATGCCCGAGTTGGGTTTTAGGTATAAATTCTTCCTTAGTGTAATTATTTGCCATTATACCCCTTCCTCAATCTTCTGTTTTATTGAATCAAAATGATCAGGGAGATCTTTTGGAGATAGTCCATTTTTAATGTACTGTGAAAATTTTTTCTCCACCTCGTCATCACTTAGGGATTCAGCGTATGCTGCAACATGTTCTCCTCTTATCCTATCTTCTTGAGGTAGGATTACATCGCCGTGCGGTACTTTTAGTCCTGCATCTACGGCTCCTTTGAGAGCTGCAAATATTCTTGCACCCTTGGTGGATGATTTGATTCCTATGTCCAGTACAGCAGCAGTAATTCCTGCTTTAAGAGCTTTTTTACCGAGTAAAAATCCGGTTAAATATGCTGCAGAAGTGTTCTTACCGCTTCCAAGCCATCCCATATTTTTAAGTTCATTTGAATGTGCCGAAACAACTGTTTCATCTCCATTCACTTTAACGTTAATTATTTGGGCTATAGTATGTTGATTGGTAATTCTTACAACGAGCCTGGATTTGTCTAACCCTATAAGGTTTAGCCTTGCCCTGTAATCAGTTTTACCTTCTCTTCTTCTTTTAAATGCGAGTTTATATCTTGATCCGTGTGCCAATTTTTATTCCCCCGTCTTATCTGAGCAAGTCATGGTCCCTTGCGTAGGTCTTCATATAGGATTTACTCCTGAAGGCTCCACCCTTGGCCATTCTGTAAAGTTTACGATAGGAAGTTTTATTAATTTCCCTGTTTTCTCTCATATCTTTCAAATCAGTTCTGAGAGCCCTTATCGTTGTCATCCATGCTTTTTTCTTAGGGTTACGAGCTCCTTTAGCTCCTTTAATGCTACCCCTACCTTTCCTTCTTCCTTTACTTTTTTGTTCCGCTATTTTCTTTGATCTAAAGCTGCTTATTCCTTTCTTCGGCTTTGCTTTTATGGCTCCGCTGTCTATTAGCTGTTTAACACTTTCGCGAGTAATAGCCCGTGATACTTCCTCAACAGTCTCAGGGTCTATCCAGACCTTGTTTACTCCGACTTTGAGTATGTCTGCAGCTAATCTCTTTTGAGTAGTAAGATTCATAAAGAAACCTCCACATCAAACCTTAAAGTTTGATCAACAATTACCTGAAAATTTTTTTCCATGAAATTTTTTCCATTGATCTTCAGGATTTTTTGAATCTCAGCCGTTTAATACGACCTCTTGCTTTTTTACAAATTCATCAAAATTTATTATGAATTTGTCCAATCTTTTCCCTTGCAATGCTGCTGGTTATTTAATATAAGAACATTTTCAGTTTCACTGTTTTTGAACCATAAAGTTATGGTTTTATAAACAGTTTCAAATTTCTGAAAATGGTTAAATAACTCCTTAAACCATTAATGGGTTTAAAGCCCTTTGTTCAAGATTTTTATTTTAAGTTCTCTTGCTTTTTCAAGCATGGTTATCTTTTTCCTGGTACCTACAGTGGAACTGATCCTACCTGCCTGGGTGCTCGGATCCAGATCTTCAAGTTCTGCAATATTCTTAACAAGAACATCTTGGTATCCTGAAGGGTGAAGTCCCCTTAAATTTCTTGGGGTTCTGTAACCGATAGATGGCATAGCAGGCTTACGTGCCTCGTACCTTCTTCTTTTACTTGTTTTACCCTTGGGTTTCCTGTATGTTTCCCCGAGTTTTTTGTACCTGAACCATTCTTGTCTTTTAAAGTTTGGTTTTTTGGTTTTTCTTATCATCATGGGATCACCGTTTATTCCTTGCTAACAAGGTATATTCCATCCTGGAACACCCTTGGGTCTCTTCCCTTAATTTTTGTTGCTTGTTCCATGTTGGCCATTGTCTGCCCAACATGTTCCTTGTTAATTCCGCTGACAATAACTTCGTCACCCTTTATCTGAACTTTAACATCCCCAACTATTTTAGCTGATCTTGGATGTCTTTCACCCAGGAAGTTCTCGATAGTTATTCTGTTTCCAGCTTTTTTAACGGTCATTGGGAAATGAGCGTAAACAATTTTCATATTATAGGTAAAACCATCGGTTAATCCAATAATCATATTATCTATGTGGGATCTGATGGTACCTAACATGGCTTTGTCTTTCTTTTTAGGGAAACGTGCTTCTACAACCACCTTATCATCTTCTACTTTAACCATGATGGTTTTGTTGTTGAAGTCCCTTGTTAGCATTCCCTTAGATCCTTTAACAGTCACTTCTTTATCGACCATGACATCTATTCCTTCCGGAATCGGGATTTCCTCCCTAAGAATCGTTACTTGAGCCATTTTATCACCTTAGTAAACATATACAAGTAATCTACCGCCAATACCTTTTTCTTTGGCTTCCCTGTGAGTCATAATGCCCTCGGGGGTTGTTAATATAATGGTACCAAAGTTTTTGGATGGTAGAAACCTCTTTTCAAATTTTTCAAATTCATCTTTTTTAACGGCGTGTCTTGGCTTTATTACACCGCATTTGTTTATATTTC
>Ga0224559_1000405_pt1 | contig 29287 bp, 25 predicted proteins | sample 714S33034metaG_FD_180676 | JGI IMG/M metagenome (GOLD analysis project Ga0224559, IMG submission 180676) | Peat soil microbial communities from Stordalen Mire, Sweden - 717 S3 30-34 | ecosystem: Environmental > Terrestrial > Soil > Wetlands > Peat | place: Sweden: Norrbotten County, Stordalen... | reverse complement strand
CTCTTGTTTTTCTATCTTTTTTGAAAAATCAAGTTCTTCTATTTTCTTCATGATTTTAACCGTCGATTATTTTGCTAAATTTAGTTACAATTGATCATCAGCCATTTTGAAGACGTTCTTTAATGTTATTAAGTATACACTATCTTGATACATCCATATATAATACAATTAAAAACACTCATAAAAAAAGTTGCAGTAACTAAAAAGAAAGTACCAGGATAAATAAAACTTCCAATTTAATGAATTTAAAATAACTGAATCTTTATCAAAAGGACTAATAGAATAGGAATTAAACTACCAGAAAAACCATTAGGAGTAGATTGGTATAAGTAGAATCACTCTTGAAATACTTTTAATGTTTCAAATGGATTATAAATATGTTAGAATTATCCAAAGTATTTGATTGAATTGATTTTTGATTAAAATTTACTAAAATATGGAACAGAGATTCCTATGAACAAACAATAATATTTTAAACTAGTATAATGATATGTGAGATTATATCCATATTAGGGGAATCTAAATGAATCAAGCATTTATAATTATGCAAATTGGCAATTCAAAATTAGACAAGTTTTACGAAGATATTTTAGTTCCAACATTAAAGGATTGCAATCTAAAAGCAAAACGTGTTGATAAACATAATGAAGGTAACTTACTTAAAAGTGAGATTGTGAATTTTATTAAGTCTTCTGATATTATTTTATTATGAGTTTAAAATGAGATGTATTTAATTTTATGCTTAATTATAAACCCCAAAGTTGCTGCCCTATCCAGCAACCGATTCAAATCATAGTTATATGTGATTCCTGTTTTACCACTAGAGATGTCTGTATATTCTTTTTCTTTGACATATATTTGTAATAATCAAATAATTCCAATTTTTTATATTTATCAAGATTTACATCTACTCAAAGTATTTTAAACATTAATTAATTACCAATTCCATTCGTTTAGGGCAAACATTTATTTATATTCTTACTCTATTCATTATCATCTTGTTTTATTAGTATGAGTGGTTAAATATGGACATGCAAGAAATTATTAAAGATTCTGTGAGATATCCGTTTTCTAGTATTAAGAATATTTTATTATTAGGGATTATCATTTTTGCAGGATTTTTTGTTTTGTTTACTTCTTTTTTCTTAAATGGCTATTTTTTAAGGATAATTCAATCATCATTAAATGGTGAATCTAAACCTCCTAAATTTGATAATTGGCTTCGTATGTTCATAGATGGTTTAAAAGTGTATGTTGTTAGTGTAGGATATTCACTTCCTCTTTTTTTGATATTCTTAATTTTTATAGGTATATCCATCTTTTATTCCCATATCGTTCCAAACTACTTAGAAACTGTAAGTTCTTTAGCGGTGGTCTTGGTTATAGCATTTTTATATGTTATTGTTATAATTCCTATTTTTTTAATGGCCTTAGTTCGGATGGTTCATAATGGTGAATTTAATGCAGCCTTTGAAGTTCATGAAATATTAAATAAAATTAGAGGTTTAGGATGGAAAAATTTATTTAATTGGTATTTAATCACAATAATCCCTGCTGTAGCTGTAATTATTGGTGCAATTTTTATAGGAAGTATTATTTCGAATATAATCCATTTGCAACAATTTATATTTTTAATAGCATTCATATTAGCCCCTATATTCATGTATATTTTTAGATCTGCGGCTTTATTTTATATGTCTGAACATAGGGGCTATTTAGTTTGTGGAAAGTGTGGAGGATATTACGAATTACAGGATGGAGAATCTCCTGAAGATTATGAACAATGTCAGTGTGGAGGAAAACTAAAATATAGTACTTTATTACCAGCTAGTAGTGAGTCTGGAGATTTAAATACTGATAAATCCGATGTTATTGAGGACAAAAATAAATTAAGTTCTTTTATAAATTTTAAAAATAAAAAATTTTTAATAACAGTGATATTACTATGTCTTGCTATAATAGCAATACCAATTCTTATATATTCAACACAGGGTTCAACAAGTGTTTTAAATCAAGCACCAACAAACTACACATTACTAAAATCATACAATGCAAGCATTCTAACTAGTAGTGGTATAAGTATCACTATCCCTGAAGGAACACAAAATATTAAACTCGCTTATGATTTGTCATCAATACCCGGAGCTCAAGGCAATCCCGATTTTTATGTAGATTCCTATAATATTGATATAAATGAAATTCTATCGCCTAATACTCAAAATAATATTATTAATGATGTTGGTTTTTTAGTAGGTAATGGACAAAATAAAACAGGCATTTACAATTTTAACAATCCTAATATTAAAAGTTTAAAGATTGGAGGAAATGGATTGCAAGGTACCATCAAAATTTATACATCACAATAAAAAAATGATTCTTCACTAATCTCTAGAATGAGATTATAATTAGAAGAATTTAGGGAGGAGTCAATATTTCTGGTTTGTTGTTAGGAAGTGGTAGTAAGCTTTATTGTTTATACATTCCATTTACAATTAGTCCGGGAATAGAAATATCAGCTATAAAAACAAATAGATCATACACATTTACAATCTTAGGATATGATTTTTTAATAAAAAAAATATTCTTTAATCATCATTCACTTACAATAAGTCAATTCAAAACACCAGAAAAAGCTCGTGATTTTTTACCAAAAGCCTTTTCATTTCTTTATTGGATGAGTTTAAAACAAGGCGTCGGTTTAACATTTCCCCAATATATAAAAAAATGACTCATTGGAAAAACCAATAAATTATAAAAAATCATTGTCGGACAAACTTAGGTTGAATATCATTGAAGGAGAGTATGATAAAGACAATACTATTGTAGTTCAAGAAGATGGAGGAATGATTTCACACTCTGGGCTTTATGCAAATCCAACTAAACTAATTGATGTTAAATTTGTTGAAGAATCTTTTGAATTTCCTTATCCCGAAAATGTGATCAATCAAGAAAATCTAACATTGGCCATTGAGCTGTATTCGAACTATCATTTTGAGAGGACTGATAATGCACGATTTATCACGTTAGTCACTGTTCTCGAAGCACTAACTCCTAGATCGGACGTGTCAGATATAGCTAAAAAAAGTCTTGATGTAGCAAAAGAAAAATTAAAAGCAATTAGAGATTTAAATGAAAAGGATTCGAAAAATTGGAATGATATTAATCATGTAGTAAGTCGGCTTGGTGATTTGAAAACACAAGCGATTACTACACGCATTAGAACATTTATCAAGAATCAAGTTCTAACTCATGATTTGGGAGATCATAAAGTTATATCCAAGAAAGTTGGAGAAATTTATGGTAATCGTAGTACATTATTGCATGATGGAAAAGTTGATGAAGACAAACTCAAAGAGAATCTTCAATTTTTAAGAGATTTTGTGCCAAAACTGCTTAAAGCTATTTATCGTTCATCAGTAAGTGAATGAGACAGTATAACGAGATATTAGCTAATGCAAACATGATTAGATATTGTTTTAATAAAATAAAAATGGAACTAGGTCGACTTTGCTTTGGATTTTGACTTATGGAGTTGTGTTGCCTGCATACTTTTTATTCTTAATTTCTAGACTAATTTATTGAAAATTAGTAGAAATGTTACACTTTATTTTAACATGTTATAATTCTAAAAAAATATTAAAGATTATTTATTTATTTCGTTTAAAACCGTCTCTGATTCTTTTTGTAACTTTTTTTTGGAGTTTTGGGTCTAGTAGGTATTCTATCATTAGGCATTGTGCTATTAGGTTTACTTTGTATTTTCCTGATGTTTTCCAGATTTGTTCGTGCATGGGTTTTGGAAGTGAGACATATAGTTTTTTCTCATTTTTCATTCCTATCACCTCATTCTTAGGGTTTTTATTTTTTGTTTTGCTTTCCACCATGCTGTTTGGTATCCGCAAGTGCATTCAAAATATATCCACCAGTGGCCTTGTCTTCCTAGGAGTCTGACGCCGTGTTTGTCTGGAAACATTTTTACTATCCCTTTTTTGGATTGGCAGCTTAAGCATCCTGTTTGATTGAATAGTTGGTTTACTTTTTTATCTTTGCAAATTTCTGTTCCTTTAGGGTCTTCTGTGTTGTTCTGGTCTGTATGTGTGCAATTTGTTCCTCTGCATGCGTGGCACCATCCGCAGGGTGTGAATTGTGCGCCGTCTGTGGGGATTTTGTGGTCTTCTCTCATCATGTCGATTGCACTGCATTCTGGTGAATGTAATCGTCCTGTATTGCTGTTTCCAATTAAACATCCTTCATGACTCTCAATTTCTGACATAGTTAATACCGTTTGTTTAATTTTGTTCCCACTTTTCATTTTCACCACTCTCTTTTAGAACTTAATACTAATCTTACTACAAGTATTATTATGTTATCCAATACATATAAATGCTTCGCTTTAAACAGCCCTATTTGACTTATAAATACCAAATAATAAGTTTTATATGTTACTGATGATTTTAGCACAGTTTATGTTTTTTGTGACTGAGGTGCTTGCGCCGAAGGCACATTGCACCATGTTAAACATGACTTAGATAACATAAAAAAAATCAATAAGTTATGAAATAATAAAGATAATATTAATTTAAATATAAATAATCATAACAAAAAAAGATGGTTCATGAATGAAAAAACTTTTACTTTCATTTTTATTTTATGCATACTTATTGGCATAATGGTTATTACATATCAAAATGACATAATTCATTTTTAAATCATAATCAAGTCTCCAATAATCAAACTAGATGTTGATTATGTTATTTACTCAGAGTTGCTTTGATTTAAGAAGTAGAGTAGTAGTTAGCTTTGAGTGATTGTGAAATAGAATGTTGTTCCTTTTCCTAGTTCTGATTCTGCCCATATCTCCCCATTGTGCTGGTGCACAATTTTTTGGACTATTGCAAGACCTATACCGGTTCCTTCATACTCTTCATGAGTGTGTAATCGTTGGAATATGGTGAAGATTTTTTCCAAATGTTTTCCTGAGATACCTATACCATTATCTTTAACACTGAACTCCCAATACTTATCATCTTTTTTAGCTGAAATATGAATTTTAGGAGATTCATCCCTACGATATTTGATGGCGTTGCTAATGAGGTTCTGGAAAAGTTGAACCATTAATTGTTCATTTACTTTAAGTGTAGGTAAATGATCATTTGTTATGTGAGCATCATTCTCGTCGATAGATGTTTTTAAGTTCAAATAAGTTTGTTTAAGTACGTTATTAATGTTAACATAGGTTAAGTTTCGTTCTTTATTGGCAATTTTTGAGTAAATTAAAATATCTTGTATCATTGCATCTAATCGTTTAGCTCCATCGACAGCATATCCTATAAATTCATTAGCATCTTTATCTAGCTGGTCTTGATATCGTCTTTCTAATAGTTGTAAAAAACTTGTTATCATACGTAATGGTTCTCTAAGGTCATGTGAAGTTATATAAGCAAATTGTTCAAGTTCAGCATTAGACCTTTGAACATCTAAAAGACTTTCTTGTAATGCTTCTTCTGCCTCTGAATGTGCAATGCGTAATCTTAAAGCTGTTAATCCAAAAGAAATATCATCTGAAAGCTCTTGTAATAGTTTTATTTCTTCTTCTGAAAATGGGTTTGTTTCTGTTGAATAAATGGTCAATGCTCCAATTACTTGGTCATTAAGAAAAATAGGAATAACGATAGAAGATGCATAACCGCGTTTTATTGCTTCTTCACGCCAAGGTTTGAATTTTGGATCAATCAGCATATTCCCACATATACTAGGTTTTCCAGTACGAATAGCAGTGCCGGTAGGACCTTGACCACGTTCTGTATCATCACATGTTATATTCAATGTTCTAAGATAATCTTCTTCAAAACCAGAATATGTAACAGGAACAACTTTCTTACTTTCTTCATCAGTAAAACCTATCCAAACCATTGAATGACCACAGTCTTCAATTATAATTCTACAAACTTCATCCAAATAAAAATCTTCATCACTAGCATGCATCATCGCAAAACTACTATTTCTAAGTGCCACTAATGTATGATTAAGTTGATCATAATCTTTCAAGACTTTACTAAGATTCTCATTAGATATCTGGAGCTCCTCTGCAGTGCATCTTAATTCTTCGTTTGAGGTTTGAAGCTCCTCACTTGTGGATTGTAATTCTTCATTTGAAATTGTTAGTTCTTCTATAAGTTCTTTTTCACTCTCTAAAATCTTCTGATTACGTTCTTCTGCTTTTTTAAGTTCTGTAATATCTGTATTAGTACCAAACCATCTTAAAAGTTTACCTTGCTCATCTCTGATTGGAGTAACCCTCGTTAGGAACCAACGATAGTTCCCATCCTTCCCTTTCAATGGGAATATATTATCATAGGGTTTTCCCGCTTTGATATTTGATGCCCATTCCTTTGTAACAGACTCTAAATAGTCCGGATGATGAACTTTTTGCCAACCCCAACCTTGCATCTCCTCTAAAGTTGTACCAGTATAATCATACCATTGCGTATTATACCAAAATATCCAACCTGTGGCATCTGCCATCCAAGCTAAATTAGGAATATTATCTGCAAGATCATGGAAACGCTCATCACTTTCACGAAGCTTTTTTTCTATTCTTTTTCGTTCGGTAATGTCACGAACAAAAGTTTCACTGCCTAGAATTTTTCCTTGATCATCATAATAATACTGAGCAGTCTGAGACACCCAAAAGAATGTGCCATCATTACGTCTTGCTTCAACCTCATAGTCGTTGAACTTACCATGTTTCTTTAGTTCTTCTATTGCAATATTTCTATCTTCAGAGTTTTTGAAATAAGAATGAGTTGTAGTTCCTATCATCTCTTGAGTTGAGTTGAATCTGTACATGTGAGCTGCGGAGGGACTTGCCAAGAGGATAGTTCCTTCTTTATCTGCACGCATATATGCATCTTGAATGTTCTCAATAATACTCCTGAACCTTTCTTCATTTACCTTAAGCTCATTGTAAGTTTGCAGCAATTTATCTTCTTGTTGATGCAATTCTTCATTAGTAACCTGAAGCTCCTTAGTAGTTGATTGTAATTCTTCATTTGAAACCTTTAGTTCTTCTGTAAGTTGTTGTTCCTTCTCTAAAAGTTCTTGTTTAAGTCTTTCTTCTTGCCTGCGTTTTGTTATGTCATGTCCTATACTAAGGATGATTTCCTCATCATCAACAGTAATGAATCGGGCGGAATATAATACATAAATGAAAGAGTCATCCTTTTTCTTGAACTTTACTTCATAATCGGTTAAAGTCTTTTTTCTTTGAATATTATTTAAATATGCCCTGCGTTCTTCTGGGCTAAATAAATTAAGTTCTATTGAAGTGTGACCAATCACTTCATCTCGAAAATAACCAATTTGATTCAGATATGTCTGATTACAATCGATAATTTCCCCATCAGATACTCTTGTAAGAGAAATCGCATCAGGATTCAATTCAAATATATCAAGTAACATTTCCGAAGATTTATTATTCTCTTTAGCAATATTATTGATGATTTCATTAGATTTAACCATGAGATTTCCCATCCAAATATAATAGTATATACTGCTTGGTGTAAGTGTTATATTAATTTTTATAGTTTTAAAATATTAATATTACTCTCAATCTAAATTGAAATATTTAATTTGGAAATAATTTCTTCTAGTCGTCCCTTTTTTTATAAAATCCTTAACATGCCTATCAATTATTCAAATTGTAAAATTTATTATTGATATTAAAAAAATAATTAAAAAATGGATACTAACCAAATCATAAAGGTGTGTTGCCTGCATACTAAGTATACAAGGAAATCAATTCTTATATTCATTAGATAAACATCTTTAGTTTCCTATTCATATGATAATCCTTCAATTGTATTTATTAAATTATGGGGCTCATTGACTTATAATTGATTAAATTAATTCATTAAGGTAATTAAATTGATAAATTAATAACTATTGTAGTATGGGAGTATTGTGATATAGATTTGACCATTAAATAGAGCTTATAACTTTAATTTGATAAAAAAACCTTATAAATTACCATAAAATGATGCTTACCCCTATACTAAACTATAAATATACAAGGATAGATTATAACATTTATTTTAAAGTTTAGCATTCTATAAGCTTACAGATCTATATACAACTTGATTATGTAATTCAGAATTATGAAAAAAGCTTAAACTAGTGGTTCTGGCCACGTCCCTATAGATCAAACATTTCACAAACAGATTTACATATAAAGCAACGCATTTACTTGCAGATACATGCATTTATTCATGTGTTTATGTATGTATGTGTAATTTAGTTGTAGCTGTTGTTGATTTAAAAAACATAGAATTGAATAATAATATGTGTAAATCCTAGAAGAATTAATGATCTTCTAGAAAATTCAGATTTTGCATGAAGTTTTTATATTCTATTCTTAGTTTTTCGCATGGAGTTGAAAAGTAGGTCCTTGTAAGTGGGTCTTTTCGGTGTCCCATGAGTTGGCGTATATAATGATGTGGCATTCCTGATTCTTCTAATTTATTTGCAAATATTTTCCTGAGTATATGGCTATGGAAGAAGATTTGTCTTCCTATATAACCCCATTCACATTCTATGTTGAGTTTCCTTAAAAATCTTTGAAAAACATCACTCCTTAATCCTTTACCTGTCTTTCCCCTAAACAATAGGTCATCTACATTCTTAGGAGGATGCTCATTTAAGTAGTCTAAAATCTTTCTAGTAGTTTCAGGAGTATTAAATGTGACATGAGAAGTACCACTTTTAATTCTCTGGATATGCCACATTGGGACCATATCCTTACAAAAATCATTAAATTCTAAGTCATTTAATTTGTTGATCTGATGTAGTTCCTGTGGGATGCTTATTGCATTTAAAAAGTCTGAGACTTTGAGATTTAATACATCACCTAGACTGATACCGCTACTGGACATTAGAAGGATGATAGCTTGATATTTAATATTGCAGTTACTCAGAGCTTTTTTAACATCTTCTTTTGTAGGTATGGCTTCTTTTTGTAGGTCTGGTATAGTGGCGTGATAAGTTCGTTTGGGTAGATCTATTTCATAATAAGCATAGAATCCTCTGATGGTTGTAATAATGTCATCTATTTTTTGTGGACTATAATTACGGCTAATTAGGTGCTCCTGTAGATCTATGAGGTGTCCTTTGATTCTTCTTAGTCTTTTCCTGATGCCTATATCTTCATCTGATTCGGCTTCTTCTATTAGTTGTGTTAGTGTCATTCCAGTTATGTTGGAATAGATTGTAAGCTTTCGGGTATAGCTCCTTATTGTTTCAGGTCTTAGATTACGGTAGTGAATGTATTCGATGTATAATGAGTCAAAAGTAATATCTGATCGTATGGGCTTAGATATACATTTATTCATGTATAAATCCCCCAATTCATGTATAAAGACAAGCCTCGGGTGGGAATTGAACCCACGACCACGAGATTACGAGTCACGCGCTCTACCAAACTGAGCCACCGAGGCATTTATTGTTATATAAACTGCAATGAATTTAAATTTATCCTAAAAATTTCATAAAAAAAATATTTTATGAAAAATTAAAATTGGTCCAATGTGGGTTGTTTTGTATTAAAGTCTTCAAGATCTATTCTCATACCATCACGAGCAGCTATTGTTTTAATCCCTGTACTTTCTGTTATTCTCTGTGCTTCTCTTTCAGGAGATTCCATTATGAATTTCATTCCCAAATGGGTCATGATAGCCAATTTAGGTGAAACTTCTTTAACCAAAGCTTCAAAGTCATCTCCTGACATATGGCCCCTAACCCTTTCACTTCCAGACCTAATCACACTTGCTATTAGAACATCTGCATCTGAATGATATTTGTTCAGATCATGGAAGTATTCGGTGTCCGATGTATATGAGATTGTAAAATTATCATATTTAATTTTAAATCCCACAGCTTTGGGATCACCATGCAAAGTCTTAGTAGCAGTTATATCTAAATTATCAAATTTTTGATGGTCATCTGCTTCCATTACAACAACATTAGGTTTACTCAGATGGTATTTTGATATACATGGACCCCATCTTTCATAACCCTCAATAACACTCCGACTACCAACAACAACACCCCTTTTACGAGTCATTCCATTGGTCATTGCTTCGATAATTATTTCCGAATCAGTATAATGATCTGTATGTGAATGTGATACCATTAAAATATTCACTTTCATAGGTTTTAAACCAAACTGATAAGTTCTTACAAGTGCACCGGGTCCGGGATCGATATGTATATTTTTACCATCAATATCTTCAATCCTAAATCCGCCTGTCATCCTCTTTTGGGTTATGGTCGCGAAACCGTCCACCACCACTTCCTAAAAATATTAGTTTCATATTTTAACCTCGCTTAAACTGAATATCCAATTATTTATTATTAATAATGTTAACAATTTTGGAATTTATTAAAAATTCTTAATAAAAATTCTAATAAATTTTACTCGGTAAATATATTAAAAAGTATATCTAGTCAGATTTACAGAGTATGAACTCGCAGTTCAATGATTCTTTAGTTCTTTTTATGCAGAGATTTTCATTTTCAATAACAGCTAAATCACCCTTAGATACTTTTGATATATCTTCAACTGTCATTTTAATTGTTTCAGACGGTTTAGCCAGTACTTCCCAATCCTTATTAAGAGCTTCTATTCCTTTATTAAGAGTTATACCAATTTCATTATCATTAACATAATCAACAGTACCTATATCTCCAGTAATAATAATTTTAGTGGCCATTTGAATATTTTTTGATGTTGTAACCATATTTTCTCTGAGCTTATCACGCCACATCGAAAGTTCCTTAACATCTTGTATTATAGTCTTACGTACAAGTTCCTTTGCATCTTTTATTTTGATTTTAGGATATTTGATTATCATATCATGTTCAGGACTGACCGAAGGTGTTTCCAATGATACTTGTTCCATCACAGCTTCAAAGATCTTTCCTACTTCTAGTAGATTTATTTTAGATTTCCAGAATTTGTTAACGGATTTTTCGGCTAATTTCTGTGTATATTTATTTCCAAAAACTATAATAGCACTTTCACCGCTTTTCATTGTCTGTACATCAGATCCAAGCAGTTCAATCATGCTGTAAGTACCAGTTGTTGCATAGATCCTTTTTCTTTTAGTTTCTAAAGTGGTTTTTGACCTTACTTCACCAATAACCACATCATCCCTTTCCCTGATTTTTTCGGCATCATCAGAAATTTTAATGGTAATACCATACTCATCTGCCTTTTTAAAAAGTTTTTCCCGGGTATTTATCTTTCCAGAATAAAGTTCTTCTTCAAGCTTTTCTCTTGCTTGTTCAGGCCCATAAAATCCTATCCTTCTTTTATCTCCAACTATTACGCATCCTTTGCTTCCAATATAAGTTATTATAAGGCTCATTTATCCACATCACCAGTCTATATGTTCATTAAATTACTTTTAATTCTATAGCTTATTAAATCATTACTTTTCCAATGAAACCTATCCGAGTACACATGAGATAGATATAATATCCTAATTGGATGTATTGTTGATTTAATGCTGTTATAAATCTTTAAGGTGTATGAAGGTAATAATATTTCTGATCGTATGGTTTATGATAAAAAGGTTAAAAATACTGCACTATTGGTTGTTGCACTGGGTTCATTTTTGATACCATTTATGGGATCATCCCTCAATATTGCACTTCCAATTATCCAAAAAGACCTGGCAGTTAATATAATTCTACTCAGCTGGATACCAACAGTATTTGTTTTAGCCAATGCCGCATTTATACTTCCATTTGGCCGTTTGGGTGATATAATTGGTCGTAAAAGAATTTTTACCTATGGTATTATTGTCTATACAGCTGCTTCATTATTGGCCGGTATTTCAAATTCCGGAAGTTCTTTAATCATCTTTAGTTTCATGCAAGGCTTTGGCTGTTCAATGATATTTGCAACTGGAGTAGCCCTTTTAAGCAGTGTTTATCCATCACATCAGAGGGGTGAAGCACTCGGGATATATGTTACAGCTGTATATATTGGACTATTTTTAGGCCCCATTTTAGGAGGATTTCTCGCTCAAAACTTTGGTTGGAGAAGTATTTTCCTATTTAACATACCATTTGGGATTCTATTAATCTTTCTCATAAAATTAAGACTACCTGGAGAATGGAAAGGTTCTGAAGGGGAGAAATTTGAATTAAAAGGTTCATTAGTATATACATTATCAATAGTTGCGCTTCTATACGGATTTTCAACCTTCCAAAATAGTATTGGAAGAATAATATTACTCGCTGGAGTGTTAGGGTTTGTCATATTTATAATAAACGAAAAAAAATCCGTTACCCCTATTTTACGTTTGAGTATTTTTAAGAGCAGAGTATCCTCACTATCAGCCCTATCACTATTATTAATGAACATAGCAACCACGGCTATGTGGGCACTTTTAAGCCTGTACTTCCAGGATATACTTCATTTAGGGCCTCAAATAACTGCCCTGATAATATCTGTACAACCTCTAATGGTGGCTTTATTATCAACACCTGTTGGAAGACTATCTGACAGAATTGATAAAAGAATATTTGCAGTTGCAGGTATGGTTGTTACAACCATTGGACTTCTAATATTATCACAGTTAAACAATTATACCAGTCTTTTAATTCCTGTAACTGGACTGATTTTGGTTGGTATTGGGTTGGGATTATTTGCATCGCCAACAACGAACAGATTTATTGAAAGTATTGAGGGAAAGGATTATGGAATGGGATCAGCAACACTTTCAACCATGATATATACAGGCCAAACAATGAGTCTCGGAATCATGTTATTTATATTCTCAATATTTCTTGGAAATGTACAGATTATCCCATCAAACTTCCAAATATTTCTAATCAGTTTAAAAACAGCATTCATAGTTTTTGCAGCTGTTAGTGGTGCGGGGTTGGTTGTTTCACTATTAAACTGGAAAAAATAGATAATAAATATATCTAATTATGATATATATAAAAAATTATAGGTTCTATATGTTATTGTTTGGGTTTGAATGTTCAAAAATATTTGATTCCTATTCGTCTGCATGTAATATTTGATCCAACTCACCAGCCACTGCTTCGCTTTCAGGGTTTAATCCAACAATATTTATTTTATCCGAACTCGTAACACCCACACCCAGATCCGCTGCCCTTTTGATCTGGTCAAGATCGAATATTTTACCCTTAGAAATATCTCTTGTTGTACCATAATGTCTTAAAATAGAAACACCCACAGCATCTATTGCAATTCGATCCCTTGACATCATAAGCAAATTAGGTTCTACAAGATGTCCTTGTTCAGGTCCTTTGTCAAGAAAAGCTTTCATACCATCCATCAATATCAAATTTACATCATAATTACTGTTAATTTCTGCAATCATACTTCTCTGGTACGGTGATATATGAAGTTCGGCCATGTAATTATAGGCCCCGCCTGGAACTGTCTTGGCAACCAGACCAACAGAATTTTTAAGGGAAAGTGTGAAATGACCGCCGAATCTATGGGACTTTAGGCAGCATGTTTGAACTACCTTATCTGCATCTTTAAATATCTTTGAAATATAAAAACCCTTAACCCAATGTGTACCTTCCCTATCAATCTTATGCCAGCTATTAATATCTTCTTCATCCAGAACCCTAACTTCAAACCCTTCTTTTTCCCCTAAATATATGATCCCCATTGTTTCTAACACATCTCTTGTGATTCCCATCCCACTTCTTTCAGCGAGAATTATATTATAGGGGTCATGTTCTTTAATGGATCTTACCAACGTCTGAACGGTTTTTGGATGTGATGAAGCAGGAAATGGATCTGCACTATTGTAGTTGGCCTTTAATGCAATATTTTTATCTTTAAAATCAGACATATCATAATTTTCTAGAAGATCTGCTATACCCTCTTCCCTATTATCAGTTTTAATCAGATAAACTGTTCCACTATCATTTGCCATCATGAATCACCAATACATATTATATGTTTATTGGCAAATTTACTTTTGTATTACTAATGAATAGATAGTGGAATAAATTTTTTTAATAATAAACTTCATTATTTGATGTTCAAGGTCTTTTAAAGTAGAATGTGCACGATGGTTGTCCTTCTGTTATGCATGATTTCTTTTCCATACCGCCTGAGAGACCCGTCCAGTTATAACTGTGGTTCATCATGGCTTGACAGTTGAGGCAAAATGCGGGTTTAGTTTTGGCATCATTTAACCACGGGCAGTTTAAAAATTCTAGACAAATTGTATCCTCTTCAGTTTTTAAGACAGTATTAATTCCGAAATCTTTGAATATATCGGTTATCCATTTAACATATTTGATGAATAAAGTTTCATTATCTTCTATTTCTTCGGGATGGAGTTTTTCAACAAATTTAGGGTACATATCCTCGTCTAAACGTTCAGAAAAAACCTTTAATAGCAACTGTTTCATCTCAAGAGTTGTTCCTGTGCTGCTTGTTGGCATGGCCGTTAATATAAAATCGTAAAAGTCTGCTAAAATTTTTTTTTTAATAATTTCACTTTTCTTCTTATCACAGGCATGTTTATATATTGCCATTTGGATATTGGCGTTAACTTCACTCTTTTTAAATGGTTTTAATATATATCCATACGGTTCGGTTATTCTTGCACGTCTCAATACTTCCTCGTCAGAATATGCTGTGATGTATATGATGGGTGTATCAAGATGTCTATGTATCATCTGTGTAGCTTCAATACCATCTAAATTCCCTTTAAGTACAATGTCCATAAGGATCAGATCGGGTTCAACTTTTAACGCAGTTTTAACGGCACCTTCACCTGTTGCTTCTATGCCAACGATCCTGTAACCCAAATCTTCGAGTTTATGTTTTATCCCCATGGCAACAATGCTTTCATCTTCAACGATCATAATACGTTCATTTGCCATTAAATTCTCTCCTTATATTCCAATTCCTTAAAAATTATTTTAAACTCTTTAATATTACTCTTAAAAGATAAATTTGCATCAAGCTGTTCCACAAGATTTTTTATAAGCTCTAATCCTAATGAATCATTGGAAAGTACATCTATATCATCTGGAAATGGGGAGCCCGTATCAAGAACCTTTAACTCAAATTCATTTCCACTAATTTTTTTAATATATACACTCACCACCCCTGTTTCAACATAGCGGAATCCATGTTTCAACGAGTTTGAAACCAGTTCATTAATTATCAAACCACAGGGAATAGCTGTTTCAATACCTAGAGTAATATCTTCAATATTTAAATTCATCCTTATTTTTTTAGGATTCACACCGTATGAATCGAAAAGATCGGTTATAAGGCCCTTAACATAGGCCATAAAGTTGATATGGGCAAGATCATCCGAATGATATAAATTTTCATGTATCAGTGCAATGGACTGTATACGATTCTGGCTTTCCCTATAAAGATCATTGATATTATTTTTCTTGGATTGTGATGATTGAAGTGTTAAGAGTGTTGAGATAATCTGTAAATTATTCTTCACCCTATGATGAATTTCCCTCAATAAAAGTTCTTTTTCTTTTAATGAGCGTAAAATTCCTTCTTCAGCCTTTTTACGTTCAGTTATATCATTACCGACACCAAACATAATGTTTTTATGATCTAATTTAATTGGCGTGATTGTGAGGTCTAAAATCTTACATTTTCCATTGATCTTAAATTTAACCTCTAAAATGTTACCTTTAAACCAAAATTCTTCGTCTTCAATGGTTTTAACATCTTTATGGTTGAAAATAAAGTCGGATAAATTTTTGGTTAATAATTCAGTCCTTTTAATTTCCATGAACTCAAGTGCTGCATCATTAGAATCCATAAAATTTCCCTTTTCATCAAAGACTATAATGGGATTTTTATTCTTTTCAAAAAGTGTTCTATATTTATTTTCACTTTCCATAAGTGCTTTTTGAGCTTTTTTAAGTTCTAATTGTTCGTTTGATTCGTTTAATGCTCTTTTAACAGCATGTCCCAATTTTGGAAGATTGCTTTTCAGTACATAATCTGTTGCCCCGTTTTTGAGCATTTCAACTGCAAAGTCTTCCCCAATTTTACCGCTTACAAATATGAATGGTATGTCCGGAGCCATAATCCTACTTATTTGGAGGGCTGAAACACCATCAAAATGTGGGAGTGAATGATCAGCAAGTATCAGGTCTGGTTTAAATTCTTTAAGTTCCTTCTTAAAATCCTGTTTTTCTTCAACCCTTTTTGAAACAAAAACTATATTGGCACGTCTTAATTCATATTCTGTAAGTTCCGCATCTAGTTCGACGTCTTCAACAATTAATATTTTAATCTGTTCCATGCGGTACCTCAGATGGTGGCTTGTTTATTAATATCCAGTAAAAACCCATGGTTGAAACAGCATCGATAAACTCATCAAATTCAACTGGCTTGCTAACGTAACTGTTTACACCCAACTTATAACTTTCAACTATGTCCCTGTCCTCCTTTGATGAAGTCAATATAACAACTGGGATCCTCTTAGTTCTTTCATTAGCTTTGATTTCATGCAGTACTTCAAGACCATCAACCTTTGGCATTCTCAGATCAAGCAGTATTAACTTTGGAAGGTCAGTTACATTTCTTTTGGAATATATACCCTTTGCAAAAAGAAAATCAAGTGCTTCTGCTCCATCTTTCACCCATACTAATTTATTGATCAGATTTTTTCTTTTTAGGGCCCTCATTGTGAGTTCTGCATCTGTTGGATTGTCCTCCACCAAGAGAATTTCAACTTCGTCTAAGCTCATTAAATTCCTCCAAAAAATTTTATATAAATCCTGATTTCTTTAATTTACTTTTTTTGGAAGTGAAAAATAGATACTTGCACCCTTACCCACCTCTCCTTCACCCCAAACACGCCCGCCATGCCGGCTTATTATACGTTGAACAATTGATAACCCTACACCTGTACCTGTAAATTCCTCCTGAGTATGTAATCGTTGGAAAAGTCCAAATAGTTTATCATAATACTTCATGTCAAAACCAGCACCATTATCCTTCACATAATAGATATTATCATCTTTATTTCCGTTAAAACCAACTTCAATCTTGGATATATTCGTGTCTCCAGTAAATTTAATAGCGTTGCCTATTAGATTAGTAAAAACTTGTGTTAAAAGTGCTCGATCTCCCATTGCCTTCGGAAGGTCATCTACACTGAAAATTATAGTTCGACCATGTGTATCCTGATAGAAGTCCGCATATATACTCTTTGCAAGTGAACTCATATCCAGTTCAGAAATTTTCATTTCCTGTCTACCAGCACGTGAAAGTAGTAATATGTCATCGATCAACTGTCCCATTTTTTTGGTGTTATCCCTAACAACATTAAGGAGTCGTACTCCCTCTTCATCTAATTCCTTCTCATAATCTTCAATAACAATACGTGAAAATCCATCAATAGCCCTTAAAGGCACCCTAAGATCGTGAGATACAGAGTATGCAAATGCTTCTAATTCATTATTTGCATCTTCAAGCTTCACAGTTTCTCTAGTAAGTTCACTATTTAAATTTCTTAACTTTCTAACCTTCTCAATTCTCTCAGTTAACAGTGCAACCATTAAAATTACCAGTAACAATAATAATAAACCAAAGAAATATTCTGCATTCATGAAGAAACTGTAAAGAGGTGCCAATGGATTTAATGCAAGTAGAGTGTAATTTATTAACATGTAACACCCGCCTTAATTTTCATATTTAATCTCGGAAAAATGATTTTATAATATAAAATAAGCATATCAATGTAATAAAAGAGACCCCAGACTAAATAGGAGAATATTGATAATACAAATTCAATAGAACTATCTAAATTAATATCAACATTCATAATAATTCTACATTATTTTTCAAATATATAATGCTACTGTTTTTACGATGATTATTAAAAAAAGAGACAATACATGGAAAATAATAAAAAATTAAAATATTATAATACAAAATATGTAAAAAAAAAAATTATTTTTTGTCGAGGGTATTCAAAAAAAAATATTATTATTTATATTTAGATGATGATCTAACAAGTTCTCCCTCTTGTATCATCTCTATGAACTGTGGTTTCACACCTTCTAGAACATCTTTTAAATATTTTCCAGTGTAACTGTTACCCATTGCTATCTCTTCTGGAGTTCCCTCGGCAACCACATATCCACCTTCATCCCCACCTTCTGGACCCAGATCTATGATGTAATCGGCTGTTTTAATAACATCCAGATTATGTTCTATCACAAGAACAGTGTTTCCAGAATCTCTGAGCCTTCCAAGTACGTCTAAAAGTTTTTTAATATCTGCAAAGTGAAGTCCTGTTGTTGGTTCATCTAAAATGTAGAGTGTTTTGCCGGTGTTCTGTCTGCTTAACTCTTTAGCAAGTTTTACTCGCTGAGCCTCTCCACCTGAAAGTGTTGTTGCTGGTTGTCCGAGTTTAATATAACCTAAACCAACATCGTCGAGTGTTTTAAGTTTTTTATGAATCTTTGGAATGTTTTTAAAGAACTCAAGAGATTCCTCAACTGTCATGTCAAGAACTTCTGCTATATTTTTACCCTTGTAACGAACATCTAGGGTTTCCCTGTTGTATCGTTTACCCGAACAAACTTCACATGGCACATAGACATCTGCTAGAAAATGCATTTCTATTTTAATAATTCCATCACCGCTACATGCTTCGCAACGTCCACCCTTAACATTGAAACTGAACCTTCCAGGTTTATAACCCCTGTTTTTAGAAGCTAATGTCTGGGCAAATATTTCCCTGATATAGGTAAATACCCCTGTGTAAGTTGCGGAATTTGAACGCGGTGTACGTCCAATTGCGGATTGATCGATAATTATTGCTTTGTCTAAATTTTTAATACCGGTGATATCCTCGTGTTTACCTGCAAGCATATTTTTACGGCTTAACTTTCCGTTCACACCCTTATAAAGAACATCGTTTATAAGTGTGCTTTTACCGGATCCTGACACACCTGTTATACATGTAAAGACTCCTAATGGGAATTTAACATCTATATCTTTAAGGTTGTTTTGTTTTGCACCTTTAACCGTTAAATAGTTTCCATTGGATTCATGTCTACGTTCTGGTATGTGTATGGTCTCAACACGAGAGAGATATCTTCCGGTTATGGATTCGGGATTTCCCATTATCTCTAAAGGTGTTCCTTCTGCAATTACCCTTCCACCGTGCTCACCAGCACCGGGCCCAATGTCAACAACATGATCTGCGGACATTATGGTTTCTTCATCGTGTTCAACAACAATGAGGGTGTTTCCAATGTCTCTGAGTCTTTTTAGTGTTTCTATAAGTCTTGCATTATCTCTTTGATGCAGTCCTATACTGGGTTCGTCTAATATGTATAGAACTCCAACAAGCCCCGAACCTATTTGGGTTGCAAGACGTATACGTTGTGCTTCTCCACCTGATAATGTTCCAGAAGACCTGTCGAGCGTGATATAATCAAGGCCAACATCTGCTAAAAACTTCAACCTTTCCTTTATTTCCTTTAAAATTTCCTTTGCAATGTAGAGCTCCATCTCATTCAACTCAACTTCGTCAAAGAATTTCTTGGAATTTTTAATTGGCATTTCAACAACTTCTGAAATGGATTTACCACTCACAGTAACCGATCTGCTTTCGGGCCTGAGTCTTGTACCCTTACAAACAGGACATTTACGGTCGCTCATAAACTTACCAACGTAACTCCTCATGTAATTTGACTGTGTTTCCATAAAAAGACGTTCCATCCTTTTTACAACACCTTCAAAACGTCGGTTAACCTTATACTGCCTATTTTTTCTCCTGAAATTGAATTGTATCTTGTCGGGTGTGCCGTATAAAACATATTTTTGATATTTATCTGGAAGTTCTTCAAATGGTGTGTCCATGCTGAAGCCATAATGCTCTGCAACGGCTAGTAACATTTGATTGTAGTAGTTGTCCTTATTTCCAGATTTACTCCATGGTAAAATAGCGCCTTCATTAAGTGAAAGGTATTTGTCGGGCACAACAAAATCTGTATCTATTTCCATCTTACTTCCAAGTCCATTACACTCTGGACAGGCTCCGTGTGGACTGTTAAATGAAAACATTCTGGGACTTATCTCTTCGAAGTTTATTCCACAATCAGTGCATGCAAAATGTTCGCTGAAAACCTTATCGTACGAGCTTTTATCATCTTCTATAAATGATACTATGACCAATCCTTCTCCAAGTTCGAGGGCTGTTTCAACAGAGTCTGCTAATCTTTTCTTAAAATCTTCGTCCGATCTTATTACTAGTCTATCAACAACCACTTCAACAGAATGTTTACGGTTTTTATCCAGTTCAAAATCGTTGTCAAGGTTTGATATTTCACCATCAACCCTTACTCTAATAAAACCCTTCTTTTTAAGGTCTTCAAAGATCTTGTGATGTTCTCCTTTCCTGTCCTTAACCATAGGTGCAAGTATTTGTATCTTGGTATCTTCTTCTTCGGTCAGGATTGAGTCAACAATTTGTCCTGCTGTTTGTTGTGATATTTCCTTTCCACATTTGTAGCAGTGAGGTGTACCAACACGTGCAAATAGTAGACGGAAATAGTCGTATATTTCTGTAACTGTACCTACAGTGGATCGGGGATTCATACGGGTTGTTTTCTGGTCGATGGATATTGCAGGGGAAAGACCCTCAATATAGTCAACCTCTGGTTTTTTCATCTGGCCCAAAAATTGTCTTGCATATGCAGATAATGATTCAACATATCTTCGCTGTCCTTCAGCATAGATAGTGTCGAAGGCTAGGGATGATTTACCGGATCCACTTATCCCTGTTATAACAAGGAATTTATCCCTTGGAAGTGTGAGTTCGATATTTTTAAGGTTATGCTCACGTGCTCCCTTAATATTTATACTTCCTTTCTTGGTTGTCGTGGTGTTCATCAGTTTGAAGCTCCTTCTAGGTATTGTATCTGATCCCTGATCTTGGCTGCAGATTCAAAGTCAAGTTTAAGGGATGCCATTTTCATTTCTTCTTCTAAATCCTGTATTATAAGTACTAATTCATCTTTAGAAATATTTTTAGCATTCTTTTTAAGGTTTAAAGCCTTTTCAGTCTTTTCTTTAACTGTTCTTTTAACCGATTTAGGTGTTATGCCATGTTTCTTGTTGTAGGCCAGCTGGTGTTTTCTACGGTTGGTTGTTATTTCAACTGCAGATCTTATTGATTCTGTTATTTTATCTGCGTATATTACAACTTGGCCTTCTATATTTCTTGATGCTCTTCCAATTGTTTGTATTAAAGATGTTTGTGATCTTAGGAATCCTTCTTTATCAGCATCTAATATTCCTACCAGAGAAACTTCGGGAAGGTCCAATCCCTCTCTTAGTAGGTTTACTCCTACAAGACAATCAAATGATCCCCTTCGAAGTTCGTCTATAATATCTATCCTTTCAAGGGTTGTTATATCTGAGTGAAGATATCTCACCTTAATACCTACCTTGGCATAGTAATCTGTAAGATCTTCTGCCATTTTCTTGGTTAATGTGGTTACAAGGATCCTCTGCTTATCCTTAACCTTCCTTTTAATTTCTCCAAGAAGATGGTCAACCTGTCCAACAACGGGTTTAATCATTATCTCAGGATCTACAAGTCCTGTTGGTCTTATAATCTGTTCTACCAGATTTTGTGTTACGCCCAGTTCATATTTGGCTGGTGTTGCAGATACGTAGAGTACCTGGTTCTGTAACATTTCAAATTCTGAAAAATTTAATGGTCGATTTTCCCGTGCAGAGGGTAATCTGAATCCATAATCAACTAGATTATCTTTACGTGCCCTGTCACCAGCATACATACCACCTATCTGCGGTACTGTAACATGTGATTCATCTATAATGGTTAAAAAATCATCTGGGAAATATTTAATGAGTGTGTATGGTGTTTCTCCCCAATTTCTACCGGATAGATGCATTGAATAGTTTTCAATACCTGTACAGTATCCCATTTCCTGAAGCATTTCAATGTCAAATCTTGTTCTCTGCTCCAATCTTTGGGCTTCTACAAGTTTATTCTGGGAATGCAAGACAATTAACCTCTCTTCAAGTTCCTTTTCAATATCTTTTAAAGCTGCTTCAATCTTATTTTTTGATGTAACAAAATGTTTGGCGGGAAACACAACTATTCTATCCATATCCCTCTTAACTTTACCTAGAAGAGGGTCTATCATTGTTATTGCATCTACTTCATCACCGAATAATTCTATACGTATGGCTGTATTTCCATGTGCGGGATATATTTCAATAACATCTCCTCTTACCCTGAATTTTCCACGGCTAAAGTCGATATCGTTTCTTTCGTACTGCATCTGGACAAGGGTGGATATTATCTTTTCCCTTCCTTCGTTATCTCCAACTCGAACAGAGAGAACCAGTCCACCATAATCTTCAGGTGAGCCAATACCATATATGCATGAAACACTGCTAACAACTATTACATCATCTCGGGATAGGAGTGATTGTGTTGTTGAATGCCTCATCATATCGATTTCATCGTTAATTGAAGCTTCTTTATCGATATAGGTATCTGATTGTGCGATATAAGCTTCCGGCTGATAGTAATCGTAGTAACTTACGAAGTACTCTACAGCGTTATCAGGGAAGAATTCCTTGAATTCTTCGTACAGTTGAGCTGCCAGGGTTTTATTATGTGATATAACTAGTGTTGGCTTTTGAACTTCTTTAATAACATTAGCCATTGTAAATGTTTTACCCGAACCTGTAACACCTAGGAGTGTTTGATGTTTCAGACCATTTTTTATCCCATTTGAAAGGGATTTAATTGCATTGGGTTGGTCTCCCAAAGGTTTGTAAGCTGATGTGAGTTTAAATTCTGACATTTTTTAATTCCTCTCATAGATAAAAAAAATAAATTATTAACCGAATGGATATAATTTAAAAAAATAGACTTTGATTAAATCATAGTTGATTGAATACTATTTTCATTTGTAAATTTTAGATTGTATAATATTTGATTATAAAATTTTATAGGATAAATTTAGAATTATATTAATTAATATACCTCATGTTATATAATAACTTTTGGTTACTTTATTGTAATCATCCATTTTTCATACAATTAAATTTCCTCTGGGCATGAAAAAATATATTATAATTTATAATAATAATATGTAGTAAACTAGATCATATATCTTTATCTTAAACAACCTATATGTACCAAATTATAATATTTTTATTACAATAAAGAAACAGTATCACCCATACAGAATATATAAATAACATGGATAATAACTCCCAATTTTGTAATTAAAGGATAATGGAAAGGTTTAGATTTGAAAAAAAGTTTTATTACTGAACATAAATTCCTTATTTGAAATTTATAAAAATACCTGCGATGTGGATATTATGGACCAGGAAAGTATTTTAGTCGAACTAAATTTTTTAATAGTAAGATTAAATGGTATTATTGATATCATGATCGAATCTACAAAAGAAGTTATAGATATTGGAAATGTAAATTATGAATTGAAAGATGCTATTAATAAATTAGATATTATTATTGATGAATTGGACAATACAAACGATAGAATCATACTTGAAACTGCCAAAGGTCATATGACTTATGCAAGTCTGGACATATTAGATGATTCAGATATTTTCTATAAAATTAGGAGATTAGGAGCGGCAGAAAATATTTTAATAGAGTTTAAAACAAAATTGGATGGTGGAATAGTTTATTAAAGTAATTCATTCCATTTATATGCCTGTAACTAGAATAATAAATACAATTCTACTGTCCCGTTTAATTCTTATCATATAATTCATCTAATATTCTGTACAATTTACAACTCCATACAAGGATTTTTAGAGAAGTGTAATGTAAGAATTAATATGGTTGGCTCGAATAAATAACACGATAATTTAAGATTAAATTAAAGATAAAGGATAAATTCACTATTATTTGAACTAACAAACCCTCAAATTGACCATATTATAACATTTTAATGTATAATTCATGATATTAAACAATAGATTAATTACTGAATCACTAAAGGATTTGTTAGGATTATAAAATTTATAAAATCGATGATTTCGAATAAAGAGGATTTTCATACTGAAATTAAACAGATACCAATAAAAATGATGAATTTTGTAATACATATTTATATATATTTTCTAAATAAAAGTATGATGAATATCCAATATTTAATTATTTTATATAATAACACTTTTATCTTAATAATGGTTGAGTTATAAAAAAAAAATATTTTGTTTTACAATAATTTTTTTGATATAAATAAAATGTTATTTTAAATATGATGTAATAAAACAAGAGTTATATAGAAATTTGTGAGATGAACTATTTTGGCGATTAAAAGTAATGATCCAGATGATCTTCCATTAAAACCGGGAATTTATTTGCTTAAAGATTCTGCAGACCGTATACTCTATGTAGGCAAGGCAAAATCTCTTAAAAAGAGGGTTAAATCCTATTTTAGAAATGATCTCGATCCTAAAACCCGTGCTCTAATGAAACAATTCCATCATCTGGAATATATGGTAACCGACACAGAGAAAGAGGCACTGATACTGGAATCTAACCTTATAAAGAAGCATATGCCACGCTACAACATCAGATTAAAGGATGATAAAAGGTATCCATATATTAAAGTAACCAACGAAACATTTCCCCGGGTGCTCATTACCCGTAGGGTACTAGACGATGGATCTTATTATTATGGACCATTCCCCGAGGCAACAGCACTTAAAAGACTTGTTAAATTTCTTAAAGCACTATTTAAAGTTCGAGATTGTAAGAGAATGGATGGACCATGCCTCAATTATCAAATAGATTTATGTAATGCTCCATGTGATAACAAGATCACAGAAGAAGACTATAAAAAGCTTGTTGAAAATGTTTCATTCTTTTTTGAAGGTAAATACGATGAAATTATGGAAGCACTCAAATCTGAGATGAATGAAGCTGCAAACAAACATGAATATGAAAAGGCTGCAATTTTAAGGGATCAACTCAACTCTGTTGAAGATGTACTTGAAAAACAGAAGATGGAATTTACCAGAAGCCTTGATCAAGATGTTGTTGCATCCTCATCTGACGATGAACTGGCATGTGCTGTTGTTTTCTCTGTACGTGAGGGTAAGATCATTGGTAAGGATGATTTTTTAATGAGCGGAGCAGAAAATACCTCAGAAGAAAAGATCATATCAGCATTTCTCAAACAATACTACACCGGACCAAGACATGTTCCTGCTAAAATAATAATTCCAAAGGATGTTGAAGACAAAAATCTCATTGAAGAATGGCTTTCAGAAAAAAGAGAAGCTCCAGTAACCATTGAAGTACCTACAGAAGGTGTTGAATACAGACTTACAAGAATGGTTTCAAAAAATGCCGAAATAATACTCAACCATCAAAAAGAAGTTAAAGGAGCACTTTTAGATCTTAAAAAGTATCTTGGAATACCAAGAATACCTAAAAGGATAGAGGCTTTTGATATTTCTAATATTAGTGGTAAGATGGCAGTAGGGTCAATGGTTGTCTTCGAAAATGGAACACCCAATAAAAAGTTCTACAGAAAATATAAAATAAAAACCGAAGGACCAGATGATTATGCAATGATGAGGGAAATGCTTGAAAGGCGTTACTCAAACCTCGTAAATGATAAAGGTACTGTACCCGATCTTGTTCTTGTTGACGGTGGTAAGGGCCAGTTGAACGTTGCAACCGATGTTTTTAAAACTTTAGACATTAACAATATACCAGTTATTGGTCTTGCAAAGGAGTTTGAACATGTATTTATACCACAAACACCAAGTCCATTGATATTACCTCGAGACTCTGAAGCGCTATTACTATTACAAAGGATAAGGGACGAAGCTCATAGATTTGCTGTGAACTACCATAAAAATTTACGTTCAAAGGAGTTTGAAAAATCGGTACTGGATGAAATACCCGGAGTAGGTAACAAAAGAAAAATTAATCTCTTAAAACACTTTGGTGATATATCAAATCTTGAAAAAGCCAGTGTAAAAGATATTACATTGGTTGATGGTATAAGTAAAAATCTTGCAATTAAAATACACCAACACTTCAATGAAATTATATAGGAACAAAGAATAAATATTGGGCTGTATAAACTATAATCCATAAAATAAAGAATACAACATTTAATAGATAATTAAGAATTAATCTAATAGGAATAAATCAGAAAATAAACAAAAATTTATTTCCGTACCATTATAAAAATTTATGGAATTCATATATTTATAAATATTAATTTAGAAGAGTAAGACCATGTCAAATGTAAAAATTCTTGTTGTTGAAGATGAAAGTATTGTGGCTATGGATATCAAACACAGGGCAGAAGGCCTTGGATATTCAGTCACAGGAATAACTCCATCAGGTGAAGGTGCCATTCAAAAAGCTTCAGAAACCCTTCCGGATCTTGTACTGATGGATATAGTACTTAAAGGAGATATGGATGGTGTTGAAGCTGCCCAAAAGATTCGTGATACATTAGATATTCCAGTTGTCTATTTAACAGCGTATTCCGACGAAAAAACACTTAAAAGGGCTAAAGTCACAGAACCATTCGGGTACATAATAAAACCATTTGAAGACAGAGAACTTCACAGTGCAGTAGAAGTTGCACTTTACAAACATAAAATGGAATGTAAACTTAAAGAAAGCGAAAAATGGCTTTCCACCACCTTAGAAAGTATTGGGGATGCAGTTATAGCAACAGATGAAAATGGTTGTGTAAAATTCATGAACCCCGTTGCCATGGCCATTACAGAATGGAATGAATGTGATGCACTTGGAAAAAATCTAAATGAAATATACAACATTATCAAAGAGGGTAGTGAAGTTTCAATAGATGATCAAGTCAAAGAAGTACTGCAGAAAAATCAGATAATAGAATTAACCGATCCAACCATCCTAATTACCAAGAACGGAAACAAAGTCCCTATAGATGATAGTAGCGCACCAATAAAAGATTCAAATGGTAAGATTATCGGTGTTGCACTTGTTTTCAGGGATATAACCGAGAGAAGGAAAGCTGAAAAGGAACGAGAAGAACTTTTAAAAGAAAAAGCAAGGGGAGAACTATCAAATTTTGTTGTTAGCGCACTTCCTGTTTTTGCCTCAAACATTCCCCCACAGGTAAGAAATAATATTGCAAAGAGTTTCTCTGACAGTTTTGAAAGAAACATGAAACCGCACTTTGATTCAGCATTTACAGAATGTATAAGAGAATCTGAAGATAATAATATATTATTCAACTGTTACATTGAATGGATTTCTGATTTCCTCTTCAACCTAGGTATAAACACAGAAAAAATTGTTGAAGATGGAAAAAATTATTTCAAATTCAAGAATTGTCCATGGTTAGACGATGCAGGTGACAGTCCAATGTTCTGCCTAATATGTAGGGCAATGGTCATAAGAAGTTTTACATGGACATCAATTAAGGGTAACGTAGAACAAACCACATGTATGGCAGATGGTGCAGGAAAATGTGGCTTTGAATTCAAATTTTCTAAAGAAAATTTAATATAATTATTTAAAGTCTAAAAAAAAAGAATTATAACAAAAATAAAACAAAATTACGTTGAAATTAAATGGGGGTTCTGGTTTGAAAAGGATTAAAAGTGGAATAGAAGGAATAGATGAAATAACCAATGGATTTCCAATTGGAAGATCCATGCTGATAACTGGTGATGCAGGATCTGGAAAGACAATTTTTGGGCTTCAATTTGCACGAAGCAGCTGTGCCCAAGGATATAAAACAGTCTACATAACCACCGAAGAAGATGCATCTGATCTATATACCCAGGGTGACACATTTAATTGGGATTTGAAATCATTCACTGAAAACGATCTTCTAAGTTTTAATGAACTTGCAGGAGTAAGGGCAAGAGTTACTGAAGCTGAGATGAGCATAGATATAGGTGCTATGAAGGGTAATTTTTCTAAATTTATTAATGAACTTTCTGATGACACAGAAACACTGATAATAGATAATATAGGTAGTTACACAGCTAAACTTACACCGTATGAATTTAGAGATCGTTTTGACCTATTGATATACGAACTAAAAAAACGTAACATCACAGCATTAGTCATACTCGACAGTGCAACTTCCAAAGAATTCAATGAAATAGCATTATTCTCTGTTTATGGTGCATTAAGACTTATGAAACGCGAAAATCCATATACAGGCCGTCGTGAACGAGTAATGGATATTGTAAAAATGAGGAGTACTAAAACACCTACACAGTTCATGAGCTATGAAATCGATGACACGGGAATAAAACTTATCTAAAAAAAAATGGATTAAAAAAAATAATTATTTTAATCCCCCATAACTCCCATTTTAATCTCTAATATCATTAATTTCTATTTTTAAATATTTAAAAAATTTTTGTTGCTGTAATATTCAATTTTATTAAACAGATCTACTCCACTGGCTTCTTTTGTTACTTGTTGTGCATGAACCTTCGGAACTGTTGTATTTGTTGATTTCGGTATATCATACTGTATCAGAAATATGTCACTTCCCTGCATTTTTTCCTTAACATTTGCAGCAACAGTAATCTGCACTACATTTACTACAAGTCCATTCACCCTCAGGCGAGCCTTTTGGATTAAATGTTAATGTACCCTAACTATGACAACGAGGACAATAATTCTCAAATGTACTAGTAGGGTATCCATAACTCATTGATCCACAGGAACAAAATGCTGTAGCTTTTACAAATGCAGATATTACATCAACATTATAGGGCTTCATAGATGATGCCCCTGCTGTGGGTATAGATATAATTAAACACAGTAAAATTATGATATAAAATTTAAATCGCGGATGTGGTTGAATTCATTCTACATAATTATCAACTCCTGAAATTAAATAGCATGTTCTCTAGGCTAATAACTGAGAGGTCTATTTCAAATAAATGAGTTAAAAAAGAAACAATAATATTTTTGTTTTATATCATAAATCCCTGGTGTCACTAGTTATTTGTTTCACTATTGCTTGATTAATTATCCCTCAAAACCTTTGATTAAATTTTAATTCATTCCAATTTAAATTTCATACTGAATATATATATTATTATATAAACATTTCTAAAGCCCCATTTGGGAAATATGCGATAGAAATCTTCTAATAATCCTAAATATGCTTTAATTTCCCTTAATTAAAAAAAAATTATGTTAGGATATTAAAA